>Ga0153915_10005466_pt1 | contig 11828 bp, 16 predicted proteins | sample Opewatmetagenome_2_FD_107003 | JGI IMG/M metagenome (GOLD analysis project Ga0153915, IMG submission 107003) | Freshwater wetland microbial communities from Ohio, USA - Open water 3 Core 3 Depth 3 metaG | ecosystem: Environmental > Aquatic > Freshwater > Wetlands | place: USA: Ohio, Lake Erie...
AGGCCATCGGTCGGCAACCGCGGCCTGAAGCGCATGAACACCTCGCCGGCCTCGAACAATTGGCGGGCGATCATGGTCTGCATGCCGTAGAAATCGGTCAGGCCGTCTGCATCGCACTCATCGGTCCAGTCCCGCCACAGCTCGCTCATCTCATCGCGCAGCGTCGGATTGTCCCGCAGCAGCGGCGACGGCTTGATGCCCGCGCCGATCACGTTCGCGCAATAGGTATCGCAGCCGGCGTTGGCATGTGGATTGTTCCGCAGCACATCGCGGCAGCGGGCGCGAAGCAGTTCGCCCTGCGAAGTCAGGATCGTGTTGATGGTGTTCTGGTTTGGGACCCAGCCCTTCAGCCGGCGACGATAGCGCCCGCCGTCATAGCCGGTCGATGACCAGCCGGTTGAGAATGAAGTGGTCGCCTCGTTTCGCACGCGGCGGCCCGTCTTGGAAACGAACCGTCCAAGGATGCCTTCGGAGAGCATGTCGCGCAGGGTGCCCATCACAGACCCCTGTCCGACGCCGTGGTCACCCGGAACTGCCGCACCCGCTCCGTACCCGCGAGGTCACGCTCGATGATGGCGATCAGCTCGCGCAGCTCTGCGAGCGACCGAAACTCGGTGCGCTTGTCGCCATAGGCCGCCGACGTGATGCCAGCGGCGAGTTGGGCTTTGAGGGCGGCTAGTTGAGCGGCGGTGTACGTCGCCATTTGTAGGGAGCCCTAGGCTCCGAGATAGTTCGACCTTACGATGCGCCTGACGCGACGGGACCTCTGCACGGTTTGCGTTGGCGTCTGCTCTGTCACTACCTCGGATGGGGTTACCGGCTTCCTGCCGCCACTATCTGTAGGACGATGCTGCGGATTTGGCAATGGGATGCGCTGGACGTTGAGCAGATAGCCCGCCGCAGCCTGCATGGCCTCGCAGTCGAGGAAGTGGTTGTCCCGCGATCGCTGGACCCACTCGACCTTGCCGGTCGGGTTCTTGATGCGAGCCTCGCTCACGATCTGGTGGCAATAATCATCGTCCACGCCGCGGAACACGTTCCAAGCACCGGGGCGGTCCTCCGGCCACCTAAGTCGTTCATGCACCCAGCTTTTCCAGTGATCGGTGTCGAGCCGCACGAGGTCGAGACCGAACTTGGCGGCCTTGCCATCCTTGCGGCTGACCTCGATCTTGCTGAAGATCAGCGGTGTCCTCATCGGCGTGCTCGACCCCTTCGTCGGCCGCACCCTGCGGAGGAACCTGCGGCAGAACTCATAGACCCGGTTCAGTGGCAGGGTGTCGGTCTTACCGGGTCTGAACCCGCTGTCGATGAAGGTCAGTTTCACTGGGACGCCTTCGACAGGGCACGAGACCAGATCAGCCAGCGCATGCCAGATATCCTCCTCCGCCGTGTCGCCGCGCAAATAGCCGTAGTTCACCAGCCACGAGGTCGCCCGCGGGCCCCACGCGCGCATGACCCACGGCAGCGATTGCTTCTGCACGTCCACCGTCACGGTCAGATACAGGGCCTGTTCCGGCACCTCGCCACGCGCATATTGCGACTGGCGGGATTTCTCCTTGATCTCCATCCACTCCGGCACCTCGCCGCCACCGGGGCTGTAAAGCTCTCCGAAGCCGGCGTTGATCGCCTGCTGCACCATCGCATCGTCGCCGGACTGTTGGGCCTCGACCAGCGTTGCGACCCGCTCCCCGAACGTCACGAATGGCGACGCGAGACCGGAGACCCAGTATGAAATCGACTTGGCTTCCGGGAAGATGCCGTGAATGACGCCGCTCTTATCGACCTTCTGCCCCGGCGCGACATAGCGCCCGCGCGCATTCATCTCGGTCTTGTGGTCGTTCGTGACGACGCCACCGCATGATGGGCATTCGAGATAGGTTTCGCGAGCCGCCTGAAGTGGTGTCGCCTTCAGCGGATAGCGCAGCAGGTTGAAGCGTGGCACGAAATACTCGCCACAGTGCGGACAGGGCCAGCACCAGTGATGGCGCGTCCCTAACTGCCAGAGTTGCCAGATCGGGCTCTCGACATCCTCAGCCACGGCAACATCCCAGAAGAACAGGCCAGATGCCTCGTCCTTGACGGCAGCCACTCTGCCCTTCTTTGGCGTGCTCGTCACCACGCAAACGAAATCCGCGAAGGTGTCGCCGCGCCGCTCGACCAGACCGAGCGGGCCACCCTGATTGTTCACGTTGTCTTTCATCTCATCGTATTCATCGACGAGGGCGAGCACCGCGGGGTCCGATTTCAGGGCGGTTGACGATCCAGAATGCGCAAGGCGGAATGGAACGCCGGCTACCGTCTTGCGCGTCTTTGTCATGCTCTTGCCGCGCGATAGCTTCGCTGTCAGCGTTGGGGCCTCATCGAGCAATGCCATGACCCGCGGCTCGAACTGCTCGGTCAGGAACTGTTTGTTCGGTCCGACATATAGGATCGGGCCGGGGCGCTGATCGAGCCTCTGGCCGGCCACGTCGAGCATCGCTTCAGACTTTCCAGTCTGCGCGCCGAACACCATGACGACCCGCTTGTAGATGCCCGATGCGATCATCCGCTCTGGCTCGACGACATAGGGCGTCAGCAGAGGATCGCGCGGCCCCGGCACAGCCGCTGTTGGTGGGTAGGTTCTATTCGCTGCTGCCCAGAGGTCCGGCTCCATCGGCTCTGACGGCATCATGAGGCGAGCGACCCGCCTCCAACCGTATGGCCTTTGCCATTGCATCTTCAGCAATCTGTCTAAGTCTTGCATTAACCTCTCGCTCGATCACGCGGCGTAACACCAGATCACGAGTGCAGCTCGCCGCCAAGCCGCTGAACGCTGTTCGCACCGCGCCGACGATCTCGTCAATCATCTGTTCAAAGACCTCAAGCGGCACCAGCTTGCCAAGGCGCTCCGCTGTTCTCACCTCGATGTCCTGTGCCTTGGCATCCCTGATCCGGCTCTCGGCCGCGGACTTCGATGTCTGCCGGTTCTCGTCGCGCAGAAACTTGATGTAGCCGTTAACGGCATCCATCCAATTGTATTTGCCTCGCCGGCCGCCGACCGGACTGATGAAGCCATCGCGATCAAGCTGCGAGACCCGCGCGGTTGAGACCCCGAAGGCTTTCGCCAGCGTGATCCCATCGCATATGGTCATCGCTTCGCGTGCCCACTTGGCGAAGCCACGGATCAGATCAGAGGTCCGCCACTGGTCCTTGGCGATCGGCTTGATGAAGCCCGCTTTCTCGATCCGGCGCAGCTCGGCCTGATCTTCGATGAGCAGCAGGGACATTGCGAGACTTGTGCTTATTGCACCGGGTTGCTCGTCGGCCATACTATTCTACCTTTTTCAGAGGGGAAAATTATTCCCCGATTGAACGATCATTGAAAGACAATTCCCCGTCCGATTGATAAGCGAGGCTTTACTGCGGCGGGGCATTGTCTATGTTTTCCCTATCGAAAGCGGCCCCGGCACACGCGGCGGTAGGCGGTAGCACCCGCAATGCCTCAGCGGCGGTTAAGCCTCAGTGCGGGATTTCGTCGGCCAGCGTTACGCGCCCCGCCGTCCGGTTTCGTATCCCAACGCGGGCCCTAGCAAGGTCCGCGCGGTGCGAAGCTATTCCTTTCGATTTCCAAAAGCAAAAACAGACGTTTCGACGGCGCGCGACCCGCTAGGGCGCGCGCAACGAAACGCCAAAAAACGTTTCGGGCGACGCGGCCCATAATCGCGTCAGTGCATGCAGGAGCAACCACAATGCACACGTCAATTGCTAACCTCACCTTCGGCGTGGAGTTTGAAGTCATTCTTCCATCGCCATACAATCGGGAAACCGGCGCGGACCGCGTCGCGGAACTTGCTGGTTTTCCGGTCAACTCTCGCGGCTCCGTCAACGGTCAGTGGAAGGTCGTTTACGATGGGTCCGTTTCAGGTGCCGGCCAAGGTCTCGAATTCGTTTCGCCGGTCTTGAAAGGTGACGACGGCTTAGAGCAGGTCCGCAAGGTCTGCGCGGCGTTCAATCAAATGGGCGTCACCGTCAACCACACCTGCGGCTTCCACGTCCACGTTGGCGCGCGGAATGAAGGCGTCGATTTCTTCAAAACGCTCGGCAAATTGTACGCTCGTTATGAAGAAACCCTCGACGAAATTATGCCGCGGCCGCGGCGGGGCAACGCCAACAATTATTGCCGCTCGATCAAGTTGCACATTCCGCAGCTAGACCGCGCGACGACAGTCCGCGAAGCGATATCGGCCTTTCCATCCCGGTATCACAAGTTGAACCTCGCGGCGTTCGCGAAACATTCGACCGTTGAGTTCCGCCAGCATAGCGGGACGGTTGATGCGAGCAAGGCGGTCAACTGGATCATTACCTGCCTCAAGCTGGTCGCGGCGGCGAAAGCCGGCAAGACCGGCGCAGGTCCGCGTATCGCCCGCGATTTCTCGCGGCTCGATGCGAAGGCCCGTGCGGTTGCGGAAGCGATCTCGAAACCAGAAGGCGCGACGGCGGATGAAATCCGCGCGGCTCACGGCTTCAAGGCGCTATCGATCAAACGACAAGCGGCGATCGCCGGCATTGAACTCCGCACGGTCAAGCAACGCGGCAAGGAACGATTTTTCCTAGTCGCGACCACCGACCCCGCGCGGACTATCCCCGCAACGCTCGATGGCCTCGCGGAGGTCATTGAACTCGACGCGGCAGAGGCCGAATACCTGCGCGCACGTTCGCTCGCAGTCGCGTAACAGTGAAATCGGGGCTGCGGCCCCGATAGTGCGGACGAGCCCTCCCCGCACCTGAAGATCAGGGGCATTTATGCAGGAGCAAACCATGACGACCTTTACCAAACTGTGGGTGTTGAAATCCGACCATCCCGTGGCACCCGGATCGGTGATCCCGGTCAGCCTGAAGGGCGGCCGAACGAAAGAGGTTGCTGTCGGCGCATTCGTCGGCCAGCGGGGCGAGAAATATCTGTATCTCCCGGCCGGCCGATCGGATGATGAGGCGGAGGCGGCGTGAGGCCGCTGGCCTTCGCGCGGTTTTGGAGCAAGGTCCGGGTCGGTGACCCGGACCAATGCTGGCCCTATCAGGGCGGCCTTGACCACGATGGCTACGGCATTTTCAACGATCTGCCTCGCCACTCAGTCCGCGCCCATCGCTTCGCGTTCAAATGCGCGAACGGCAGAGATGCCGTGCCGATGGCCCTTCACCGATGCAACAACCGTTCATGCTGCAATCCACTCCATCTCAAAGAGGGGACCGGCAAGGACAACAGCGACGATTGCTTCGCAGCCGGCAATTACAAAACAGTGTTTGTCGAGGGTGAGGATCACCCGAATGCGAAGCTGACGAATGCGCAGGTGCAGCAAGCCCTTGCGCTCATTGACATGGGCCACAAGCAGGTGGATGTGGCCGCGCGGTTCGGAGTGCATCCGACTGCGATTGCTTACCACCGTACAAAACGACGCAGGAGCAAACGACGATGAGTATTTATCTAGCCTATGGCTCTAACTTGTGTGTCCGCCAGATGGCGATCAGATGCCCGAATGCGGTGCCACTCGGTCCATACGTCTTGCAGAACGCCAGACTGGTGTTCCGCGGCGTGGCTGATGTCATCGTCGAAAAGGGCTTCGAGGTCCACGGCGGGCTCTGGCGCATCACGCCGGAGTGCGAGCGGGCCCTCGATGCCTATGAGGGTTTCAACCCGGACCACCCGGAGCGGGGCATGTATCAGAAAGAGATACTGACCCTCGCGGACCTCCCTGATGGTGAGGATGAGCTGATGCTTTACACCATGAACAGCACCGGCATCTATCCGCCCTCGTACTACTATCTGAATGTCATCAAGGAAGGTTACCGTGACTTCGGTCTGCCGATGAAGCCACTCAACGTCGCGGTTGAACATTCGCACGACGAGCGGGCCCCATCGCACATTGAACGGCAGCGAATGCGGCGGATGGGGCGACCCGTCCTCGCGGCGCGGCCCTCGGTGCTCAAGGCGCGCAAGGCGGAGGAGCGCAAGCCCTCGAAGAAAGAGCGCAAGGCGGCGAAGAAGACCGCCAAGCGCCAGCACTATGTCAACCATGATCCTTGGGCCAATGTCCCCGGTGAGCAGCATCGCCGCAAGGTGATGAACCTCACCGATTGGCTGCGGGATCGCAAGTCCAGCGGAGATCGATACTGATGAAAGCCCCACGACACTGGCGACCGCTGCGCGAAATCGGGTTCGGGGATTTCCATCCCGAACGGCAGGAGGTTGTTGCCGACGCCATGCGGCACTACGGCATCAGCGAAGATGCGGCCCGCGACATGCTCCGCCGTGAGCACGAGCGGGCCCGCTATTTCATCAACGACCTCTACCAGATCATGGTGGAGGAAGAGGAGAACGGCATCACGCACCTGAACATCCGCCGCCTCGATGGTGGGATGTTCAAGGACTGGCGACACTTTCAGCAGATCAAGAACGAGATTTGCGGGCCAGAGCGTGAGGGCATCGAACTGTACCCCGCCGAAAGCCGTTTGGTGGACACGTCCAACAAATGGCACATCTGGGTGCTGCCGGCTGGCGTTCGCGTTCAGGTCGGCTGGCAAAAGCGAGATGTCCGGTACGGCGAGGAGCACCGGCACGTTCCCGGCATGCGGCAACGCCCGCTTTGAGTGTTCGCCATTGCCGCCCCTTCACAGGCGCGGCAAAGGCCAGCATTCCGCTGGATCAGGAGCAAACGAAATGTCTATTACAGCGAAAGACCTCGCTGCGGCGCTCCGCGCAGCAGCGAATGTTCTCGACAAGTCAGGACTGACCCGCGGCGAGAAAGCCGCCCTGACCCGCAAGGCGAGGTCGAAGAAGATCGTCCGCAAGACGCGGGTGCAGCTCGCCAACTTCGATAACCGGGTTGTCCGGCTCTGCTCTCGCCCGCGTGGTGCCAGCGTCCAGACGCTGTCCCGGCTTCGGGGCTGGCGCTCTGGCGGGGCCCTCGACAATCTCAGGGGCACCGCGGCGCGGCTTCACTATCTCGACAAGCGGGCGGCGTGGCAAGACCCGCTACCACCTGACGGAGAAATGACGATGGTCCCAAGCAAAACAGGAGAAATCGTCGGCCCGACACAGATGGCCGCGGCGGTCCGGTTCAAAGCCCATGACTACTATGCATTGACCGGCGTCGATCTGAACGACCTCGCTATCCTCGCCGTGCGGCTCAACAGCCGCATGGTCGATGGCGACGAACTGCGCGACTGGCAGAACAGGATTGCCCTGATGCTGTCGGGAGCCTGCACCGTATTGGAGGCGTTATGAAATTCGGCATCGTCAAACCAAGGACCCGCGAGGGTTACACCGTCGAATGCGAAACGCTGCGCGACGCGGAACTGGTAGCCGAACTCGACCCCGGAGCCGTTGACCATGGCGTCGTTGCCGACGGCATCGGCATCGTGGTCTACGAATTCGGGCTGTTCGTCCCACCTGTTGACCAGTCCTACTTTGCGATCGGCGGCCGGCTCTATGCCGGCAACGCGGTGCTTTACGGCTTCCACGAGGACGGCGAGACAGCCGATCTCGTGCGGCTGCCGCAGATCAGCATGTTGTCCGATTATCGGGCTGTCGAGCGGGCGATCGCTGAGAGGCGCATCGTCCGGCCGGAAATGTCCGTCAACGGCAAGGTGATGTGGCAATGGCCAAGTGCCGCCCCTGCGGGGATGAAAAGGTAATCCCACGACCCATGCAAAAGATAAGGTAGACTTTCCAGCCTACCTTGCTAGTGTTTTCCAGAACGACCGGTTAGCGGTCCCACCGGATTAAGGGCCCGTATTTATGCAGGAGCATACCATGAGACTGATCCAACTGACCAAGATCGAGCGCCCGCGTTATGATGAGGACACCGGCACCGATGTCGAGGGTTCAACCCCTTGCCAGATCAACGCCGACGCGGTCCGCTGCTTCTACCCGCGCCACGACGACAAGCCGGGAACGCGCATCACGTTCACGGACGGCGGCGGCTTCGCAGTCCGCGAAACCCCGGAGGCGGTCGCGGCAGCCCTCGCCCTCCAATAACCGCAGAACCATCAATCCGGGCGGGGCATTGTCCCCGCCCTTTTTTTCAGGAGCAACCCATGAAGAAGCGTAGAACTAAGGCTGAGATCGAGCGTGAGCGGATCGCGAACGCTGCATGTCAGCACGTCTTAACCGGCACCCAGATCAATATGCTGGATATTCCGAAACTGTTCCGGGAGTGCAACCGGCTCCTTGATGACGGCGTCAGAGGCTCGTCATTGCTGACCGGCCTCCGCGCCTTCCTTTGGAACCTCAACCATCCCGGCGAAGCACCTGTGGTGTTCACTCCGGGCGAACAGGAGAAGGCATGATCCCGAACACGAAACACGACCTCCCGGCTATGGCTTGTGTCTCAGCGATGCAGAAATGTATTCGCCGCGGCATGGAGAAAGAGGCGATGGAGTTCGCGGTCGAGCTAATGCACACGTCGAAGGCGTTTCACTCGATGGTGTGCAATCGGCTAGAGGTCATCTGTCACGAGGACCTAGACACGATTGCGGCTCCGTGGGTCGTCCCGTTCGTCGCCACGGCGCTCGCTCAATCCAGAGAGCGATACGCCAAAAGCGGCGGAGAGGCGCGGCTCATGGTCGGCAACTGCATCAGGCTCATGTGCAGGTCGCCCAAGAGCCGGGCGGGCTGTCATTTCGGCGCGGCGATCGGCCTTCGCGAGATGTTGGAGGATTTTTCGCCGGAAATCCCAGATTGGGCGCTCGACAAGCACACAATCGCCGGCCGCAAGATGGGTCGCGGCATCAAGCATTTCCGCGAGGAAGGCGCGAAGCTGCATCCCGAGCCCACAGGCGATGATCCTTTTATTGAGGAGGCTTATCGGTTGTGGACCTTGAAAGAGAAACAAGGTAAGTGAGCCTTTAGGCAAGGATCGGCAGGGCGCGGCGGGACTGGGTCAGTCTTGGCGGGGCACGGCCGGCGAGAGCAAAAGGACCCCGGCAGAAATGTCGGGGTCTTTTTTTGTCAGTTGTAATTGAAGCGATCGCACAGCAGCTTCTCCGCATCCATGATGCGCTGCCGATACTTGGCGGTGACGACAGCTTCCCGAACCATGTTGGCTTCGGTCGCATTGCGCCTCGGCGGCATCAATGGCACGGCGGCGCGGACCTCGCCCGCTTCATCCAGTATCCTGTTCAGGTCCTCGAATAGTGTCTCGGTCTTGCCGATGCGGTCCACTGGCTTGTCGGACCATAGCCCAAGCATGCGGAACATGGTTTGCGTGGCGACGCCGGGATAGCGTTCCAGATATTTCTCCAAGAACTCATCGAATGAGAACGACCAGCACGATGCCATCCAGACCTGCGCCGCGGTGCCGCGGTGCTGGACGTGGATCGGATAGCCGCTCGCGACGGCGAACGCCCACCGGCTTTGCAGCCATGTCACCGGATGCCGGACAAAGCCGAACGACAGCCGGCCGCTCTCGATACCCGGATGCCGCGCCCGCAGTTCAGGCAACCCGAAATGTCGCTCTCCCTCGGCATCGCCACTCTCATGGCCGACAGGATTGCACCGATATAGGACCTCGCGCACGGACATGCCCCCGGTCTTTTGCACATGGATAAACAGCGTCTTATCGGTCACGAATGCCATTCCCGCCTCTCCTCTAGGTTACACTGTCGCTTTTTCGGAATATCCGATTATGGCGGAGCTGATGCGTGTAGCATCGGTTTTCAGGGGCGATTTGAGCCAACCCCTTCTTTGCACTAGCTGGGAAAATGTCGTCGCATATGTCGTCGCTACCTCCGAGCGAGCGAGTTCTGCCGCCGCACAGCCGGCTTTCCGGCCACGGTGTCGCCGCCCTTCATATAGCCGGGGCGCTTGAAGGAGATCGCCGTGCCCCATCGCTTGGCGACAATCTCGGTCGATCGCCTGAAGTCGTCCGCCGTGACCAGTCCGCTCCGGCCGCCGACACCGCTGAATGACGAGCCGAAGTCGAAATAGTAGCGAATGTCGGCGTAGACGATGCGATCGGCCAGCAGCGTCTGCATCGTCCAGTCCAGATCAGCACGGCTCTTGAGCGTTTCATCATACAATCTGCGCCGCGCGCCGTTCATGACGCCCCAGATGCCGTAGACCTGTTGGGTCGGCACGATCGGCTTCTCCTCGGGGCGAACTACCGTGGTGTTCGCTGTCCGCGAAAAGCAGAACGTGGTCAATCCCAGCTCGCTACATGCTGTCACCGCGTTTTCGAGGATGGCCATGACCTCCTCGGGGTCGGTGATGAACCGCTTCGAGCCGACATTCGAGCGGATGCCGGCGAGATCATCGTCGCACTGGATCAGGCAGGGAGCCCGCGTGTTCTGGATAATCCAGTTTCGTGCTGCCGGCGCACCTGTGGTGGGCGGATGGAGCAGCAACTGGCGCTTGGGGACGTGCGGCGCATAGTCGGCCCGTTCCCGCTCATCGACGCAGATGAAGGCGTCCGGCATCAGTGACAGGATCGTCCGGGAATTGTGGGGTCGTCCGCGCGATGGGACGACGATCTGATACTTCATTGGCCCGCCCGTGCTTGTTCTTTGTCCGCCGTAGGTCGCTGCATGCCGCGCAGAGTTTCTTGTTGCTGCGGATCATCTGGCCGCAATCCTCGCATTGCCTGATGCGCCGCCGCTCAGTCATCGTTTCTTCCTCGCCCCCAACAATTCCAGCAGCTTGTCGGCCCGGACAGCATGGCAGGTGCCCATGCGGCCCCGGCGTTTGGTCTGCTCGACCCCCAGCTTGTCGCAGAGCACGTTCCACTCATGGGTGGTGGAGGCCAGCACGACCAGATAGTCGTAGTGTTCATGCGGCTGTAGAGCCATTCCGGGCACCTCGATGCGGTCATCGTCGGCTTTGCCCTCCTTGGCGGCATACTTGCTGGTGAGGTCGGTCACCATGCGCCGCAGTTCGGCGTTCTCGTCAAGGTCGATGCCGACCAGAAGGTCCCTGAAGGCGTCGATGTCGGGGATCGCGAGCGCCGCCAGTGGGTCGAACGTGGCCAGCACCTTCGCCGCCTCGTCGTCGTTGAGGTCCACGATCAAAACCGGCACGTCGCTGTCCTCTGCGAGGTCCGCGCGAAGGTGGCCGTCGATCAGTTCGACCCCATCCCCGGTGTCCCGGCCGATGGCCGCCCCGACGAACCCGACCGTGCCGAGCATTTCCAACAGTGCCGACCGCTGCCCCTCGGGATGCTGCCGCCAGTTTTTCGGATTACGCCGCAGGTCCGATGCACGAACGCGCCTCAGCTCGACGATCCGGTTCCTAAACTCTGCCATGGTTCCACCGCTGTTCGTCCGGCGTCGCCCATCTGCAATTACCGGGTTCGTAGTCCCCATCGTTGTCCGGGTATCGGTCGATGGAGTGAATTTCCGATGGCCTCGGCCCCATGTCGGCATAGAAGGCCGCGAAATTATCGCGCCACCGATCGCACACCTTGATGCCGCGGCCCCCGTAGGCTGGATAGTTGTGCTTCTTGGGGTTTGAGCACCGCTTTTTCATGTTGCACCACGTCAGATATTCCGGGGCGTGGCGCATACCGTGGACAGTCTTGCGGCACCCGCAGCTCACGGCATGGCCCCGTCGCAGGGTGTTCCTCGTATGGGCAACATCTTTGCCGCAGTCACACCGACAGGACCACAGCAGAAGTCCGGTGCGGGCCCTAGAAGCCACCCCGACCACCGTGAGCATGCCAAATCGCTGTCCAATCATATCCACCGGGGCGCGAACGCAGCCACATGACTTGGCCCCACCGCTCCGCAGCTTGATGCCCTCGGCCTCATAGGTCGCGCCACAGTCACAGTGGCACCGCCATCTTGCTCCGGTTCTCCCC
>Ga0153915_10005467_pt1 | contig 11827 bp, 7 predicted proteins | sample Opewatmetagenome_2_FD_107003 | JGI IMG/M metagenome (GOLD analysis project Ga0153915, IMG submission 107003) | Freshwater wetland microbial communities from Ohio, USA - Open water 3 Core 3 Depth 3 metaG | ecosystem: Environmental > Aquatic > Freshwater > Wetlands | place: USA: Ohio, Lake Erie...
AAGGGCATAACACCTCTGTATGAGAACCGCACGATGACGGTGACTCTTGTGGTTCTTCAGAGGCCTACCTACGTCGATCCAACTCCAATCCAGTCCACCCCATACGGGGAAAATGCCACATTCACCTTCAGTTATCTTGACACTCTAACAACAACCCGCATTCCGAACTCTGGCCAGCTTGCCGTACGACTCAACGAAGGTTCAGTGTCGTACGTACTAACGTACAATTCCGCCCAGCGCACCTTCAACCTATCCATCGACACTCGGACCATTGGAGGGGTCGGAACCTACACCCTTCATCTCAATATCACTTGGACTGGCGTGCCTTTCTATGCCGCGGTGGGAAGCAAGGCCTTCGTTGTCGTTGTGATTTTGAGGAGCAGTCAGCTCACACACGAGCCCTTCACTCCTCCTCAATACGGAAACAGTCTCGTAGTCGAGTTCGTCTATACCGATTTGGTCTCGGGAAGCTCGGCCGGGATGACAGGTACGCTGATGCTCAATAGCTCTCTGTCCGGTCACTATACAGTCGTGTCACTTGGGAACGGTCACTATCAACTCACTCTTGACACATATGGTCTGGTATCGGACGGGACATTCGTGCTCAACGCAACAATCGTCTATACAGGTTCGAACTATGTAAGCAATGCCATTGATCATGTCAGCGTGTCCGTTCTCAAACGGAGCACTCAGCTCGGATATGAGACACCGGATCCAACTGCATACCTCGAGAATGTCACATTCACAGTGACCTACACCGATGACACGACTGGCCTAGGCATAGTCGGCGCAGTCGGGTCATTGACCTGTTCCAATTCCTCGCTCCCACTTGTGCAAAACAGCAACTACTGGGTTTCATCGCTAGGTCAGGGAGTATACGAAATCAAGGTGAGCAGCATGGCACTCGGGAGAATTGGAACGTACGTACTAGGCGTGACACTCTCGCGAGCTGGTTCGCCATTCTACATGCCCTCAACTAGGAATGTGAACTCTCGGATCACACAAAGAGCGACGCAGATACTCATAATACAGACGCCTGGAGAGACTCAATTCAGGGAGCTTGTCACATTCAGGTTCAGGTATATCGATTTCATAACCGGTTCGAACATCGCCGTAACCAAGAGTAACATCACGCTGGTTCTCGGGGGTACTTACGTTCTTGGTTCATCAGATTACACACTGACGAATTACGGTAGCTATTACGAGATCAAGTTCAATTCGACACTTCTGGATCCAGTCAACCTTGTTGTCGGAAAATCGGTTCAACTGGCTATCAACAGAAGTACTACCGTACCATACTATGCGGCGAAGAGCACAACAACATATGCGACCACTGTCGAACGCCAGACTCAGATTCTGTTCCCACTTGTCTCGGAGACTCCATACTTGGACAACCTTACGCTGAACTTCGAGTATACAGACTACATCTCGGGAGTTGGCATACCGGGTGCGTCCATCTATCTGACCAGCACTAACCTGACTTCTCCGATCTACTACGTGTTTCAGATGGGCGGCGGCGCATACCGCATTCTTGTTCCTACACAGCAGTTCGGCGGCACAGGGACCGTCTTCTTTGCTCTGACTGCAAACAAGACCGGCGCGCCTTACCACTACGCAGCAAGGACGACCAGCAATGTACCTGCGGTCATCCGATCAATCCAGACGTCTTTGCTCGCAGAAGTGCCACCCGCGGGCACACGCCCGATAGGTGATCCGTTTGTCGTTAACCTGACCCTCTCCGACTTGGACCATGGTCTACCGCTGGCTGGAGCAGTCATTACCTGCGATTGGCAAACTAGGTACGGTAGAAGCTTCACAATCCTGGAAATCGGAGGTGGTTCGTACAGGATAACGCTGAACACAACAGGCCTAGTAGCGCAACCGTACACGTTCACTGTCAACGCACAGAAGACATTCTATCAGATCTCGACCATCAATGTCGTTGTGCAGCCGGGCTCAACATCCGTGGTCATCACCCTTGAGAAAAGCGTGTACTATGCAGACTGGGGACAGCTTGTCCTAATACGAATGGATGTCCGGGAGACTCTGTACTTCACTCTCGTGCCACACATGAATGCCACCCTTCTCTGGAACGGCACTGTATATCCATTCTTGGACATTGGTAATGGAACATATACATTGAACCTTGACACCTCCGCCGCAGACTACGGTTATCACGAGCCCCAGGTCTCGGTCTCGAGACAGTACTATCAGACTCGCACGCAGTCTCTCGTACTGATTGTTTCCAGAGCCGCTGGTCAGATTATGCCCTCACAGTCAACGTACGACATAGTCACGGAAACCACAGGGTCGTTCTGGGTCTACTTGAACGATACGGTGACAAACAGACCTGTCATAGCCGACAACGTCTCAATTGATTGGAACAATCAAATCTACGTGCTGGTATACAATGGAACACCAGGGTTCTATCTCGCCAGCGTGAACGTCAGTGGTCTGGATATCGGCCGTTACCCTGCGACACTTAGGGCATTCGAGACTAACCATGTTTTCTTAGATTATGTCATCGACGTCTATGTGGCTCCCGTGCCTACTCGTGTGCAACTAGCGGATGGCGCGACCTCATTTACAGTCGTGTACGGCAATGTGATTGATTTGCTCGTGACTTACAATGACACGTACCACGGCGGCTTGGTCGGTGGAGCAAACGTGACCTATGTACTCGGGAATCTTGCGGGCTCGTTCCAGGAACTGCCGAATCACACATACCGGGCATTGATTAATACCTCCTCACTATCGGCAGAGTCGTTCTATCTTCGGATCACCGGTTCGAAGGAAGGATACGCTACAGCCACAAGGACTGTGATTACGAACATACTGCCACGCCCAACTGTGTCGGCTGTTAACCCACTCACCAGAGACGGGTACTACGGAGATATCGTGTCGTTCACGGTATACTTCAATGACAGTCTCGCAGCCACGCCATTGGCAGGTGCTGCAGTATCAGCGGGTTGGGCAGGCGGCGTCGCAAACGTTACTGACTTGGGCAATGGAAGCTACCTCCTTGTGACAAAGCTATCTCTGCTCAATCCTCGCCTCTATGAAATGACCGTGTCTCTTGCCAAGAGCAACTACGCATCATCTACAGTCAAGGTGAACCTCATAATCCGAGCTACCCCCGCTGAGATATTCGGACAGGACTCAATATCACTTCCAGTCAATGACACCGCATTTGTCGTCTTCACTGTGATTGACTCGCTGACCGACGAGGTCGTGACAGGAATCAACGGCATATCATATTGGTCCGGGATTGGCGAGTTGCCGCTGACCCAGATGGGCAACGGTAGTTACAGGCTTGATATCGCAGGTACTCTGCCGCTTGGGTTGTACAGGATCGAAATCGCATTTGCCACATCCATCTACCAGATAGATCCCTTCACCTTTGATTTGACTGTAAGACAGGTCAACACCGAACTGACAATAGCAAACACGACCATATCGACAGTGCCGGGTGCTGTTGTGGCATTGCCCATCACCTACTATGATCTTGATCACAGCGTGGGCATCACTGGCGCTCTGCCCCTGGTAACCACAGAAGGAGCCAATGTCACATACCTTGTTGACAACACAAAAGATCTCGGCAACGGTACCTACGTGCTCTACCTTGGTGTCAACGCTGGTGGCACCTTCCATGTCACAATTCAGTTCTCAAGAGGGCAATACACTACAAAGACTCTGCCGATAACAATCAGATCTGACATCTCAGCTCAACAAGTCTTCTTCCAGAGACTAACTGTCATCGGTGGCGCGTTTCTGATAATAGGTGCGGCTCTTGTTGGCCTTTACGTGCGGGTCTGGAGCATCCCCAAACTTGTGCGTATCATGAATCGGATGATTTCTTCGCTGAGAAGAGGCAAGGTTCCACGTCCTGCAAGGGTGCACTCTAGATTGGAGGGCATACAAGACATTGTCAACAAGGAACTGAAGCCCGTTGGTATTCAGAAGCTAGCAGAGGATATCGCCGCGGAACCGATAGTAATCGTTGTTCCTGAGGTCAACGATCTCCTAGAGCAACTGGCATCCATAACTGGCTTGGGTGCAAAGGAAGTGGAGGCCTTCCGTTCCGACTTGGCACGCATGAAACCTAGTGAGAGACCCGGTTTCCTGCGTGAGGTCATCGCTCAAGAGCAGGCACGACGAGCTGAAGCTTTGGGAGAGAAGGCCGCTGAGAAGCCTGCGGTTAAGCCGGAGAAGGAGCTTCTCGGAGCAAAGCCCACCGAAATGGAAGAGCTGAAGATGAAGCTTCAGAAGAAGGGAATGGCGCCTGAGGAAGTGGACATTATCCTCGATCAGGCAAAGTCACTCTCAAAAGCCGACCTCAAGGCACTTCTTGACAGTCTGGGTATTGAGCTAGATTAGAAAACAGGTGAAGCCTAGGCGGTGCGAGTCGCCGCCTAGGTCTCTCTTTCTCTAAGCCCTTTTTTCACCGTAGGTACGTTCTACTTCGGCTAGAATGTCCGGATGCGATTCGAAGTACTTCCTAGCCGGCTCTAGCATCTCGCACAGCTTCGAGATGACCGCCTCTTTGACATCCTCAGGATGCAGCTTGTTTTCCTTGTACGCCTTTTCGAAATCGGCAGCAGATGTGAACTCTATATCGCCCCCGAACTTCTGCTTCCTAGGAATCATGAACTTACCATATCTCGGGAGGATAATCCACGACACTGTCGAGGTGACTGCGTTCTGCTCCAGCACACCAGCAGGGCAGTAGGCTTTGGACATTGTGGTTCTAATCCTCTCCGGGGTATCAGTGACTCTGATATGTGATAGAGGGTCGCTTGCTGACATCTTGGAGCCACCGCCCTTGAGCGAGGGCAGTAGCGGCATGAAAATGTAGATTCCTTTCTGGAATCCGAGATCCTCCAAGTACTCACGACCCAGCATGTAGATGTTCCTCTGATCTCTGCCACCCACGCTGATGTCGGCCTGTAGGTATTTGACATCCAGAATTTGCATGACGGGGTACAGGAGTTCCGAAACCTTCGGTTCGTCTTTCATTCTCACAACCTCACTAGCCGCCCGCGTTGCTCTGGTCGTCGTTATCTTGGCCGAGAGTTTGAAGATGTCCTCAACGTATTCCTGCTTAGTCTGGTAGCTGGAGCCCCTGACAAACTTGAACTTCTTTGTGAACGGGCCCAGCACGCCCTTCATGCATTCCTCATAGTACCTAGATCTGATGTCCATCTGCTCGAAGGAGGTCTTCTGGTCGTCTAGGTGAGCGTGATAGTCTGCAATAAGCATCGTACCCTTCCCACCAAGGTTAGCCAAGTCAATGCATTTGTTGAGGGGAATGATGTAGGCAAAATGGAACGGTCCAGTGGGAGCGGTACCATAATAGAAGTTGAATGTTGGTTTCTGTAGAAGTACTCTGAGTTCCTCTGGTGTAACCACTTCTTCTGCATTACTAGATGCTTTCGTCAAAGCAGCATCAGCTTTCTGTTCATTTATCACACTCATGTGTACTCACCCCTATACTGGGGGACTAGCCCTCACCCGGCTTCCTGGGGGCTGAGGTTAATCGGCGGGCTTCAATGTGGCCGGCGTTTTAAGGTTGACCTTTGTCTGTTCGGACATGTCTGATTCTGCGAGATAGGAGTCCAAGCGCAATGAATCCTACGATGACGCTGAACCACAGAGTCACGAAACGTATGAGAATCGTTGCTGCCCCTGCAACGGGGTCACTCAATCCTATCAGCTTGGTCATCAGAAGCATTGAAGTTAACTCGTAAGTTCCGAGACCACCAGGCATGAAAGTGACTGCACCGATGACCGATGCTGCACAATGGATGAAAGTGGCTTGAAGAAGCAGGACAAGTGATGAAATCTGCAGTGAGGGAAGACCTGCGCCAGACAAGATGCTCAGCAAGAGCCAGAGTTCAAGACACTCCATGAACCACCCCGGGAGGCTTATTGCTGTGCTTACGAACATTGGTCTCGGGCCTAAGCTGCGCGCCATCGTATCCTCAATTACATCACAGCTATCACTGAACCTCTTCAGCGGTCCAAGAGAGGTCAGCTTCTTCAAGAGTCTGTCGTAGAGCTCGCGCCGTCCTAAGATGACCGCTGCAACCAAGACAATTCCACCTAGGAGCATCAGTGTTTCCATCTGCTCGGTGCTCTCGGCGCCAAGACCAAATCCAACAAGAGCCAAAATGACCATAGCAAGCAGGTCTGTAACTCGTTCCGAAACCACAAGTGGGGCTGTCCTGGCCACGTGTGTCCCGTTCAGATCGTTGATGAAGTACCCTTTGATGGCCTCGCCTATTTTTCCGGGTGTTGCGGTAAGTGTGAAGCCAGCAAGAAACACTCTAAGACTATCTGAGTGTGACAAACGAACATCAATGCGATGAAGATAATATTGCCATTTCATATAGCGGATACCATAATTCAGGAAGGAAAGCACCATCATTATCGGTAGTACCCAGATGGGAACAGAAGCGAGAGCTGCGGCTACCTGGTCGACCCTTGCATAAAGTCCTAGGAGCATGTAAACGACGACTCCGAGAAAGACAAACACCAAGAGCCTGCGGATGCTGATGAGAGAACTCCTTCTCTCCGCAGGTGCACACTGGCTCTCTGTCAACGACCAATCCTCCTAGCTCTCTGCCATATCATTGTCGGCATCTGCCAGAGATAGAACGAACAGTGACCAGTTATCTGAGTTCTTCCCAGTCTCAGAGCCCTATGGATATCGTCCACGTCCTGTATGTCTTGAAGCCATGTTCTCGCATGACCCATCTCAAGAAACGAGTGCGCATCGCTGCCTGCAGTAACGGGCTTCTCGATCCGTTGGGCCAATTGCTGTGCCCAAACATTGAATCGATTAACCATGCACCTAGAATTGATGCCCTCGACCAAGTCAATATGGCGGACCATCATCCGCTCGGGCAAGCCCTTTCTCATGGCACTCTCCTTCCTTAGCGGATCTGTCGGATGAGGAAGAACCCTAAGGGCGCCTTGGTCCTTGATGTCGTCGGCGATTTCTGCGAAAGACCGGTTCTTGATTGGTTCGGTTACGAAGAGACCAATGATTTCGCCATAGTCCGTCGACATATGCTCGCAAGCGTTGAGGAGGAAGCGATTGTCCTTGACGATGGGCCTCAGAATGGAAGGGTTAACGTGCTCAGTGATTGCCATGCCCCGGAGGCCCTTCCGCTTCATCCAAGTGAATAGCGACTTCGGGTTGCTAAGGCCGTCCTTCGAGTGAATCGTATGACTGTGCAAGTCGAATGCCGAGAGCCGGTCGTTCATGGAAAGCACCTATGGAAATCACGGAAACAGAGGAGGGAACAGGTTGCGGAAGAAATCCATAACGGGAATCCAAAAGAACAGTGACCAAAGGAGTGCAATGGCGAAGATAATCGCGCCTGCCAGTATTCCCCGGTCGCCGAGGGCAAGGTGAGGCTTTCTTCCGATTGGAGAGCCCGACTCTATCAAGTAGACATACCTCAGAATGATGCCCGCGGCAATTGGCACCGTCATCATGACTGGCTGATTTATCATGACATCCTTGAAGTTCTCGTAGCAGTAGAGAGCATAGAATAGAACGACCCATGTCGCGGACATTGTGATCCCTTGGTTGAGCATCTCGTCCGTATAATTCTCGAATACTTTCTTGTGCTGCGGAGCTAGGTCACCGAGCAGCTGAAGTTCATTTTTTCTCTTTCCGAATCCTAACACTAGTGCTACGAAGAAGACCCCTACTACAAGCCACGATGTGAATGGTACCCCTATCAGGAATGTTCCGGCCACAGCCCTGAGGACAAAACCGACAGCAATGGCTACAACATCGATGATTGCCTGATTACGCAAGTAGAGATTGTACGATTGTGAGTTCAGAATGTAAAGCACCACAATCAAGAAGAAAACGCTGTTCAAGGCATAGCCGATGAAGAGTCCAAGTCCCGCAAGAACCACGGCCAGTGACGCCGCCTTGCGAACAGTGGCACGACCAGAAGGCAGAGGCCTGTTCTTCTTTTCAGGATGAGCTGCATCCTTCTCCATGTCATTGATATCGTTCAGTATGTATCCCGAAGATGACACAAGGCAGAAGACCCCAAATCCAAGAATGAGTGGAGGGTAGTAATTCCAATTGAATATTGCAGGCAGCTTTTCCCACGGCCATTGCTTTGGCACTTCGAGAAACAAGATTGCCAGAAAGACAAGTATGTTCTTGTACCACTGATATGGTCGCATCAAAACAATATAGTCGCGTACGGGCGTTTTCTCACCACTCCTTTACTAGCTCGAGTAGGATTTCCAGAGTTCTCCCCAATCCGTCTCGTTGAGGAACCACCTGACCCACTTCTTTCCTCGCAATGGCAACCAGATTCCGTCGTGATAGAAACCTGAAAGCTTAGTTGGCAGCCACATGAGAGGTGATCTGAAGAGGAACGTCTCCATGCCAGGAAACCGCAGGAACCCTCGGTTCCACACGATGACGGGGCTTTTTGCGGGCTTGAGGTGGAAGTTTGGTAGATCCTCCCATGATTCGTAGTCACCAACTATCTCGATTCTCTCTGGGTTGCATTCACCCAAGCCAAGCTGGTTTGCGATCCGCAGCATGTGCACCAACCTGAGGTCGATTCCCATCAGTCTTGTTTGAACAGTATCCGCAGCCACCATGTCATTAGTCGCAAGAAGGATATTCCCAATCTTGGGCACCATCGTCCGAGGCCCTGCTCCATCACCGAGGACTGAGCCGTCGGTCACAACAAACTCAGAATGAGAGATTGTCTTCTGCAGCATTAGAAGGTCCGTGAGTACCTCGTGGAGACGCAAGTGTGCCAAGTGTCGGTTCTTGGTCAAATAAAGGCCGAATGAGTCCTTCATTGCTCCGGTCATTTGAGTATGACCGTGGGTCTTGATAGTAGGCAAATGGATTATGTTGGTTCCGAAAATCTCCTTCGGAGCAACAGTCTCTCCGAAAGTTCGCTTGAGCGCCAAGGTCTTTCTTGGCATCTTGACATCGACATAAGTGGCCTTGATGAGAGGAAGGAACTTGATGCCATGCTTCTTTATTACAGGGTACCAATTGTTGTTGCGAACTCCGTGATAGATGTTCGTCACAACGGTCTCGTTCTCAACCGCCTGAATCGTGCGAGGATTAAAACCATCAGCGATTAGTTTGCTGAGTACGCCGTCGAGCACGTAAGGGTTCGTCGAACACGCGGGATAGAACTTGCTCCATGAGAGATTGAGTTTCACTGTGGTGGCAAAGTCCCTAGAAACCGACCTGTCATACTCGGCCAAGTCCATGAGGCGGGCGATATCTGAGATGACAGTCTTTGGAGATGTCTTTACCACCGCTACCTTGGTCATTCCCGTGCACTCACCCTTCGGACGCTGAGCCGCCCTGTTCAGTCTTGCCAAAAGCAGCATGGCCGCGGAATACGACCTTATCAAGCTGCTTCTGTGTAGGCGGTTTAGATGCTGACGACTTCAATCTTGAGTCCGTTTCGGACTCTAATCACTTTCGGATTCACTGCTCCCCCGTAAGAAGCGCTAAAGACACTCATGAGTCTCCCGTCGAAGAAGTATTGATATCCATTTTCGAAGGCCTCATGACCCCTAATCATTAGCTGGATTCCAAGGTTTGAGGCAAACTCCTCGAAAGCACGTCGACCAAACTCCCTAGCTCGGTCCGAGCGGTAGCTTTGCCTGAAACGGAAGTCCGCTTCCCTTGGGTCATTCCATACGAGCTGGAATGCAGTGTCATCCGGGAAATTGGGGTGGAATCTGTCTATCTCTTGTATCTGCTCACTACTAGTTACTCGCTCTGGCACTCCACCATGGCACGCGAAGAGCCCTTCCGGACTCAGCGCCGCAAGGGGTAGGACTTCGAATACTCTGCAATAGCTATCAAACAGCCCATGAGAATAGCGCTCTGACACGGTCGGGTAGAAGCCGTATACTCTAGCAATCTCTGACGACTCATGGTTTCCTCTCAACATGAAGACTCTCGTTGGGTATTCTATTGCGAGAGATAAGACAAGATTGAAGGTCTCAACCTGCTGGGGGCCTCTATCCGCATAGTCTCCAAGGAATATCATACAGGATCCTTGATTGTCAAGGAGCAGATCCCGAGCAGCAAGAGCCGATTTCAGCTCGCCATGTAGGTCCCCCACGTAAAACACGTCATTGTCCGGTGCTACAATGAGGTTTGGAGCGTCCTTATACTTGTCCGCAACAAGAGAGGTTAGTTCCTGAATCTCGGCCGCCGAGAGGTCCTCCCGCCACAACAGACTGCTCTTGTTCATTGGGCTCTCCTTCTGAGTGTTTGAGTGGACTTGACGCACTTGGCATCTGCTTCATTCTGAGTCGTGGGACAATGTACTCTCAGTGGCACTGTCATTTCCAACCTAGCGCTTTGAACACTGCATCAACAGCCTGTTCAGGGGTTTCTGCCGAAGCGACCAAGTCCTGCCTTTTGTCATCGATTCTACTGCCGGCCAGTCTCTGCGCCCACCCGCCGGAATGAACCATTGCTACGACAGGCTTTTCCGAGAACCATCCAATCGCCATTTCGCTGAGTGTGCCGGCTTGGCCACCTATTGCGATAATAGCGTCTCCCGTTCTCGCGACAAGGAAATTCCTCGCATAGCCAAAACCTGTGGGAATCACGATGTCGACAAACTGATTTGCATCTTTCTTGTTGTCTGATGGGAGTAGACCAATCGTTACGCCGTTGCGTCTTTTGGCACCACGGCATGCCGCCTCCATAACACCGCCAAGTCCACCGCAAACTAGGGCAACGCCTCTTCTAGCTATTTCCTGCCCCACGCTGTCGGCCAACTTCAGAGTCTTTTCGTCGGCCTCAGAGCTACCAATCACTGAAATCGTTCTCAGCGGCATCTATTGTCAGCACCTTCAGGACGATTAGACCGACTTTCGGCTCGTTGAAGCTTGCTCTTTAGCATGTTGTAGACTGAGGACGAGAGTCTGCCCTGTTTCATTCTGATTTCGGCCTCTTCGAGAAGGGTAGGACGTTCTGCGCCAACCAATCGGTTTGATGGTCGCACTTTGGAGCGGGATCCGTTGATTTCTGACCCGGGTATTGGAACGAAGGTGGGGCAACAAGCGGCTCTATCAATCTGCACTCTCACATCCGCCGGGAGTTCTCCCCGGTTGAGTCCTTCAAGCTTTGCCATGGCTAGAAGTGCTCTCGGACCCATGCCTTGACTGGACCACCCCTTGTCTTGACCTATGATGCAGATCCTCTCCGCCTTCTTACATCCTCTTTTGCATTCTTCGCAAAGCCTAGAGCGAAAAAGAAGCGTACCAGTCGCAAGTTCCATCTCTGCGACTCCTTCATGAAGGCTTATGACGCAGGCAGTATCAGAGACCCCGATTCCTAGTGAACGCGCAAACTCCCTGATTTCTCGTTTTTCTTCTTTCGTATTCACGGGTAGGGTCGCTTGGTCCGGTCGAAACTGAAACTCGGGGCAGTGTCTTTCGTCTAGGAGCATCACTGTGACGCGCTGCAACCCATCGTTCAAGCGCGAAGTCATGACTTCCGATAGGGCATGAAGTGCATCTTGCGCCGAAAGGGCACGATGAATTTCACAGCGGCTACATACAGTATCTTCGACCGTGCGTTTCACGCTCTCGCGGTCAAGCAGTGAGCCCACTACGACAATCATTAGTGACTCTTGTTGTTCGGGAGTGAGTTCAAGCAGGAGCTGATGCAGGGCTCCGAGCTCCTCCTCTCTGAGGACTACAATCGATGAATTCGCACCTCTCATCAACCTCCTCGTTATACCGGCAAATCGTTTCCGAGAAGGAATCAGCCAGAGCTGAAGTGTGATGG
>Ga0153915_10005468_pt1 | contig 11827 bp, 9 predicted proteins | sample Opewatmetagenome_2_FD_107003 | JGI IMG/M metagenome (GOLD analysis project Ga0153915, IMG submission 107003) | Freshwater wetland microbial communities from Ohio, USA - Open water 3 Core 3 Depth 3 metaG | ecosystem: Environmental > Aquatic > Freshwater > Wetlands | place: USA: Ohio, Lake Erie...
ATCAAAGCGGTCCGCGATCCGAATGAGCCGCACTATTCCCAATTTGGGAAGGGCGGCGAAGAGGATTGATTTTGCAAAGTCGCAGCCAGACCAAATTCACAAAACCTAACGGTGTGCGGTATAGGAGCTGTCTAACAATAAATTGAACCATTTGGCTAGCGTGAAAGCTCCGTATACCATCTGAGCAATTTTTGCTTGGTCTTTTATTAGCACTATCCTACTATGCTCTATTAGACACTTGTTGCTTTTTAAGGGAGATAGCCATGTCTTTTACGCACCAATTAATCGCTTTGACCGCTATATCGATTACGACTTTCGCCTTTGCGCAGCCTCCCGCTAAAAAACCGACAGAAACCCAGCAAACTGCAACGAAAAAAAGCGAGGCCTTCAAACCGTTTACCGGAAAGGTGCTCGCAAACAAAGTACGCATCCGCGCAAAGCCAGACCTCGATGGCCGGATTATCCGCCAAGTCAACAAAAATGAATTGCTGCTTGTTGTTGGCGAGGAGGGAGATTTCTGGGCCATTCAGCCTCTTAAAGGAACCAAAGCTTACGTTTTCAGAAGCTACATCCTCGATAACGTTGTGGAAGCAAACCGCGTGAATGTACGCTTGGAACCTCACGTCGACGCCCCGATTATCGGACAACTGCAGTCAGGCGAAAAAGTTCAAGGCGAGATTTGCGCAATGAACCACAAATGGCTCGAGATCGCTCCTCCAACCAACTCATGTTTTTACATTTCGAAGGAGTATGTAGAAAAAGCGGGCGGGCCGGATTATCTGGCAGCTATGGAAAAGAGAAAAGCCGAGGTAGCCGATCTTCTCAATTCCGCCTTTTTCCTCGCCGAAGCGGAATGCAAAAAAAACTACGAAGAAATGTCGCCTCAAGAACCAATCGAAAAATTTCAAACCATCCTGCGCTCGTATAGCGATTTTTCCGAGTCATGCCAAACAGCCAAAGAAGGGCTAGCTCTATTAAAAGAAACCTATCTGCAAAAAAAGATCGCCTATCTTGAAGCGCGCGCAGAACTTTCCCCCGTTGCCAAAGAAGAGCTGATCGCAAAACACAAAGCGGAAAACCGCGATTTACTCCGCGACAATGTCAAACCGGATCCCGCTCTTTGGGGCAAACACAATCAGCTCAAAACAGATCTCACTGACCGAATGCGCTTTTGGGACACAATCGAAGAATCTCTCTATTTAAGCTGGGCTGCATTCCATACGAACAAAAAAATCGAAGACTTTTATCAAGAACAAAAAGCAAACGCCACGATTGTTACGGGAACCGTAGAATTATATGATCATCCCGTCAAAAACAAGCCCGGCGATTATATCCTGCGCGGCAACGACGCCCCGATCGCATATTTATATAGTACGCAAGTGGATTTGGAAAAATTGGCCGGCAAAAACGTCACCATGCTCGTTAGCCCAAGGCCCAACAACCATTTTGCTTTCCCCTCCTATTTCGTCCTTTCGGCTGAATAAAATTCCGTGGCGCAATTGTGAGTTTGAATAAATCGCTCAACTTGAATAAGTTGAGCGATTATCCCGGCTTTTGAAGTTCCGATACAATTTTTTCTACTAGAATGAATGCCTCATTAATTGTTTCATCCATATTTAAATATTTGTATAATCCAAGTCGCCCGCCAAAATATATATTACTAAATTGTTTTGAGTGTTCTAAATATCTGTTGTAGAGAACATTGTTTTTGCGGTCGTTAAGAGGATAGTAAGGCTCTCCCCTGTCGCTAGGGTATTCTTTGGTGATTATTGTATGAGGAAGTTTAGAAAATTCAAAATATTTATGCTCTATGATCCGTGTATAAGGAATGTTGACATCTGTATAGTTAACCGCAGCAGTTCCCTGATAACTCTCAACATTTTCCAAAAAACATGAATCAAATTTCAAGCTTCTATATTCAAGTTTACCAAATTTGAAATCATAAAATTTATCTATTTCACCGCAGTATATTATTTTCCTGAACTTCAATTTCTCACAAAATCGATGCGAATATTCGAAATCTAACAAAACATCAACATTTCCAAGTATTTTTTTTATGACATTACTATATCCGCCGATAGGTATGCCTTGATAATTATCAAAATAATAATTGTCTTCAAAATCTAACCGTATTGGAATACGTTTAATAATCGATATAGGCAGTTTCCGGGGTTCTTTTCCCCATTGTTTCGTGGAATATCCTTTAATAAATATGTCGTAAAGCTCCTGTCCAACTTGCGATAAGATCCACTCTTCTAAATTTGTCGGATTGTTGTTTTGTATTTTAACTGATTCCAGTTTTTGGAATGCCTCTAAAGGAGTTGTTACGCCAAATATTTGGTATAGTGTCAGGAGATTAATTGGAAATGAAAATACACGCCCTTTAAAACTTACTTTTGGTCTGTATATAAAATTATTAAATATTCCGAAATTATTAATGTAATTCCAAATTCGGTGATTGGAGGTATGAAAAATATGAGGTCCGTATTTATGTATGTTAATTCCGTTCGAAAGTTCAGTGTAACAATTGCCTCCTATATGTTTTCGTTTTTCAACGACCAAACACCTGAACCCTTTATCTGTTAACTCTCTAGCGCAAACAGCGCCAAACAATCCGGAACCAACAACCAGAATTTCATATCTCATATTACGACTCAGGTTATACTGCGCCCGGTCTGAAATGATGAATTTGGGACCGGGCGCAGTATAACATTAAAAAATTTCTTGTTCACTCATTGGGTAATTGGTATTTTAGCCAATTGCAAAACTCAAACATGCGAAAAAACACATGATTCCACCAAGAAGCGCTGCTATGTTCAAACAACTCGAAAAATTGACCAAATCCAAAAGCCAATTTTTTGTGTTTAGGCGTACAATATTGCACGTTCTATTCGCAAGTTTCTTATGTACCTTCGCTATGGCTAATCCGTTTCTCATTGATTTTCCAGAAAAAGAAGAATTGACAAATGAAGATTATCTGGAGATTCAGGAAAAACTCCATAAATTGCCATTAGAACCTCTTGTTCAAGAGTACTACGAACAAAGCAGTCAAGAGCTTGTCTCATATAACTGGTTTCGCAGCAGAATTTGCATGTCAAACAGACTGATGTTAATTGATCCAGAAAAAGGGTTATATCCCAAAACCGAGTTGGTCAAAATTAATCAGGGCGGAGAGCGATGTTTTGTTGTTTTCGCAACATATAATCGAATCTATCCACAGATGATAGCCATGCAGATCGAGCAGTTGAAAGCGGTGGGTTTTAATGGATACTATTTATACTTTTTAGGCGCACTTCCAAACCCTACAGGTAAAGAGATTAAATATGCAGGGATCCCTTATGGGTTTAAAATATTTGCCATGATGGAAGCTCAAAAAAAAGGATTTAACAGTGTGATTTGGCTCGATTCCGCACTTTGTCCTTTAAATGATCCTGCCCCATTATTTGAAGAACTGGAAAATACGGGAGCTGTTTTCAGCCTGCATCCTGTAGAATCCAATTTGCTATTGCCAGTAGCCCGAAACTCGATATATCAGTTAACCGGAGTAGATTTGCATAAAGTCGGACGTCCGCATGCTGGCGTTTTCGGTCTATATATGGAGCATCCTCTTGCGAAGGAGTTCATTAATACTTACTATATATTTGCAGAAAATGGGTATCCGTTTTTTGCTGTAATTCCAGAGGAATTCGCATGGGCTGGCATTCTGGGACAACGGCAATTTGCTTCCTGGTTTGTTCAAAAACCAGTTCACTCTTTCATTACTTATCCAACAAAAGCGAATCAACGCCAAGCCAGAAAAAGAGGAAAAACTCGGGGATTCTTTTTTTACCAAGAGTCTCATTAAGGAGCTGTCTAACGTGTTCAAAGATTGCAAATGGGTGCGTATTGCATTAATACGCACCCATTTGCAAAGCCTGCGGTCGTCGATTCTAGGAAGCTTTCGCTCAAACCGAAAAACCGATTTTTCAGGTTCTTTGGGTATACTTATTGCAAATAGCATTAAAGTCTATTTGTGAACGACGCCCGAGATAAACCGCAACAATCATCCATAATCCAATAAGAGGAGCCACAAAACAGCCGCTCAAAAGCATATAATATGAACGCCCTGCTACAAGCCCAAAAGTTGATTGAAAGGGAACGAGAGACATATTAAAGAGCGAGCCAAATTGTTGAGAAATGCGTAGACCGAATGTGTCGATCCAGGCTTGTCCCTTAAACCGCTCTTCGGAAGGAATTGGAATATAGAGCTGTTTCAAAACTGTATCGTTCAATGTGTAATGAATCGCCTTAGCGCCAACCGTCAAAGCAAATAAGAACGAAAGGTTGTTGATTGATAAAAAGCAAAAAAAGGCGCAGCCAACAATGGCGGGCACGGCAACGAGAGCAGTGCAAATCCCAAAAAATCGCGAAATGTTGCTGATTCCCAAAAGCAAACATATCAGCGAAACAATATTGACATAAGAGCAAAATGTACTCAGATATTGGCTCAGCATTACACCGGAATATTGAGTTCCCGCTGCGATTTTAAAATTGAATTCGAAGATAGTGATGACCACTTGGTAGATAAATCCAATAACAAAAATCCCCATTAAATAGCGATTTTTTACAACAACCTTAATATCACCAAAGAATGAAGATTCATCGTTTTTTTGTTTTTGTTCCGAAGTCTTTATCAAGCTCTTTGGGATAACCCGTAAAAAACAAATCACGAGAGGAATCATGAGCACAATAATCACACCTAGAGCAACCAATGAGATAGCGTCCGTTTGCAGACGCATACGATTTGGCAGGCTGCAAATAGCGTATGGAAATACACACCCTCCCATCAACCCCATCGCATAAACCAAAGGAAACCCTCTTTTTGCCTCAACAGCCTCGGTTACATCAGCCGCGAAAACCCAGAAATGAGTAATGACAATTGAGCTAAAACTTTCTACAAAGATATACCAAATGCAACCGAATGATTCGACGAGAAGGAATGCGCTGCTTGCAATCTGCTCTTTTGATGTCTGGGCCAGAGCAACAAGCCCGCTGAATCCGAGAATCATCAGACCGTAAAATGCGGGCAAGATGACCATCATTCGATTCCGGGAGAATCGGTTTACTAACTTTGTATAAAGCGCCACCAACGGCAGAAGAGAAAAAACAGATAATGTTTTGATGTAAGGAAGGTACTGAAAACCTACGAGTTGAATAAAAATCGAGTCTTTAAGCGTTACTAGCGACCAGTGCACACCAATAATGATCGCAAGAATTAACCCCATGCGGCTAAATCTTTTAAGTTCTTCGCTCTCGAAATTTCCAAAATTAAATCGACAGATGGCTTGAAAAAGTCTAATCACTTTTTAACCGGAAATTTCGAGTGTATCACGAATATATAGTGTTTCCACCTGAAAGCCCCCCAAGAGGCATTTCAGGTGGAAACACTATATACTCCGCAAATTGTGAATTTAGCCAGTTTGACGCGGTCCAAATTCACAATTTCTGGCGGTGCGGAGTATAACTTTATTGCCACTTCTTCTAGAATTTTTTTCCAATATCCAAACAGACAAAATACGACTGATACGAGGAGCCAAAAGCCCCCTGCAATGTTAAAGTCCCGTATGGATATGCGTGATTGCACGGTAAAAATGTGCTAAGCAATTGCACTCCACCTAAACTCTGCATTCTGGAACTGCCGGTCGCTACAGAAAAACTCGATGCGGAGCCGATGAAGAATGTGTTGACATTGTGGAAATGAAATGGCGCCTGGTTGATATAGCTGAGTTTTTCCTCAAGAAGGAATTTGCCCCAGGTATATTGAAACTGTTCATAGAAACGCAATCCGCATTCGCTTTGTAAAAGCGAGGCGTATTGGGAATCCATTACGAGGTTAAATCCGGAGGCGCCGGACTCAGTAAAATGATGCTGCCAGCTATTCACCCAATCAAACATGATAAATGGCTCGGCGAAATATTTTTGATCTGTATCGATGGCTCGCGGAGCGGCTATTTCGATGTGAGGAGTGAAAATCCAGCCATGGCTGTGAGCTGTCGAGGTGATGCTCGGAAGAGAATGGCGCTCGTTATGAAACTGGTAGAGACCGCCCCAGAAAGCGGCGTCGATCCAAAAGCGATCCTGCTCATAAGAACCATAGAGACAGGCTGTCTCTTCATGGATTTTTCCATGGCCCAGGCTATCTGAATAATGGACGTAATTGAACGCATATCCCATTCCGCCGCCGACCAGGAAATTCGAAAATGCGTGATCATAAGCAGCAAAAACTCCGGCAATTTCGTTTGTAAATGAAGGAATCTCTCCCTGAGCCTTGAGGTGAGTATAATTGCCAAACGGCGCTAGCCAGAAAGTGTTAGCCGGCTGTTTAGGAGAAACCTGGCTCTTCATTGTATTTTTTTGTTCAGCGTAAGCAAATTCAGCAAGCTCGTTCGATCGACCATGCTGTACCCAAGCTCTGCTTTGAGTAATAAAACGCGTTTCCAGTGCCGCAGAAACCGCCAGCTGGCTATTGATCGCGCTGGAATAGGGGCCAATGGATTGCGGAGTCACTGTATTGAAAATAATATTTCCCTCCAGAGCAACGCTATTGATCTCACTGCCACTCCCTAAGCCCAGACTCAACGGTGTAACTACGCGATTGGGAGCAACCAGCGCTGCATAAGCTTCGCCAGAAGCAAGGCCTCCGATGAGCCCCACCCCAGCGCTATTGATCGCTACGCTATTAATCTCACTGCCGCTTCCTAAGTTTAGGCCTAATGATGTAGCTACGGTGCTGTCCGACGCAACCATCGCGGCATAGGCACCATTAGAATCATAGCCTCCTATGAGACCCGTCCCCGAACTATTGATCGCTACGCTATTAATCGCACCTAAACTGCTTAGACCGAGCGATTGAACTGTGGCGCTGCCCAACTGAACCAGTGCTGCATAGGGAACGTTAGTATAGTTGCCCCCGATGATTCCCTTACCTGAATCGTTGATCGCTACGCTATTTATATCTCCAGCACTTGGACCGAGAGATAGACTTGTAACGACTCCTGACGAGACAAAAGCCGCATAAGGGGCGGAAGTATCGCATGTTGTGTGCCACATTCCCCCAATGAGGCAGTCGCCGGAACTGTTGATCGCTACGCTATCGATCTCGCTATTGATTCCTAAGTTTAGGTTTAATGATGTAGCTCCGCCCGACGCAACTGTCGCTGCATAAGCCATAACACCGTTAGGATCCAAGCCTCCAATGATGCCATCGCCGGAACTATTGATCGCTACGCTATTGATCGCACTACCCCCAATTAGGGATGATAGATTTAGCGATGCGACAATACCAGCTGACGAAACTCGTGCCGCGTAAGCACGTAAACCGCAGCCCATTGTCACGCCTCCGATGAGGCCGTCGCCGGAACTATTGATCGCTACGCTATAGATTTCACTAGTACTTACTAAACCTAGACTTAGCGGATTAACCGTCTGATCTGACGCGATCTGCGCTGCATAGGCAGCGTTAGAATTAATTCCTCCGATAAGACCGTCGCCGAAACTATTGATCGCTACACTATTGATTTCGCTATTGCTTCCTAAAGTTAAACTTAGCGGATTAACCGTCTGATCTGACGCGATCTGCGCTGCATAGGCACCTCCAGAATCATAGCCTCCGATCAAAGCCGATGCATCTGCATAAAGCAACTGACCAATACCTGCAATGGGCGTAAATGTTCCAACAAACAAACCTTTTCGCATCATCTGAATTACTTGTGTATTGCAGTACATAAAAATTTGCTCCTCATCTTAAGATTGCATATATAAAAAACTTGAGCAACATGTCAAGATAAATGGTCTGCCAGAGCCGGCAAATGACACATCGATTATGTACAATTTCAAGCTAGCGGATTGAGCCGCGTTCCTTCGCCAAGCGAGCAGCTATACCCAAAGAACTTGAAAAATCGGCTTTTTGTCTTGGCCAAAGCCCCTAGAATCAACGACTGCAAATGGGTACGTATTGCATTAATACGCACCCATTTGCAAAGCCTGCGTTCGTCGATTCTAGGAACTTTCGCTCAAGCCGAAAAACCGATTTTTCAGGTTCTTTGGGTATAGATGCAATGACGAGCTAAAAAATGATTCCACCGGCAGAAATAGAATCACAAATTCAGGACTCAAATCATATCGTTTCCAGCAATCTTTCAGGGATAGATCCTTCAATAGCTTGCTGCGGCTTTGTCTCAAAATTGACCCATTTCGTCAGCAATAGACAAATCTATTACTTCCTCATTCAGAACGCTTTGATATAATCAGACCTTGTCTCGCAGCGCATTTTGTCATCTTTTTAGGTCTCAGGTTAATAATTTTATCTTAATCCGCTTTCATCCAAAAAATTAAAACAATTGCAACTTATTAAGAAACTAGCAATAATTCACAACAAAACCCAACAAAAGCTATTTAATGACCCATCGTTTACCAAAAATCAAACAAAATATTTACCTTGCATTATATACAACAAAACAGAGAATGAGTTCAGCTCTAAATACAGCACACAATTTTCTGAACAAAAATAAGAGCGGTATTATTACTAACATTGCCACTGCCGCGATATTCGCAATGGCAGGCTATTACTTTAGCCAGAAGCAACAAGCTAATTTATTATTAGATGCGAAAAGGCTATGTCTATCGCAACAAGTTAGTTCATTATCAGCTGCGAATAAGATGTGTCTATCCCTGCTGGATACAAGACTAGCCGCAAGCTCAAGGAAGTTCGAACAACTATTAGTCCAGATCGGCTCGGAATCGACGCTCACGCTAATGCGCACTGTATCAAAGCTTTACTTCGGATTTTGTATCTACGGCCCCAGATTGTCTGGCCAAATTCCAGAGTTTTGTAATGCATTATCAAATATAACAACCGTTATGAGTCAAGGAGCCGGCCAAATAGATTTTCTACGGAGTCAAACAAATCTTCTACCTAATTAATTCATGTATGGATCAGTTGACTTTCTGAACTCTTTTTCGACAGGTTCCAAAATAGGCAGCGCTTTATTCTGCGCAGCAGCGCCATGCTCTTTGAGTTTGCGAGCCGGAACGAGAACGCGGCTTTCGAGGGATGCGATGGCTTGGTTATAGGCGTCGACAGACATGCTGAGAGAACGCCCCACTTTGCTCCAGTGATCAGACAGAACCGAAAGGCGTTCATAAAGCTCTTGGCCGAGCAATGCAATCTGCTCGGCATTTTTGGAAATCGCATCTTGTTTCCAGCTGTGAGCAACGGCTCTCAGAATTGCAATCAACGTAGTGGGAGTAGCTACAATGATATTTTGTTCAGCACCGACTTCGATCAAATCCGGATCGACTTGCAAGGCCGAGCTAAAAAATGATTCCGCCGGCAGAAATAGAATCACAAATTCCGGACTCAAATCATATCGTTTCCAGTAATCCTTCTGAGAAAGATCCTTCATGTGCTTGCGTAACTGCGAGGCATGGTTTTGAAGCTTATCCAAACGGCTCGCTTCATTTTCAGATTCTTGGGCTTCCAAATAAGCATTCAAAGGCGTTTTCGCATCAACAATAATATGGCGTTCGCCCGGCAAATGAACGATCAGGTCGGGCCGCAAAAGGCGTCCATCGGACTCGTGAGAAGTCTGCTCCGTAAAATCGCACTTATTGAGCATGCCGGCTAATTCAACAACGCGGCGCAAATGTACCTGCCCCCAAGCTCCGCGAGCTGTCGACGATCTTAGAGCCATCGAAAGCTGCGCCGTTTCTTTGCGCAAATCGGATTCCATATGCACCATCGTCTCGATTTGTTTGGACAAAGAGGCGTAAGCGCCCTCGCGCCGCTTCTCGAGATCCCGTTGATGGTCATCAAGCGATTTCATCGTCTCCCGCAATGGCGCGATCAATGCCTCCACGTTTTTTTGGCTCATCTCCAGATCCGCCTTTGCACCTGCCTGCGCTTTAGCAAAAGAAGATTGGGCCAGATCGAGAAATGAACGACTGCTGCGCTCCATGACTTCAAATGAAAGCGATTGAAAAGAAGTCTTCATCTGCTGCTCAAGATTCGCTGCATAATGGCGAAGCCAGACGCTAACAGCCAGAATGAGTCCGATCAGAATCAATATGGTCAAACCTAATATCAGCATTGACATTTCCTAACGGCGTTATTTTTGGTTAGATAGTGTCGGAATCATCGGGTTCAGGCTCAAATTCTTCCAGCGTTTTGGACTTCTTGCCCGCGATGAATCGTATAATTGACAATATGAGGGCTATAAAAATATAGATCCAAGAACTAAATGCGAGCATGATGGGGAAGAAATAGAGGATTCCATAAAGCGTGAAGACAGCAAAGATCACCGTCAGGAATGCCATATGGAAAGAATTGATCCGAAAGTGCAGCATCTTGAGGCTGGGGAATTTAAGCCTGCAAACCATTAAATAGCCTAAAAAGAACATGACGCAGGTTAAGGCAATCGCCCGATCGATATTCGATATGGGAATCCAGCTTTGCGCCCAAGGCGACAATAGAAAAAGATTCGCAGAGACGGCCGCTGCAGCAGAACCGGTAATTGGAAGACCGGTAAAATGGTGCTTTTGAACTGTTTGCATCTCCACATTGCCCTTAGCCTCCGCCGCTTTTACATTAAAACGAACGAGGCGCAGCACTCCGCAAAGCGAAAAAACCATCGCACCGGACGCTGCGACGAAAGAGATAACTGTCCCTTGTTCCAGAGACAAGGTCTTCAACAGCAGCACCGAAGGAGCCACTCCGAATGAAATGGCATCTGCCAGGGAATCGAAAACAACGCCAAACTCGCTCTCAGCATGAAACGCTCTGGCTAAAGCGCCATCCATAAAGTCAGCAAGAACAGCGACTAACAGCAATAATACTGAGGTGTGGACGACTTCGTAATCCCCTGCACCAGGCTGAAGCATGTTGATCTTGAAGATCACAAACAAACCACAGGACAAGCCAAATGCAGTAACAATATTAGGGATCAAATCAAACTTTTTCATATTCGCGATCATAACAAAAAGGGGCTAATGGATCGATCCTTTTTCTTTTCGATTCGAATTCCTGAGAATCTTCGAAAAAGATCTTTGAACCTATCCGAATAAGACGGCGTCGCTTAATCTGTTCAAGTTGTCTGATTTGCGTCAAAAATCCATCTTAAAACCATGAAGCAGCAGTTTCAGTAATTACACCCAAACAAAATAGTTAATTAACAAAAAACATTGCTATATAATTATTTTTAATTCTAAGATGAAGCTAGAACGGATTGTTTAATTATGAAACAACTATTTAACAAACCCACTTTTGATTTATCAACCCCAGAACATCAACGAGATTTTGTCCTTGAAGCTCATAACGCATTCGACTTGATTCACAAAGAACTCGATATTAATCATGCAGAGCAGGAAATAATCGCTCAACGAATCAAGATGATGCAGAATTTCGTAAACGATTTACCATCATCCGACTCAGAATATTCAATGTTGACTACACAAATCCAAATGGATCGGGTTGAATTAGATGAAATAAAAAGACGCGAAAACGATTTAACAGAACAACTAAACAAACTATCTCAACCAAAAACAAGAATAAAAAAGCAACAAAACAAAAAATAACACTGATGCTATTAATCAATTATTCTACAAGAAAGATAAGGGTCTGTGAAACAATAAAGTGGGCGATTTGGCTGCGTCAAAGCCCGTATAATCGACGATCGCAAACGGGCGCGTATGCATTAATACGTACCCGTTTGCGAAGCCTTGCGGTCGTCGATTATACGGAGCTTTCACGCTACCCAAACCGTTCACTTTATTGTTTCACAGACCCTAAATA
>Ga0153915_10005471_pt1 | contig 11825 bp, 7 predicted proteins | sample Opewatmetagenome_2_FD_107003 | JGI IMG/M metagenome (GOLD analysis project Ga0153915, IMG submission 107003) | Freshwater wetland microbial communities from Ohio, USA - Open water 3 Core 3 Depth 3 metaG | ecosystem: Environmental > Aquatic > Freshwater > Wetlands | place: USA: Ohio, Lake Erie...
CAAGCCCCCCTGGCGTATGAATTAATTACGGGTAAACAAAAAAAACCATTCTTGGGTGTCCTACTGACTTATCCTGAGGGCGAGCAAACGGCTGCCGAGTCGGGGCTTCAGGAGTCGGGGGGTAAGAGTACGCCTGATGAAACGGTATCCCACATATCCTATGCTAAATCCACCTCAGGAATTGTAACACTCGGTGTCTTAGGAGCTGGGAACTTTGCCATGGCGGTGATGCTTCCATCTCTGAGGAAAATACCTGGACTCAGCCTGGTGGGGATTGCCTCGGCTTCGGGTTTAAGCGCCCAGCATGCTGCCAATCGTCATGGCGCCAGGTATGCAACCAGCGACGAGAACCGTATTTTGAATGATCCTGAAATTAATACCGTCGCTATCCTGACTCGCCATCATCTCCATACCCGTCAGGTGATCTCTGCTTTAAAATCAGGTAAACACGTCTTTTGTGAGAAACCCTTAGCCATTCATGCCAGTGAATTAGGTGAAATTACGGAAATAATAAAAAGGATTGGGCAAAGTCAGGTGGATCTCCCCATGACTTCGACCTCTTACCCCTTATTAATGGTTGGTTTTAACCGACGTTTCGCCCCATTGGGGCAAACGATGATGCAATTCCTGGATGGACGAAAGGAACCCCTGGTAGCCCAATATCGTATTAATGCCGGTTTTTTGCCACTGACGCATTGGGCTCAAGATCCGTCTCAAGGGGGTGGGCGGATTATCGGGGAAGGTTGCCATTTTGTAGATTTTCTTACTTTTTTGGTGGGAGAACCTCCCGTTTCTGTTACAGCGCATTCTCTGCCCGATGGGGGTCGTTATAAGGAGGATAATGTTGCCCTTACTTTTACTTTCCCAGACGGTTCTATAGGAATATTAACTTACCTGGCAAATGGAGACAAATCTTTTTCGAAAGAGCGCGTGGAGGTTTTCACTGGAGGGCGTGTGGCAGTGTTAGAGGATTTCCGTTCTCTGGAGATGGTGCGGGATGGCAGGCGGAAAATGCTCCACTCACGCCTGCGGCAAGATAAGGGTCACCGTGCCGAGTGGGAGGCTTTTGTAAAAGCCATTTTAACAGGAGGTATGCCTCCTATCCCCTATACGCACTTGTTCGGGGTGGCGCGCGCCACCTTTGCGGCTGTCGAGGCACTGAGAAGTGGGTGTAAAGTGGTTATACCAGCCCAAGATGATATTCTCTCCTGATAGCACAACAATGAGATGAATTTTTTTCGTCGTTTGACCCTTGCTTTTAAGGCAATTGCTCAGCTCGGACCTGGTGCGACCGGTTTATTTGCTTTATACCAGTTGGGGTTAAAGAGTGGGTATTTTCGGTTAAGGACGCTTTCAAAAAAGTATATTGCTACAAATACCACGCGGTCTTTACCCCTGGAAGGAAGCTTTTCTCCGCAGCCTTGTTATCTCATTCGAGCTCTCCTGGAACTCCCCAGTCGGGAGAATTTATTAGCGGCAGTAGGTCAAGGGGGTAAGGAAAAAATAATTGCGGAGGCTGATGAAATAACCTCAGGTCAGGTGAGGTTATTTGGAGGATCGCCCGTGCCTCTAGAATTGTCAGTGCCCGGTGTGTTAAAGCACTGGACCCATTACGAGAAAGGGCGTTTAGGGGATCGGGATATTAAATTTACCTGGGAACCAGGGCGTTTCGGATGGGCTTATTCTTTGGCGCGCGCCTATCATGTGTCTGGAGAGGAACGTTATTCCCAGGTGTTTTGGTCGCTATTCGAATCCTTTATGAATGCAAATCCGCCATATCTTGGTCCACACTGGGCATCTGCTCAGGAAGTGGCGTTGCGCATCATCGCCCTGGTTTTTTCTGTACAGGTCTTTATTTCATCGCCTCATAGCGTCCCTGAACGGTTAGAAAAGTTAGGGTGGTTTATCTCAGCCAGCGCAGAGCGTATCCTACCCACTCTGGTATATGCCCGATCCTTAAATAATAACCATCTATTGACGGAGGCGATGGGCCTTTATACGGCCGGATCTGCCTTGAAAGATCATCCGGCTGCCTCCCATTGGCGTTCCCTGGGGTGGCGCTGGTTTAACCGGGGTTTACATGCACAAATTTCCCCGGATGGTACCTACATCCAGCAGAGCAGTAATTACCACCGCTTGATGCTGCAGATCGCCTTATGGGGGAGCGTCTTGATCGCCCAGATAGGCGTGTCTCTTCCCGAGCTCGTATCAAAACGTTTGCAGGCTGCCACGGGCTGGTTGCGCTCTATGGTAGATCCGGTCAGTGGTCAGGTTCCGAACCTGGGACCCAACGATGGGGCTTATATTCTGCCTCTTACCACCTGCCCTTTTACAGATTACCGACCTATCCTGCAGGCGGCCTCCTTGATTTTTCTCAAGGAACGTGCTGTTGAACCAGGGGAGTGGGATGAGATGTCCCTGTGGCTGGGATATAAAGTCGCGAATGAAAAGTTGAAGGATGCTCACATTATTCCTTCCCGAAATGGAGTTTCGGCCTTGCCTCTCTCAGTAGAGCATACTCCTCATATACTGCGTCATCCCTCTCATCCATCCTGGGCTTACCTGCGCGCGGCGCGTTTTTCTGCCCGTCCGGGTCATGCCGATCAGTTGCACCTGGATTTATGGTGGCGAGGATTAAATGTTGCCCGGGATGCAGGGACTTACCTATATAATGCTGCCCCGCCATGGGAAAATCCGTTAAGCAGCACTGCTGTCCATAATACAGTTACCATAAATGGGTTCGATCAGATGGCTCATGCGGGACGCTTTTTATGGCTGGATTGGGCTCAAGCTCGCGTGCTGGCAGCAGTCCGTTCTGCAAATGGAGCTCTGACTCATCTGGTAGCACAACATGATGGTTATCGTAGGTTTGGGGTTATCCACCTGCGAGAGGTAACTACAGGGGAGTCTGGGTTTTGGCAAATACAGGATCGCCTGGTCAGTTCGGGGAGTAACAAAAATTCCGGTTACACTCTCCGTTTGCATTGGCTATTGCCGGATTGGGATTGGCAAATCTCTGGTATGGATGGGAATTCGAGCATTGAAATGAATATAACTTCGCCGTATGGTCCAGTGGTCTTAAGAGTTTCAGTTTCCCCATCTGAGCTTGCTGGGCATTCCGTGCCGGCTTTTTTGACAGGTTTACGCCCCCAGCTTATCCGGGCTGGCGAGTTGTTGTCCGGGACAGGGGAGGTTTCCTCAGTCGCTGGCTGGTTTTCACCAACCTTTGGTGACAAGGTGCCGGCATTATCTCTTTCTGTGACGCTGGAGGGAACGCTGCCTTTAAGCCTGATGAGTGAGTGGATTTTCCCTCCATAAAAAACCAGTCTCGTATGCATATTCTTCTTGTTCACCAGTCCTTCGCAACGCTTGACGAGCCCGGTGGTACACGCCATTATGAGCTGGCGCGTCACCTCGCCAGCCTGGGTCACCAGGTCACGGTGATTGCCAGTCCGGTAAGTTATTTGACGGGGAAAGCCCATTCTGGGCGCGTAGCCTGGCTTGAACGGCTGGAAGAGCCAGGCATATCGATTTATCGGACATATACCTACTCAGCCCTTCATCGTAGTTTTATCCATCGCGTGTTTAGTTTCTTATCCTTCATGTTCTCGTCTTTTTGGGTTGGTTTAAGTATCCGGCATGTAGACGTGGTCTGGGGAACTACACCGCCAATTTTTCAAGGGATTACGGCATGGTCTTTGGCGCGATTAAAGAGGGTCCCATTCTTATTCGAGGTTCGCGACCTGTGGCCAGCGTTTGCCATACAAGTTGGGGTTTTACGCAATCCTCTCTTGATCAAAGCCTCGGAATGGTTGGAACGTTTCTTATACAGTCACGCGGATCGGTTGGTTGTGAATTCCCCGGGTTTTATTGAGCATGTAAGAGCGCGTGGGGCGAAAGGTGTAGAGGTTATCTCCAATGGTGCTGACCCGCGCATGTTTAACCCCCAAGATGACGGCGCCGCTTTTCGCGAGCTGCATGGGTTAGGCGGAAAATATGTGGTTCTTTATGCCGGAGCTCATGGGTTATCGAATGATCTGGGAATAGTCTTGGAAGCGGCCCAAATTCTACGCCAACACGCGGAAGTAGTATTTGTCTTTCTTGGCGACGGTAAAGAGAAACCGGCTTTGATGTCTCGCGCTGAAGAGATGGGCCTTTCAAATGTGCGTTTCATCGCCTCTGTGCCAAAGCTCGAAATGGCACAGGTTCTGGCTGCTGCAGATGCTTGTATTGCAATTCTCAAGCCCATCTCGTTATATGCTACGGTTTATCCGAATAAGGTTTTCGATTATATGGCTGCGGGTAGACCTGTTCTCCTGGCAATCGATGGGGTCATTCGGGAGGTGGTTGAACTGGCTCAAGCCGGGATCTCCGTCCAACCAGGGAATGCACCTGCTCTGGCAGAAGCCATCCTGACTTTAGCGAATCAACCCGCAGTTGGTCGGGCGATGGGGTTAAATGGGCGGAGCTATGTTGAAACCCATTTTGACAGGGTTGTTTTGGCTGATAAATTGGCAAGGTTATTGCAAGAATTGCTTCAGTAGAGAGTGAGGTATAATCCCTGCCGTGTCCAAGAAAAGGATGCCAGAGGAATTATCTGTGGAGGAGTTGCGTCGCTTATTAGTCGATAAGCGTCGCAGTGTTCGTCAGGATCGCCTGGAGCGTTTTCGGCGCACAGGACGCGTAGTTTCGCTGGTGTCCGAAGCCGACGCGGCCTCCCTGGATAACATGCATTCTGGTCCCACTGAACAAATAGATGACGAAAGAGCAGAGAGGCGGTCCCGCTCGAAGCGCATTTTTGACGGTATTTTATTAGTGATTGAAGTAAGCGCTGTTTTGGGTTTAGTGTATTTAATGTACACCTTTTTGGAAAGTATTCGCTTTATAAACCGCGATTCTGCTGAGAGAAATGTTTTACCCACCCTTACCCCTACACCGTTGATCGTGGCTATTGTCCTTCCGGGTGGGCACACTCCACCTAACTCCTTAGGTGGTGCCCGACCGAATGAAGCCGAGATACCCGAGCATTTACGTCCTCTTGTACAATCGTTGGCAAATGTGCCTGTCCCAACGGCAGGACCCGAACAAGCTAACCGTATTCAGATACCTGCCATTGGTGTAGATGCGCCCATTGTGCTCGGTGATGGGTGGGAGCAGTTGAAGAAGGGCGTCGGTCAGCATATTGGCTCGGCCAACCCTGGTGAAAAGAACAACGTGGTCCTGACTGCCCATGATGATGTCTTTGGTGAAATTTTTAAGGATCTCGATAAGCTTAAGCCTGGCGATCAAGTTATTTTATATACCAGCCAACATGCCTACACGTATATTGTGACTGGTAGTAAAATTGTGGAGCCTACTGAAGTGGAGGTAATGGCGCCCACTACCCAGGCGATCGTTACGTTGATTTCATGTACTCCGTATATGATCGATAATAAACGTATCGTAGTTGTAGCGCAGCTGCAAAATAGCAACCGGTAGAACTAATAACGGTAATATTGACTTTTAGGAGTTTAGGCATGAGCAAGAAAAGCAAAAGACAATCCCGTCGAGACTCGACATCTTCGCAGCAGTCAGCACTATCTGGACAAGAAACATCAGCAACCGGGGCTCCCGCTAAAGCAACCGAATTTAAACCGGATTATACGTATGTTATTAAAGACTTGCGTCGTATCGGCATGCTGGTTGGAAGCTTTATCGTTATTTTGGTCATTTTGACATTTTTCTTGCGATAGATATTGCTTTCACGACTACCGGGCAAGCCACGCCATGGCGTTGGCTTGCTCTATTTAAGCACTTTATTGTTGCAGATTTAGAATATTACGAATAGAATGGGGGTATGGATGCGAAGCTCCCGCGTTGGTCTGAACAGACGAAAATCATCGTCAGCTTATTATTGCTGGCTCTTTTTATTTATCTGTTATTCCGTTTCCGTAACATCTTAACCCCATTAATATTGGCGCTTATCCTGGCTTATGTCTTATCGCCGTTAGCAAGCTTATTCCAGAACCGCCTGCACTCGCGGAGGCTGCTCGCGACTGCTCTGACGTACATTGTTTTCCTCTTGCTCCTGGTTTCATCGGTTATGGGAATTATCCCTTTAGTAGGCGCGCAGTTTAGAGGGCTTAATCTGGATATCCAATTAATCGTGCAGCGATTACAAGCGCTTGTAGCGCATCAATATAATATCTTCGGCTGGATGATTGATGGAGAAGCGATTTTTAAGCAATTAACTCTGTCGTTTCAAGGACTGTTGGAACCTATCTTCGGGCGGACCGTTAACCTGGCTGTTGAAGTTATTTCATCGATTGTAAAGGTGATTGTTATCCTCGTTGTTTCATTCTATTTAATCAAAGATGGACCCGTATTGCGAGATTGGTTAGAGCGGTCAGTTCCTCCCAGTTACAGGTCGGTTTATGTAAGATTGCGGGATGAAATAAACCAGGTTTGGTCGGCCTTCTTTCGCGGTCAGTTAATATTAGCTTTCGTTGTATCGATCATCTTTACAGTTATTGGATTTATATTAGGTTTACCCTTTGCTTTGGCGATGGGCTTGTTTGCCGGTTTATTAGAGTTTTTCCCCAGTATAGGGCATGGGATATGGTTGGTCAGTGCAGCCCTATTGGCTTTATTTGTGGGTTCGACCTGGATACCCATACAGAATTGGGTTTTTATGCTTATTGTGGTTGCACTTCACCTGTTTTATCAGCAGTTTGACCTCAATTATTTGATCCCGCGAATCATTGGTCGTAGTGTTCATTTACCCCCTCTCGTTGTAATCTTGGGGATCGTATCGGGGGCGGTGCTGGCAGGGGTTTTGGGGATCGCTTTAGCGGCGCCCTCTATCGCTTCGGCGCGTGTTTTAGGGCGGTATATCTACGCCAATTTATTTGACTTGGTGCCTTCCCCTGAGACCGTGGTATCCCCTCTACCACCTCCTGACGCGCGTTGGTGGCGGTCAAAACGTAAGAAAGAAAGAATTGCCCACTAGGATGATAAGATTATGGAAACATCTCCACTTACTCCTCCAGCTCCAACATCCCCAAAATGGGGTCCGAATGCCAAATTGATCGTTGGTCTTTCCTTTGTGGTGATACTCGCGGCATTGTTATTCTATTTCCGAAACATCATTGGTCCGTTGCTTTTGGCATTTATATTAACCTATTTATTCCATCCTTTGGCAGCGCGCGTGAGTAACTTCACAAAATTATCCTGGCGGGCTTCTGTTACTATCATTTATTTACTCCTGGTCATTGTATTAATCACGTCAATAACACTTACTGGTCTGGCGGCTGTACAACAGATCCAAAACCTGATCGGATTGGTTCAGGGATTTATCAACAATCTTCCGAATACCATTAAGGACTTATCTTCGCGGGTTTATATGATCGGTCCTTATCAGATTAACCTGACCCAGCAAGTAGACTTAACCAAGCTTAGCCAGGAGGTGCTTGCCTACTTGCAGCCCTTGCTCGGGAGGGCGGGTGATTTAGTTAAAACATTGGTGACGGGGGGAGCTTCCTTATTAGGTTGGACTTTTTTTGTATTGATTATCTCTTACTTTGTCCTGGTGGATGCCAGTCGAGTTCCGGAAGAGCTTCTTTATATCGAAATTCCCGGGTACGATACCGACGTAAGGCGCTTAGGAAAAGAGCTGAGAGGGACTTGGAATGCCTTTCTTCGCGGTCAATTAATCCTGTTCCTGCTCGTCGTCATCTGTTACACGATTTTGATGGCAGGTTTAGGAGTTCGTTATTTCTACGCAATCGCTCTCATGGCCGGGTTGGCTCGCTTTGTCCCTTATATAGGACCATTCACAACCTGGACGGCGACTGCTTTGGTAACATTCTTTCAGGGATCTAACTACTTTAATTTACAGCCCTGGCAATATACTCTCTTGGTGATCGGGTTAGCCATTCTCATGGATCAGGTTTTTGATAACCTGGTTTCACCCCGACTGATGGGCCAGACTTTAGGAGTACATCCAGCGGCAGTCCTGGTAGCCGCGATAATCGCGGCGAATTTGATCGGGATTGTTGGGCTTGTGTTAGTTGCTCCTACCCTGGCGACGTTAACTTTATTAGGTCGTTATACCCTTCGTAAGATGTTGGATATGGATCCCTGGCCCACATCTGAGGTAGGGAAGAGGCCCAAGGATCAGTTGGTCCCGGCCAGGTTATGGCGTCGCATTAAGTCCTGGTTGAAAAAGATCAGGCAAAAATAAAAATAAATCCTGCTTCTCTTTGATCTGTCAAACTTACTTGTTAAATGTGTAGCGTGGGCAGGGAAGGCCAGCCGCCCACGCTACATAAACTACCCACTAAATCATGTGGGAGTCCAGGATGTTTGTATTAATTGTACTCAGATTGCGAATTTTGGCTGCCCAAAAAGCTGTTCACGTATTTTGATCACCCTTCGGCGCAGTTTATCATCTCTTTCTAACATATCCGCCACTTTTTCACAGCCGTACATAATAGTGGTGTGATCGCGACCCCCCAGCGCATTTCCAATTTGAGGCAGGGAGAAATTGGACTCTTCGCGTAAAAGGTACATGGCAATTTGGCGTGGCAAAGCCACCTCCCTTGAGCGATCTCGCCCTAAGAGGCGCTCGATTGAAAGGTCGAAACTTTCTGCTACTGTCCGAACAACCTCATTCGCTGGTACTTCGTGGCGGCGGGGAAGTAGATCGGCTAAGGCGGAATCAACCATCTGTGGGGTGATAGGTAAGCCGCTTAAATCGGCAAAAGCTACAAGCCGGGTGAGTGCTCCTTCCAACTCGCGGATATTGGATTGAACGCGCCGCGCGACGAACTCCAGGATGTTGTCGGGAACGTGATATCCAAGGCGCTCGGCGTTGGAGCGTAAAATTGCCAGGCGCGTTTCGAAATCGGGCGGTTGAATATCAGCTGCCAGACCCCATTCGAAACGCGAGCGCAGGCGTTCTTCGAGGGTGACCAACGCTTTAGGAGGCCGGTCGGAGGAAATTACGATTTGCTTGTTCTGACCATGGAGGGTATTGAACGTGTGGAAGAATTCTTCCTGGGTTGATTCTTTTCCGGCGATAAACTGGATATCGTCGATTAATAGTACGTCAATCCGGCGGTATTTATCTCGAAAAGCTTGGGTTGTCTGAGAGCGGATGGCATTAATCAGATCGTTAGTGAACTCCTCTGATGAAACATACAATATGCTTTGGCCGCGCTGGATGCACATATTTCCGATGGCATGCAGCAGGTGGGTTTTTCCCAATCCGACTCCACCATATAGGAAAAGAGGGTTATAAGCCTGAGCAGGTTTTTCTGCTACCGAAAGCGAGGCTGCATGCGCCAGTCGGTTGCTCGCGCCTACCACAAAATTGTCGAAAGAATAGCGGGTGTTTATGGACGGGTTAGATATTTTGTTAGAGGAGGTCGCCGGTTGCTCATCTTCTATGAGTTCATCGGGTGATTGTTCTTCTAAACTTTCCTCGGCAGACGGGTCTGGCGCATCTTGCCAGACCACAAAGCGGATGGCTACGCTGCGGTTCATGATCCCAGTTAACAGGCGTTTGATAGTGCTTGATAAACGGCTTTCAAGCCAATCACGAGCAAAGGCATTCTGGACGCCGATCACAAAGGCTCCGTCTTCATAGGTAAGTAGTTGCGCATCGCGTATCCAGGTATCGAAGGCAGCTTTGGGCATTTCCATTTGCAATTGCCCGGTCGCGGCAAGCCAGGCTTGTTCTGCTTTCATACATTCTCCTCCTCGTTTCTATGGCGCAAATATTGCAACCTGAACTATATACAGGCACTTATTATATGGACAGGTAGCGCCAAGAGCTAAGAATGGCAGTCGCAAATAGCAAGAATATATACCCCTGCCGTCATCAAAACTCAGGGAGAGAAACAATCTCACCTTATTCTATTGAGGCTTTTCTTACTAAATCAACCAACCGTTGTGGGGGAGGATCGACCCCCCTGGTACCCCGGAAAAACACGGTATTAACATTCGAAGCATATGGATTTTAGCAGAAAAATGGCTTACTGATCAATACGATTAACCTACGCCAACTTAAAAAAACTATATTTTTTAAGGTTTTGAATCTTAAAGGATGGTAAGACATTAGCATTTATATGATACATAAAATGATTTTGCCATATGCCAAATGGTAGGTTGTCGATATCCTATACCCCCATATATAGCCATTAAGTGCATCCAGAAAGAGATGTCGCCATATATAGGCTGTGGATGTTAAAAAAATTCTATGCACATTGTTTAGAAGAGATCGGTAATGACCCTCAAAAAATGGCGTTCTTTTTGTTGGTTTTGTCTGACAGGAAGAGATTCTTCATAAACTCATGTACAACTGCCGATTTTCCGAATCTAAAATTCTGATGCCTTTCCTACTGGATGTTAACGAATTTCTTGCGTATCTGGATTATGCTATAAGAGTTTATCACAAACACTTGACTACAGTTGAGAAGTCAGATGTGGATTTATAACGAAGGAGTATGCTATGACTAAAATAGTTGGTATTGATCTTGGGACGACGAATAGCGTCGTTGCAGTAATGGAAGGTGGCGAACCGACTGTGATCTCCACAGCCGAAGGTTCACGGTTGTTGCCATCCGTAGTAGCGTTTAACAAAAACAAGGAGCGAATGGTTGGTCAGACTGCCAAACGCCAGGCAGTTATCAATGCAGAGAACACAATCTATTCAATCAAGCGTTTTATGGGGCGTCGTTATGATGAGGTTGAAGGTGAGCGTAAGATGGTGCCGTATGAGGTGACGAAGGGTCCTGCCGGAGAGGCACGCGTTAAGATTCCTATCACGAATCGCGAATATAGCCCGCAGGAAATCTCTTCTATGATCCTGGCTAAGCTCAAGGCTGATGCTGAGGCTTATTTGGGCGAGCCTATCACGAAAGCCGTGATCACGGTCCCGGCCTATTTCAACGACAGCCAACGGCAGGCCACCAAGGATGCTGGCAAGATTGCCGGTCTGGAAGTATTACGGATCATCAATGAGCCCACTGCTTCAGCTCTGGCATATGGATTGGACAAGAAAGACAATGAGACTATCCTGGTCTTCGACCTGGGTGGTGGAACCTTTGACATCAGTATCCTGGATGTGGGTGGTGGAATTGTCGAAGTAAAATCTACCAATGGAGACACCCACCTGGGTGGAGACGATTGGGATGAGAAAATTGTCAACTGGGTAGCTGATGAATTCATGCGGGAGCAGGGATTAGATTTGCGTAAAGATCGCCAGGCCTTACAACGGCTGCGCGAAGCTTCTGAGAAAGCTAAGATCGAGCTTTCCAGCGTTATGGAGACCGAGATCAACCTGCCATATATTACGGCCGATGCTTCTGGTCCAAAACATCTGCAAATGAAGCTTACGCGGTCCAAGTTTGAGCAGCTTTCGGAAGATCTGGTGGCGCGCTTACGGGGGCCATTCAATAATGCTCTAAAGGATGCTCATTTGAATGTCTCTGATATCAACGAGGTTGTGCTGGTCGGTGGGGCTACTCGTATGCCGATGGCTCAGGATTTGGTTCGCTCTCTGACCCAAAAGGAGCCGAATAAGGGTGTGAATCCGGACGAGGTCGTCGCGGTCGGTGCGGCAATCCAGGCGGGTGTCTTGGGTGGCGATGTGAAAGACGTTCTGCTCCTGGATGTGACTCCTCTCTCATTGGGAGTGGAGACTTTGGGAGGTGTGATGACTGTTCTGATCGAGCGGAATACTACCATCCCGGTCAAGAAATCGGAGGTCTTTTCCACTGCCGAGGATAACCAGATGGCTGTTGATGTGCTTGTCTTACAGGGAGAGCGTCCCATGGCAGCCG
>Ga0153915_10005472_pt1 | contig 11825 bp, 10 predicted proteins | sample Opewatmetagenome_2_FD_107003 | JGI IMG/M metagenome (GOLD analysis project Ga0153915, IMG submission 107003) | Freshwater wetland microbial communities from Ohio, USA - Open water 3 Core 3 Depth 3 metaG | ecosystem: Environmental > Aquatic > Freshwater > Wetlands | place: USA: Ohio, Lake Erie...
GCTTCTCCGATCTCAACCTTGCCGACGCGATGTACAATGGCAATCCGTTTGACTGCCCAACGCTGACGAGCTTCGGCGACAAGTGCTTCCATGAGTTTGAGCGCCATTGGCTCATACGCCTCGTACTCGAGCGAAAGAACCTCTTTCCCGTCAGAGTGATTGCGCGTCGTCCCTATGAAGATGTCTATGGCGCCAGCTTCTGGAGATCTGACCGAACTGACAACTTCACTGAGGTCAATTGGAGATTGAACGATCTTGATCATGATATGAGATTATGAAGTAAGATCAGGATACAGGATTCGTGAAACCGTTTAGACATGAATCCCGCAAGCCCAATCACTTGCCCACGCTCATCCTCCACTCACTGGCGGAATGATAGCGACTTCATCCCCATCGTGAAGCAGATGGTGGAGGTCGACATACTCCGAATTGACAGCAACGCGGAGATGATCTTTCCAGCCTTCAAATCTCGAATTGACTTTCAGAAAGTGGTTGAGAACAGCCCCTGCCTGCGCATTATCTTGGAGTGATAATGTGGCTTCACTGGTACCGGCAAGATCTTTGGTCACGGCAAACAGTTTGACGTGAATGGAAATCACAGGAGTTCTACCTCTACGAAATCGCCCTTCTTCAAGAAGTCCACTTGCTCCGGGATGATCATCAAGCAATTCGCCTTCACAAGAGAAGTCAAGACGTTCGAAGTCTGCGATCCAGTTGTGCGCACCATGAGGTCGCGTCCATTGCTATCGAGAACCGCCCTCAAGAAGTGCCGCTTCCGATCGCTTTTCTTGATTTCGTGCTCGAGGCGAGCATGCAACGTGATCCCCTTTTCGGGCGAGCATGCTCCCATCATCTTCCGGAGCGCAGGTCTGACAAATCTGATGAATGTCACGAAGGTCGAAACAGGGTTTCCGGGAAGTCCAAACACTGGCTTCCCAATGTAGAGTCCAAACAGGAGCGGCATTCCCGGTTTGATGTTCACCTTCCAGAACTTTATCTCAGCCCCAATCTCTCTCAAGACTTCTTGGACGAGATCGTAGCTGCCCACAGATGCACCACCTGTTGTCACAAGAACATCCGATTCCAAACCGCGAAGAATCTTTTCACGGAGATCAGATCGGTCGTCGGCTGCAACGCCAAGGTCCACTGAGAGAACGTTGGTTTCTCGGAGAAGCGCCAGAAGAGCATAAGAATTGCTGTTGCGAATCTTCCCAGGTGTAAGCGGTTGATCGATGTCCACAAGCTCATTGCCAGTTCCCAGCACCGCGACGTGCGGGACTCGGTATACCTCGACCGTCTTTTTCCCCAACGACGCCAGCACACCGAGTTCGGCAGCGCGAAGCTCGCTTCCTTTTCCGAAGACCTTTTGTCCTCGACGAATGTCTTCCCCTGCTCTTCGGATGTTGTGACCGGATGGAACTGAATTCAGAACGCGCACGCTCGTACCGTCAACAGATTCAGTCCATTCGATTTGGACAACTGCGTCTGCACCCAATGGAACCTTACCGCCAGTCATGATGCGAATCGCCTCGCCATGACCGAGTTCACCAGCGGCCGCCTGCCCCGCCTTTACTTCACCTACCAGTCTTAACTCAATTGGAACCCTCGCAACATCTTCCGACCGCACTGCGTACCCATCCATCCCTGAATTGTCAAACGGCGGCACGTCCTCGGCTGCAACGATCTCCTGAGCCAGAACGCGGTGATGTGCTTCACGCAACTCTGCGATTTCCACCTCACCGGGAGAGATGGATGATAGGATGATCTCCAAAGCTCGGTCGGCCGAGAGCAACGTCAGAGCTCCTTTCGGTCCGTCTTCTCTTCCAAGGAAGCCAGCAGCTGAGACATCCCTGCTGATTTTGCTGGGACGGTCTCCGTCCCTCCACGGCGCACACGAACGAGTTCAGCGACGATGCTCACCCCGATTTCCTCTGCCGTGACTGCACCAATATCCAAGCCGATTGGCCCATGAACGCGCTTAAGAAGCTCACGTGGGATGCCCTTATCAAGGTAGTGCTTGTACGCAGTGAGGATTTTCCTTCTGCTCCCGATGACCCCAATGTACTTCGCATCGGAGCGGAGAACACGCTCAAGGACAGCCTCGTCGAACTTGTGACCTCGCGTGATCACTGCGACATACGTGTTCTGTGTGATGCGCAGACGATCTATTGCAGAAAGGAAACCGTCGCAGATAATTTCTGCTGCCTCGGGGAATCGATCTTTGTTCGCAAACGCAACCCGGTCGTCGACGATTGTCACTCGAAAACCAACTTGGCTAGCAAAGCGGGAGACGAACTTTGAGACGTGGCCTCCTCCGAAAAGGATGAGACTCGCTTGCCCAAGAACCGGTTCGACAATGACTTCGGCCTCCTCTAGAGTGAACCGAGCGACTTCGTGTGTCCTCATCGCCTCACGAGCAGATTCAAGAATCGCACTCGTCATCTCTGCAGGGAATGGCAACTCCGCTCCGCTCTGTCCCACAGCGAGATAGAACTTCCCAGTCGCTCTCTCCTTTTCCAGAACGGTTACAAGAGCCCCGTCCTCTCCACGCGCTCGCGAGCTCAGCAGACTCTCGAGCATCAACAGAGACGATTGGTCGATCGGCTCAATGAGGACATCGAGGCTGCCGCCGCAGATGAGTCCCGAATCTGCATTGTCTTCATCTAGGTGAAAGGTTGAGATTTTGGCTTTCCTTGTCCCATACAAACTGCGGGCCGAGGTTAGCACCTCTGCTTCCAAACATCCTCCGCCAACAGTACCGACTGATGTGAGACCCCGATTTCGAATGATCATCTTGGAGAGTTCGGCGGCGGGAGTCGAGCCTGTTGTCGAGAGGATTGTCGCAAGCATGATCTGCTCCTCGTCTTTCAACGACCTCTCTATTTCCTCGAAAATATCCATTGATGGCATCAGCTCAGTTCTGCCCGGTTCCCCACATATTTTTGGTAATCTTCCGCTGAGTCAATGTTGATGACAACGCCTTCTTCCTCGGTCTTATACTCGAGCACATCTTTAGGGTGATCCCAGAGAACTGTTCGCGCGCCCATCTCCTTGGGTGCCCTCTCCAATTCTTCAAACAGACTCCTGCCGATGAGGACTGGATGTCCCCTCTGGCCACTGAAGATAGGCACGACGATCTGCTTATGCTTCGTCCAGAATTGATGCAACATCCCGACGATAACGTGCTGGGTCACGAGAGGTCGATCCACCGGCCAGATGAGCACTCCATGGAGGTCTTCTTGATCAACTGCACGTAATCCAGTGAGAATCGACGAGAGCTGACCTTTCTTCCATTCCTTATTGACAACAGTCTTCCCTTTGAACCAGTTCAACTGAGTCTTGATCGCCTCATCATCTGCTCCCAGGACAACTACGATGTCGAGAACCCGCGAAGCAATGAAGACATCGACGATGTGCTGGACGAAGCTCTTCCCGCCGATCTTGAGGAGCGCTTTGGGAGAACCCATACGGGATGATTCGCCCGCGGCCAATATGATTCCAGAGACCATTGTGGGTGATGAATCCCTTCAATATCAGAAGATCTGAACAAGAAATCAAGGCGATGAACTGACCGCTCGCGAAACTCTTCTCCTATCAAGAGAGTCCAGAGACAAGACCACGAAGAAGCGGACGCGGGATGAGACATTGAATCTCAGCTTGTGAAGTGCTATATTGTCTGCGCAATGTGCGGCGGAGTAGCTCAGCTGGTTAGAGCAACGGAATCATAATCCGTGTGTCGGGGGTTCGAATCCCTCCTCCGCTACCACCCCCCCTCCATTGGTTTCGCCGCCATTCCTGAGGGAATCCTAGAATCCCACGAGACTCCTCTCGAAGGAACTCCTCTCAGCAGAGTACTCTTTTCACTCCTTGACGAAAGCATCGACTCGCTCTTGTGAAAGGATCGATATGGAATTCGTCGATCCTCGTTATCTTGCTTATCGCGTCAATATTCGTTAAACTTCTACCATAAGGGTCCTCCTATGAACCGGAAAATCCCACTCCCCGATCGACTTGAGAGTTACTGCAGGGAGAAATCGCTCCTCCGGAGAGGTGATGCGGTAATTGTCGCGGTCAGCGGCGGGGTAGACTCGGTAGTTCTCCTCGACCTCTTCTCCAGACTGAAGCAGAAGTATAACCTCCGGCTCCGCGTTGCGCATTTCAATCACCAACTCAGAGGAAAGGAATCCGAAGCTGACGAGATCTTCGTACGAAGGCTTGCCAAGAGGCACGGGTATCAGTTCATCGTCGATCGAGCCGAGACCGCGACGCACTCATGGCATCGAAAAATTTCCATCCAAGAGGCTGCTCGAGAGCTACGGTACAGTTTCTTAGCCCGTCTGTTGAAAGAAGACAGCGCGCAGAAGATCGCAACAGCACACAACGCGAATGACAACGCCGAAACCCTCCTCTTGAATCTCTGCCGCGGAACCGGAATCAGCGGACTCACCGGCATCCCGGCCTACAGACCCGACCTCCATCTGATTCGACCTTTGCTCTTTGCCACGCGATCCGAAATCGAAGCGTACGCGAAACTCAACAGACTGAAATATCGGACTGACTCGTCAAACAAAAAGCTCCACTACAAGAGGAATTTCATCCGAAAGAAGATTCTTCCCTTGCTGCAAGAGTCACTGAACACTGATATTATCGAGACGCTCAATCGGACCTCAGATATCTTTAGTCGGGTTGAAGACTTCGTGCTTCAGGAAGCGAAGATGCGTCTGCAGCACGTGACACTAAAGAAGACGAATGATCTCCATTCCCTTGACATAACGAAACTTAAAGGGATTCACCGGTACATGCAGGAGAGCCTCATCGGTCTCGTCGCTCGATCGTACAGCGAAGTTGCCCTGGAATCCAAGGAGATATCAAGAATCCTTGGACTTCTTAGCTCGGACACAGGCAAGCGCATCGAGTTCTCGAAGGGCTTCAAGGTTTATAGGGACCGCCGGCAACTGATCTTCCTTCGGAAGAGAAAGAAGCATGAAATCAAAGAAGAGGTGAGACCAGGCAAGAGCTACGAAATCGGCCCCTTCCGATTCTCTTCTCAGACGATCCCTCGCGAAAAGGTACACTGGACATACAATCGTCATATCGAATACGTCAACGCTGACATGCTGAACAATCGTTTACTTCTTCGCACTTGGAAAAAAGGAGATTGGTTCATCCCATTTGGCATGGAAAAGCCTAAGAAACTTAGCGATTTTTTCATTGATGCGAAGATCCCAAGGTACAAAAAGGAGGAGATTCCTGTACTCGAGTCCCACGGAAACATCGTCTGGGTATGTGGCGTACGATTGGACAATCGCTACCGCATAACACCAGCGACAAGGACTGTATTGAAACTTGAATTCGAGGATAAAGAATTGTAGATTATCACAATGGGTGACAGGATCTCAGTCAACGGTGAACAATTTGAGGTTTTCATACCGGAAGAGAGAATTCGTGCCCGTACAAAGGAGTTGGCCAAGCAGATTAGCACTGACTACAGGGGGAAAATCCCAATCTTTATTGGGATCCTTAACGGCTCTGTCATTTTTTTCTCAGATCTCATTAGAGAGATCACTGTTGAGTGTGAGGTCGATTTTCTAAAGCTCTCGAGTTATGGAGACGCCAAGATTTCCTCCGGTAATGTCAGGATGCTGAAGGAACTGAATTGCCAAGTTTCCGACAACCACATTATCGCAGTTGAAGATATTGTCGATTCAGGGCTCTCGATCGATTTCATCAAGAGGCTGATTCTTGAACAAAAGCCTGCCTCATTTCGTATCGTTACTCTACTTCACAAGAAGGAGGCCGCCAAGATTGCGGTCTCCCTCGATTATGTTGGATTCGAGATTCCCAATCGATTCGTCATTGGGTATGGACTTGATTACGCGCAGAAGATGAGAAACCTGAAGTCGATTTATGCACTTGCGGAGAAGCATTGATGGGTGGGGACCGAAGTCAGAATAAAAACGACAACAATATGCGGAAGAACGCGGGCGGCTCGAAACTTCCGGGGCGGCGCAGCTTCCGATCGCGGAGAAAACTTACACCGCCGCTTCGCAGCGACGACGATTTCAACTGGGGAAAAGTCATACGTGTCGTGCTCAGTTGGGTTGCGATCATAACCGCGGTCTTCCTCGTCATGACGCTCTTCAGAAGTACCGAGGGCCAGGAATACGAAGTCACGTTCACGCAGTACCAGACCTTCCTGAAGAACGATGAGATTGACGAAGCGATCATCCGAAAGTCCGATCTCAACAACTATGATTTTCACGGAACACTCAAGCGCCAAACCCAGATTACGACCAGCTCAGGCAAGCAGGTGCCGGGAAAGCGTTTCGCCCTCACACTGCCGTACCTTGACGACAAAGTCGTCGACGACTGGAACACAAGAGGAATCAAATTCAATATTGTGAAAGAAGACAGTACCTGGGTGGGCGCGTTGGTCCAGATGCTCCCGTGGGTCCTTCTCCTTGTGATCTGGTTTATCATCATGCGCCGTGTGCAAGGAACCGGAACGAAGGGAATATTCTCCTTCGGGAAGAGTCGAGCAAAGCTCTGGAGCGAGAGTGCGTCCCGCGTCACGTTCCTGGACGTAGCAGGAACTGATGAAGCGAAACAGGAGTTGCAGGAGATCATCGAGTTCCTGAAGGAGCCGGGAAAATTCCAGAAGCTTGGAGGAAAAATTCCCCGTGGCGTGTTGTTGCTTGGACCCCCAGGAACTGGGAAGACACTTCTCGCGCGAGCCGTTGCGGGCGAAGCGGGTGTCCCCTTCTTCTCGATTAGTGGTGCAGATTTCGTGGAGATGTTCGTGGGGGTCGGCGCAAGTCGCGTGCGCGATCTCTTTGAACAAGGGAAAAAGAACGCACCGTGCATCATCTTCATAGATGAGATTGATGCGGTCGGACGACACCGCGGTGCAGGCCTCGGCGGCGGGCACGACGAACGCGAACAGACGCTGAACCAGCTTCTTGTCGAGATGGATGGATTTGAACAGAACAGCGGCGTGATCATCATCGCTGCAACAAACCGGCCTGATGTGTTAGACCCAGCGCTTCTCAGACCCGGCCGATTCGACCGACAAGTTGTTGTGGACCGCCCAGACTCGAAAGGTCGAGAGGGGATTCTCCGTGTTCATACAAAAAATATTCCTCTCGCAGAAGATGTTGACCTTCAGGTTCTCGCAAAGGGAACTCCAGGGCTCGCAGGCGCAGAACTCGCGAACCTTGCGAATGAGGCTGCGCTCCTTGCCGCCCGGAGAAACAATAAAGTCGTGACGATGGAAGATTTTGAGCAGTCCAAGGACAAAGTGATGATGGGGATGGAGCGGAAAAGCCTGATAATCTCCGAACGGGAAAAGAAAGTCACCGCATATCACGAGTCTGGCCATGTCCTCGTTGCGAAGAAGGTACCCGAAGCGGATCCGGTTCACAAAGTGACCATCATTCCGCGGGGCCGGGCACTCGGTGTGACCACATATCTCCCGATGGACGAGAAACACACCTACTCAAAGCAGTACCTCGAGGCAATGATTACCTACGCCCTTGGTGGACGGGCAGCGGAGAAGGCAGTGTTCGACGAGTTGACGACTGGAGCTGGAAACGACATTGAACGGGCGACAGAGCTTGCACGAAAAATGGTCTGTGAGTGGGGAATGAGTGAGAAGCTCGGACCACTCACGTATGGCGCGAAGGAGGAGGAGATTTTCCTTGGTCGGGAAATCACCAGAACGCGAAACTTCAGTGAGAACACTGCCATTGCTATCGACGCGGAGGTGAGAGGGATCGTTACAACTTGCATGCAGCGTGCTGAGAAGATTATCGATGACAACCTCGATACCCTCCACCGTCTCGCAGCAGCCCTGCTCGACAGGGAAATCCTCGATGGCGAGGAAATCGATAAGATCATCCGCGGCGAGGAACTGCCCGCCGTTCGAAAGGGAGATGGGCAAGCCCCGCTGACGGCAGGGAGTTCGGAGAATGCGAAGACAGCGACCGCGGTGCCACCTCTGGCGCTCGACGAGTCGTCTACGACCCGAGGGGTTGATGGACCCGTTGGGAGCCCTCGACCAGCAAACAAAGACCGCCAAGATAACAAGAAGTAGACTTCATGGGTGAGGCCTCGAACACTCCTTTCCGCATCGAACTCATCCGCAAAGCAATCCACCTCTGCTCTCTTTCTATTCCGGTCCTGTACTATTCCCTCTCGAAGTCGACCGCGCTGACCATTCTTATCCCCCTCACCGCAGGTTTTGTCATTGTCGATATCCTCCGTTACTACCACCAGCCTTCGAGCAAGCTTTTCCATATATTGTTTGGATGGCTGCTGCGAGAGCACGAATTTGGGAAGAAGGTGAAGACGCTGAATGGTGGGACATACATGTTGGTCTCGGCCACGATTTGTATCCTGATTTTTCCTAAACTTATTGTGATCACCGGGTTTGCAATCCTCATCTTTGCTGATTCTGCTGCCGCGCTCGTCGGTGGGCGGCTTGGCCGCCACAAGATCTCTGTCGGCCACCCAAGGAGCAAATCGATCGAGGGAAGTGCTGCTTTCCTCCTGTGCTCCTTCGTCGTCGTCCTTGTCACACCAAAGGTCACAAACCTGCCCGGTGAATACATCATTGGCATGATCGCTGCGTTCATCGGGATGCTCGCTGAAGCTTTCTCTTCTGATTTCCTTGACGATAATCTTGCTGTTCCACTCAGCATCGGATTTGCGATGTGGGCACTGTATCTTCTCTTCCTTCCCAACTTGAACATTTATCAATTGGATGGATAGAATGAGGAAATGGAAAAAAGTGTCGCGGCCAAGGCTGAAGCTCGCCCTGCCAAAGGGAAGTCTTCAGGAAGCAACCCTCGCACTCATGCACAAGGCGGGGTTCCATTTTTCGGTCAACGAACGCTCGTACTTCCCATCGATCGACGATGAAGAGATCGAGGCAATGCTTCTTCGAGCCCAAGAGATCCCACGCTATGTTGAAGATGGCGTGTTTGATGCGGGATTGACAGGCCAAGATTGGATTGTCGAGAATCGGGTGAAGGTCGTCGATGTCGCCGACCTCGTGTACGCGAAACAAAGCATGCGGCCGGTAAAATGGGTGCTCGCAGTTCACGAAGATTCACGAGTAAAGAAGGTTCAGGATCTTGAAGGCCTTCGGATCGCCACTGAGGTGGTCAACATTACGAAGGAATACCTGAAGAGGCATAAGGTGAACGCGATCGTAGAGTTTTCGTGGGGTGCAACGGAAGTGAAGGCCCCCGATCTCGTCGACGCGATTGTGGAGGTGACGGAGACGGGTAGCTCACTTCGCGCAAATCACCTTCGCATCGTGGACGTCGTGCTTGAATCGACGACGAAGCTGATCGCAAACAGGGCAAGCTGGAAGAATTCGTGGAAGTGTGAGAAAATCGAGAGCATCGCGATGCTTCTTCAAGGAGCTATTACTGCGGAAGAAAAAGTGGGGTTGAAGATGAACCTCAGAAAGGCAGATCTGGAAAAAGTTCTGAAAATCCTCCCAGCTCTGCGAAAGCCGACGATCTCTGAGCTCTCCGAGGGAGAATGGATTGCTCTCGAGACGATCGTCGACGAGAACGTTGTGCGAGCAATCATCCCGAAACTCAAGCGCGCTGGCGGAGAAGGTATTATCGAATATCCCCTCAACAAAGTGATTTACTGAGCCCCGGTCTTTGCTTTCGCCGCTCCGGGTTTCGCCCACTCAAACCGCTGGATAACTTCCTGCGTCGTTCCCTCCAACTTCGTCACGATGGCTGCATCACCCTCAAGCTGCCGAAGTTTCTCCTGCGCATCTTTGACCGCCTCATCCTTGCTCCCAAAAACCTGTGTGTAGAGGTTCTTTGGCACATCTTTGTATTTCACAACGAGGACGCGATATTTGATCTTACTCATTGATATGAATTTCCATTGATCTGGGGCTTGGGACTAGGAATTTGAGATTCAAGAGTCACGTACAAGTGTCCGTTCTCCGACTGCTTCAAGAACAAGTTCTGCGATATCTTTCACCTGCACAGTACCGGTCGTATTCTTCTCTTTTACGCCATCTGTGAGCATCGTCGTACAGAAGGGACATGCTGTGCCGATAACACTCGGCTTGAGACTCAAGGCTTCTTTAGTCCGTTCGATGTTCACTCGCTCTTCTGTTCGCTCTTCCATGAACATCCTGGCCCCTCCTGCTCCACAACAGAATGATTTGTCCCGCGATCGACGCATCTCGACAATCTCAGTGCCCGGGATTGCCCGCAGCGTTTTACGAGGTTCCTCGTACAACTGATTGTACCGACCCAAATAACATGGATCGTGGAATGTAATTCTTGCCTGTTGTTCGCTCGTCGGCTTGATCTTTCCAGAACCTATCAAGTTCTGGAGGAACTCCGAATGGTGCATGACCTCATAGTTTCCGCCGAACTGGGGGTACTCATTCTTCAGGATGTTGAAGCAATGGGGACAAGTGGTGACGATCTCCCTCACGCCGTATCGGTTGAGGGTAGCGATATTCTCTGTCATTAACATTTGTGCAAGGTATTCGTTCCCGGCTCTCCGCGCCGGGTCCCCATTACACTTCTCTTCAGTTCCGAGTATGGCAAAATCAACTCCGGCGATCTGCATGAGCCTCGTGAATGACTGCGTTACCTTCTTGTAGCGAGCATCATAGGCTCCGGCACAACCCACCCAGAAGAGCATCTCCGCATCTCGCTTCTCCGAAAGACGAGGGACATTCAATCCTTCAGCCCAGTCAGCTCGAGTTGAGTGGTTGAATCCCCAGGGAGCGAAGTTCCGCTCAAGATTCTGGAAAGTGACCTGGAGTTCCTTCGGAAATCTCGATTCGTTCAGTACAAGGTATCGCCGCATGTCCACAATTGCGTCAACGTGCTCGATCTGCACTGGACACTCCTGCACACAAGCCAAACAGGAGGTACACGCCCACAGCTCATCTTCAGTGATGTGGTCATCGACAAGCTGCATCTGCAGCGGATGCTTTCCATTGCCACCTGATTCAACAACTTTCTCCGGCTGCACTCCGGCAAGAACGAACGGGGCTTTTTCCAACAGTCGCCGACGCATGTCCACGATGATCTTTCGGGGTGAGAGGATTTTGCCGGTGAGGTTCGCGGGACACGCGGCGGTGCAGCGTCCGCACTCCGTGCAGCTATAGCCGTCGAGAAGTTGCTTCCAAGTAAAATCCTCTACGTCTGATGCGCCGAATTTCGTCAGAGTCTCATCTTGCAGGTCCAAAGGCTTCAGTCTACCGCGAGGTTCCAGCTTTGCGAGGTAGACATTCGGGATTGAAGACAGAATGTGGAGATGCTTCGAGTAGGGAAGGTAATTCAGAAAACCAAGAACAAGGAGAACGTGAAGCCACCAAAACGCAGAAGACCACGCCTCAATTTGATTCGGCGAGACTGCGTTTAACGCTGGGGAGATGCTTGTCGAGATGATCCGGAATTCCGTGGCAGTCCCCTCTCTCAGAGCAATTCGGCTGGCATTCTGGCCAAACATCGTGAGCATGATGAAAAGGATAAGCAGCAGGATGATCGTCGCATCGAAAGTTGAGACATGATCGCCCTCCAGGCGTTTCGGTCGAAGAATGTATCGACGGTAGAGGGCAAAGAGAACCGCGATGACCACGATGAGTCCGAAGAAGTCCTCAAGAAAAAGCAGAGGCCCGTAGAGAGGACCGAGAAAGGAGAATGACGATCCCGGGACAATACCTTCATAGATCGACTCCACGACCGCCGCAAGCAAAACACCGAACCCCCAGAAAATGAAGAAGTGCATCAGTCCGGCAATCGGCTCGCGCAAGAGCTTGCTTTGCCCCA
>Ga0153915_10005473_pt1 | contig 11824 bp, 11 predicted proteins | sample Opewatmetagenome_2_FD_107003 | JGI IMG/M metagenome (GOLD analysis project Ga0153915, IMG submission 107003) | Freshwater wetland microbial communities from Ohio, USA - Open water 3 Core 3 Depth 3 metaG | ecosystem: Environmental > Aquatic > Freshwater > Wetlands | place: USA: Ohio, Lake Erie...
CATGCGATCTACTGGGAAGAATGCGCTACTTGCAAAGGTTAATGGCAGGTTAAGCAGATTCATGACGGCCATTGGTGTTTCGATTCTTGTCGAGCGGATGTTGATTGCTATGAATAGTGAGGATAAGCCGATGCAGATGAGGAACAGGAAGAGGAATACGCCAAGGATGTTTAATGGTGTGAATGCTGAGCCGAATGTGAAGCCGAAGGGTATTGCGATTATCAGTATAATTGCTGCTTGGAACATTGATCGCAAGGTTGCTGATAATACTTTGGAGAGGATGATTGCGGCTCGTGAAACGGGTGTGCTGAGTGCTTTGTTTAGGAAGCCTAAGCGCCTGTCCCAGACTACTGACATGCCACTGAACATTGTTGTGAAAAGGGCGGTGAAGGCTATCATGCCTACTGCCATGAAACTAATGTAGCTTGTTGTGCCAAACGTATTTTGAAGTATACTGCTTCCTATGCTGCTGAAAATAGATTGCAGGCCAGCGACTTGCGCAGTTGTAAGTTGCAGGCTCGATATTGCTTGTGGCGAAATAGTTAACGAGCTCGAACTTACTAAACTGCCTAAGTTCAAGGCGTTTCCAAGCAGCCCAAGCCAAATTATCGGTTGAATTAACGTTAACATGAATACTACGGGTGCCTTGTACCATTTTTTGAGTTCTCGGTTTGTCAAAGCCCATAAACCATGGAGTTTGCTTGTTGAGACTTTGGTGCCGTTTGTTTCGGTCATGCGTGGGACCTCCTCATCATAGCTCTATGCGCAAACATTGAATCCTTTGATTCATCCGCAGCGTCGCGCATAGATTTGCCAGTGTATTGCAGGTAAACTTCGTTTAAAGTTGGCTTTGTAAGCGAGAGTTTGGTAACGACATGCCCTTCTTTTCTTATAGCTTCGATAATCAGTGGTGCTGTTACTTCTGCACTTTCAGTTTTTATCGTATATGTTCCGTTTTCAAGTTTGGTTTCCTTTACATGTTGCACCGTCTTGATTAGTTCAGTGATATTTTCCTCTGTTTGAATACTTAAGGTGATAATGTCGCCACCTAGGCTGTCTTTTAGTTCTGTTGGAGTGCCAACGGTCACGATTTTGCCGTGATCAATTATTGCGATGCGGTCGCAAAGTGAATCAGCCTCTTCCAAGTAGTGCGTAGTCATGAAAAGGGTCATGCCGAACTCTTTTTTGAGTGTCTTTATGTAATTCCAAGTCGCTGCTCGGGTTTGAACATCCAAGCCTAGCGTTGGTTCGTCTAAGAAAAGAACTTTCGGGCGATTGATTAAGCCACAAGCAAGTTCCAATCTCCTGCGCATGCCGCCTGAGAAGGTTTGGACTTTTTTATCTTTAAAATTCGTCAATTCAACTAGAGTGAGCAGGTCTTGGGCTCGTTTCTTTGAAATCCCATGCGGAATGCCATACAGGTCAGCACACAACATGATGTTCTCCAGTCCTGTTAAGTCCTCGTCAGCCGTGTATTCCTGTGGGACAACGCCGATACCGTACCTTACGGCATCAGCGTCTTTGGATATGTCATGTCCTAAAATTTTAGCTGTGCCTTCGGTCGGTTTTAGAAGGGTTATTAGCATGTTTATTGTAGTTGTTTTTCCCGCACCGTTCGGTCCAAGAAAACCGAAGATTTCACCATGCTTTACATTGAAGTTTATATGGTTTACAGCCACTAAACCGCCATTGAATACTTTGGTTAATCCTTCAGCAATAATTACGTCTGAGTTTTCACTCATGTTTCCCACCTTTCAATTTGCTGCTTATTCCGTCGAGTTTACTTGAAGCATCGTCCAAAACCTTAAGCGCTTCATCCAAGTCCTTTTCAGAATATTTTTCTTTTAAGATTTTACCCAATCTTATTGATGAGACCAGCAAATGTTTCATGGACGCTCGTATTTGAGCGGTTTTTTCCTCAGGTATATTCGTGAAGAATCTGTCGAAGAATGGATGCGTCATAAAACCAGCTTCAGGTCGGAATTTTTCCCTGATTTTTGTCTGTTCTTCAAGCAAGTCTCTTCCGTTTTGTGTTAACTCATAGCGTTTGAACCCGTTTTCGGTGGGCAACTCTTTTATGTATGCGTTATCTTGAAGCCATGCGAGCAACGGGTAGATTGACCCCGGGCTTGGTTTCCAGTTTCCCCCAGTGCTTTTCTGGATTTCATCCATTAACTCGGAGCCAGACATCGATTTTTCACTTAATGCTTCGAGTACGCGGAATCGTAAGAATCCTTTTGGAACCATGGCATTGTGTCGCATCCAGTTTCTGTGATGAAACATGTGCTTTTCTTCATGAAATGTATCTTTGAGTTTCTTTTTTTGTTCCTTTTCTTCACCATTCATGCAATATCACTATCGATATCGTTATTGACGTCACTTCTGATATCGTTAATGATACTTAAACATTTTCCCAAATCTGTTCTCTACCTGAAAATTTTTCAAAAACTAACAGGATGCAATAGGGACAAGGTCTGTCACCAAAACAATCATTGTTGTCAATGATAACAAAAAAGTGAGAAAGAAACCTACCGAGTTACCAGTCAGGCATGAATCTAATTGGAGAGACAATGGAGGTAGTTGATGTATCAATGCCGGGTATCTGCTGAATTAGTAGGACCGTTGTTTCGAGTTCTTGAGGATCTGCTGCCTTCACTGAACATATAACGTCAAAGGGGCCAAGCACACTATCAGCCGACAATACCTCTGGGATTTTGAGCAGTTGTGTTCTAACGGTTTCCAAACTTTTGGGTTCAGTGTTTAAGAAGACGAAAGCGAATGGCTTTTCGGCAAGTTTTGGGCCTTCAGACATAACTATGAGGCTTACCGTTTTTGCAATATAGTCTTCATCTTCACCGATCATTCGGATGGGGTTAATCCATTTCTCAATGAATTCTTGAATGTCCTTGAGATCGGGGAACTGCACAAGTATATCTACCGGACCGAAGAGCAGAAAGACATTTTGTTGGTCAATGTGGAGTCCAAGGAGTAGTTTCTTTAAGACTTCGTTGTAGGAACCTGGCTTACATTTTAATCCCATATATGCTTTCAATTTTTTTATCACCTTGAATTTTCTTCAATCTAAGAGGGTGGAATTGCATTTGTCTGTTTTTTGCTAATTAGGTACTCGTTTATAGCCTTTGCTGCTCTTTTGCCTGCACCCATTGCGCTGATGACTGTGGCTTCGCCTGTCATAATGTCACCGCCAGTGTAAACGCCTTCGATACTGGTTTTTCCTGTCTTTTCTTCTGCGATTATAGTGCCTCTGCTTGTTGTTCTAAGGCCTTTTGTTACACTCTGAATTATCGGGTTAGGTGTCCTGCCAATTGCAACTATTACGGTGTCAACGTCCATTATGATTTCTGAGCCTTTGACTGGAACTGGTCGTCTTCTGCCTGATTCGTCTGGTTCACCTAGCTCCATAGCTACAAGCTCCACTGCTTTGACCTTTCCTTGTTCCTCCCCTATGAACCGTGTTGGCGCAGCCAAGAACTTGCATGTTATGCCTTCTTCCTCAGCGTTTTGCAATTCCTCGGCTCTTGCTGGTATCTCTTCTCTAGACCGTCGGTAAATTATGCAGACGTGCTCAGCTCCAAGTCTTAATGCACATCTTGCAGAGTCCATGGCCACGTTTCCTCCTCCTATAACAGCCACTTGTTTGCCTACTTTGATTGGTGTGTCAAACTCTGGAAACCTGTACGATTTCATCATGTTAACCCTGATGAGGAACTCGTTAGCTGAGTAGATTCCGCCAAGGTTTTCACCTGGAATACCAAGGAACATTGGTAGTCCAGCGCCTGAGCCGATAAACACAGCGTCGAATCCTTTCTTGAACAGTTCTTCAATTGTGAACAGTCTGCCTATCAATGCGTCAGAGTGGAATTGTACTCCAAGTTTCTTAACGTAGTCAACTTCCGCTTGTACTATCTTTTTGGGTAATCTGAACTCTGGGATACCGTAGACAAGAACGCCACCAGCTAAGTGTAATGCCTCAAAGACAGTTACATTGTGGCCGAGTTTTGCCAAGTCAGCTGCTGCAGTTAGACCTGCTGGTCCAGCGCCAACGACAGCGATTTTTCCGCCCGTTGGCTTTGAAATCGGTGTAATGATTAGTCCTTTTTCTCGTTCAAGGTCTGCAACGAACCGTTCTAGCCGGCCTATGGAAATGGGATCTCCAGTTTTTCCTCGAATGCAATTCTTTTGACATTGTTCTTCCTGTGGGCATACTCTCCCGCAGATTGCTGGTAAGCTATTCTTTTCCTTGACTTTACTAATAGCCTCGTCATATTTTCTTTCTTTTATCAGTTTTATGAAGGCTGGAATTTCAACCCCGACAGGGCAACCTTCAACGCATCGTGGCTTGGGGCATTCTAAACATCTTTGAGCTTCAATCAAGGCTTCTGCTTCTGTGTAGCCCAAAGCAACTTCATTGAAGTTGGTGGAGCGGCTTTTTGGTTCAAGCTTCTCCATCGGCACAGCGTTGTTTTGATTAACCATGGTTTTGGGTTGGGGTTTTAGTGTTGTCTGCATTTGCATATTCCTCCTGGTTCTTTTTCGTGGTAATCTAACGCCAATCTTTCTTCAGGTGGATAAATTCTTAGGCGTCTTATCAATTCATCAAAGTCAGTGCCGTGAGCATCAAATTCCGGGCCGTCAATGCATGCAAATTTGGTTGACCCTCCAATTGATACTCGACATGCGCCGCACATACCCATGCCGTCAACCATGATGGGGTTGAGACTAACCATTGTCTTGATGGCATATGGCCGAGTAACCTCCGACGTGGTTCTCATCATCAGAGGGGGACCTATTGCATATACGATGTCGAACTGGTACTTCTTGGCGATTAAGCATTTTAGAACTTCGCTGACAAAGCCTTTGTGTCCTTTCGAACCGTCATCTGTGGAGATGTAGAGTTCGTCTGACACATCTTTCATTTCTTTTTCTAAGATGAGCAAACCTTCGTTTCTGGCGCCCATAATTGAGACCACAGTATTTCCAGCCTCTTTCAACGCCTTCGCTATTGGATAAGCCGCTGCCGTGCCAACGCCGCCACACACGACGGCCGCTAAACCATAATTTCTTATGGTGCTTGGGTTGCCCAGTGGTCCTGCCAAATTCATTATTTTGTCTTTGGCTTGTAGACAGCCTAATTTTTTGGTTGAAAGGCCAACCTCTTGAAATATTAGTGTAATTTTGCCCGTTCTATTTTCCCATTCGACTAGAGTAAGAGGTATTCTCTCGCCTTCATCGTCGACTCGCAAAATTACGAATTGGCCTGCTTTTGCTTTGTCTGCGATTTCTGGAGCATAAACTTCTATCTTCTTAACTTGAGGAGATAGCTGTTGCTTGCTAAGTATTGTATGTATGTCGGTTTCTTCGCCATTGAGTTGATTTATGAATTCGTAGGTTGACATCGAGCTTTTAACCTCATATATACGGTATATACAGTATATACTATTAAGGTTTCCTATCCGCTGCTCAACAAGCAAAACAACAATTGAGTTAATATTAAACGACCGCAAAGAAAACCGCTAAATTCAATTGTACTCTCATCAAAAAAAGTCCAAGGAGACCTTAAACGGTTAGCATGTTCACGAGGACATATTCATCAACTAAACATCCTTTTGGTTAAAACTTATGCCGCCGACTCAGATCACCATATTTTATAAATATATATGGTATATACTCTTATAAACACTAGAAAGAAGTACTCTAGAGTTATGAGGGAAATCAAGACTATGGAAAGAAAAATCATGTCTCTGGGAAAATCGTCTTTAGTAATTTCTTTGCCAAAAGAATGGATGCAACTAAACGAGTTAGAAAAAGGCGATGCCATCTCATTCGCTATACAACGCGATCGCTCCTTAGTTATTTATCCAAGTACTAAAAAGAAAACAGAATCCAAACAGATAACACTAAATATCGGCCAAAATGAAGATGAAGCTCTGATTGCTCAAAAGATTATTGGCTCTTTCTTGAACGGCTATTCGGGCATAACGCTTGTCTCTGAAAAGATTTTTTCGATTCAACAAACAAAAGCAATACGTAACATAGCAGGAAGGCTTTTTATGAGGGTCATGGAGTCCGACACAAAAGGTGTTTACATTCAAAGTCTCGGTGATGAATCTAAGGTGTCTCTTGAACAGGCTATACAAAGAATGCATATGATTTCATATTCGATGTGTGTGGATGCTATTAATTCCATGAAAAATAAAGATTTAGCTTTAGCAAAAACCGTATATTCTCTCGACGACGACGTGGACCATTTCTCATTTTTTATTATTCGTTTACTTCGCAATGCTGCCCAAAACCCAATGTTTGCAAACGAACTTCGGATAGATCCCTTAGACTGTTTAGACTATCAGTCACTAGTATATAGTATTGAGCGCGCCGCTGATTATGCAGCAGATATAACACGCCACTTGATAATGTTGGAAGGAAGACAACAGACGATTCCCAATGAAGTATTAGAGCTGATGGTAACTGCGGGCAATGAAGCAACCGACCTATATGTGAAGGCAGTTACCGCTTTTCTCTCCAGAGATGTTCCTTTTTCTGTCGAATTGATGAATCGGAAAAAAAGAGTTGAGAAGTTGGATGTTGAGATAACATCAAAGTCGTTTACTGGAGAGCAAAAAACAGCCGAGCTAGTTTGCGCGCTTTGTTCTTTGCGTGATAACATTAAGAAAATTGCAGACTGCGCTGTAAACATAGCAGAGATTGCCGTGAACCGAGCCTTCAAATCCTCAACTTAAAAACTCTAAAAGGCTTCACATTGGTTAGATTAAGCCTGAGCAACCTATCTCAAAGATTCGTCATATAGAATAAAAGGGGTAATTACAAAAGTTGCAACTAGATTTGCTACTGATTTTTTTTGAAATAGTTAGTTTTAAGTTTGCGCTTGCAAATCTATAAGTGACTGTTTATGAATTCTATGGAAGTTCTTATTGAGGCAAAGGGGTTAACCAAGAAATTTGACAGTTTCACAGCAGTTGACCACATAAACTTCCAGGTTTACAAGGGAGAATGTGTCGGCTTCTTGGGACCAAACGGCGCGGGAAAAACTACAACCGTACGCATGATGTATTGCTTTCTGCCACCAACAAGCGGCGAATTGGTAGTTGCTGGTTTGAGTGTCAACAAGCAATGTCGAGAAATAAAGGGCTTAGTGGGTGTTGCACCGCAAGAGGACAATTTGGACCCAGACTTTACAGTCATAAAAAACTTAACTGTTTATGCGCGATACTTTGACATTACAAAAGAAGAGGCCTTAAAACGCGCTAACAAACAACTAAAATTTTTCCAGCTTGAAGAAAAAAAGGAAGTCCCTATTGCCGCATTATCAACTGGGATGAAACGCAGGCTTATATTCGCTAGAGCCTTGCTCAACCAGCCGCAGATTCTCCTCTTAGATGAACCCACAACGGGCCTTGACCCGCAGGCACGGCACCTTGTTTGGGATGAAGTTCGACATCTCAAAAAACTGCAAGTCACCATAATCCTGACAACTCATTACATGGATGAAGCTCAAATTTTATGTGACAGAGTCCTGATCGTTGATAAAGGAAAAATAATTGAAGAGGGCAGCCCTAATGACCTTATCAGACAACATGTCGGAGAAGAAGTGCTCGAATTAGACTATGATGAAAGACTTATCCCTACCCTGAAAGAGGTTTTTCCAGATGCGCGCATTGAACGGCTTGGTGACCGTATGCAAATCTTCACTGACAAACCACATGGTGTGTTCGAGGCCTTCCTAAGAGAACGACAAATCCAAAATGTCGCTATACGTAATGCCAACCTAGAAGACGTTTTTCTTAAATTGACTGGAAGAGGTCTACGAGAAGAATGACCTTGCCTAACATTCGCAAATCGCCCGCGCGTTTCACAATACCCAAACTAAGCTATCGCGTATGGAAGGTGTGGCATCGAAACTTTGATGTCTTTACAAAAACAATATGGGTAAACTTTCTACCGTCACTTCTCGAACCTATCCTCTACCTACTGGCTTTCGGCTTCGGTCTAGGCGTATTCATCCAAAACATTAATGGTCAACCATACATAAACTTCATCGCTCCAGCACTCGTTGCAATCGCCATAATGAACGGCTCATTTTTTGAATGCACCTTCGCCTCATTTGTCCGCATGTACTTCCAAAAAACCTTCGACGCCATCGTTGCCACACCCATCAGCGTGGAAGAAGTCGTTGCTGGCGAACTGCTTTGGGGAGCAACACGAGCCACAATAAATGCCACCATCGTGCTAGGTGTAGTTGTGCTTTTCGGCTTAATCACAAGTCCAATGTTCCTGTTGGTTCCACTCTTGGCATTTTTCGGGGGCTTAATGTTTAGCTCTATCGCCATGTGCTTCACTGCCTTCGCACCAAGCATCGATTTCTTTAACTTCCCCTCGTTCCTCTTCCTAACTCCCATGTTCTTTTTGTGCGGCACATTCTTCCCGTTAACATCTTTGCCTTTAGCAGCACAGGTTGCAGCCATGGGGGTTCTGCCCTTAACACATGTCGTCAACCTTACAAGAGGTTTAGTTACCGCTAGCGTTGAGCCAATTCTGGGGTTGAGCCCTGAAATCCTAATACTAGTTAGCCTTGGATGGATAATCCTAGTTACAATAGTCTTTTTTATCGTGAGCATTAACTTGATGAAAAAACGCTTAACAGCCTAAACCACAACGCCTTTGCCTTCAGCCACGATTAGGTACCAAGCTGCTAAACCCTTCAAAATTTACCCCAAACCTTAGCTATTTCCCTTGCCTCAGCACTCTTAATCGGTGTGCCATCACGGTAGTATCTTGAAATTACTTGTCTTATCCCAAAATCGTCAGCCAGCAAAGCGCCCAGGCGCTGCATACCCTCCAACATAATCAACTCAGCCGTCCAAACGCCGATCCCTTTGATATCATCTAGCTCAGATATGATTTGCTCTGGCCTCTTGTGGATTTTCATGTGTTCTAAATCCGGTTTTCCGTCGACTATGAGTTGGGATGCTTGCTGAATGTACTCGGCTTTGCGCAGGCTCAAACCGCAACCATGAATATCCTCACTGCTCGAAGAAGCCATGTCTTTCGGTGCTGGATAGGCATAGTAAGTGTTGCCATCAAGTATCAACTTTTGTCCGAATTTTCTCGCCAACTTCTCTATTTTGTGGGCGACTTTGACGGAGATTTGCTGCTCCACAAACGAGTTCAGCAGCGACTCGTAAACGGTTGGATACGTTGGCTGATTCAACCTGTATAGTTGCCGGGTTATTTTACCCGTAGTCTGGTCATTTTCTGCTTCTTTGTAAAAGCTGGACAGCTGACAGTTTAGGTTAGAAATGTAATTTATTGTTTCTTGCGCTTTTTTTGATGTCCTCTGCGATTAAGGCACTATTTGATTGTAGTGTAACATTTAATTTTGGATCCTCAACGCTTCCCGCCTCGATTACGGTTGCTAAGACAAGTTTGCTGTTGACTCTCAGTATTTGGTGAAACTCGTCGTTTGTAAACTTTCGAATTTGTGTGTCGCCCGGAATGGAACAGTTGCGCTGTCAAATCAAAGTTGAATGGTGCTAACGCCTGAACGGTGAAGCTTTCAGTGAATGTCATGCTTTGTCGAGCTTAGTTGTTGTTTTGGAATATTAAACGTTTTTAACCCCAAAGGCATATTGTAAGCCAATAAAGGAAGAGTGGATATGCGTATCGTTGTGCGAATCGGCGGTTCCGTGGTTGCATCACCAGTTAACCCCGAATTAATGAGCAAGTACGCTGACATAATAAAAACCGTTAAGAAGCAGGGGCACGAGGTTGCTGTGGTTTTGGGCGGTGGAGCCTTGGCACGGGAATTTATCGGCATTGCCAAAAACTTGGGGTTGGATATGGTGGCGCAGGATGAAATTGCAATCTCTTGTTCACGTTTGTTCGCTCAGCTTTTCCTCAAGAAAATTGGTGAAGCAGGTTGTAGCAAGGTTGCTAGGACGTTGGATGATGCTGCTGAGTGCCTGCGTGAAGGTAAGGTTGTTGTTATGGGTGGACTTAAGCCTGGAATCACCACTGATGCTGTTGCCGCTTTGGTCGCGGAGAGGATCGATGCGGCGTTGCTGGTAAAGGGCACTGACCAAGATGGCGTTTACAACAAAGATCCACGCAAATATGATGATGCGTTAAAACTTGACAGTTTGTCGCTTGAAGAGTTGGCTGGCATTTTTGAGCAAAACGTTCACAAAGCTGGGATGCACCAGATCATTGATCCTGAAGCTATCAAAGTCCTAAAACGCAAACATCTCAAACTTATAGTTGTTAACGGTTTCAAGCCCGAAAACATTTGGGCGGCCGTAAACGGCGAAAACATAGGTACAGTAATAAGCTAGCTCTATGAATGACGTCTCCATTAAAAAGCCTTTAAAATTAATGTTGCTTCCTAGCTCGTTTGAATTGAAAATGCTATTGCTTTTGAAGACTCCCTGAGTCGCTTCCACTGCGAGAAGTTGGCGTGACCTTGGTTTCCATTTTAATCAATATTTGCTAGTTTGTGTTCGGCGAATTAGGGTTTACAGTTCTTGCGAAATAATCTTTGCTAACTTTGGCAGGAATCAACTAAGCAGTATATTTTATTTTTCAAAAAAACTAATATGCGATAAAATTGAAGTGGCTGGTAATATGAGGTCGGAGAGGTTGGTTCGAAGGTCTGTGCTTGATAAAATCTTTCATGAAATGATCGCTATTCGCTGTAGACTTGATGATTTAGAGAGAAACATGTCGAGTTGGAGTCCTGAGCCGCTTCATATTTCTGATTCAAACCTGCTATTGTTACCTGATCATCTTCGTAGGTCATACATGATAGTGGCGTCAAGAGGTGAATGTGCTGCTGAGCTTGTATCTAATCTTACTGGGCGTAGTCGGGCAATTGAAAGTAATTACCTCAATCAATTGACGCGAATGGGTTGGTTGAATAAACGTAGAGTTTGTAAGACTATTAATTTTAGGGTTGTTCCTCAAAAAAATACAATGAGTCGCGATTCTTTGAATGAGAAAGTGCGGATTGGTTTTAAAAGTTAAATTCTACCAAGTTGGTCGAATCCCAAAAAAGTCATCCATTTCTCTTTAAGTCAATAATTGTATTTCTGTTCAACGACGGATATACTCTGAATTTTTGAATGCTCTGTGTGCAGAAATAATCCTTCTTAAATCGTTTTACATAAAACATCATAAAGGTGAGAACTAGTATGGAGATATCTAGGCGACCGAAAAACTTTGATGAAGAGGTCATAAGTGAGCTTGAGAAACTCTGTAAAGAATGGAATGCTTACGATTCCAAGATTCAAAGAAGTAAGCCCTAATCGTCGTTAATAGCGATGTCAATAATCTTCCATTAGTTAATTATTCGGATTACTTCGAATGACTGTTTTTGCGTATTTGCGTAAGCAAAAAATAGTTAAAATCATTGAGTTTATGAGAATCGGTGCCAGATAGAGACTACAATATTTTCGTGACAATGAGCTGGTAAATTTTTGTTTTTCTGGTAATTAGTGTCATTAATTTTGTTTTGGTTTCTGGAAATTCAAAGTAATTAAATCTAATTTTAGGACAAATAGGATTGAAGGCAGAATTGCTGAATCAACTCCAGAGCAATTGTGCGCAAAGACTAAAACTATGAGAAGAAGAATTCCATATACTATTAGAACAGCCCTTTTTCTAAATTGCTAAAATTCCACCTTTTACGGGCCATGGTTACTGGTTATTGGTTGGTTTATATTTAAGTTTTATGATGAAATCTGTAGTCTTTTTGGTAAGTATGTTTTTGGCGTCAGCTAGGGCAGCGTGAACG
>Ga0153915_10005474_pt1 | contig 11822 bp, 8 predicted proteins | sample Opewatmetagenome_2_FD_107003 | JGI IMG/M metagenome (GOLD analysis project Ga0153915, IMG submission 107003) | Freshwater wetland microbial communities from Ohio, USA - Open water 3 Core 3 Depth 3 metaG | ecosystem: Environmental > Aquatic > Freshwater > Wetlands | place: USA: Ohio, Lake Erie...
CAGATCGTCACGATGGGGGACGCCGTTTCTGAACAGATCGACATCTTTGATAATATCTTTAATTATCTGTTCCGGCTCAGCAGCTCCGGTGGCTTGAAGTGTTTTGATAATGCGTTGTGTTCCGTATGCGTCGCTTGTTTCATTGATTGCTTCAGCCAGGCCGTCGGTGTAAACGAAAAACTGGTCACCATGTTTCAGCGGAATCTTTACTTCTTCAATAAACGGAGCAAGTGGTGTGGTGTCACCAAGTAAACCAAGTGCGATACCGTTGCATTCTATTGATGCCGGCGTGGTTCCTGAGGTGTGATATTTTATAAGGAGCGGATGTCCTGCGCGGGCATACGTGAGTTCTGAGCGGTCGGATTTAATAATCACACACAATACAGAAATAAAGGAAAGTGCACTGAGATCGCTGCGGATTGAATCGTTGACTTCACATAACAGCTTTGCCGCGCTCTCTTCATTGCGGGCCTTGATCCGCAGTGTTGTGCGGAGCATTGTCATGTGCATTGATGCAGGTGCGCCCTTCCCGCACACATCCCCGATAGCAATTACAACATGACCGCTTTCGTTGACAAAATAATCAAGGTAATCACCGCCGACCTCAAACGCGGGCATATAATATCCGTAAATTTCGATATTGGGAAGAGAGAGTTGCGATTGAGGAATCAGTCGTTTCTGAATCGTTCGTGCGGCAGACAGCTCTCCTTCAATGCGGGCTGTATTCTGCAGCTCAGAATAATACATGGCGTTTTTCTGACAGACCGCAGCAATTGTTGACAGTGTCATAACAACCGATTTTTCCTGATCATAATGCTCTGCGAAATTACCGGTAGCAAACAGTATCAGGCAGCTGATCACTTTTTCATCAGCACGGAGCGGTACCAGGATGCAGCTCGATTGATTGAACTGTACCGGCCACTGGAAAATATTCAGTGAACAGTTTTTGCGCCAGTCATCAATCAATAATGGTTCTGTCAATTTACGAACATTAAAGTTTTGCATCGTTTTTTCGCAGTAGTGAAGAAGATCTGCATGGTCAAAGTTCATTGATGCGCTGCGTATCAGAATCAGATTGTTATCTGCCAATTCACAGATACATCCTGACATATTCGGAATGCAAGACCTGAATGCATCAAGTATTGCCGAGAAAACATCAACCTGACACATGTTCTGTGACAGGCTGAATGATGTCTTGTAAAGAAAATCGAGATGGGTTATCTGAAGCTCAAGCTGCTTATTAGCTTTTTTCAGCTCTATTGTGCGTTCCTGAACCCTGCGTTCAAGTTCAAGATTTGCTTGCTCAAGCTCCTCTTCTATCCGTTTTAATTCGGTAATGTCCCGCGTAATTCCGCATGTGCCTATTACAACGCCTTTTTTGTTTTTAACCGGGACTTTTGAACTCGTATACCAGCGGTTTTTGCCGTCAATGTCCAGTTTTTCAAGCTGCGCTTCCTGCGGTTTACAGGTACGCATAATCTCTTTCTCTGCATCAAAAGTATGCTGCGCAAATTGCTCTGAAAAAAAATCGAAATCGCTTTTCCCAATTGCATCTGCTGTTGAGCCAAGATTACGTTTTGATGCCCATGCTTTATTTACATTAGTAAAACGGCTGTTTACATCTTTAAAGTAGATACTGTCAGGAATATTGTCCATGAGCGCGTGAAGAAGATCGCCATCACGGGTGAGTGAATCGAGCTGCTCACGCAACTGTTTTTCAGTCGCTTCAAGCTCCAGCACCCGATCCTGTAATGCATCAATAGTCTCATTTTCAGACAAATTCTCACCAGTACCCATAGTAGTTTGACCTGTAATAATTAGATGAAACTGTTTTCTCGTCCCTTGGTTGTCAGCATACGGGCTGAACAAACTCTATACCAATAAAACTGTAAGTATTAACTATACATCTTGAAATGCATTTGCGCAAGAATTCTGCATCGAAATAACTGACAGGTGACTGTACTTTTGCAATTAGTATGTACGCAGACATCTGCTGTATCCATTTATTCTGATCCGTACATCAGATTCTGTTATGCTCTGATCCGTTTTTTTTGATAATCAGCACAGTCCATTACCTGTCAATAGTATAGTGGAAAAAGTATCATACTGAGTTTTAAAAGAAAAATTTATGATCATTGCAGATAAACTACGATTCTAACCTGGTTAATGAATTGGTTTCTTGCCCCATTCTTGCTTATTTCATACGCAAAGACCATTTTGTGGTGGTATAAAAAGGAGTTTGCGTGAGTATAGATTTTAAAAGCTGGTATGATAACCATTTCCACAGTCTGACCAATAACGGTTTATGGCTTCGTGGCGGAGAGATAAATACATTAAGTCCTGATGAATTTGAGAAAAGGGATTACAGGGTGATACTGACCCGGTTGTCGACCTACTGGGATACTGCCGATTCCTTTACACATAAACTGCTCTATCAGATGATAACCGGTCAGGGTGATATGTATGCTGATCTGGCCTACCTGCCGCCGCTTTCTGATGCGGATCTGTTTGAGCAGTATGGTGTTCCCTGGATTATCGGAACGTCATCGAAACAGGGTGCATGTGCATTTGACATGATAGCACTATCGAATTCCATTGTGCAGGAAATTGTTAACATTCCGGCAATGCTCAGGCGCAGCGGTATTCCTTTGAGAAAGAGCGAACGGCTTTTAAAGAGTGATATTCCGCTGGTGATTCTTGGCGGAGCAAATGCGCTGTATTCATCTGCACTCCATGCCAGTGATCCGGTTGTTGACGGGATCTTTGTTGGTGAGGATGCTGTGAAGATTAAAGACCTGTTCCGGATTGCACGGGAATGTAAAATTAATAAATTGACTAAAAAAGAAACCCTTGAGAGGCTTGAATCTGTTGATGGATTTTATCAGCCTGATACACTGAAAAAAACAGTCAAGTTTACTCCAGCGGAAATCGGCGAAAATGATCTGCTTCACAGCGGGCCGGTGATGTACACCGAGGAGCAGATGGGGTGCGGGAATCTGGCAATCAGCGAAGGGTGCCCGTGTTTCTGCTCGTTCTGTGCCGAGTCGTGGGGAAGAAAACCATATCGGGAACTGTCAATTGATAAAATACGTACCGCTGCAACTGCAATGAAAGCTGCAATGGGGCTTGAAACTCTTGAACTGTACAGCTTTAATTTTAATATGCACCGTGATTTCTATCCGATACTTGCCGAGCTTTCTGTAGAGTTCGCATCACTGGGACTTAAAAGCCAGCGGTTCGATATGATTGCGTATGATCCTGAAATTGTCAAGTGCCTTCACGCAGTCGGAAAGACCAGTATAACCTGCGGACTTGAAGGAATTTCGGGGAAAATGCGCAGGTATCTTCATAAAAGTCTCAATGAACGCGAACTGAAACTCAGTTTGTCAATGCTTATCCGCGCTCCGATCCGTGAACTCAAGATATTCCTTGTTGCAACGGGTAAAGAAACGAAGGAAGACTTTGATGAGTTCTGTGCGCTGCTTGGCAGTATTAATGACATGATCACCATGGCCGGCCGTAAGCCACGGATTATTTTCTCAATGACCCCGCTTGTCAGGTTTCCGTATACACCGCTTGAGCGCGAGGATGCGCCTGAACCGCTGCAGTGCCGTGAAGTAGTACTGCAGACAGAACGGTTTGTCAACTCACGCGGGTTTGAATTCCGCGACAGTGCCGATCATAATGATTATTATCTGTCACAGATACTGGTGCGCGCTCAGGATGAGCGTGTTGTCAATGCTATTTTTAACGCTATTCTTAACAGCAGATTTGTGTATTATCGCGAAGTTACACCCGAATTGATCCGTGTGATTAACGCTGAACTGAAACGGGCTGATCTGACCTATGCTGATGTGCTTTGCGGACTGACTGCTGAAACAATTGAAAAACGTCCTGTTTCTATTAATGTAAATCAGTCGTTTATGGAAACGCAGGCTGACGCTGCACATGATTTTAAGGACAATGGTTATTGTATCGGAACTGCTGACAATGAGGGAACCTGTCATGCTTGTGGTGCGTGTTCAACTGCGGAGCAGATTGCTTCCATAACAGCACTGCGCAAGGTTCGTCATGTTTCGCCTGATATTCTGCGTAAACGCGTAAAAGAACGCAGCGTAACAATACCCGCATATTTCAGGGTTACCATACCCTATGCAAGTCGTGGAATACCACGCAAGAATACCGGTATTGCACTGGCCCGGGCGCTTATGCTTACCGATAACCGTCTTGTCACACCGTTTCATTCATATAAAGGTTCATTTATCGGTGATACTTTTGAAAATCCGTGGATTACCGGTGATGACTGTATCAGGCTTGATTTCCACCACTCTGCACAGGCGCTGCTTGATGAGCTGCTGGGAGATCAGTCGTTTATTGACAGAGTGAATGCTGTGTTCGGGTCTGCAGGAACGATTAAAGGTATCGGCGATTTTGCTGAGCATGCAGTGACTCTTACATTTGAATCTCAGTATGCTCTTGATATTCCGGCGTTTCTGAATAAATATAGTGTCAAGTACACGACCCGTAAAACAGGTGATACCCGGTACACTTACGAATTGACAAAAGACGGTGTTAAGAAAAAAGTCGTTACGTCATGCTCAAGCCTGAAAACAGAGCGCGGATGGGAAGGCTGTATAGTTCCATCTGAGAAATTTGACTGTAATGAATTTATAACTACGGCATTTGCTGTTAATGATCCGCAGGAACGGGTGAGAATTACTATCAGTGCGGTTGTTGCATAAAGAGATAATTCCTGTTTATGCACGAACAGTTTTTGCTTTGTATATGTTCATTGCGGAGTCGAAATGAACATACGCGAAATAGGCAGGCACAAAATGAACATAGTATCAGCAGGTTCTGATAGTGGCACTTCGATTTCACGTTATGGTCAAGCTGTAAATTGACACTATGTTAATTGGATACTTTTTTGAATACGGTCTGAAAATACAATGAATGCGTTTTCATCAATAAAACCAGAGCATCTCGTTCCGATTCGCAATCTGACGCTTCGGGCGAAACTGATTGTTGAAGGAATGATTGCGGGGATGCACAAAAGCCCGTTTCACGGTTTTTCATCTGAATTTCTTGAATATCGCTCATATACCCCGGGTGACAGTTCCGGGCGCATTGACTGGAGAAAATACGCGAAGACAGAGCGGGCTGTGATCAGGCTTCATGAAGATGAAACCAATCTGATTGCGCATATTCTTATTGACAAAAGCGGATCTATGGCGTTCTCATCCGGTGCTGTTAAAAAGTTTGATTATGCACGTACTCTTGCAGCATCAATTGCATGGATTCTTATTCGTCAGCGTGATGCAGTCGGGTTTGCGGCTTTTGACGAAAAGGTGAGAACGTATATTCCACCGCGGTCAACTAATATCCAGCTCAAGACCATTATCGGGGCACTTGATGAAATCGTTGCAGATTCACCGACACATTGCGGTGCTGCAATTAACACTCTTGCTGCAGGGCTGCGTAAAAGAGGGTTGTGCATTCTTATCTCCGATTTTTTTGACAATCCTGATGTGATCCGTCAGGGGTTACGGCATCTGCGGTACAAAAAACAGGATGTTATTCTTCTTCACATTCTTGATACAACGGAACACCTTTTTAAAAAAAAAGGAAGCTTCCGTTTCAGGGACATAGAAACCGGGCAGGAGCTGCGCATGGATGGGCTTACTGCAACACAGTATTTTACAAAAGGGCTATCGGTTCATACGGAATCTATAAAAGGCATGTGCAGGGAACTGAAAATTGATTATGAGATGATCACTACCGATGAACCATTTCATAAAGCACTGCACCGGGTTCTTGAAAAAAGGAGCCGTCTGCTGTGAATGCTGTTTCGTTTTTTAAACCTGAGTTTTTCTGGGCGCTTTTTTTTATCCTGGTTATCATACTGCTTCATTTTTTCAAACGTCCGCGACTGACGCTTCTTGATTTTTCGACACTCAGGTTTTTTCAGGCCGATGCAGTATCGTCAAGCAGAAACCGAAAACTGTACAAAATACTGCAGTTTATCACACGGGTGCTTGCAGTTATCACACTGATTATTCTTTTTGCGCGTCCGCATGATCCGCGCACAGCGTACAGTATTTTTGGAAATCCGCAGGCATCGGTATATGTGTGGATCGATAATACGTTCAGCATGGAGTATACAAAAGATTCACTTTCGTGTAAATACAATGCAGAGACAATAGTTGACAGTATGCACGCTATTTTACCATCCACGATAAAACTCTGGTGTTTTGATCACCAATCAAAGGAGTTTTATCTGTATGGCAGTCAGCAGGAATTGCACAGCAGATTTTCCGGGCCGTGTGACATACGGGAAGCTGTTGACAGATTCGTAAAAGAGGCTCAGGCTCATCCTGATGCCGTGTTTACGGTGTTCAGCGATTTTCAGAAAAGCACGTTACCTGCAATCGATTCTGCTTTTGAAAACTGGAGTACGGTTAAAAAACCGCTGATACTTGTTTCATGTACACCTGAATTACCCTGGAACTATGCACTGCAGAATGCCGCAGTTCTGGAAAACCGGGTGACTGCGCAGATCCGCACCTTTAATCACACTGCTGATGCTGTCAGGGCTGTTGTGACCATGAACGGTATAAATCGTGGCGAGACTGCTGTGAATGGTGTAAAGCGTGACTCAATTGCCACTGTATCCATCGAAACGATGAAAGGCATGGAAACTGACGGGCTTGTGTCGCTTGATGTAAATGATCCGATGAGTTTTGACAACAAGGATTGTTTTTCTGCGGATCACCGCAGTACTTTACGGATAGATATTGTCGGCGACAGAACACGGAACTATGTGATCAGCGCAGCACTGAATGCGGTATCAGAACGCGACCGGTATGTAATATCATTGCATAACGAAAGTGATGTGACCTATGAAATGCTCGACTCATCAGATATCGTTATTGTAAACGCACTCCGCAGCCCGTCACGGGCACTTGATGCATTTGTCACATCAAAGGGAACCTCCTGTAAATCGGTCGTTTTTTGCATAAGTGCAAGCGATTCATCGCTGGTCTGGAGCAGGGAACTCCTTGCACGTGCCTTTACAGATAATGTTCGCAGCATGTCCATTGTGCATGATACGGTCTATCCGGTGCTTCCTGATACCGTATCTGAACTGTGGAAACAGTTCCCTTCACGGGTAATAAATGATCTTTCGATTACCAGATACGTGCGCGGATTCAGCGGCAGGCCGCTTGTAACCTTTAAAAATAATGACCCTTTTGTATTGTTTACGGAAGATACAAAAGGAAAAAACTGGGTCGTACTTACAACATCTGCCGGAATTACCGATGAGAACACTCTTTTTCAGAATGCATTTTATGTGCCGCTTCTTGATAGGTGCATTTCTTTTCTGAATCAGAAATCCCGGGTCAGCCGTACAGTCTGGAATGCAGGGGAGAAGTATCGCAATCCATTCTTCAGAAATGATAAGCGTGTAAGTGTTTATTTTGAACAGACGCTTATTTCAGACAACATTGCTGCACAGCAGCTCATTTCGTTTAATGAAACAGGGATTTATCGGATCGTACCTGACGGAGAGTTTCCTGTATTTGTCAAGGTTCAGCCTGATCCTGCTGAAAGTGTCACGTTATATGGGGTTCCGCATATCTATTCAAGTGTTTCCAGTCCGGTTGCACACATTGAAAACACGGAATTTATCGATACTGTACACGGAAAAGCGGCGTCAGTACGCCATATCGCTCTCTGGATTGTGCTGGTGCTGTTGCTTCTGTCAGAATTCTTTTTGGTGCGCAGTACTGAACATGTTGAACATTCAGGAAAATGAATTTATACTTGAGTGGAGATATGCCACATTCCTTTCATATGCAGGTGAACATGCACTACCCTGAAATGGCATTTGTTCACAGATAGGGAGTCGTTATGAAAATTGATATTACCCAGCAGGGTGTTTTTCATATTTTCCGTATTGAAGATGACCTGAATATCGTTTCTGATCTGAGTGAATTAAGAATTCTTATTACAGGGTATTTACGTCAGGGTAAAACCAACATTGCAGTTTCTTTTACCAATGTATCATATATTTACAGCGGGGCAATAGCGGTGCTTGTTGATTGTTACAAACAGGTAAAAGATGAACATGGAAAGCTCTGTATTGTTGAACCGCACCCTGAGATTCTGTCAATCTTTAAGTTTCTGAAACTTGATACGATTTTTCCACTCTATGAAACTGTCGAGGATCTTCTTCAGGAACAGCTCGGATTTGAAAAAACGAATCTGGATAACCTTGTTTAACTGTTTCTCTGAGGTAAATTGAATGGAAATCGCAGTGTTTCTCATACAATGCAAGGATCAGCGCGGCATTGTTGCTAAGATATCAGATTTTGTTTTCAGATACAACGGTAATATTATTCAGTCTGATCAGCATACGACTGATCCGGAAAACGGCCAGTTTTTCATGCGTGTGGAGTTTGGTTTCGATCCGCAGATCGTTTCACGCAAACATCTCGAAGATGAATTCGGGATACTTGCCCGCACGCTGCATGCCCAGTGGCAGATTCATTATACCCGCGAACGTTTGAGAATGGGTATTCTTGTATCAAACCACGATCACTGTCTTCTGGATCTTCTTTACCAGTGTAATAGTGGTGAGCTGTCAATCGATATCCCTTTTGTTATCAGCAATCACGATACCGTACGCGAAACTGCTGAACACTACCGGATTCCCTTTTACTGTCTTGCGGTGACACCTGATACAAAAATCGAACAGGAAAATAAAATATTCACACTTGTTAATGAATCAACCGATTTTCTTGTGCTTGCGCGTTATATGCAGGTTCTTTCAGAATCGTTTATCAACCGGTATAATCGTCCGATTATCAATATTCATCACAGTTTCCTGCCCTCGTTCAAGGGTGCCAATCCGTATCGTCAGGCGTATGAGCGTGGTGTCAAGGTTATCGGTGCCACAGCGCATTATATTACTGCGAATCTGGATGAGGGACCGATTATTGAACAGGCGGTTGAACGTGTGTCGCATCGTGACAACGTTGATGCGCTGATACGTAAAGGAAAAAAACTTGAACAGATTGCGCTTGCAAATGCGATACGGGCACATACGGAATTCAGAGTGCTTCGCTATTTGAATAAGACAATTGTGTTTGCGTGAAGAGTATTTACTATGCAGCCCGGCTTCTGCTGCATAGTAAAAAATATCGGCTGAATTATGTAAATGCTATTTGAAAGCTTTTTCAAGCTGATCAAGAACTGATGCTTCAGCTTTTGAAATTTTATTACCGAGCCCGATAAAACCGCCGCTTGCCATTGCAATCTTTCGTGTGTTGTCAACCATATCCTTTTTTAGTTCCTTCTTTTCCTCTGCAGAGAGCTTCTCGCAAAGCCCTTCAACGTAATGTATCCATGCGGTAAGAAGATCCTTTGATGGTTTGTGGGTCATCCACTGCGAAAGAATCTCATACTCTGAACTGCCTTTTGCAAAGCCCATTTTTTCTGCGGACGCCAGAAGCTCTGCCTTTTCATTATCGTCAACACTTCCATCTGCCCACGCTACTTCAACTAATGGCACTAATGTCAGAGATGTCAGTGTTTCGGGACGGATATTGAGTTCAATTAGTTTGTCAAGAATATGGTCGTTTTTTATTCCCGACACCCTGGACAGAACCTCTTTGGTCTCCTTGAGCTTTTTCATCGCCTTGAGCTGGTTTATTAGTTTTTCATCCTCTTTTTTAAAAAAGAGATCATCAAGTGTTTCTCTCATATTTTCATTAAAGTTCATGAAACCTCCCAAAGAACATTACGTGGATATAAAATTCTCCGACTTGTTTGCTGAGACACCTGTATCACAAAATGATTCTGGTTATTCTCTTATGACCTGCAGCCGGCTGAGTTGTCTGTATCATATTAGTAATAATACATAATTATCTCGTTTTGTGATAGAGATTTTACTCAAAATATGCGATAAATCATTCTGTTATAAAGAACATGTTTATCAATTGAGTAAGAAGTTTTATAAAGGGTGATCAACAGGAGCTGATCTGTAGTAAGAAAATGGTAGTTGTAATCGAAAATAACTATTATTTTACTGACGCAAAAATTTGGAAAACACTTTTAAGCTTATATGAAAAATACACAGAACCATGTCACTATTGCAGTAATTGCTGCATTTCTCCTTTTATGCTCGTTCAAGGCTGCGTTGTTTAATTTTTATGTAACAGATGCAGTGCCGCTGTATACTCCAGAGGTTAAGCTTGCGGTATTTCTGAATATCCTCTATATGACTTCTTTCTTTTACCTCCTGGTGCTGCGATGTCCGGGCAGGTGGCTTCTGGCTGTTGCTTATGCAGCGCAGGCATTCTTTCTTTTAGTAAATCTTGTCTATTTTTTCTATTTTGAAGGATTTCTGCATTTCAATCAGTATTTTGAACTCTGGTCCGAAACCTGGGAGCTTATGAAACGGTCTGCTGTACCGTTTGAACCGCGTGTCCTGATTATTTTTATCGATCTTCCGTTTGTCATTTTTCTTATGGTCTTTTATAAAAGAGTGCAGGCGCTGGCGAAAACCACGCTGTACCGGTACTGTTCCTATATTCCTGCCGGATTTGTTCTGTGGAATTTCCACAAATGGGATTGGGTGAAAGACGGAACGCCAATGGAGACAATGCGGGATCAGTACGTGAGTGAGGTTGAGACGGTCAAAAAATTCGGTCTCATGTCTGTTAATCTGTATCACATTATGTATATGGACAAATACAAAAAATTGCTCAATCAGTTTGATTACGGAAAACTCATTGAAAAAAAAGGCGAACAGGTTGATTCGTGCAGCCCGCCAAATAATGTGGTGATTATCCAGATTGAATCACTGGATGCATTTGCGATTAATAAAATCTGGAAGAACAACAAGGTCGCGCCGAATTTCTATGCGATGAGCCGCAAATATGTCTATTACCCCTATGTTTTGAGTTATCACAAAGCTGGATCGACCTCTGACTGTGAATTTTCATGCGTAAACTCAGTGGAAGCGCTCGACATGTTTCCGTCAATCAAGCTGCGCGACTACGATTTCCCCAATGCGCTTCCGAAACGATTTACCAAAAGCAACTATGACGTGGCGATATTCCACGGGAACCGCGGCGAATATTTCAACCGCCGTATTGCATTCAAGAAGATGGGCTTTCCGGCATTTTATGATATTGACGATATGAAACTCAAGGAAGTTGTCTGGGGGGCGCCAGATGGTGATGTGCTCAGATATGTGCTGCAGAAAGTGCACAATACACAGGCCCCGTTTTATTACCATACAATAACTATGAGCAATCATGAACCGTTTATTTTTGTGGAACCGTATTACTCAACAAAAAAATTCAGGGGATTGCCTGACAAACTGGCAAAAAACTATTTCACCTGCATATCGTATGTCGACAGTACTGTGGCAAAGTTTGTCAATGATGTCCGTCACGAAAAACCAAACACTACATTTTTTATCTTTGGTGATCACACTCCGGCCATAAAAGACAGCAAGTACTATACACAGGCCGCACTCAAGGACCAGGGGCTCTATTTCGAATTTGTTCCACTGATTATTATCACCCCTGACAGCAAACAGCATTTTGAAAAGAAACGCGCGGCATCGTTTCTCGATATTGCACCAACCGCACTTGCCAATGCTAACACTGCGTATTCTATCTCTTCACTTGGCGAGAATCTTCTCGAACCCGATTCGCTCAAGGCAAAGATCCCGTATCGTGGTATCAGCTTTACGCGGGAAGAGCTGTTTAAAACTGTCAATAACCTCTATGTAAAACGCACCCACCAGC
>Ga0153915_10005475_pt1 | contig 11821 bp, 13 predicted proteins | sample Opewatmetagenome_2_FD_107003 | JGI IMG/M metagenome (GOLD analysis project Ga0153915, IMG submission 107003) | Freshwater wetland microbial communities from Ohio, USA - Open water 3 Core 3 Depth 3 metaG | ecosystem: Environmental > Aquatic > Freshwater > Wetlands | place: USA: Ohio, Lake Erie...
ATGCTGAATGGGGACGGCATCCGCATGGCTTGGGAGGCGGGCGCCGGTCAAAGCGAGATGTGGATGGATGCATACCGTTCATTGCCGGGAACTTATAATGGCGGGCCCGGAGGGACTCCAACGGACTTAGGCGTACTTCGTCAGCCTATCCTTATGGTAAACCAGCTTGGGGAACGTTTTGTGAACGAAGAGGTCGTATTCAACGGCGCCTTTGCGGGAAATGCAGTGGACGCACAGAAAGGCAGATGCGCCTATGGGATATTCGATGAAGACACCAACAGGTATTATGAGGAGAATGACTGGGATTGGGTCATGCCGCAAATGGGTAACAGGTCCAAAGATGTTGCCGCCTTTATTAAGAAGGCATTGGATGAGGGGTATAAACACCTGTTTATGACAGACTCCATAGAAGCGTTGTGCAGCCAGACAGGGATAGACACAGGGGGCCTGCGCAAGACCCTCGATGAATACAATAAGGCCTGTGATACCGGCCGTGACAACCTCTTTTTCAAAAATGACAGGTATCTTAAACCGGTCAGAAAACCCAAATTCTATGCAGCCAGGTTTTGCCTTGCCATGTACGGCGGACTGGGTGGAATAAAGATCAATCACAAGACAGAGGCCTTGACAAAGGACTTCGACGTGATTCCCGGGCTTTACTGTGCGGGGAATGACGTTAATTCGATATGCGGAGGAACTTATCCGTTTTATCTGTGCGGACACACGTCAGGCTTTGCCTATAATACAGGACGCATTGCCGGTGAAAACGCTTCGCAATATATTAAGTCCCTCGCTTAAGGATATTATGGGTCGGGGCTTTATTATTGATAAAATAAAAAATCAGAGGAGGTATGACATGAAGAGAAGAGAATTTATTAAAAGCGCGGTCGCCGGCGGTCTTGCAGGCGCAGGCATGCTCGCGGGCGCAAATAATGCCCTTGCGGCGTCCGGTTCTGAAGGCGTAAAGGAAAAGACCTCAAAAAGAAGCCTGATCATGTATGCGTCGCGCACCAACAACACTGCCAAGGTGGCGGAACGTTTCAAGAGCGCCCTTGAAAGTAACGGCTGGCAATGCGATATAATTAAGATTGAACAGAACAGCGATCCGATGGCCTTCCCTTATAATATCAAGGACTATGACCTTGTGTGCGCGGGGTCCGGCATAAGGATGCATTCCCCATACGCTGAACTACTCCACGTCATCAGGGTGCCGGTATATGGATACGATCCAAGGATTATGCTTAAATTTACTGAGGGCATAAAATTAACAGATGAAGATACAAAAAAGATGAACGCCAGCGGAAGGGGCGCTCCAAGCCACGGTAAAATAGTCCCTGGTCCCGATTCCAAGAAGACTCTCTCCTTTGCCACTTACGGGGGATATGAGTTCGGGCCTGAGGAGGCCCAGCCTGCCCTTGACTGGATTAATCTTGAGATGTCGCATCTGAATATGGAGATTGTAGGCAAGTTCTGCTGTCCCGGAAAATTCCTGCCTGCCGACAATCCCGCCGGATACCATAATGATCTGACAACCAGACCGAACGAGAAGGATCTGATGAGGGCCGAACTTTTTATTGAACAGGTACTGGAGGCAATAGCCTACAGACCTCTCAGGACAACATGAAACAGGATCGTTAGCAAGGGGGAGATATGATATAGAATAAGAGGCAGAAATGGAGTTTCTCAGACTGCCGGCTTAAACCGTCGGCAGTTTACTTATAAATCTCCGGATAATGGCGACTCCATTTGCGGTGTATCCATAACCATTGCTGGGGATATTTCCTGATCATGGATTCAATGATGTCGTTTTGTCTTTGGGTCCCGTCTTCAATGATCTTATCCTGGTCCTTCAAATCATGGTTGAGATTAAGCTCAGGCAGGATAATTATCTTATGACGGATGGTATCCTCACACCGTACAATGAACATGGGAACAATCGGGGCATTGTACTTTAAAGAAAGGGCGGGCACGAGCGGGATGGTCGCGGTGGTCTTGTCAAAGAAACGGACCGGGATCCCTTCGGACATGGTTACTTTCTGGTCAACGGGAATAACCAGGTCTTCACCGTTTTTCAGGTTCTTGATAGCCGGACGGAGACCGTTCTGTTTGTACAATATATTAACGCCGAAGGCAGTGTTGTAAGCAGCCCTTATAGGTTCCAGAAAAGGATTGTCAATCGCGCGCACAATAAAATTAAGACGATGGATAGTGCTTGCATAAAAAAGATGCATATATTCAAAATTCCCGAAATGGGCGAAAAAAAAGATTACAGCAGGATTCTTTTTTCTGGCAGCCTGAAGGTTTTCCATCCCTTCCACGTCAACCAACCTCAATAATTCTTCCTTTTTAATATATTTCAACCTGGTCCATTCATGGGCGATCATGCCGAATTCTTCAAAGGACCTCCTGGCAATAATGCGCAGTTCCTTATCGGTTTTGCCATCCCCAAGCGCAAAACGCAGATTGCTTAGCGCGATCCTGCGATGCTTGGAATCGACCACGTAAAGAAGCCTGCCTAATATCTTGCCAAGATAGACCCATAGCCGCAGGGGCGCCACATGGCCCAGGAAAAAATAAACAAGCCCTATGAGATATACGATTCGAAAGGCAATATCGGATTTTTTTTTCATGTTGTTATATATATTCTTTTAAGGCATATCTTTCAATAATATAATTACTATCAATGAAGGGCGGGATGAGGCCTCCAGCGATTAACTGTCAGCAGTCAGCTAGTATTTTTAAAAGATTTGATTAACAGGAATGTAAAAAGACGATTAGATCGCCGCCTCCGGGATATTCTATCTTTTACAACCCTTCTGAATTATATTGAGAACATTGCCATTACAGTTTAAGATTAAGGCTCATAATAAAAAAATGATAAAGGAGAAGGCTATGTGCCTTGCCATACCGGCATTAGTAAAATCAATTGACGGGGCGATGGCCCAGGTGGAGGTGGGAGGGGTTGTTCGCTCGGTAAGCATACTTCTTACCCCGGAGGTGAAGGATGGAGACTATATCCTGCTGCACACCGGTTATGCTATAAGTATAATTGATAAGGATGAGGCCTTAAAGACGTTAGAGATGCTGCAGGAACTCATCGACCTTGAGACCAATCAGGTTTAATATCATGAAATATATTGATGAATATCGCGATACCGAGCTTGGCAAAAATCTTATAAAAAGGATTGCCGAAATCTCAAAACGTCCGGTCAAGCTGATGGAGTTCTGCGGCGGACATACGGTCAGCATCCTGAAGCACGGCATCAGGCAGCTCTTGCCTTCCAGCATCGAGATGCTTTCAGGCCCAGGCTGCCCGGTCTGTGTGACGCCTGTTGCCGATATTGACAAGGCTATTGCCCTTGCGCGCAGACCGGAGACAATTATCACAACCTTCGGCGATATGATACGGGTGCCGGGGAGCAAATCAGCCCTGCAAAAGGAGAAGGCAGACGGCGCTGATGTCAGGATTGTCTATTCAACCAGGGACGCAATCGAGATCGCACGACAAAATCCTTTGAAATCGGTTGTCTTTATCGGGGTAGGCTTTGAGACTACCGCCCCGACAGTTGCCGCGTCAGTCATGCAGGCCATGAACGAAGGCCTGACAAATTATCATATCCTGTCTCTGCATAAACTTTGTCCCCCTGTAATGAAGGCATTACTCCTTTCCCATGAGATCAACCTGGACGGCATAATATGTCCCGGTCATGTCTGTGCAATCACAGGGGCAAGACCCTTTGAGTTCATAGCAAGAGAACATAATATCGCAGCGGCCATTTCGGGCTTTGAGCCCCTGGATATCCTCCTTGCGGTTGAGATGCTTGTTAATCAGATCGAGAGCGGAAGGCATGCCGTTGAAAACGCTTATCCCAGGGTTGTACATGAGGACGGCAACAGGCATGCCATTGATATCATGGCTGAGGTGTTTGAGCCCTCATCCTCCTGTTGGCGGGGGATCGGCGTGATTCCTGAAAGCGGCCTGAGAGTGAAAGATAAGTATCGCGCCTTTGACGCAGAGAAGGTCTTTGAGATTGAGCAGCCGGTTTCAAAGGAAAATCCGGCATGCATATGCGGCGATATCCTGAGGGGCGTAAAAGGTCCCTATGATTGCAAACTCTTCGGGGCTGCGTGCGATCCCGGTCATCCTGTAGGCCCATGCATGGTCTCAGCCGAGGGGACATGTTCCGCCTATTATCTTTATGGAGGAGAAAATGAATGATAAGGTGCTGATGGCGCACGGAAGCGGCGGAAGACTCAGTCATGACCTTATAGAAAAATATCTCATGCCCTATCTGGCTAATCCGGTCCTCAATAAAATGGATGATTGCGCGACTATTGCATTAAACGGCCGCATTGCCTTCACAACCGACAGCTATGTAATCAAGCCTTTGATTTTTCCGGGCGGCGATATCGGTCGATTAGCAGTATGCGGGACAATAAACGATCTTGCTACCAGCGGGGCAACAGCAAAATATCTCAGCCTTGGTCTGATAATTGAAGAGGGTTTTCCGGTTGCAGACCTGGAACGCATAATGTCTTCTGTCTCAGAGACCGCAAAAGAGGCAGGGGTCCTTGTTGTTACAGGGGATACCAAGGTGGTTGATCACGGCAGCGCAGACGGCATCTTTATAAATACCAGCGGCATCGGGGTCATCCCTGAAGGCATCCACTTATCCGGAACCAGGGCGAAGGAAGGAGACAAGGTCATTATAACAGGCACAATCGGCGATCATGGGGTTAGCGTGATGGCCCAACGTGAAGGGCTGAAATTCTCTGTCCCTGTTGAGAGCGATTGCGCCCCATTGAACGGACTGGTATCGGGTATCCTGAGCGTATCATTAAATATTCATTGCTTGAGAGATCCCACAAGGGGAGGATTGGCCACAACCCTGAACGAGCTTGCAGTCCAATCGGGTGTCGGGATTCAAATATATCAGGATAAGATCCCGGTTAAAGACGCGGTTAGAGGGATGTGCGAGATACTGGGCTTTGATCCTCTGTATATAGCCAATGAAGGAAAGATGGTAATTATTTCTGCGCCTGAGGACGCCGACAGTATCATCTCCGCCCTGCACGAAAACAGGTACGGAAAAGATGCCGCTGTCATAGGCGAGGTTACATCACAATATAAAGGCCGGGTGGTCTTAAAGACCGGACTGGGGGCATCCCGAATAGTAGGTATGCTTACAGGCGATTTATTGCCGCGGATCTGTTGATCGGGGATGAGAACTTCATGAGATGTATTGATATTGATATTGATAATCTTCACGGATTTGCCTCAAACTTATTCTGGTCCGCCCGGCGGTCGGACCCTACATTGAAACCATGATGAAAATCAAAACGTTTTTGCAGGGTCCGATCGCCGAGCGGGCCGATTTGGTTCCGGCTTGGCCGGGTTAGGATTAATGCCATTTTAAAAACATAATGAAATTAATCAATAAGCCTGCCGATTCTCTGCCATCGAACCCGCCAGTTGTCATGGTCCCATGACCAAAATTTTATGAGTGCCATGCCCTCTAGATCGGTTTTGTTCACAAAACCCCAGAAACGGCTGTCATCGGAATAGTCCCTGTTGTCACCCATCACAAAATAGGAGTCATCAGGGACTCGAACCGGGCCGTAGTTATCACGCTGACTCGATGTCTCCGGCAGGATTTCAGGGTCTTTATGGACTTCATGAAGGTTTTCATAAGCTATCCCATTAACATATACCTGCTTATCCTTAATTTGAATTTCATCACCCGGCACTCCGATTACACGCTTTATAAAGTCCTTTGAGCGGTCTTCAGGGTATTTGAAGACAATCACATCCCCCTGTTGCGGGGCTCGAAGCATCGGCAGACGCAAGTCAGTGAACGGCACTCTGATACCGTATATAAACTTGTTCACAAGCAGGCAGTCACCTACCAGCAGTGTATCCTTCATGGAACCTGAGGGGATTTTAAAGGACTGTATCAAACATGTCCTGATTATCAGGTAAAGAATAAAGGCCCATAAAATTACCTCGACATATTCTCTAAATATCGATTTTGTCTTGATGCTGTCCCGGCTGGCGGCCAATGTATCAGTTGAATCTCCCATATAATATCAATCTCCTTCAGTAGTTTTTAAAATGCCGATGCCGTCTTGAATATTCCTAATAATGTCCCGGTCCCTACCAGGGCATAGCGTATTGACGGGTGACATATAAGCCATTCCATAAAAGATATTCGGGATGCCTCATAGTCATAAACCTTGCCCATAACCTTTGAGACAAAATCGAGTGACGGTTTATATTCTTCGTTCATGGCTGACACCTCCAACATAAAGATTCATTAACTGTTTGATCTTCTCTTTGGCCCGGAACAATCTGGACTTCACGGTTGATATAGGTATTCCGTATTCAGAAGCTATTTCATTCAATGAAGCCCCTTGGAGACTTTTCATAATCGTTGTCCTGAACGGTTCAGGCAAATGATCGAGTGAGGCCGACAATGCCTGCCGCCCTTCATGACGGATCAATATCTCTTCGGCAGTATCCTCAGCGAACGGCAATTGATGAAGATCCTCGATATGCAGGCTCTTTATATTTCCTCGTTTCCGTAGATAGCTGATGCAGCGATTGCGTGCGATAATATAAAGCCATGCGACAAAAGGAGTCCCCATCTCAGGATCAAATTTTGAAAGTGATTTATAGGCAGACAGGAACACCTCCTGGCCTATGTCTTCTGTCAGTTGCGGGTCCTTCACCAGCCGATAGATGAATGAAAGCAGGTTCTTATGATGCTTCTGCACAAGTTGAGCAAAGGCCTCGACATTTCCGTCCCGGACAAGCCTGATTATGGTATTATCGTTCATTAGGGCTCCATAGCGTTCTTATATAATATTAGTACAAAAGATATTCAGAAAAGTTCCCGGAAAAATGATCCGTGCGAAAAAAATTGAGCCATTAAACGTTGGCTTTTTCCCTATGGAGGACTACGTGATCTGCCTTCCTGAGAATGGATTTGATCCGGTGAGGATAGAACTTATACCGAAAGATTTGGAGGTAGAGGCTTATGCGAAGGAAAAATAGGACATTTAATGTGCTCAATATTTCCATATTATTATAAATCTTCACTTCTAATGATTGCTATGCCATCCTTATTATATCGCTTCAGGATATCGGGCATGCTTTTTCGCGTCATGAGAGCGTCTTCTATAACAGTCACTTTGTATCCCCTATTCAAGGCGCCAAGCGCTGTATAGTAAACACAGTATGCCGCGTCAAGCCCGACAAGGTATAATTCATCCACATGGTTGTTGATCAGGAAAGCCTCCAATTGCGGATTTGAAAAGGCATCGGATATCTTTTTCGTAAAATCATTATTGTTAACTACCCTGACCCGTTTATCTATTTCAGTGCCGGGAAGTCCATCGATCGTTCTGCCGATGAATTTCCGTGTTAAATAATTATTATCGAAGATCTGCCTTATATATGCTATTTGCATCCCTGATTTTGACGCGCTATCGATAAGCTTGTTGATAGTGCCAATCTGGGCATCGACATTCATAAAGAGAGGAGGTTCTTTCCCGAATAATCCTGTATAGTCCTCCTGCACATCTATGACCAGAAGGGCCTTTGCGGGATTGTCGTATTTTGCGATTCTGTCTCCGGTCGTAGGCGTATATATTTTTTTTACTGAAAGGAACAAAAGGATTGCCGCGATCACCGCAACTATCGCCAGGATTATCAAGGCTTTTTTCATTAAAGACATATCCATTTCTCCTCGACTTGTATTATCGTTTGATGATAGATATAAATTTCAGCCGATATGTTATACTAAAATTGGTTTTTGCTCCATCTCAAATTTAACAGGCAGGCAATAACCAGGATTTATTCGCCTTCGCCGGAAAACCCTGTGGCGGCCCGAATTGGTTCGCCGAAGTCTTGCCGCGGGGTTGAGCAGTCTTAATCAGAAGGAGTTTTAAATGTTCCTAAAAATGGCAACCATTGACCAAAACCGTTTTCCGACAAGGGATGCATACCCATTCAATCTTGAAATATTCCAGCAGACAAGGTCCCTCGAATTTAATACCCCGGTTACTATTTTTTCCGGGGAAAACGGTACGGGAAAATCAACCTTGCTCTCGGCGTTGTGCCGCAAATGCGATATCTATATCTGGGAAGGCGCAATCCGGCCTCGATACAATAACAGCCCCTATGAGAAGATGCTGCATCATGCCCTGGATATCGAATGGTGCAACGGCTCAGTGCCGGGATCATTTTTTTCTCCTGAGTTGTTCCGCCATTTTTCTCAGCTTGTGGATGAGTGGGCCGGCGCAAGCCCCGGTCTTATTGATTATTTCGGGGGAAAATCTTTCATGACCCAGTCTCACGGTCAATCCTGCTTGTCCTATTTTAAATCGCGCTTTAAGATCAAAGGCATACATTTTCTGGATGAGCCGGAGGCCGCATTGTCGCCGACCAGCCAATTGGAGTTCCTGCGCGTCATGTCCGAAATGAGCGAATCAGGCATTGCACAGTTCATTGTCTCGACCCATTCGCCGATAATCATGTCATGCAGCCAGGCTGTGATTTACAATTTTAACAACAGTTCAATAGATCAGATTTCTTACAAAGACACCCCGCATTACCGGGTTTATAAGGATTTTTTCAACGGCAATCAAGGTTGATGTCTTGACATGAATGCATTATTAAGAGTTGTAACCGGCGGCAATTTGTAACGTTATAACAACTGTTATCCAATGCGCATTTTGTCGGTGGAAATGAGTCATCTGCCTGCCGGGAACAGATCTCTCCGGCATAAGGCAGGGCAATGGCATATTTGACCCTTATGGCAAAGTGATATATACTTCAACAATTAATGTTGCCGCTGTTCAGGTCCTGAAAACGGACTGCGGCTTTAAAAGGGTATTAACAAATAAAGGAGACGGCATCATGCAGAAAATCTATATTCGTGTTTTAATTATGATGATATGCTCAGCGTCGCTGATCATGGCCGGATGTATGGCTACCACCAGGAACCTTAATCCGCAGGATGAGACTCATTATGATGCAAGCTATGATTTCTCGGATAAAAATAAGATTGTAGAGCGGCTGGTCACACCCCTGCTGACAGCGCCTGCCTTTCCGGTGCAGACGAAACCGATTCTGATTGTTTATCCCGTCGTTAATGAGACATCGGAGCATATAAGCACGGGCGGGATTACGGATGCGATAAGGACCCGACTTGTTCAATCCGGAAGATTCCGTTTTATCAACGAAAGCCAGCGGGACAATATTCAAAAGGAGACGAATTACCAGAATCAAGGATATGTAGACCCTGCACAGCGTGTTGAGCAGGGCCGCCAATCCGGCGCGGATTATATCCTGAGCGGCACACTGAGATCCATAAAGAAGCAGCAGCCTGAGCAGATGCGGCTTTTTAAAAAAGAACGCATCTATTACAGCCTGGACCTCTCCATTACAGACCTGAAAACCGGTGAAATCGTTTATGCGGATCAGGCGGAACTTGCCCGTGAGGCATCGAAACCTATCATCGGCTGGTAAGGATAAGCTTATAGGGTTACTTGGGTTCACAGGGTTATTGGGTTAAAGAACACGAGCAACACGATAGCGTGGATCTGAAAACATGGTTCGACCAAAGAACGTCTATTTAAATTTATCATTCGCTATAATAGCAATCCTTTTAACAACCGGCTGCTTATCCCTTCCCCTTCAAAAGGCGCGCTCCGAGTTTTATTCAGGAGACCTTAATCAGGCTGATTATCTTTTGGAGGGGTGCAAAGGGGTATCGGAAAAGGATCTTCTTCTGTGCTATATGGAAAAGGGCATTATCCTTCACTATATGGAGGCATATGAAGAAAGCACAGAGGTTTTGCTGAAGGCCTCTCAGCTCATTAAGGCGCAGGACCAGATAAGCGTAACTGATCAGTCCTCTGCGCTGGTGATAAATGACAGGGTAATGACCTACAAGGGCGAGTACAGTGAGAGGCTCTGGGTTCATACATTCCTGATGATGGATTTTTTATTGCAGTCCAAATACGAGGACGCCCTTGTAGAAGCCAAACAGGCACTTGAGTTGTACGATAAATATCCGGATTCCCTGGCCGGTGATCATTTCACAAGGGCGTTGATTGCCCTTTGCTATGAAAATATGAACCTGCCGGATGATGTGCGCATCGAGCATGAAAAACTGGCAAAGGAAATGGGCATAGAAAAGCTTTCGCCCGAACCGGTTACTCACGGCAAAGGCGAACTAGTCCTCTTTATTGCGCAGGGCCGCTCTCCAATCAAGGTTTCAAGCGATGTCGTTCTGCCTCCCACCATCCGGATTTCTATTCCTGTATATACCGATGGCTCTCCGCCCGCATCTGTGTCTATCCGCTCATACGGCAATACCCTTGATCCCTTTAAGATATCGACTGATCTGGGTCAAGTGGCCCGAAAATCGCTGGATGAGAGATCGGCGCAATACCTTACCCGGCAGGCCTTACGGGCAGGCGCAAAAGAGGCCATTGCCGAGAAGGTAGGTGAGGACAACGTTATCGGAGAGGTGTTTGCAAGGGCAATACTTTTTATCCTGGAGGAGGCCGACACACGCTCATGGGAGACACTGCCGGGAGGTCTTACGCTTGTCCGAATAACGCTTGATCCCGGCATTCACGACCTGGAGATATCCTCCGGAAATTCCCAAACAGTTCACCTGAACGGGGTTGATATCCCGGAAGGCGGAAGGGCGTACCGGTCGCTCCGATTCTGAAGCGGCAATCGGCAGGACTTTCGTCCGGGTGTTATACAACGCATTTCTTGACAACCTATTATGATTATGGCACTAACTCGTTTCAAGAAATTGAATTCTATTATTTTCATTACGGAGGTTTAAATGCGTATTTCCACTGCAATACTCACAATTTTTCTTGGCGCGGCGCTGGCCGTGCCGGCTTTTGCCCAGGGTCAGGCGCCTGCTCAGGGCGGCATCGATAAGAGCGGCGACGTAAAACTGGATGTCACACAATTTTTCAATGCGGTAGATACCAATAAGGACAACAAGATTACAAATAAAGAATGGACAGCCGTAGGACTGGAAGAAGCGCTCTTAAAGTTTTTCGATCAGAAGAGCGAAGGCTTCTTTACCAAAGACGCACTGGCCACTATGTCCCATCCTGCAGCCCTGGATGCCAACAAAGACGGCAAGATGACGCTGGAGGAGGTCCTGACGTTTACCAAGAGTCTTCCTAAACCTGACGCCGGCGGCGATGCTGCCGGTGGCGCTCCTCCCGCTGGTGGCGCCCCCCAAAAATAACTTATCTCTGATGTATAAATGCCCGGCCATTCATGGCCGGGCATTTTAAACCCTAATTATGCAATCCCGCCGAGTTATTGCAGCTTGAAAAAATCTTCTGTCCTTCCAAGGCAGGATTTCACGATTTTAATCGACAGATTTCAGTGAATATGCCTGCATCTCAAAATCTCTCAACCTTCGCTTTTCGCTGGGATTTTTCAACCCTCGTTACGACACCTATTGCATAATCTGGGTTTAATGAGAGTTGGTCTGAGTATTCAAGGAAAAATCCTTTTTTCTGAGGCGTCCTGGACAAAAGGATAAAAAGACTTGAAATTTAGCAACACATTGAGTAATATTGCTCAATCATTGAGTAAAAATTATTTCATGCAAAAATAGATTGAATAATCAATACCTTAACTATTGGGATGAGTAATTAAAATGAAGGAATATCTTTATGAACGGCCTATCGTAAAAAGGATACTGCAGGGATTCCGATCGGATAAAAAGCTCCTGCAGATTATTACAGGCCCCAGACAGGTCGGCAAGACCAC
>Ga0153915_10005476_pt1 | contig 11820 bp, 12 predicted proteins | sample Opewatmetagenome_2_FD_107003 | JGI IMG/M metagenome (GOLD analysis project Ga0153915, IMG submission 107003) | Freshwater wetland microbial communities from Ohio, USA - Open water 3 Core 3 Depth 3 metaG | ecosystem: Environmental > Aquatic > Freshwater > Wetlands | place: USA: Ohio, Lake Erie...
GCGAGCGGTTTATTTGGAGGGTCGGGCCGCCACAACTATGGAATGTGTTTTGCAGAGTTGATGTGCTGTGGTTTGCGCTGGGTATCGCCAGTGCGGGATTGGTCTGCTACTTGGGCATCGTTCGCTGGCAATGGATTCTGCGCGTGCAGGGTCTTAATCTCCGGTTCTGGCGTGCCGCCTCGATATCTTTCATCGGCATGTTCTTTAATGCGTTCATGCTCGGTTCGATGGGTGGCGATGTCATTAAAGCTTTGTATGTTGCGCATGAAACCCACCACAAGAAAGCCGAGGCCGTAGCCACGGTGGTGGTGGACCGTGTAATTGGTCTGCTGGTGTTGTTCGTCTTTGCATTGGTGATGATGGCGTTCAACTACGATCGCGTGTTCGGCGACGTGCGGCTGCGCAGCTTTGCCATCATCACGCTGGTAGTAGTGGTTGCGACTGTGGGAGGCACGGCTTTGACTTTTTGGCGCGGGTTTGCCGACAGGTTTTTCGGCCTGCGTGGCTGGTTGCAGCGGCTTCCCAAATACGAAACCCTACGCCGCATGGTTGGGGCCTGCCGCACATATGCATCCCATCCCATTGTGTTAGGCAAGACCGCGCTCATCACCGTGGGCGTGCATATCTTCTCGATGCTAAGCATCGTCTGTGTTGGCAAAGGGCTTGGCATTATTACCAGTAATGGGGTGGTGGACTATTTTCTTTACCTGCCGATCGTCAATTCCGTCACCGCGATCCCAATTACCATCTCCGGCTTCGGCGTCCGCGAAGGAATGTACGTGAAGATGTTCGACGAGGTTGGCGTGGCGAGTTCTGCCGCGTTGGCCCTGTCGCTGCTTGGTTACATAGCCAACCTGTTCTGGAGTCTGGTAGGCGCCATTTTCTACCTTACCCACCGTAAAGAAGTCGTCGCCGCTGAGCGAGACGCGACTGCCCCGGAATAACCCCGCCTATTACCTGATTGTCATCCCACGACAACGCGACGCCCCTCCAATTCAAGTTTCCTGAAATAGGGCTGACTCGCCAATTCTTCTGACTATTGAAACCCGGACGTTTTATTGATTGGCGGAGTTGGTTTCGCTAGTGTGTGACCAGATGAGACGTATGGCGACAGGCATCGTGAAGCGGCTTACTGAAGCGGGGCATACTGCACTCTTTGCTGGCGGTTGCGTGCGGGACATGGTGCGCGGTGTGGAATCGCACGACTACGACATTGCCACCACGGCGACGCCCGAAGAAGTTCAGCGGCTGTTTCCAAAAACCGTTCCTGTCGGCGCGCAGTTCGGTGTGGTGCTCGTGTTGGAAAATAATCACCAGTTCGAGGTTGCCACTTTTCGCACCGACGAAACATACGTTGACGGACGCCGTCCGACTTCCGTGCGCTATGGCACGCCCGAACAGGACGCGCAACGCCGCGACTTCACCATCAACGGACTGTTTTACGACCCGCTCACCGAGAAAATCCTGGATTACGTTTGCGGGCGAGCCGACATCGCGCGGAAACTGGTGCGAACGATTGGCGAGCCGCGTGCGCGGTTTGCCGAGGACAAGTTGCGAATGCTGCGATGCGTGCGGTTCGCCGCGAATCTCGATTACGAGATTGATCCAGACACGTTTGCCTCGGTGCGGGAGATGGCGGCGCAGATTGGCGTGATCAGCGCGGAACGGATTCGTGATGAACTGGCAAAAATCTTTACGCGATCGCATGCGGGACGGGGACTGGTGTTGCTGGAGGAAAGCGGTTTGCTCCAGCAGATTCTGCCAGAGGTTGCAGTGATGAAGGGCGTTGAACAACCTCCGGAGTTTCATCCCGAAGGCGATGTTTTTGCGCACACGAGATTGATGCTGGATTTGATGTCGGGGGCGGCGCAAGCGGACTCATGCCCTCAAAAAGAGAGGATTGTCCTGGCACTGGCGGTGTTGTTGCACGACGTTGGCAAACCACAGACGTTCGAGCGCGCGCCCGACCGCGTGCGGTTCCACGAACACGACAAGGTTGGCGGAGAATTGTCGGAAACGATTCTGCGGCGATTGCGGTTCCCCAACGAGGTGATCGGGAAGGTATGCGTCTGCGTCGGCGAACACATGCGAATCCGTCACGTACAAGACATGCGGCCCGCTAAACTGAAACGGATTCTTGCGCGAGAAACGTTTGCCGACGAACTTGAACTACACCGTCTCGATTGCCTGGCCAGCCATGGCAATATCGCAAATTACGAGTTTCTCCGCGCCAAGGCAGTCGAACTGCCGCCAGAAGTCATCAAGCCGGCGCCGTTGGTAACGGGCCACGATCTGCTGGCGCTGGGGTTCGCGCCGGGACCGCTGCTTGGCCAGGTGTTGCGTGAAGTGGAGGAACTGCAACTGGAAGAGCGCCTGCGATCGCGGGACGAGGCGTTGGCATACGCGCGCGCTCAGCTTGCAAGGCGTAGTAGTTGACCGTAGAATGCCGGGCGCCATGGACAAAATTCTAATCGTCGACGATGACGCCGATATCCGACGCGCATTTCGCCGCAATCTCGAGTCGCCCGAACTGCACATAGTGGAGGCGGGCGATGGGCCTCAAGCCATTCGCCAGATCGCGGCGGAACGGCCTGACCTTGTTGTCATGGACATTCGAATGGGCGCCAGCAACGGGTTGGAGGTGCTTCGCAAGCTGCGCAGCCTGGACTCGAAACTGTTGGTCATCATGATGACCGCCTACGGCACGACTCAGACGGCCATCGAGGCGATGAAACTCGGCGCGTACGATTACGTGTTGAAACCGCTCGACGTGCCGAAGCTCAAAACGCTCATCGCGTCGGCGCTAAAGATCGCCCACGACATGCGGCATGTCGTCAGTTATGAACCGTTGTTGTCAAAAGATGATTACGCCGAGGGCATTGTCGGCAAGAGCGAAGCGATGCAGCAGGTTTTCAAACTCATCGGGCAGGTCGCGCAGTCGGACGCCACGGTATTGATCACGGGCGAGAGCGGCACGGGCAAGGAACTGGTGGCCCGGGCGATTTACCATCACAGCCGACGCGCAGAACATCCGTTCATGGCGATCAATTGCGCCGCCATTCCGGAAACCCTGCTGGAAAGCGAGTTGTTTGGCCATGAACGCGGGTCATTTACGGGCGCAGCCGAACGACGGATCGGCAGGTTCGAGCAATGCGACGAAGGCACGATTTTTCTCGACGAAATCGGCGACATGCCACAATCCACACAGACAAAGATTCTCCGGGTCCTGCAAAACGGCGAGTTCCAGCGTGTTGGCGGCAACCAGACCATCCGTGTGGACGTGCGCGTGTTGGCTGCAACCAACAAGGAACCCGAGAGACAAGTTGCCGAAAAGAAGTTTCGCGAAGACCTGTACTACCGACTTAACGTGGTGCGCATCCACTTGCCTCCGCTACGGGAACGGCGTGAAGATATTCCCGTTTTGATTGACTATTTCCTGCAACAGCTGGGCAAGGAGGACGACGCATTGAAGAGGGTCAAGCGCATCTCGCCACAAGCGTTGGAAGTGCTGAAGAAGTACAACTGGCCCGGCAACGTCCGCGAACTGGAGAACGCGATTTCACGTGCGGCGGTTGTGGCCCGCGGTGACTCGATTTTTCTCGACGACCTGCCGTTGGACATTCGCGAGCCGAGACCAAACATTGTGCCGGCAAAACAAGTCGAGCAAACGGTCGAAACAGCCGCAGCCTTGCTGTTCGCGCTGGCCCGGAATGATCCGAAATTAAGAATCATCGCGGTAATGGAAAGGGAGTTGATTATCCGCGCGTTGGCAGAGACCGGTGGCAACCAACTTAAAGCGGCCAAGTTGCTCGGGATGACGCGCGCCACGTTGCGGAAACGCGTCGAGAAGTTTAAGATCACGCGGCGGCTAGAACTGGATTGATTTGCGTCGCAGAAGGATTGGTCACTGACGCGCGGCAGCCGTCAATATGTGGATAATGATCCCAAGAAGCGCGATGGCGGCCAACGCGAGGGTTACAATAAGAACAGGCGAAATTTTCCGCTTTATTTCCGGCGCTTTTTCCGTCGTGCCTTGAGGGTTCCAAGACGACGGAGCAAAGCCGCAGGACTTGCACACCTCTGCCTCCAGGCCCATTGGTTTGCCACAGAATGGGCATTGTTTTGTCTGTGACGGGTTTGGAGTTGCCGGGGGCGTCACTAGACCCGGCAATGGTTTCACCGGGTTCGTAATTGCCATCTGCGGGGTTTCGGTTTGAATCGCCGCGGGAGGAACCATCAGCGACTTTCCGCATTTTGTACACTTGATGACAACTGCATTGGTTTTTCTGTCTACTGCAATATTTTGTCCACACCAATCACAGGTAAAAGTGTCATCCATGATCGCTTTCCTCATTTATCCGATAGACTGGCCGCCGGCGCCACGACCACCAAAACGTCACCGATCCACTCACGGATATCATCCACACAAACCATGCCGGTAATTATCGCGGGGGCTGTGGCCATCTGGCGCGCATAATAACACCGGCTGTAGTTCGCTGCAACTGTATGCGCGCGCCAAAATGTCTGGGAGAGGCTCTTACTGGATAAGCAAACCGTTTTTCTCCATTTCATCGATTTGATCCGGTGTCAGACGGTTGACGCCGCCGGGATCCTCGGACGCTGCGGACATTTTGCGGAGATATTCAGATTGCATATGGACCATGCCATCCCAGTTGGTCGGTGTAACCCAGGCGTTTGTTGCATGGCGTTCGGCGGGCGAAGTTGGGGGTGTGTTGTTGGGGCGCCTGGTCAACGCGGTCCGCTGCACATTATCCCATGCTGGCTGCTGGCTGCTGGTGCGTGTTCCTACAGCCCTGACAGGCGGGGATTGTATTGGCTGGGCGGCAATCTCCTTGGGCGGAGCAAGAGCGCTAAAAAATGAGTGCGCTAGCACGCCAATGGTGACGACGACTGCCAACACAAACACTGTCAGCCACCGTTTAGAAGATGCGTCGAGGGATGACAAGAAAGCATTCACGTCTAATTGGGTCCCTCCTGCCAGTTGCTCCATTGCAGTACCTTTTTAACTGCAGGGTAGAATGGCGGTGGGTCATCTATAAACCTCGAGTCATAGCTGTAGTTCTTCTTGTAACCTGTCTTTATATTGCCGCTGGAATCCAATGTGCCAACCGCCCCGCGTATGTTCTGCACGATTCCGCCATAGAGAGTCAGGGTGCCGCGCGCCGAGCCGCTGTCGTAATTGAGAACGGTAAAGCTGCCGGCGCTGCCGTCGCCACCCGATGCTTTTGAATTACCGACTGCCATCATTTCGGCATCTATTTCCAAGTTATTTTGCGCGTTGGTGTTAACTATGATGTTGTCGTGTGAGATCAGTCCCAGAGCGTCCGTAGAAGCTGAATTGGTTCGAGGATCACTCGTGTAGAGCAAACTACCCTCTATGAAGATGTTCGATTCAGTCACAATCGTCAACCGCCCGGTGAGGTACCCCCCTTTTAAATACACCTGCCCCCCACGATTGGTCGTCGTGCCGGATGTGGCATTTTGGACATAGATAAGCCCTTCAGATGCAGGGGTATAAGTATGACTATTCGTCCAGCCCTGACGGCTGTTGAGAATACTCAGTGTCCCGCCATTAAACGTAATCGTCGAAAAACCCTGAAGCACCAAACCATCGTTGTTGTTTGCCATGTTGAGTAGCGACGTGGAGTTAGTGGAGTTGAAATCCACATCCGCCATCGTGCCTTCGTAGGTGTTTAATTGGAACCCTTTGTCAAATGTGATGCCATTGGTGCTGCCGTTCTTCACCGCACTGGACCCGGTCTCCGTGTAGTAATAGTTCGTTTTTGTATCGCAGTAACCATGGAAAACGGGGCCGGTAGTGCCGCCCGGATTCATAAAGTACATTGCATCGTCGGCGTGAACGTGTCCGGTGAAAACCTCGCCAACTGTGAACCAGATTGCGCCGTTCGTCGCACTCCAGATAGAGAATTCTGCGTACGTCGGCTGGTAAATCCGTTGGAGGCTGACGACCCGGCTCACATTATTGACAATGCCGGTGGAGATGATTCTGTAGGTGCGATAATCCAGTTGCGAGATCAAACAACTGTAGGAACCACCACCGATACTGCCGTTGGTATAGGTCACAGCCGCTATGGTAGTGATATTCGAGCCGAGGTAACTAGCGCCGAGTTCCAGACCGGCTTCAGCCACGTACATGGCCTTCTCCAAGTTTGTCTGTTGCTGCGCGATTTTTCGGTGATTGGTGCTGAGATCCAGAATCGACACCACAAGTCCTATAGCCAAAAAGAGAAAGCAGGCCACATAGATAAGCGTGAAACCATCTTGGCGGCGATAAACTGACTTGATCGCTTTCACGTTTACCCCTCCTTCCCGTATCTGTGACTGCAATCCATAATCTTTGTCGTTACCCTATTAATTCCTGAATTGAACGAAGGTGTTCATAACATTCGTGAAGCTGCGCCCGCCTGAACTCTCGGAAACGGTCACGCTGATGGTGCAGCCGTTGGTTGCACCTCCGACGGTATTGGTCGCGCAGGACAAACTGGACGCGATGACACCGGAACAGATGGTATTGCCACTTTGGTCGGTGATAAGTTTGGTGGTCGGTGTGTACTGGAAGGATAGATTATTGGTATACGCGCAAAGCCAGCCGCTAGACGGGTATGTGACCACGACGCTGCTGACTGGCGCCTCAAGCAGTCCGGCGTTGCCGCCGATGCCATGCACCATACGCTCCAACGCCAGACTGGCGCGCGAGGAGGTGTTGCGCAACGAGGTCGTGTCGCGATACGCTCGCAGGAACCCCATGTACAATTGCAGCATGCCAGCGACTACGAAAACCCCAATACCCATCGCCACGAGCGCCTCCGCGAGCGTGAACCCCGCATCACGCTGCGGGGTAAACCCGTTCGACGACCTGCGCGGATTAGGTTTGGCGACGTTCATGGGTGCAAGATCCGAGACAGCGATGTGGTCAATGTGTTGGTCAAAATGTTATCCCTAGGGTAGTTTTGATAGCAGATACCGACCGTGACATTCTTATTGCTCGGCCAGGCATTATTGGCCACGGTGTAGTAGCCCCAATAGTTCGTGTAGTAACCCAAGGACGAGTTGTTTGTGTTAATCGGATACGTGCCGACATTCAACTTAGAATTGGTGTAACTCAAGGTGCGCAGGTATTCCAATTGGTAGCGGGCGGCATGCAGCGCAAACATCTGATTCCTTGATGCGCCGGATATATTCATGGCCATGCTGAAGCTGAACACACACGCTCCCAAAGCGATTCCCAATACCATCACGGAGAATACCGCCTCCAAAAGGGTAAACCCTCGCTTGTCATGCCAGCGTTGATACACCATGGTCATATGCTCTAAGTAGCGCGTTCCCAACATGTTTTTAGGAGCACTTCATATGCCCAAATATCGGAGTCACGATCTAGCACCACCAGCGTGCACAGGCCCTCACTGATCATGATGACTGGCCCGAAACTCGTCGCGTCCGATTCTCAAACTTGCGATATTTTCCCAAACCACCATGCAAACCCTCGCCTTCACTGCTCGAGGGTCTGCACCAGCCAAAAACCATTACTGAGCCGAGGGCGTAGAATTCAGTTCCGACGGTGTTGAGGCCGACGACTTAAATAGCGACCGAGCCTTGGCATTGTCGCGTGGCATCCACTTATCATTTGCGTAAACCTCTTCCGACGGCAAGCCTTCGTAATACTTCTCATACCCAGTTTGGGCCTCGGGACCGACGATCGTAGGCGTCAGGAATATTAACAGGTCCCGTTTTTTCTTGTTCAAACTCTTGCTACGGAAAAGACGCCCAACGCCCGGAATGTCACCCATCAGCGGTACCTTGGTGTAACTATCGCTGACGTCCTGTCGCATCAGCCCGCCAATCGCCAACGTGTTGCCACTCTTGATCAGAACTGTGGTGGCTGTCGTACGGACATCGATGATGGGAATTTGTACAGAACTGCTGCCGCTGGACAACGTCGCTACGCCGCTTCGACTGCTCGCTTCGGGCGCCACTTCCAAGGTGACAAAATCATCCTTATTGATTCGCGGCGTCACGTTCAGAATAATGCCGATATCCTTGTAATTGAATCCACTGATCTGAAACGCTCCCGATTGTTCACTGAACTGAAATTGCGGGATCGGATACTGCTCTGCAATCGCGATCTTCGCCTTGGTGTTGTCGGTTGTCACCACGCGCGGATTAGCCAGTAATTCCGTGTCTGTATCCTGGTTTAGGTACGAGAAAACAAGGCTTACAGCGCCGGGATTTAGCAGCGCAATGGGGGCGCTCCAAGACCCGCCATTCAGATCCTTTGTGTAACTGAAACCAAGCAGGTTGCCGCCAGAGGTATCCGTTGGGTCCGTGATATACGATGTAGAGTCGTCTGGATCAGTACGGTAACCGGTCGCCGTCATTTGATGATTAAGCAACGTGCCGCTCCAGTTGATGCCCAAATCCTTCAATGGGTTCTTCGTGGTTTCTACGAATTTCGCCTCGATCAGCACCTGCTGCGTCTGGCCGTCCAAGGTCTCTACCAACGGCGCGAGTCTCGTCAGGTTCGACGGTGTATCGGAGATGATCAGCGTGTTGCTGCGCACGTCCACTTGCGTCTTTCCCTGTTTAGTAAGTAATCGTTCAATTGTTTTCGCCAAGTCATCAGCTTTCGCATACCGCAGCACATACACCCGCATTTCGACCGGTTCCGTATCGAGTGATTCCTTGGATTTGATCTTTACCAGGTTTTGAACGGCCTTGTCCTGAATAAACGCGTAGCCTTTCGATTCTGCAATGAGCCGCATCGCATCGGCGTATGGCACGTCTTCCAAATGTACCGTGACCTTTCCGGTGACTTCCTCGCCAAGAATCAGGTTGACTCCCGCTTTAGTCGCTAGCCTTCGTAATGCGCCCTGAAGATCGTAATCCACGAAGTCGATTGAGATCTGTGACGACGCTTCAGTTGCTGCGGCAGTGTTCGTGGCAGAAGGCGTTGTGGCCGTCGGAGGTGCAGGGGCCGCAGAATCAGAGTTGGTGTTGGCTGTGCCCTCGGTTACGGCGGCAGTGACTGGCGTCAATTCGGCAGACTTCAAGCCATTTGTGGGCGCGGGATTCGTGACCGCCGGTGCGACCGAGCCGTCAGGAATATTGATCTTTTTTTCCGCAGGCGCGCTTACGCCGTCGGCCAGAACTATCATAACCGTCAGTCCTGCGGCCAAAGTACAGACACACACAATATTACGCACATTCATAAGCATCATCCCTCCTATTGCGAGCCGTTCTCCCCATTTTCAATTTTCCATCCGTCAGTAGCGACAATCGTGCCACCCACGCCGCTCGGCTCATTCCGGTGGTTTGCCAGATGGTTGCTCAGGGTTTAGTTTTAATTCCAGTCGCTGCCCCGCGACTTCCAGTACAGCCTGTTCCCGCCCAATCTCCACAGCTTTAACCTCCACGTCTCCGCTCGTCGTGTGGAAGACGGCAGTTTTGTTGAGGTCCAGAAACTGATCGTTGACCACGGCCGAAGGATTCGTTGGCGACCACAGGATGGCCTGCAAACGGAAGACGAGTTGCCCAGCCGTCACCGTTTTAATCCCGCCGCTGCCGGTGGCCGTGGCGCCCGGCTTTAGGAATGGATCGCGCCCTTTATCAGGCTTATACACGGAACGGGTCAATTCAAGGTTGAATCCGTTCGTTGCTGAAACAGAAGTCGTTGTCATCGCGACTCGATTGGTCTGGGTTGACGGAACTGGCGCTGTTTTGGTTTTTGCAGCCCACGCCTCATGTGCGAGCAGGGCCGCAGCCACGATGATCGCCAATTGATTCGTTCGGTCGCGCCAATGCGCCGGACAAAACGTTGTTTTTCCCAAGTCTTTCCTGTTCATGGTGTCGCCTTCGGCCGGGTCCCGACCGCGGTCTTCTCTGACCCGGGTTGTACTACCAATGCAAAGTCGATTGCCACGCGGTGCCCCGTCTCTACGTTGTCGGATCCTGTTATATACAGTGAGCGAACCTCTGCTTCGGGGAACTTGTTTTCCAACTCCTGCACGAATGCGCCGATCTGGTCGTAGTTGCCGACAAACTCGATGCGCGTTACATATAACTCGTAGCGGGTTTTGCGCGCGTGGTGGAGCATGCCGCCGGGGCGCATTGTGATATCGCGCACCGGATGGGTTCCCGCCAAGTGAGCAATCTCACGCACGACCCACGCGAATTGATCGCCACTTACCATGGTCGCCTGTTGCGTCTCCACAAATGCCTGGATCTTCCCTCGCATAGGCATGGTCTGCGCCAGGGTTTGGGCGGATTGTTTTGCTTTTGCGACATCTTCTTTGAGTCTCGCAATGCTCACCCGATTTGTATTGAGGGCGACCCATTGCTTATGCCCGTAAATAAACCACTCCGCCACCATGCCAGTCAGCGCCATAGTGCCGACGAGAACGATCCTCTGAAGCTTCTCCTTTGGAATTGTGCGCAATCCCTTCATTGGCGTTCCTTGTACTGACAATCAATGACGAACTGGGCAACATATGGTCCCGTGTCGCCGTCCTCGGTCGTTGTTCCGGTACCGCTGACCGAGCGCAGCTCAACCTTTTTCACGTACGCCTGAAATGCCGCGTTCGTCTCAAGGATTTGCTGGAATGCCGTTGCTTCAAGTTCCGGTTGCGGTCGTGAACTGATGGCCTTGCCTTCCAGGCGCAAAGACACTTGCTCCACGGTCTTCGGTCGCGCCGCGCGTTTCGGTTGTTTCCCCTCGGCTGATTCGTCCGCAGGCGATCCGCCCGCCGCTTCTGTTTCAATCGTCGTTACAAGACTAAAGTGCGTCAACTGGATGGAATCCGGCATCAGGTTCTTGATCAATGCCAATTGTGGCGCGCACAACCGTCGAGACCTGTTGATCTCGAGGAAGTCGTCGGCCTGTTCCTTGAGTGCCCGGAGCGGCCCGCCTTCGCCTGCGGTTTGCTCTGTCTCCAAGTCCTGGCATTCCTTGCGCAGCTTTGCGGCTTGGATCCTGTAATTTACGGCAAACATCGGCAGCAGCACACTCACTGCCGTAACCAGCGCGATGGCGCCAATCCCGATGGCCAGGGACAGCTTGAATGGATCACGGGCCCGGTCCTGCTCGGCCTGCTGCTCTTCCGCCAATAGGTTGATGATTATAAAGTTCATCAGTTGCGAAGTATCTTCACAAGCGCGCCACTGCGGCGCCCACCACCGTCGCCATAGACGGGGCTTTGGCCGCAAGCTGGGCGGTATCACCACGGAAATGCGCGGTGCTAAAATGCTGCACTGGATTCCACCCCTCGATATGCATTCCTGATTCCTGCCCAAGAATTTCCAGCATCTTGGCCGAGTTGGCCGAACCACCGCAGCCAAATGCCCGACTCACCCGGTACTCATATTGCCGCTCAAAAAAGTCGATTGACGACCGCAACTCGCGCGCCAGCGGCAAAATGGCCGTTCTCACCAGCGGCTGAACCCTTTCCGTCATCTTGATCTTCTCTTCTTCCGCAGGCGCCAGTTCCATTGTCAACGTCTGACTGATGTATTCAGTAACCTGTTGTCCCCCGAAACACATGATGCGGGTGAACATCGGCAGACCTTTGCGTAAAAAGTTCATCACGGTGGAGTGCGCCCCTATGTCTACCAGCAGCACGATATCTTTTTGGCAAATCTCCGGCTCTATCGCTTGGAAGGCATTCACGGCACAGATCGCCGCCAGTTCAATCGATTCCGGCCGCGCCTTGGCAGCCTCCAGAACATTGCGGTACCATATCACGTCCCCTTTACTCGCTCCTCCGACCAAAAGCCGCATCTTTGCGA
>Ga0153915_10005477_pt1 | contig 11820 bp, 12 predicted proteins | sample Opewatmetagenome_2_FD_107003 | JGI IMG/M metagenome (GOLD analysis project Ga0153915, IMG submission 107003) | Freshwater wetland microbial communities from Ohio, USA - Open water 3 Core 3 Depth 3 metaG | ecosystem: Environmental > Aquatic > Freshwater > Wetlands | place: USA: Ohio, Lake Erie...
GATATTGCATCTGTATTTCTGCCCGACTTTAGTTGCCATATCCATACCTCCATCCCTATTCAATATATATTAAAAAGCCATTTCCGGTTTCCATACCTGCCAAACCTTTCCGACCAGGTTTGGTCCCGGTTTTAGTGTCACTTTGCCCGGTTGCCATCCCGACGGGGTAGCCTCACCTGTAGCACGGACATGCTGAAATGCCTTTATCTGACGGATCAATTCGGCAACATTACGGCCAACGGGTGGGGTCAAAACTTCCATTGCCTGAATAATACCGTCCGGATCAATGATAAATCTGCCCCTGATATCAACCCCTGCATCTTCATCATAGACTCCATAGACACTCCCGATACGGCCTCCTGCATCTGTCAGCATGGCAAAAGGTACACCTCCCGGGACCATCTTCGAAAGTTCGTCTTCCTGCCACATCTTATGAACAAAGCGACTGTCTACACTCATTGCCAGGATCTGCGCGCCGAGTGACTTCATCTCATCGTGTTTGGCAGCAACTGCTGACAATTCAGTAGGTCAGACAAAGGTAAAATCACCCGGATAAAAACAGATTACTACCCACTGTCCCTTGTAATCGGATAGTTTAATGTTCTTAAACCCCCCATCGATAAAGGCGCTTGCCTCGAAATCAGGTGCTTGTTTGCCTACCTTCGCAATCATCTTACGGACCTCCTTTGACCCCTTGATTTGTTCTGCCGGTGTTTCTTCCGATACCGGCATGATTGGCCCACCAGCCGGTTTTACACATGAATCTTTTGGTTCGTCCATGTTCTGCTCCTTTCAGATTTTCTTCTTACATTTATCGCAAAGACCTTCCAGAACAACTTTCTTATGCAATACAGTGAATTGCTTTTGAATCTCCTGAGGAACGGTGATGTCGTCATAAGCCTTATTATGGAAGTCCATGATGTTGTTACACTTAATGCATCGGGAATGGTGATGGGTGGTCAAATGGGGAATTTTGACAGGAACAACCAATTCAGGATCCAACACTATTCTCTTTGATAGCCATTATCTTTTTTGACCAAATCTCGGGGTCAGCAGTATTGAAAAGATGTTCTCTTCCGTTTGTTTCAATCCGCAGATAACTTATGCCGAGCCTTTTGACTGACCTTGCATTCTTAATTTCATTATATGAAAGCGACTTTTTCAGAAGGCTCCCAAGGCCGTCAAAGCGGAAGATAACTCTTTTGTTGGTCAGCAATACTGAGTATACGGGCTTTATCAGTGCATCTTGATCCTTTGAAGAATCTTCAATAATCTCTTCACCCGGAAGCAATTTAAAAGCGAATGACCATGACATAGATTTTTATTCTACCTTAAACGATACGTGGATTCAATTAATATCAGATCGTAAAGAGCAAAGGGTAAATCGTGAAGAGTTAAAAGGCTTTATACACTTTAAGCTTCACGCTTTATGCACTTTAAGGTGATACCCCGGCATTCAGACCGAACAAGCTCAACTCCGAACGTTTACAAAAATGCATCAATTGTTCTAAAGAGTGATTTTTTTATTGACAAAAAATGATCAATCATATATGACTTAATATATGAAGTTGAAATGAGAAAGTTTACCCGAAAGCAAAAGAAGGGAGGTGATTATTAGTGCCGGTGAAGAAAAAAGCAGCAACGAAGAAAACAGCGAAGAAGAAGACCGCAAAGAAGAAATAAGTTTCCCCTTATACGTACACACACATTTTTTGGGCTGGAGGAGCAATTCTCCAGCCTTCTTCTTGCGGTCTTCTTTTATAAGTAAAACCCGATTTTACGGTAAAATGCAAGCCTGATTTTATAATACGTTGAAAATAAATGTTTTTTCGGTTAGTCCTTGACCATGAGGGAATCTCAGTATCCCGTGAACTTCTCTTTCCGTATTCGCTCCGCTTTAATCTCCATCCCTGCCAGCATGTCCCTGATGCCGTCAACCATCCCTGAAGAACCTGCAACGTAATACACAGCGTCCCGCCACTCCTTACAGCCATCACTGATTATCGCAGGATTAATTCGTCCTGTCAGTCCGCTCCACGTCTTTGATTGTTCCGATACTCTTGTCATCGTCGCCACCAGCCTGATATTCCTATGTGTTTCGGCTATGTCCTGAAGTTCCTTCAGGAAAGCAGCCTCCTGAGGCGTCCGGCTTGAATAGAATAATGTGATAGTGTGCTCTGTGCGGGCCCCTGCCACATGGCGTACCATCGACCGAAACGGTATGATCGCAATGCCGCCGGCTATGAAGATAACAGGAACGGATGTGTCTTCGGGAAGAGTGAAGGAGCCGTGAGGGCCGTCTATTGTGACTGCTGTTCCTGCCGGCATTTCTCTGAGAGTTCTTTTGAAGGCGCTTTCACTCATCTTTGCGACAAACATTAATTCATTATCGAGAGGTGAGGAAGCAATACTAAGGGGTTTTCGGAGTCCTCTCTCGTCCTGAAAACCGATGTCCGGAAGGCTCAACAGGCAGAACTGTCCTGCGCGAAATTCGAAGCCCTCCGGCTTTTCGAAGAGAAATGCCATGGTTTCTTCAGCGATTAGTTTTCTATCGATCAGCTTTGCCACGTGACTCCTTTCTTTTCCCCCCAATTTTTTTCAGGTTCTTGCGGTTCTTCTGAGGTTGTGCCTTTATTTTCCCCCTGCCTCAAGAGAAGAGCGTTCTCCTGTCACTTGCCCTTTATTATTTCCCTGTAGCAGGATGAATTGCGGATGTTGTCGAGGTCCTTATCTTTTCTGATAAGTTCCCAGTCTTTGAACCCGTTTCCCACGCTTTTCCTTAGCATCGTACAGGCTCTCATAGAATAAATACAAGCCATGTTGTAATAGGGATAGGGATTCTTCGGATTCAGTTCAATGGCCTTATTGTAATCATCGACCGCCTCATTGTATTTCTCCTTCGCATAGTAGGCATTCCCGCGATTGAAGTAAGCCTTCTCGTATTTTGGAGTTGCCCTGATGGCCGCGCCGTAATCGTCAATCGCCTGGTCGTATTGTCCTTTTCCTGCATAGGCGATTCCGCGGTTTGTATAAGCTACGCCGATATCGTCCACCGCTGTCTCCCCTTTTATCTGGCTTGTACATTCCTTGATGGCGTCGTCATATCTTTTCATTTCGATATAGTCATAACACAGGTCTTTTGCATAACAGACAGAAATAAGAGAAATCATGACCGTGAAGACAGATACGGCAATAAATGTCGATTTCATAGAGTTCCTCCCGAACGGTATATTTTCAGAAAGGATATCAAAAAAGGACGCGGCGGACAAGCAGGGCAAGAGGGTCCAGACCTAGTATCAACTTTCGTCTGTCGTCAACAAAGAAACGAGTTCTTCATGCATAAGTGTGATACCTGTCCGGCATAACACGCAGAGGCCGTCTTTTTGAAGTGTTTCCTTACCACATTCTATGCATTTGGTAGCTTCCATATGTCCCCTCCTTTTTATAAGTCAACATGCTCATTTTGCTTTTCCAGTTATCACGAATGAAAGACCCCTAATTAAACTTTCTCAGATCCTGGTCTGTGTAAACACCGGTATTTTCTCTTGTTCTCTCTTCACTTCGGACCCCTGCCAGATTTCGTGATCTTGTTGAAGTGCCGGCGACATCTTCTTTCTTTATTTCATTAGACCTGACGGTCCCCCGTACTAAAGTGTTCACTTTTGGCATACCCGATATATCCCGTCCTGCATCTTTCCAGATAGTAGCCCACATATCAACAATCTCATTCACGAGCAAATTATAAAACTCTAACATTTGAAAATCCTGGCCCCTGCCGGTATAGCCGTACTCCTCGTGAGAATAGGAACCGGAGCACTTTCTATAATCGGAACCGGTATCATACCCGTCGAATATGACTGTTGTCTTTATTAGTATCTCATTGTCGTTACATAAACTCACTTTAAGCGGACAATATGTGGAAAAAACATATATGGTCAAATCAGTAAACATTTTCCCCATGTACTCGTAGCGGTTTGAGTCCTTTTGTCTTGCCAGTTCCACTATTTCTTTGTAATAAGATTCATAACTTCTCCGGTTCGAGGGGGGTTGACTTTGAATGTAATCAACCTGTTTGCGCATGGAGGCTTCATATGTCTTAAGGATTGTTTTCAATTCCGTCGGAGATATACTGATTGCGTCAGATATGGCTTCTTTGTGGATGTTGTTGAAGCAATCCCAGGATGCAAATCCCTCTAAGGGATGCAGACAGTAGGAGAGGATAAAAAGAATAGTCAAAAATACAACCCTTCGCTTTTTCAATATAATCATTGTTTCTCCAATCCGCACCCATAAGGTGCAGGTTTAGCGCATTGAGATTGTTTAGGAAGCCCCTCTTTCCATTCCGGAATGGGAGGCTCTGTGTCAGGTCCTTTCAGACAGTTGCTGTTATAGCAGGTCATCTATATGTATTAGCAATAGTCATGCCTGAAAATTTGTCCTTCTACAGCATCAAAAAGGCCGTCTTAACGCTATATCCTGATTTCCTGTCTATTTCTAATACGATTCTCCTTTGACAATATGTGGCACCTTTGTGGCAAATAGTTGTAATGACGGAAAAAATCGAGGGGACCGGTTAACTCCCATAAATTAGAACGATCTGTGATAAAATTATAATGATTTCTGCTAATGAACAAGCCGAAAAAATCAAATAAGGGCGATTGGTCAATTGATAATTGTCCGGACTAGGCATTCTTTAAAGCGTGTATTTACCGCATTCCGAAAAGAGGGCTTTGTTCCTTCAGTGAAGATATTGCAGAATGACACCTTCCGGTTTTTCAGAAATTATTTTTTCCATATTTCAAATTATTATCTTTATGAACATACCGTCAAGGAAAGGGATGAGACAGACTTTTTGCCGAAGATTCGATCTTTTGACTTTCACATAGTTTCCTCCAATCAGCAGGCTGACGCGTTAGCCCGGCGTGGCGTGGATTTTCGGGAATATTTCCCGACGGCAAGGCAAACGCTTGACAGGGGCGGGGTTGCTTTCTGCATCTTTATCGGCGGGGAATTTGCTCATGCAGGGTGGGTGGCTTTGACTGAAGAGGCAAAAAAAACCTTTGACGGTATCCCGTACCGTGTAGATTTTTTACACAATGAAGTATGCACCGGCGGTACCCTGACGCTCCCAAAATTCCGGGGAAAGGGACTTATGAAATATTGCTATTTCAAAAGGTTTGAGTTTCTCCGGGAGAAGGGGATAAGAATATCGCGCAATGCCGTGAAAGCGGATAATATTATTTCTCAGAGAGTACACGCCAAGTTCAATCCGAGGATATATGGCGAGGTCCGCTATGTGAGGTTCCTTAAATGGAAGTTCATGCTTAAGATCAAAGATGAAGTGCATAATTAATTTTACTCCGACGGGCATGATCCCGACCAAAGAGATGACACCCTTCGTTCCGGTGTCAGTCAGGGAGATTGTCGATGACGTACTTGAAGCTGCCGATATCGGCATTACGATGGTTCATTTGCATGCGAGAAATCCCGGGACCGGTCGACCGACGAGCAGTGCTGAAGTCTATGCGCGAATTATTGATGGGATCCGGAAATATCGCAAAGATCTGGTCATATGTGTATCGTTGACCGGACGAAAGGTCAACGAGTTTGAAAAGCGTGCCGAGCCATTAAGGCTCGACGGCGAAGTTAAACCGGACATGGGCAGTCTGACACTAAGTTCGGTGAATTTCAATAAACAAGCCAGCATCAACTCTCCTGACATGATCCGGACGCTCCTTAACGAAATGAACAACCGGAATGTCATGCCGGAACTCGAGGCCTTTGATACAGGTATGATCAACTATGCCAGGTATCTCGGGAAAAAGGGCCTTCTCAGACCTCCCCATTATTTCAACCTGATATTCGGCAACATCGCATGCGCACAAGCTGACCTGCTGCATGCCGGCGTGATGGTCCGTGATCTGCCTCCGGAATCATTCTGGACTATGGGGGGAATCGGTGATTACCAGATCACGATGAACTCAATCGCAATTGCAGCAGGCGGCGGTGTGAGAGTCGGTCTGGAAGACAACATCTGGTTTGATCCAAAACGTACCGGATTGGCGCGCAACTCTGATCTTATCCGGCGTGTGCACAGCATGATCGAGATAAACGGAAGGCAAGTCATGAAACCTGAGGAACTGAGAAAGCTGCTGAAGCTGGAGGACGGGCACGGCAAATACGGTCGCACCTTCGGTAAATAGATGCAAATCAGCACTTTATTAGGGGAAGGGTGATCCTGAACTCTGTTGTGTCGCCGCTCAAAACAGAAATGCTGCCTCCATGCCTGGTGATAATGGATTGGACATTTGCCAGTCCCAGGCCGCTCCCGTTTATTTCAGTCGTTACGAACGGAGAAAATATGTCTTTCATCATATTGGGATGAATCGGCTTCCCGTTCGTAATAACCGAAATTGTCACTTCTTTCTGCTTCGGCTTCAGTTTTGTCTTTATCAGGATTCTTGATGCTGAAGCCTCAGCAGAATAACGGATAAGGTCCGCCAGGCAGACCGAAAGCATGCTCCTGTCGAAAGAGGTCTTCACCCCGTTCAAACGCCTGCTCAATCTCAATACCGGTCTTGGGCCGGTCGGAGCTATCCGCGGCAACTCTTCTTCAAGGAACTTGTTGATGCTGTAAGACTCCAGGATGAGTTTCTTAAAGGTTGTGAAGGTCAGGATATCGTTCACTATCCGCTCGAGTTTCTTTGATTCATTGTCAATCGTCTGTATATTTTCCTGCACGGTATCCAGAACCTGACTGTCGAACTTAGACCTTCCATATTTGGATTCTATCGATAAATTCTTCAGCAGCCTCCCCGAAAATCCTCCTATTACCAGCAAACTGTTTCGGATTATGTGAGCGACCTGTGAAGAGTGTTCACCGAGGACGCGCAATTTTTCGTCCTGCAATATTTTCTCCTGGTCTTTCCGCCCTTTATATTCCATCCCTATGGCGGTTGAGGCAAGGCGCCCCAAAAGTTTGATGTTCTCGATGATATCTTTTGAAATTTTCTTGCCTTCGACCCAGTCAAAGACCAGGACTCCTATTGATTCACCCTCCGAAAAGAGCGGCAAAAACAACATCGAAGAGATCTTGTGCTCCGTGACCAGTCCTTTCATATACGCAACGCGGCGGTCCTCAGAAGGGTTTGTTACTAAAACAATGGATTCATCACCCATCACATTCCTCAAAAAAGCTTCGCCCGTATCCGGAGTAATGTTTTCACCGATGCCATGGACATGCGGGGGCAAGCCCGTTTTGATTACAAGTTCATCTTTCTTATTCTTGATGATCAGGCAGCTCCTGTTTGCACCGGAAATTTCGAGCGCACTCTCAACGATAAGGTTCATCGTCTTCTGGAAGTCCCCTCTGGAGGCCAGCAGAAGCTCAGCTGTATCGACGACGTTTCTTATTGCCGCCAGTCTCTTAATTTCATCCACTCAAGTGCCCGTCTGTCATTCAGTTTTTCCCCGGAACTGCTCCATCCCCCTGTCAAGGAGGGAATATGCTTTTTCCATCTCGTCAAAGGAACGGTGCGCCCACCGGTAAAAAGAATCGGAACAGAACTTTCTCTTTTGAACGTAAGAGAAGAGTACCATAAAAAGCGATTCTAAGCAAATAGTCTTGCATGCGGATTGTCATGCAGTCTGTCGTGCATCGTCAATTCAGGAGAGGTATAATGTGTAGCAGGATATCCGTCCGGAGGCAGACTGTTTTTGGCCCGGGCATGTAGTACTAACTTACCTTAAAATTATATGTGATTGAAATGGTGAACCTTCTCGTCAACAGGAATATAGATGAGAGATAGCGGGACAATTACCACGGAAAGTGGTATTGCGATTAAGGTAGAAAAAAGAGTCCTCGACAATCATGCCGAGGTTGCACTTCGCGTTGAGGAACAAAAGGATTGTCTGGTGCACTGGGGGCTTCGTCGTAATTCCCATGCGCCGTGGCAGGCAGCCCCCGGCGCGGCCTGGCCTGAAGGCAGCAGGGCATTTGATCAATCAGCTGTCCAGACTCCTTTCACGCGCCGGGACGGGCATGGCGAGATCGTTATTAGACTTGACCTTGCCGCGGGTTTCAGTCTGCTTGAATTTGTTCTTTTCTTCCCGGAGGAGGGACGCTGGGATAATAACCGTGGCCGGAATTACCGGGTTGAAATTCCGAGAACCCGCGAAGGGGCATCCGCACTGCACTTTGATGACCCTGAACTCGATCGTCTCGCAGGCGAAATCATAGAGAAGGAAATGAGCCGGAATTCGTGGACACTGATGCACCGTTTTGATCTCTGTTACAGTCTGCTGGATGAGATCGGGAGTAATAACCTTGACGGGATGGCGCTCATCTTCATATGGCTGCGGTTCTCATATCTTCGACAGCTGGACTGGCAGCGGAACTACAACACAAAACCAAAAGAGCTGGGACATGCCATGGACCGTCTTACTCTCAAACTCGCCGACCGGTATGAGAGGGAGCAGGGTGAGCGTGAAATAATCAGGTTGATAATGACCACCCTTGGCCGCGGAGGCAACGCGCAGCGAGTACGTGACGAGGTCCTGAATATCATGCACCGCCATAATATCAAGGAAGTCTCCGGCCACTTTATGGAAGAGTGGCACCAGAAACTGCATAACAACACCACGCCGGATGACGTTGTCATCTGTAAGGCGTATCTGGAATTCCTGAGGAGTGACGGAAATCTTGACCGGTTCTATGAGAGACTCCGCGAGGGCGGAGTAACAAAAGAAAGACTTGAGAGCTATGAACGTCCTATCAGGTCTCACCCCGATTTTATCCCCGGTCTGAAAGACGCGTTAATCCGTGATTTTGAGAATTTCCTCGGGATTCTCAAAGAGGTACATTCAGGCACTGACCTCGGCGTGGCAATTCGGGCATCAAGGCACCTCTTTGATGCGAAAATGCATGAGCTCATGGATTTCATATGGTCACACCGGAATGATGAAGCGAATATAATTTCACTCTCAGAAAAGATAACGGAATCACGCCGGCATCTGTCGAACCAATTTGAGGGAGCGCCGTCGCAGGTGCGCGACCTTCTCTTCCTTGATATCGCACTGGAGGATTCCCTGCGGGCGACTGTGGAAAAGAACCTCGGCGCGCGATCAAGTCGCGATCAATTGATGGATTTGCTCACACTAACGCTGGAAAACCTGTGCCTCTCGAACAAGGACGAAGAGTTCCGGTATTGTCTGGACCATTGGAAACGTCTCAGGGGAATATCCGGCCCTGAAAGGGAACGGGCACTTCATGCCGAAGCCGTTGTCGACCGTATAAGGCGGGCACTGGGTTCCTTTGTCGACCATTATTACCTGCTTATCCAGCCGAAGGCAGAGGTCCTTGGCGAGGCCTTTCACGCCGATTCATGGACGATTACTCTCTTCAGCGAAGAGGTGCTGCGGGGCCGGCCTGCATTTGCTCTCTCGATGGTTCTCCGTTATCTTGATCCGATTCTGCGGAGGGATGCTGACCTTGGTAATTGGCAAGTGATCGGCAGGGGACGCGGGACCGGGGAAGTGAAAGCGGTCGAGATGCTCAAGTCGGTTCAGGGCAAGAGTTTTGAACGTCCTGTGGTCCTCATCGCCGACAGAATAACAGGAGATGAAGAAATCCCTCAGGGGGTCGCAGCAATTATTACGCCTTCCGTTATCGATAGTTTATCCCATCTCGCGATTCGCGTTAGAAATGCCGGCATTCTTTTCGCTGTCTGTTATGACGAAGAGACGATCGGGAAGTTGAAGTCTCTCAACGGTCGTCTTCTCAGGCTGAGTGTGAAAAGTACCAACGATGTATTTTTTGAGGAGAGTTATGAGGAAGCAGGTGTTGTGAAGTCCCGCGCTCCCGGAGTTCGTGTTCCGGTATCTGTCGCCGGTTTTACCGTTTATGCTTTGCCGATGGATGATTTCAGTGAACGGAACGTCGGTTACAAATCAATCAAGCTTAAAAATGTTCACGGAAAGTTACCCGACTGGATCGGCTTTCCCGCCTCGGTGGCACTGCCCTTTGGAGTCTTCGAGAAAGTGCTTGCCGAGGAACGGAACAGGAAGACTGCAGAGATATATGCCGGGCTTCTACGGCGGATAGAAAATGCTCCGGAAAAAGGGGAGGTTCTGGCAGAACTGCGGAAGACTGTCCTGACACTTGCAGCGCCCGACGAACTGGTCACCTCGCTCCGAAAGGTCATGGAGGGAGCAGGACTTGCATGGCCTTCAGACTGGAACGGGGCGTGGATGTGTATCAAGCATGTCTGGAGTTCAAAATGGAATGACAGGGCCTTTCTGAGCCGGGAGGCCAACGGTATCCCCCACGATGCCCTTTTTATGTCGGTGCTGATTCAGAGGGTCATTGAAGCTGATTACAGTTTTGTAATCCACACAGTTAACCCTTTTACGGCGGCAAAAGATGAGGTTTATGCCGAGGTGGTATCCGGCCTGGGTGAGGCACTGGCTGCGAATTACCCCGGAAGAGCCCTCAGCTTCACCTGCAGGAAAGGAGCAAAAGGACCTCATCTTCTCTCTTTTCCGAGCAAGAGCATCGGACTTTATGGAAGCGGTCTTATATTCCGTTCCGATTCAAACGGAGAAGACCTCGCCGGTTATGCCGGAGCCGGTCTTTATGACAGTTTTGTGCTGCCGCCGCCCCGCAGGGTTTCTCTGGATTACAGCCGCGATTCTCTCGTGTGGGATAAGGGGTTCCGGAAAGACCTGCTCGTTGGTATAACGGATGTCGGCACAGCTATTGAAGGTGTCATGAAATCTCCTCAGGATATAGAAGGAGCATACTCAAAGGGGCATTATTTTGTGGTACAGACGCGTCCGCAGGTGGGAATAGAGGATGTCTGAGAGGGGCCGGATTCGAATCGGCAATCAGACTTCTTTCCTTGTCCTGCCGGGGCTGCTGCCTTTTGAATATGCGGTGGCCCGTGGTTTTGATGCCTTTGAGTGGCTGCCTGACAAGAAGGAATCGGGGGAAGGCTGGACGGCGGATGACATACCGACAGAGACACGTGCAATTATCAGGAAAATCGCCGCTGAAAAAGATATATCCCTTTCAGTTCATGCTTCAATACAGTCGAAACCGTTCAAAACCAAAGGCAGCGAAATCCTTCAAAGGGATGTTGAGTTTGCCCGGGAAGTCGGTGCAGTCCTTTTCAGCATCCATTTCGACCCTGATCAGGGGATAGATTCTTTTGTCAGATCAATCACACCTTTGACGGAAGACCTTTCGCAGACAGGCATGAAGCTTTCTATCGAAAATACTCCGGCGACAAGACCTCAGGATTTCAATCAGTTGTTCAGGTACCTCGCCGATATCCGTTTCCCCGATATCTCTTCAGTTGGAATGTGTCTGGATATCGGTCATGCCAACCTCTGCGACTTTACGCGAAATGATTATCTCAAATATGTTGACCTTCTCACTCCGGACGTGTCGATTATCCATCTGCACATGCATGAGAACTATGGAGACTATGACAGCCACCTGCCGATTTTTACGGGTCCGGCGGGAATAGATCCCGCGGGCATAAAGGGGCTTATGGAACGTATGAAGAAACGAAAGTTTTCCGGCTCTATTATTCTTGAACAGTGGCCGCAACCCCCGGACCTGCTCGACAGAGCCCGTAACAGAATCCTTGAGATGTTCGGTCCCTCAGGGAAATTAGAAGCTCATTTTGAAAGCCGCATAAAGGAGGTTGATATGGAAAAAGGTAAAGGGATGATTATCTATAATCTATTCCCGCTACTGGCTGGAAAGTTCACTGAATGGGAAAGGCATCTGGAAAGGGCTTCAGAAATGGGCTTCAC
>Ga0153915_10005478_pt1 | contig 11818 bp, 7 predicted proteins | sample Opewatmetagenome_2_FD_107003 | JGI IMG/M metagenome (GOLD analysis project Ga0153915, IMG submission 107003) | Freshwater wetland microbial communities from Ohio, USA - Open water 3 Core 3 Depth 3 metaG | ecosystem: Environmental > Aquatic > Freshwater > Wetlands | place: USA: Ohio, Lake Erie...
AAGTCAGGTGGCGATTACCATAGCGTTGTCCGATTTGCACAAAGAATTGTTGTTGTTGCACTGCCTGCAGTTGCTTGATTTGCTTGAGATCTCTCTGTCCCGTTGTGCTTAACGCCTCAGCGGGTCCCGAAGTCGGAGCAGTGGATTCGTTCAGATAATTAGGCGAGGATCGATCAACAAGGCCGTGCTCAACTGGCTGCCTGGCTTTTCCTTCCGGCGGCTGGTTCTTCTTGACACCTTTCGATAGAATATGCTGTGCCTGGCTAGCCATTTTATTTACATCTCTTCCGCCTGCAAATCTTCATCACTGCCTGGGATGCCATCTCCAAGCGAGCCTACCAGGCGGCCCATCTTTTGTAGTTCGCGCCGCGTCCCGTGCAGCAAATGCCCCATGCTGACTGCCCCTCCGTTGGATGCTGCCAGATAAGCCGCCGTAACCAGGATATTGCGAATATTTCCGCCCGCCAGCTTGAAACGCCGCGCCAGTAACGTCAGGTCGATATCTTCTTCGCGTGGTACATCTCCGGGGAAGAGGGTCTTCCAGATGCGCAGCCGGTCGGCTTCCTCGGGGAAAGGAAAATCTACCGCAAACTGCAGCCGGCGGGTAAAAGCTTCATCCAGGTTGGAGCGCAGGTTCGTAGCCAGGATCGTGACCCCGTTGTAAGCCTCCATGCGCTGTAATAGATAGCTGATCTCGATATTGGCATACCGGTCGTGCGAATCGCGCACCTCAGAGCGTTTGCCAAACAGTGCATCCGCCTCATCAAAGAACAAGATCGCGTTGCTGGCTTCTGCCTCATTGAAGATCTTTTCCAGGTTCTTTTCGGTCTCGCCAATGTATTTGCTGATCACTGTGGATAAATCGATCTTATACAGATCCAATCCCAGTTCCTTCGCCATCACTTCCGCTGCCATCGTCTTGCCAGTACCCGGTGCCCCGGCGAATAGAACCGTCACCCCGCGGCTGGAAGCCAGTTTCTGCCCAATCCCCCATTCATCCAGCACCCTCGGGCGCTCTCGCACGGTGTCCACGATCTCGTGTAGCAACCTTAATGGATCAGCTGGCAAGATGATATCGTCCCAGTCGTAGCGTGGGGCAATCTTGCGCGCCAGGCTGGCCAGCCGCGGGTTTGAATACGCCCTTGCTGCCGCGAAAAGCCCCACCCGGTCCAGTGCGGCTCCCGATTGCAGGCATTCATCCCTGGCAAATGCCACCGCATCCCGGATTTGCCCTGAGGTGAGTTGGAATTGCCCCGCCAGCGCATCGAGATCGAGGTCATCTTCCACCCGGATACCAAAGCCTTTGTGCTCAAAGTTAATGTAATGCTGCCACAGCCTGCGCCTTTGCGGGAATTCCGGGACCGGGAACTCAAACCAGGTCAGGTTGCGTGCAGTGTGCCCGTTGTACTCAACGCCATTGTACTCAACGCCTATGCATCCCCCCAACCCTGCCGCGTGCCAATGAGAACCCCCGCCCAGGATGACCATCCCCTCTGCAGCGCAGACCTCAGCCAGATACGTCGCTTTCGCCTCCCCCTCCTCCAGGCAGGCTTCCCACCCCTGGATGAAAAGCCCCGCCCCCAGCATCCTGGCATCCCGCATTGCCAAACCCAGAAAATCAGCGATGCCTTCCCGGTTTTCCTCCGCGGCTGCCTCCAGGTCGAGACTCAACAACCCCAAACCCCTCCGACTCGCCAGCAGGTGCGCAGCTGCCTCCTGGCTCAAGTGGTCTGGTCCAAAAAAGACCACTGCTGGCGCCGGGTCCTCCAGCTTCTCCAGCTCCATCCGCAACTGCGTGTCCAGGAGCGCCTCCTGCGCAAATCCATCCTCAATTGAGATATCCTTATGAGCGAGCTTTGGCGGGTGAGGCGATCCCGTTTTCTCTCCCCGTGCACTTTGCGTGTGTTCGTTCCTGGGGGTAGTAAGCCGGAGAAATCGGGTCATTTCGGGTCTGGTTTGGTACTGCCCCAGCAGCCAGCCCACCACGCTCTCATCCACCGCCAATGGCTGGCTCAAAAGGGGATACCTGCTCCCCAGTTCCTGTACTTTCTCCAGGAATCGGCCTCGGAAGAGCGGCGACTCAGACGCGAAATGCGATAGCCCCTCAAAACGCTCCTCCCCTGTCAAACCGAGCAGGTCGAGGACCAGGTTGACCGTTGGACGCTTGCGCGTCACATCATCCTGCAAATACCCGTATAACCGTTCATATTTCAGATCCAGGCAGGGCGCTGCACAGATCAAGAATGCATCCCGGTCGAAGGACTCCCACCCAAAACGATCTGCCAGGGTCTCCAACCGGAGCAATTGCCCCTCAGAGCATGCCTGGTCAATAATCGAAGAAGAGCGACGGGAGGCTTTTTCCAACAGATCGGCAAACCAGGTTTCCTCCTCAGGGGTAAGCAGTCCAAACTGCCCCCAATTCGCTCCCAAGGGATGCTCCAATAGCGCCGCGGCTTCACTGTCCGCAATGTACAGTCCCCGGAAGGCATCCCGTGGGTCTTGCCCGGCCTTCTGCCAGCACAACACCTGTCTCTGGATCAAGAGGTCGATGCGCTGCAGTTCTGCCTGTAAGTGCTGAAAGCTCAGGTCGCCCGGCGGCAAGGGCTCTGGAATGGGTTGTTCGGCTTTCATATCTTTTGTACTCAAACCTTCAACCTGATCCTTTCCCATATCGCCCGCAGTCGGCCTTTGATCGATGCCAGGGTAGGCATCCTGGCGGGCACCGGCATCCCCGTGTTCCCCGCCACCTGCTCGCGTATGAACCGCACGATGCTTTCCATATCGTAGAAATACAGGCGCCGCCCACTTCCAACGTAATCAATGGAGCCCCGCCAGCCGGAAGCATCCCTGCTCTTCACATCAGCGGCGTTCCAAATACGGACAATGAAGGAATGTGTATCTTTTTCCACAGGTCCCTATCCAATTGGAATCAATAGAAAAGCGACCAAGCAAACCGCCAAAAGGTTTAACGAAGAATTTATTAAATATAAGCGGTTTGCTTTGGTGATTGGCCGTTTGCCACGCTGTTAAAATTAAATACTTTCAGCCAATCACACGCAGTCATCAGTCTGTTCTTACCTTACCATGCGGTCGTCTATGCTGAGTCTCTCAGCAAGCGAGTCCGATGTCTCTAGATTGACAAATGCGCGTCTTTAGCAGCTGAGTTATTTGGATTGCAGCAAATCCGTTTGGATCAAGTTTTCGATCTGGCGCAGCTCGGCATTGGTTTCTTCGAGCATGCGCTGTAAAACTTGCACGCGTTGCAAGGCCTTCTCCGCCAGGGCTTGCAGCCCCTGATCAGACGCTCCCGGTTTTAGGTTCCTCCCGTTTGGAATGCCTGCCCGATCTGTTCGTTGCGCCTCAGGCGCGTACTGGTTGTGGATCATCTGCTGGTAAACTGCACTGGTTTCCTGCAGCGGCGCAATTCCCAGCTCCTCCCGTAGGATCTGTGAGCAACGTTTATACTGCGCCAGAGCCGCGCTGCGGTTGCCCGACTGCCAGTACAGGCGCATCATCTGCAGGTGGACCTTCTCACGCGTGTTATCCCGCCCCAGTATGCGCTCCCCATAAGCCAGTCCCCTCTCCCAGCCTCCCTGTGCTTCGTGGTAAGCCATCAGCTTGCCCAGCGCACTCAGATATAGCAAGCTCAGCCGCTCCCGCTCATAGATGCACCAGTCATAATCTACACCTTCTAGCAGGTCGCCAGCGTAAAGCTCCACCGCTGCCTCCAGCTCACAGATTTGCTCCGGCGTCATATCCTGCCCGCTTATGTCCTGGCAGGTTTCTACTGCCACCTCGAAGTCCTCCACATCCAGCCAATAAGGGCTGGTTCGGATGAAGGTTACGCTTTCGTCACTCACATACAGGTAATCGTCCAGGTCGGTCTGCGCTGCATCGAAAATCTGGCGCAGCTTCCACAGACCGTTGCGCAGGTACTTGCGCGACGCCTGGGTGGAATACTCGCCCCAAAAAACGCTCGCCAGCTGGTCGCGCAAGTGTGGAAATTTAGAATTAAGTAGCAGGTAACACAGGAGCAGGTGCGGTTGCTGCGAGGGAAAGCTCGTGAGAACATGACCTTCCAAGGAAGCCTGACCAGCACCGAAGAGCTTGACTTTGAGCATAAGAACTTGCCTTCCCTGGGGCATGATCCAGCCAGAACAGGAAACTCTTTACACCAGTTTGTCCAAAACCAAGCAATGATTAAAAATGTATCTTATTTATCCTGATTATATCCCGGTTCTATTATTCCTACGGTTAGCCTAATAAAATTGCAAGGTGATAATGAAAAAGATATGCCTGCAAACAAACCGCCTTAGAAGCCTCAGTTATTAATTAAACCTCTTGCGTTTGCTTCAATATGCCTAATCAATGATAAAAAGTCAATCCCACAAACCTCCTAACGCCATCTGGTCTTTTTCCACCTCCTATACCCTTTCTTTCATAAACCCCACGGGCTCCACAAACCGCTCACGGATCCACTCCGGGCTTGCGTTCAGCGGGAGGTCTGCTCGCAGGCGCAGGTCTGTCTCCCAGGTTGCCCCATAAGCCACAGCGAAGTGCAAAAAACGCTCCATGAACACCTGGGGGGACGCAATCTTACCCAGCACATGCCCCTGTGGGTACTTCTGACCCGTCTGCAGACTCGTCAGTTCGCTCAGGTGGCTGTAAACCGTCAGCATCACCGCTCCCTCTTCCAGGCGGTGGTGAAAGATCGCCATTTTTCCCGCGCACTGCCCCTGGTTTTTACCCGCGTACAGGCACTCGCCTCCTGCTACCAGCTTCACCTCGTTCGTGCCTGACTTCGCCCTGGAAGCCTGCTCTCTCTCTGGATATAGATCCACCCCAAGGTGTGATTCGGGCATCAAGTAGCTGTCCCCTTTCAGAGAGATTTTCCCCTCCAGCGGTGAGCTGAATGAACCTGCCGTCTCAACCGGCCGCGCAGCCCCGGGTAGCTGGTCGCACAAGGTCCAGTATTGGCTGCTGATCTCCCAGCCAAACACCTGCGCTGGTCTGCTCACCAGTACCAGATAATCGCGCACGAACTTGAAATACTTCTGCACCGCCTCCTCCGGGCTGCCGCCCTCCCCCAGAAACCTACCAAAGACCAGCCCCTTCATCTGCTCGTCATCCTCAGACAGCGCTTTGATGCCCAGCAGGTAACGAATGGTCGCCATGAAAAGCTTACCTGGGTCGGGCTTATCCAGTTCGATCTCCTGGTGGCCCATGATATCCAGCCCTGCGATCTGGTAGCGCTTCATCACCGCCCAGATCACCCCCAGCACATTTGCGATTTGTTGCGTCCCCGGCGCCATCTTAAGGTCGTCAAAATTGAAACCCGTGATCTCGATTGCAATCGTGCGCCAGCCCGGGTCGATCTTCGGTCCATCGTAAAAATCCTGTAAGATCGAATGCACCCCTCGATCAGTGTACTCCAGAGCATCCAGCGCCTTGACGAAGTATTGTTTCCTCTCCCGGTGCAGTTTGTAATTCAGCGGTCTCAGGTGTGAAGCCACAAAGGGAATCCCATCTTTGTCAGGCGCCTGGGTCTGGAGGATGCCAATCTTGTCCTCTTTCGCTTCAGCCTGGGTCCCCGGCGCTGCACTCCCTACCAGAAAATGCGCGCTGGTGCGCGTTGTATAGTCATTCGCATCGCGCAAGCTGTCGAAGCCCCTCAAGTAACCAGTGATGGTCTTATCGAAGTACTCCGGCTCGCCATACCAGTGCAGCACGATCCCCCAGGGCCATTCGGTCAGCATCCGGTCCAGTGGGGTAGATTTTTCCTGGTTCCACTGCGTCCGCCTCAGGGGTACATTTCCCCTCGTCTTTCCTCCACCATCCTGTAAAGCTAAATATCCCCCTTCCGATACCTCCATCCTCTGCACGCGGTCCAGGATTTCCCTCACCGGTCTCGGGAGAGCCTCAGGCAGCAAAAAGGGCCATTCAACCCGTGCAGCCGGCTGGGTTGAAGCAGTGTTTCGCCTCATCCAGCCTCCTGGTAGCACTGCGGCAGCCAGACTCGTGCTTGCCACTTTAAGAAATGCCCTGCGGTTCATGCCTCTCCGTCTCGATAAAATACACCTGCGGCAGATGCACTGCCGCAGGTGTTCGTTTCTTCTACTTTTTTATAGCTCTTCATCCCTGACGAAGATATCCAGGGGAAGCTCGATATTGTTGATCGCGAATTTATCAGAGAACTTCGGGCGCAAGCCGGTGGATTTGATGGCGCCCAGCACCCTCCCATTAGCAAACCCGGTTTGCTGGAACATAAACAGATCCTGCAACAAGACGGTATCGCCTTCCATCCCCTGCACTTCCGTCACCTGCACAACCTTGCGCGTCCCATCCCGCATTCGGTCCACATGCACGACCAATTGAATAGCAGACGCCACCTGCTCGCGAATGGCGCGCAGCGGCAGCTCCATGCCTGCCATCAGCACCATGGTCTCGATACGCCGCAAGCTATCGCGCGGGCTGTTCGAGTGGATGGTCGTCATCGAGCCATCGTGACCGGTGTTCATCGCTTGCAGCATGTCCAGCGCCTCGCTGCCGCGCGACTCGCCCACAATAATGCGGTCCGGACGCATACGCAAGGCATTGATCACCAATTGCCGGATGGTCACCTCGCCTTTTCCTTCCACGTTCGGTGGGCGCTTCTCCATTCGCACCACATGCTCCTGCTTGAGCTGCAGCTCGGCGGTATCTTCGATGGTGACAATCCGTTCACTTTCCGGGATAAAAGCCGAAACTACGTTCAAAAGGGTCGTTTTACCGGTGCCTGTGCCTCCGGAGATTACCATGTTGATGCGTGCTTCCACGCAAGCCTTGAGAAAATTGGTCAGCTTGGGAGTCAGCGTGCCGTTGGCGATCAGGTCTTGGGCTGTGTAAGGAGTTTGGGCGAACTTCCGGATCGTCAAAAGTGGTCCGTCCAACGACAGCGGCGGGATGGTGGCATTGACACGGTAGCCGCTCGGCAAGCGCGCATCCACCATCGGCGAGGCCTCATCCACACGCCTCCCCAGCGGTGCCACGATGCGGTCGATGATGCGCATCAAGTGTTCATCATCCTCGAAAACCACATTTGATTTCTCGATCTTTCCATACCGTTCCACGTAAACAGTCTCATGCCCATTGACCATCACTTCTGTAATCGTGTTGTCTGCCAGCAGAGGCTCCAAGGGTCCATATCCGAGGATATCCGCCAGTACCCAATCCAGGATCTGGCCGCGCACGGCGCGGGTGTACAGCAGATTCTCTTCACTCAGTACCAGGTTAAACAGGGATTCAATCATCTGGCGCATCTGCGGCTGGTTGCTCAGGCTGACATCGCTTCCTTCCGACTCGGTGATCAGCTTCCTTTGCACCAGGTCGCGGATTCGGTAGGCTTCAGTCGGTACAGACCCGGAGCTGTCAAATTTCGCTTCAGAGGTCGCGGTCGTACGTAAGTTTTTAGCTGGACGATTTGTAAACATATTTTCCGCTCTTCGTATTTAGATTAAGGGTTTTCAGCCGACGGCAGGCTTGGGATCACCAAAACCCGGTTCTCCGTCACTTTGCTGGCGTCAGTCAGACCATTCGCAGCCAGGATAGCATCCACGGTCGAATTATATTTGCGGGCCAGCTGGGTGATATATTCGCCCTTTTGTACCACGTAAGTCACCCGGTCATATACTTCCGTTCCCGCTTCTGCTGCCTGTCGATAAAGGTTGTACGCTCCTTCAAAATTCCCGGCATTGTAAGCAATATCTGCCTCTTTAATCTTATCTGCCAGATCTTTGTCCTTCAATTGAGCCAGATTTCTCAAACCGCTCTGGTCAACCGAGACCTTGTAGACCAAGGCAGCCTCCTGGTAATTTCCCAGCAAGCCTTGTGCATAAGCCACCATTTTCTGCGAATCGTATAACCTCAGGGCCGCATCCGGTGCGTCCTGAGCCAGGACAGCCGCTCGTTTAAAATCCTCCAACGCAGCCAGATAATCCCCACTGGCCAGACCGTTCTTTCCTCGAGCTGTATAAGCTTCATACAGGGTTTGGCGGGCTGTGCCATTCGCATAATCGGGCTCTTCTACGTAAACAGCTTCCAGGTCAGTGACAGCCTGGGTCCATAAACCTTTGTTAAAAGCCTCGACACCATTAATGTATTTGCGTGCAAAATCCAATTGCTTGATCACTTGTAAGTCGTCTGGGCGCAGCGCAAGTGCCTGGCTGAAATTTTCCTCTGCAATCTGCAGTGCATCCAAAGAGTCTGCTTGACCCGTCAGAGCTTGCAGAGCCGTATTCATATAGCTGTTAACCAGGTAATCCTCAACCGAGCGCCGCGCCGTGGCTTGTTTATTGATGATATCCTTGTTTTGAGGTTTCAATGCCAGGGCTTTGCGGTAATATTCATCCGCAGCCTGCAGGGATTCCAGAGTTGGCTCTTGTTCGGTCAGTCTGGCCTCAGCCGCATTGATATAGCTTTGGTAAAGGAGGTCCTCCACATCCGTCTTCCGGTAGGTTGGGTCAGCCGCTTTCAGCGCCTCGAAACCCGCCACAGCCTCGCTCCACCGGTTATCGCCAAAAGCCGCCGTCGCTTGAGCGAATTGATCCTCCAGGCTCAGGCTGTCCTGCAAGGTTTTGATCTGCAGCGAGGTATCTTTATAGCGGGGGTCACGGTCGTAAACACTTTGGAACGCACTCAAAGCCGCGCTCAGATCCCCGCTGGTTTTCAAACTCAGCGCTTTCTGGTAAGTGTTTTCCATGTCGATCATTTTCCTTGCCTGCCCCATGAAAGTATCCAGCTGAGGATAATCCGGGTTGACCTCCGCTACTTTCTGGAAATAGGTCAAGGCTTCTTCAGGTCGGTTTGCCAGGAGCAAGTTTTGTCCATTGCGAAATTGAGATGCCTGCTCCAGCGTGAGGACATCTTCTTGCATTTGTGCCCGGGTTGCATACCACTGCGCCTGGATCGAGCGCGAAAAAGCCCTCAGTCCAAAAATGACCAGGACAATCACCAGTGCCAAACCCGCCAGGCGGAATGCCAGGTTTCTAAGAAATAGATTCTTCTGGCGTGCTTCCTCCTCCATTTCAACCTCGTCCACCTTCGCTCGCAGGATCATTTCCTGACGCCAGGTGCGCAAATCAGGTTCCAGGGGAAAAGCTTCCTCCAGTTCCTGCAGATGTGCCAGGCCGCTTGCCCAGTTTCCTTGCTGGAACTCACGCTCCGTCTCGCGGAAGAGCGGTAAATTTACATATGCATCGGCTTTATTTTCAAACATAGAATCTCCAGAAACCTAGCTACTCGCCACAGGATTTTACGAACCAACCAATCTCTAGAATGTGCTAAATACAGTGAATAATTTAGGTAGCGCAGGACCCAAAACCACTGCCAAAATTGCCGGGAAGATCAAAAATGCCATTGGAATCAGCATTTTGGTGGGAATTTTCTGAGCTTGTTCCTGTGCCCTAAAGCGTCTCTCCGCACGCATCTGACCTGCCTGGGTATGTAAAACATCCGAGATCGCCATACCCAGCTGCTCTGACTGTAAGACGAAAGCCACAAAGCTGGACAGCTCAGTGACTTCCAGGCGGTCAGCCAGATTGCGTAAAGCCTCCCGCCGGGATAAACCCATTTCCATTTCATGAATCACACGCCCGAATTCCATTCCCACCGGCGTGTTCCAATGCTCGCTCACCCGCTGGATCGCCTGGTCAAAGCCCAGACCAGCCGTAGCGCACACGCTCAGCATATCCAGCGCATCGGGTAGCCCTTTGCGGACGGCATCCTGGCGTTTTCGGACCTTCCCTTGCAGCCAGGCAGAAGGCAGCAAGAAGAAAACAAGCAAGGCTACACCTGCTGCTGCCAGGAATTTTGGATCCCGTCCCAACCTCAACAAAAGCAACGCTACCAGGACACCGATCAAAAGGGAAACCAGGCGCAAGCCATAGAATTCTCGCGCTCCCAGACCGTTAGGATTACCCGCAATGGTCAACTGGTGACGCAAATGCTCCACTTGTGAGGCCGGGGTCAGACGTCCAAAGAGCTGGCCAATATTTTTCACGATCGGCAGCAGCACCCGCCTGGACAATGAGCCTCTCAACTCCTGTCTGCCGCTGGTAACAGTGATCCGCGTTGGGCTGATGCCTCCCGCCTCTTCTGTCACGTAATCGTTCAAGCGTGTCGAAAGGTTGTCCGTGTTGATCGACCGCCAGCTAAACAATGCAATGAGCGCTCCCGCTCCAATCAGGATGACACTTGTTAGACCGATAATAGCCAATTCCATGTGTTTAGCTCTCTTCCTGCCAGGTACCCATCGCCAGTCTTACCTCTTATACTTCGATCTTCGCCAGTTTACGGATCCAGATATTACCCAGGATCACGCCCAAAGCTGCGCCAATCGGGATGCACAACCAGATCCCAGGCGTGAACAAGCCCGCCATATACGAAGGGTTGAGTGCAAACATCAGTGCCCCGATGCCGACTGGGATCAGGGTAAGGATATAGCTGTTAAATCGCTGCTGCGAAGTCAATACGCGCACTTCAGCAAAAAGGCGCACGCGCTCTCGGATCGTTTGTGTCACCGCATCCAGCATGGTCACCAGGTTGCCTCCGACCTGCTGGTTGATGTTGATCGCCGTAACCACCAGGTACAGGTCATCATTTTGCATGCGAGAGGTCAGGTTTAACAAAGCCTGGTTGATTGGCAGACCAAGACCCACCTCTCTGCGTACCCGGCCGAATTCATCGCTCGCTGGCGCATTCATCTCGCGCACCACCACGTCCAGAGACTGCAGCAAGCTGTAGCCCGCCCGGATCGCCCCGTTCATTAACACCAACACATCCACCAGTTGATGCTCAAAAGCCTGTTGGCGCCGGTTGATGCTCATCCGCAGGTAAACAGCCGGGATCAGATAAACGATCACAGCCACTCCAATCCCAGAAAGAGGGGATCGAAAGATTGCCCAGCCCAGGATCATCCCCAAAACCGATCCCCAAAACCGGATCAACAAGAATTCCGTCTCTGTGATCGGCCAGTTCGCGCTTAACAATTGCAGGCTCAGTTCTTCCGAAACGAACATCGAAAGCATATTGTTCAAGCGTAAACGAAAACGATTAATCCGCGCCCGCCGTCGTTCCATGGCTCGCTGCGGCGATTCCTCGTCGATCAGCGCGTACGCCTCCATGCGCTCATTGACTTCATCTCCTGACACCAGGAGACGAACCAGCGCGTATATAGCCAGCCCCCCTGCTGCCGCAATTCCTAAACCTAAAGCCATGATGGTGAATAGAGCCAGGGTCATGCTTAATTCCTTACTTTATCTGTCATGGATTACCCAAGCTGACTGGATCGTAACAAAGCTTCGCGTTGATCCTTGTCAACTTCCGTCGTTTCAGCCACCTGCGCCACTGACTTGATCTCAACCAGCGATTTCGCCAGCAGACGGATCGCCTGAGAAGTCGGTGAACGCGGGTACCTGATCGACAATGGAATTCCCCGGTTGATACTGAGCAGGGGCTTAGGACTGTCATCCGGAATCTGTCCAAAAATCGGGTGATGAAGAGCGGTTTCAATATCGGTTACCCTGACCCCGCCTGGAATTCCAGTCCGGTTGACCGCCACCAGAATTTTTTCCGCCGGATAAGCCAGGGTGCGGCTGACCTGTATGAAACGACTGACATCATGAAGCGCAGCCAGGTCCGGATTCGCTACCAGCAAAATCCGGTCGGCTGCATCCAGGAATGTGACCGTGTTTTCGTTCAATGCATTTCCCGCATCCACAATGATCAGGGGATAAAGGCGCTGCACGCCCACGAGGATGTTGTACAGGTCATCCGGGCGGAT
>Ga0153915_10005479_pt1 | contig 11818 bp, 12 predicted proteins | sample Opewatmetagenome_2_FD_107003 | JGI IMG/M metagenome (GOLD analysis project Ga0153915, IMG submission 107003) | Freshwater wetland microbial communities from Ohio, USA - Open water 3 Core 3 Depth 3 metaG | ecosystem: Environmental > Aquatic > Freshwater > Wetlands | place: USA: Ohio, Lake Erie...
GCGCGCCGAGCAGGGGAATCTCAAGCGCGCCGTAGTCGCGGCCGGTGCCGATCAAGCGGAGCCGCTGCCCGTGAATGGTTTCGCCCAGTTGCTCGCCGCGGATGTGCTGGCCGATGATGGTCAATAGAGAACCGGATTCCGCGCAAGAACGTTGGATGACGGCGAGCGCTTCCGGCGCGGCGGCCGCGGTGACCACAGGACGGCCCGGTTTGATGATGCCGCATTTTTCGGCTGCGATTTTTTCCAGTGTATCGCCGAGATATTGCATGTGGTCAAAAGCGACATTGGTGATGACCGAGACCAGCGGTGTGACAACGTTGGTCGCGTCCAGTCGTCCGCCGAGGCCGGTTTCCCAGACAACCACATCAACGTTTTGTTCATGAAAATATTGCAGAGCCAATGCGGTGACGGTCTCGAAAAACGTCGGCTGGCGCGAATCCGGCATTATGGCGACCTTGTCCAGCAACGGGTGGATTTGCCCGACGATCCGCACGATGTCGGCTTCGGCGATCGGCGCGCCATCAATCTGGAAACGTTCGCAGAAAGAGACGAGATGTGGCGAGGTGTAGAGCGCGGTCTTGTAGCCGGCAGTGGTCAGGACGGCTTGCGACATTGCGGCAACGCTGCCTTTGCCGTTGGTGCCGGCGACATGGATAAACCGCAGCCCGCGTTCGGGATTGCCCATCACACCAAGCAGGCGCTGCATCATATCCAGACCGAGTTTCTGGCCGAAAAGTCGGATCCCACAAAGAAACTCGATGGTTTCGGAGTACGTCATGGGCGGGTGGAGATTTGGAGAATTGGCGCACAAAGGTTTACTCTCTCCCAGCACTCCAGAACTACAGTCCTCTGTCGTTAATTGGCAGCCTTGAACTTCCGTTTGCCGCGTCCGGAGAAATAGTCGAGCATCAGGCCGATCGTAGGTTTGAGTTGTTTGCGGTGGACAACTGCATCCAGCAAACCGTGGTCGCGCGCGAATTCGCTGGTCTGAAATCCTTCGGGCAATTCCTGCTGTGTGGTTTCCTTGATGACGCGCGGTCCGGCGAAACCGATGAGCGCTTTTGGCTCGGCGATAATGACGTCACCAAGCGACGCAAAGCTGGCCATAACGCCGGCGGTCGTCGGATGCGTCAGAACGGAGATATAGGGTAATTCTTCCTTGGCATGCAACGCGAGCGCGCCGCTGGTCTTCGCCATTTGCATCAGGCTCAAAATGCCCTCGTACATGCGCGCTCCGCCCGAGGCGGACACGACGACCACCGGGATCTTCAATGCCGTTGCCCGTTCGATCGCGCGGGTGATGCGTTCGCCGACCACTGCGCCCATGCTCGCGCCGAGAAAGGAGAAGTCCATCACAGCCAGCGACACATCATGTCCGTTTAACTGGCACAGGCCGCTGATGATCGCGTCGTTCAGCCCGGTCTGGCGTTGGTAGGCTTTCAACCGGTCTTTATAGGCGGCAACGCCCTTAAAATTGAGCGTGTCCACGCTGACGAGGTCCGTGTCCATTTCACGGAACGAGCCGTCATCGGCCAATGAACCGATGCGTTCGAGAGCAGTCATCGCGAAGTGGTAGTCGCATTTTGGGCAGACCTTCAGATTGACGGTCAGTTCCTTGCCGAAAATCATCTCTCCGCAGTCGTTGCATTTCAGCCACAAACCGCTGGGAATCTCGCGTTTTCTCGTTCGGGTACTACTGATCTTTGGTCGTTTTTCGAATACAGCCATCCTCACACTCCTCGGGCCACCGCCAGCGCGATCACGCTACGAGCGCCAGCCCTATGCAGAATCCTAGCACAACTGTTCATTGTTGCACCAGTCGTAAACACATCGTCAACCAGTACGAGCTGTTTTCTCGAAAAAACATCCATCGGCCGTGCTGTGAACGCGTTACGCAAATTACGGTCGCGTTGATCGGCATCGAGTGCTGTTTGCGTAACCGTGTCCCTGATGCGGCGCAGTTGGCCGACGAGCACTGGGCGATCAAAGTGTTGGCCCAGCGCGGTGGAAAGGTACTCAGACTGGTTGAATTCCCGCTCGCGTTTCTTGCGCGGATGCAATGGCACCGGCACGATTGCGTCCACCGTCCGCCAATCGATCCACTGCTGCGCCGCCTTGATCAGCCATTCGGCCAGATGCGGGCCGAGGTACATTTCACGGTTGTACTTGAAACGGTGAATGCTATCCCGGACGATTCCTTTGGCGTGACAGCCGCAGACCGCGCGCGTGAAGGCAAACCGCAAATCCTGGCAATACCCGCACACGAAGGAGTCGGTCACCGCGCCGGCGAATGGGGCGGCGCATTGCTGGCAGAAAGGCGGCTCAATCTGTCGCACTGTAGACAAGCATGCCGCGCAGATCACGCCACGCTCTTGTTCCGCCAGCGCCATTGAGCAAAAAATGCAGTTTCGCGGATAAACCAATCCGATGGCGCATTCAGCCCATTGCCGCGCCGCCTTCGTTACCTGTGCATTCACGCTGTGTGAGGTTTATCCCGCGCACGCGGGGTTTATCTCGTTGCTGCGCTGGATTGGCCAACGCTGTGCTGCGGCGACTACTGGGCCTTGGTTTTTTCAATAGACACATTAGCAGACGGGAGGTTGGTCACAATCTTCTGGGTCTTTTTGGAAGCCGCGTTGTTGACTTGGTTTGTGCTGCTGTTCTTGAACAGCTTGTCCAGTCCCAGGTCCTCTCCCGCCTTCAGCATCTGGCTGCGGCGGCGCGCCTCGGCCATGGCTTCGGCATCGTTCCGCAACACGGTCGGGCGGATGAATACGATTAACTCGGTGCGCTCTTTCGTGTTCTGCTTGTTCTTGAACAAGTGTCCGAGAAATGGGATATCGCCGAAAAACGGCACTTTGGTTTCTGCGACGCCATTCTTCTCCTTGATCAAACCACCCAGTATGATCGTGCTCTGGTCTTTTACAGTCACCGACGATTTGGCTTCGCGCGTCGTGATGATCGGCTGCGAGTTGCCGCTGATAGTGACCGCGCCGCCGACGTCATTGACCTTCTGATCTATTTCCATCGTGACGTAACCATCAGGGTTGATGCGCGGCGTGACGGCCAGTTCAATGGCGATGTCTTTGTACTCGACGCTCGATGTCAGCGCGGTCGAGTTGGTGGAGGTGTAATAGGAGGACGATTGCGAGGTGATGATGGGCCTCGACTCGCCGACTTTGATGGAGCCCTCCTGGTTGTGCAGCGTCTGGATGATCGGCGTGGACAGCACGCGGAAATTGGATGTGCTGGCCAGCAACTGCAAGGCGACATCCAACTTGAGATTCTTGAACGTGGCATAATATGTCAGGGCGCTCGACAACGTCGCGCCGACAGGCGTGGACCCTGAAGTCTCGCTCGAGAGATCCATTGGGGTTGCTGCCGGAACATTACCGGCGGTGGTGGTGCCGCCGAACATATTGACCTGGCCTTCCTTGAACAGTCGCTTGATGATGTTGACTCCGACATCCAACTCGTTGCTCAGCGTCACCTCGCCGATAACGACTTCGATGAGCACCTGCGAAACCGCAGTGTCGACACTGTGGATCAATGCCTCGATACGTTCCATGTCTTCCTTTGTGGCCATGATCAACAGCGAATTGGTGCGCGGGTCGGGCAGAACGCGCACGCCTTCGGCATACTGCAACAGGCCGGCGCTGGCCGCTGCGCCTCCGCTGGACGCAGATGTGCCTATTGGAACCGTTGGCGCCGCCGGCGTTCGTATGCCGCTACTACTGCTACTACTACTGCTGCTTGATGAGCTACTGCTTGAACGGCGTGTACTGCTGGCCGTGTATGAGCTGCCAGTAATCAGGGAATTCAGCAACGAGGCGACGTCCTGCGCATCGGCAAAATTCAGCGAGATGACCTTGGTGACGACGTCCGGTTCGATCTTGGCGTCCAGTTCGGCAATCATCTGGTCGAAGAACGTCAGGTTTGACGGACGCGTGAACACGAAAATCTTGTTGGTTCGTTCATCAGGTGTAATGATGGCTTTGCCTTCGACGACCATATCCTCAGCCGGTGTTCCGGTCGCGGTGGCGGCTGACGGGCCTTTCTGCGGAACGACAGGCCGAATAGTGACCGGCGCCGCCCCGCCAGATTGCGTGCTGGCTCCGGTGCGAGAGCCCAGTTGCTGGGCTTCCTGGAGAATGGACTGCAGCCGCTGCACTATATCCGCCGCCTTGGCATGAGCCAACGTGTAAATCTTCGTCTCCATGCGGAGCGCCGACGGCTGGTCAATGTACTTCAATATCTCGAGCATCTGGTGGATGTTGGCCCCCGTCTCGGTAATCAGGATGCTGTTTGATTTGACCAACGCCAGCAGCTTGCCATATGGATGGATGTAGAATTGCAGGGCGGTGACCGCCTCTTGCGCATCGGCGTACTTCAGCGGGAGCACTTGTGTGACGAGCGAATCGCCCGACGGCAACATGCCGCCAACCTGCGGTCCTTCCTGCGTTGCCGCAGCGATCTGGACCACCTTCAGGAACTTCTCTCCTTGCGAGAGCACCGCGATGCCGTTAACCGCCAGCACGGTATCCAGCGCCTGGATCGCTTCCTCCAGCGTCAAATTCGTCTGACTGCGGAAGGTAATGTTGCCGGCAAGATTCGGCGCGGTAATCATGGAACGGTTGGTGAGCCGCGCATAGTAATCCAGCACCGCGGACACGGGCGCGTTCTGGAATTCGATGATATCCAGCGGCCTGGATTTCACCGGTGCCGGCGGGGTCGCTGATACAGCCGGCGCAGGTGTGGCCGCGGTTATTGGCGTTGCTGATACAGCCGGCGCGGGAGTCGCCGCGACTATTGGCGTTGCCGGCGTATTCGGCCTTGGGGGCACATTGGGCATCGTTTGGACCGTTGGGGCCGGTGGCGTGGGCGAACTCACCTCGCTAACCGTGGAGGTATTGCCTTCCTCCTGTGACTGTGCGACACGGGTTTGCCCGGCGCACACCAGCGCGCCCAGCATGATGACCAGAACGAAACGATGTAGTTGATTGGATCTCACTCGGTTCCTCCGCGCCGGAATGGAATACGCCGTGGTGTCGGTTGCGTGCGGACAAGCGCTCCCGGCGCGGGCGTACCCGTCGCTGGTGGCGCCATACCCGGTGCCTGTCGCGCCATACCCGGCGCCAGCGCTGGTGGCATGCCACCGCGCGCTTCCTGGAACGACAACGTGGCGACTTCCAGACCTTGCTGCAACACCAGTTTGGCAGGAGACTGCTCGATCTTCATCACCTTGACGGTGTCAATCGTCTCACCCTCCGCCTTGAAGTGAATGCGGTTGTTTTGTTCCTTGTCTTGAATGATCGCGAGCGGACGATTGTCCTCAGTGGTGCTGACTACCCCCACAAAAGCGTATCGTGTCGCAAAATTGGGTTGCGCTGCGGCAGACGCTACGCCAGCCGACGCACAGAACGGCGCGTGATCTACAATCACCTTGTACCGGTTGGAATCGTGTGTCTCGCCGGTGGCGCCGACCGCGCACGCTGTCAATACCATTACGGCCGTGACCGCTACGATGGTGGTCTCAAATCCCCGCGTCATGTTGGCGGCCCCTCCATCTTGCCGGACAACGCGCGGATTTGGATGTCACAACGCAGGATGCACGAGTTATCCGGGCGCGGCGCAATCTGCAATTGCTCGATACTCATTGACCCGGCGCCTGTTTGCAGGACATACAGAAATTTCACCAATGATTCCGTGGTTGCTTCGATGGTGCATTTGACCGGCAATTCGCGGTACACATCCCTTTCGACACTGTGCAGTTCGCTGCTGCTCATGATCAGCACGCCGGTTGGCGTGCCGACTTCCTGGACTTTCTTGAGCACATCGGTCTGGCTGGTGAACCGTTCGCGCGTGTTGCCGAGGCTGCCGCGTAACGCGTTGTATTGTTGCCGCCATTCGGGCGCGAGAGCAATAGTGGTCTGGGCTATTTTCAACTCACCCTGCTGCGTGGTTATGTCACGCCGCAGCGACGTCCATGCCCTGGTCATTGGCGACAGAAGCAAATAACTAATGCCAACCACCAGCGAACCGATGGTTGTCACCAGCAGAATCCGTTCTCGTTTGTTCAGCACCATTGTTCCATCACTCGGGAACACCCGTCATCCCACCCGCAGCGGGTTGCAGAGTACAGACAATCTCAAATCGCGTCAAGCCGTTCGCCGGGTCCGTGCGGGCGCCCTTATTTTCCACCTTAATAAACATTCCACTTTTTTCCAGTTGCCCCGCGAAATTAAATGAGGCCGAGGCCGATTGCGCCTGTCCCTTTAGCATCAGTGTTTGATCCTTGCGAAATATCAATGAGGTGAAATACAGGCCGTTTGGCTTCAATACGCTGACTTCGCGCAGGACTTCCAGCGCTGAATACTTCGTGTCGAGTTGTTTTTGCATCGCCACCAATTCAGCGTGCAATCGCCGCGCTTCGGTGTATGGCTTCTGCAACTGACCGACCTGGTTCTGTAATTCATGGAGTTTCGCCTTGCGCCACGCCAGCGCCGTCATGAACATCACAAGCGCGGCCACATAGACCACTGCCAACGCGATCCCGCTGCGCACGACGCATCGTCGCAATCGCGCGTGCTGCCGGCGTTGACGCCACTCGTTGGGCAACAGGTTTAAGCGAGGCCGGTCTGCAGCCGCAGAACCATCCAGACATAAACTCCACGCGGGTGATGGGACAACATCATTGCGTAGACATTCCACCGGCAGACCGCAACTGCCGGCGAGTGTCATTGCTGCTGCGGTCACATTCTTGTTGAGCGCCACCAAGATCGCACGTCCGCACAAACAACATGACGAGACGGTCTCCGCCGCGACCAGCGTGCGCTGTAACTCCTCTCGCGCCGCCGTCTGGCCTTCGATTGTGCCCAATGTTTCAGCGCCTATAAGAAGCGAACGAACGATCACCGGTTGTGTCTGCTTATAGACCACCATATGGACAGCCGCCGTACCGAACAGGACAACGACGTTCAATTTGTCGTCGACCGGCGCCAACTTGCGCTGGCAGAGAGCACGGAACATGGCCAACGCGTCCACACTGACAATCTCAGCGGGCAACCCGGCGGCCTCCAGTGCTGCGACGCGATCGTTGACCGCCGTTTTGCGGGCGATGGCCACCAACACGCGGCTTTTGCCGTCGGCCACATCGAGCGGCTCGAAACTATACACAATCTCTTCAGTCGGCAACGGACTGAGATTGTCAATTTGAAGGTCGAGCATTTGCTGGAGTTCGATCGGATCCGTCGTTGGCAATTGTAACGTTTCGCACAACACGTTCTCGCAGCCGATGGCGGTGATGATTCGGTGTTCGTGCGGATCGAATTGCCGGCGTAATTCCTCCGCGGCAGTCTGCCACTGCAACACCGGCGTCGCGGCATTGCCGTTTCCACCAGGCACAGCGGGCGCCGTGGCTGAAGCTTGCTTCAAGACATTAATCTCGACGCCTGAGGGAACAGCCACCGCGAGGTTCAACGCGCCATCGCCGAAAAAGAATCCCGCCCATGTCCGCGGTGCGTGCAATCGGGTCAGGCGTCGGGCCGTGCGAAACGGACTCATAAACCTCCTCGCTGTTCGTGCCACGCGACCGTGGTGACATTGGCGCCATCGCGCAGCACGGTGGCAACGATGGTGTACTTGGCGCCGCTGGATTCGCCAGTGGACTTGATTGTGAAATAACTGGAAGCCACAGTGACGCGCGACTGAATGCGCTCCTTTAATTCGCTCGGCGCAGAGGCGAGTAATTGCATGAACTCGTCAACTGAGCGGAACGGCAAATCGTCTTCTGTGCCCAATATCCCATCGGGACCGTCGCGGCGTGAGAGGATAATTTCGGGTCCGGCATCGCCAAGTTCGAGCACGGCTTGGAGGACGGCGGCCGGCGCTGTGTTCACGTTAACCTGCCCTTGGGACATGGTCGTGACAAGGTCAACGAGTCCCGTTTGCGCGGGTTCTTCTTCGCCCTTGGCGGGCGCGCCGTAGAACAATTCGGAGGTCACGCCGCGCACAAGGAGCAGTTCTTCAACGCGATCCATCGGACCATTCTTGCAGCGGTACGGCGGTTCGAGGTTCTTGTAGTAGTCGTCGGTCTTGGCGCCGTTCAGGCGATGGAGGTCGCCAGGCTCTATCCAATCCAGGATTGAATCAACGATGATATCCGATTCGGAGGCATCAACGCCGAGCGCCGAGAGCAACTGGTGAAGTTGCGCCTGCGTAACCGAATTGATCGGCAACTTGCTGTCCTCGTCAACTACCTTCACGTTATACGTCCCATCGCCCAGCGCGTGATCCACGTACCAGGTATCGTTGCTGGCCCATTCTTGCTGCAGCGTGTCAATGCTGGCATCTGCGGCCGTGCGTTTATTCAGTATCAATTGCATCCGTGCGACCTCAATGCCCGACCGCGCAAGCATCTCAGCCTTCAATTCCTTGCGGCCGTAGGAGGCCACCTGCGTCTCAACGTACATGGTGAAAGCAAATCCGCCAATCAGCAAGGACAAAACCATGATGATCCATAACACGATCACCAACGCCACGCCACTTTGTTGGCGTGAGCGAAGGGTTAAACCATTGTGTTGGTTGGCGATCATTATTGGTCTGAATTATTATTGGCATTCTTGTTTTGTTCGTTAGCCTGGCCGAGATGCTGGTTCACGTACTGAGCAATTGGGAATTCTACGGCGCGCGTCACAGCAATGGGCGTGTTGCGGGTACCGGTGCTGCCGAACGTTACCGTGAACTCGATTGCGTCGGGTATCGTGTCTTCCTCCTGCCAATCGTCACGCCACTCGCTCGTGGAAGCGTTCCAGTATCTTACGGAAAACCCGCTCACGTCCGTCGAGAGCACGTGCGATGGGAGAGGTGGCGCGTCTTCAATCTCCAGAGCCGGGGCATTTGCGATGGCCAACACGGGACGGTCAAGCTGGTCTTTCGCCAGCCAGATGGTGACCCGTCGCATTCCCGCGATGGCCATCTCGCTTGGCGGTAGCAACGCGTCCGATGCCGTTACAAACGAGATTAAATCGCCTTCGGCCTCGTTGTGCCGACCGTACACGCGATACACGGTTGTATCGGTGTCGAAATACACTACTGATTTGGCCAACTCATTCAAGTTCTCGAGCACGATGCGTTGCCGCTGAAACATTGCCGCCGCATCCTCGCCGCGCCGCCACGCCTGCAAGCTGACGCTCCAAATGCCGTACACCGCCGTGATCACGATTGCGAGAAGCGTCACGGCCAGCATGACCTCCAGTAGTGTGAATCCATTGTGTGCGCGTTGTCGCATCATCGTCACATCGGTTTCTGCGGCAGATACCGGTATTCGACCACCGAATCGCTGAAAAGTTTCCCGCGTTCATACCAGTAAACGGTGATCGTTTGCTGCCAAAGACCGTCGGCATCGGTCGGATCAAACCTCCGTTCCCAAGAGAAACCGGGGACATCGTCGAATGAGCCTTGTTGGTCGAGGTAATCGGTGGTGCGATCGTTGCGGAACTCGTAACTCTTGTTGGTGAGCATGGTTTCGGCCATCGAATAGTTTTGCATGCGGCGCGCAGCCGCGACGCACTGGTTCAGTCCGCCAATCAACGCAAACAACCCGATGGTCAGGATTGTCGTGGCGACGAGCACCTCCAGCAAGATGAACCCGGCGGCAGCGTTGCCGCGACGGGGACGAAGCATTCGGTAGTGTGACGGTTTCATTATTGTACCGGATACGCCGTGGCACTGGCCGTGATGGGGTCCACCGTCAGACCGAGAAAACTGCCGCGTTCCTGTCCGCGAAACACGACCGTCAGCGCGTCGCACGTGCCGTTCGGGTGGAATGTCACGTCCACCTGACCTCCTTGCTGGGGCGGTTCGTCGCCGAGTTGCGCTGAAACCAGCGTGACGCGCGGCGAAAGTTCTGTGATGTGCAACGTGATATCAGTGTCGGCATTACTGTTGGTCGGGGCGGTCTGTGTGATCCAGTAAAGTCGTTTGTCCAGGTCGAGATGCAGGACCGTGGGTTCCCGATATGCCACCGCTTGGTGCCGGGCAAACTGGCAGGTCGTCGCCAGCGAGCGCGCGGCGGCGCTCACCACTGAGGTATTGAATGAACGCACAAACGACGGCGCCGCCGCTGCCAGCAGAACCACCAAAATAAAAACCGCCACGCTAAGCTCAATCAACGTGAAGGCAACACCGTTCCGCTGCCTGCGGTCAAAACGTATTGCAGGTATCGTCATGAGTGCCTTCGATCTTGTCAGGGCCCGGAGAACACAGATCAAAGCTGCTCGCCGTCTTTACGCCGGGACTTCTGTAGATATATTTGCCGCCCCACGGGTCGTCTTTGATCTTGGTCACTTTCAAGTACGGTCCCTTCCAATTGGGGCAACTGGGCGGCTGGACAATCAACGCCTGCAGCCCTTGTTCAGTGGACGGGTAAGTTCCGCAATCCCTCTCAAAACTGTCGAGTGCCGCTCCAAAAACCTCGATATCGCCCCGGACCACCATCTTCTGCCCATCCGCAGAAGGACCACCCAGTTTTCCAGTAAACAGCCAGACCATGACGAACAAAACGACGACCACGACAAGAATCTCCAATAACCCCGAACCCGTCATTCTGCTCCTGTGTTTTGGCAGCCGATCTTGTCTGGATGTCGTCATCATGATCACAACCATGAGCATTGTGTCCAATGCCCCCGATGCCAGTTAATAAACGCCGCCGTCCCGTCTCGCGAGATCATTGCCAGTTGCCGATGTCGTCATCGTTGCCTTCGACCCCATCGGGTCCGGCCGAGTACAGGTCAAAACTGTGGGGCAACTTCTCGCCTGGACACTTGTAAATGTACTTGTGGCTCCACGGATCGTCTTTGATCTTGCCCGACTCGATGTAAGGACCCTTCCAGTTGGTGCAGTTGGACGGCTGCGTGACCAACGCCTGCAAACCCTGGTCTGTGGCCGGATACGAACCGCAATCCATTTCGAGCAGACCCAACGACGTCTTGAACGTGTTAATGTCGGCCTGTGCGGCGGCAATTTGCGCCTGTTTGGTTTTGCCACCCAGTTTCACTACGGCAACCGTCATCAAGATGCCCATGATGACCACCACCAACATGATTTCCAGCAGGGTGAACCCCGCCATGCCCCGAAAATGCGCCCCGAATGATTTTTGGATTTCGTGGCCGAACAACCGACTTCGTCTGACTGCGTTCATAAAGTCTCCTCTATACTTATTTGCCGATGCCCGACGTGATATCGAACACCGCCATCAACACGCTCACTACGATGCTGCCAACAATCATCGCCATAAATATGATAATAGCCGGCTCAAGCAACGTGGTAAAGACCTTCAGAGTATATGACAACTCATTTTCGTAAGTGTCCGCAATGGTTTTCAACGCCGGTACCACCTCGCCGCTGGCCTCGCCGACCGACAGCATGTCCAACAACAATGGCGGGAAAATTTTCCCATGCGCCAGCGGTTGCGAAATGCTCGTGCCGTCCGTAACCCGCGTGCGGGCTTGTTTGATTTCGTTGGCGATGACGCGATTGGTCATCGTGTCCTCGACAATCTGCAGCGCCGTCAACACCGGCACGCCGTTTTCCAGCAGCGTTGCCAGCGTGCGGGCGAACTGCACGAATGCGCTCGTCTTGATGATGCGGCCAATCACAGGCAACTGTAGTTTCAAAGCGTCAATCGCCAGCCGTCCCTCGGGCGTTCGCGCCCGCTGCCGGTACAACACAGCCGCCGCGACGGCCAGCAGCACGGGAATCCACCAGTAGCTGGTCGCCATATGGCTGGTGGCGATCAGAATGCGCGTCGGCAACGGCA
>Ga0153915_10005480_pt1 | contig 11818 bp, 9 predicted proteins | sample Opewatmetagenome_2_FD_107003 | JGI IMG/M metagenome (GOLD analysis project Ga0153915, IMG submission 107003) | Freshwater wetland microbial communities from Ohio, USA - Open water 3 Core 3 Depth 3 metaG | ecosystem: Environmental > Aquatic > Freshwater > Wetlands | place: USA: Ohio, Lake Erie...
GTTCCGTATCGCCCGATTGGCACACGCATCAACACAGACGCCACACCCGAAGCATGAATGTTTATCATATTTCCAAGCTTTGTCCGTGACCGTGATCGATTCGAACGGACACACCTCAGCGCAAACCCCGCACAGGGTGCAGGTGTCCTTCTGATACACAGGTCTGCTCCCATGATGGATCTGCAGTTTGGTCTCCTTCGTCACCCCACCCATACCGAAATTCTTGATCGCACCACCCATCCCTGACTGGATGTGACCTTTCACGTGCGTGAGCGCAAAGATATGGGTCGCTTGCTTCAGGTGTGTCGCGACCTCGTAGGACCTGCCGTCGACGGTCGTCGGAACACCAGTGTCATCGATGACAATGTCGCATCCGACCGCTTCCCTCGTGAACCCGTTGTCATGGGCGAGCTTAAGATACCCTTGTCTCGTATGTCGAGCCCCTGAGTACGCGACCGTGGTATCATGTAAAAACGGTTCCGCGTGATTATCCTGTAAAAACTTGACCACCTGGCGTGCGAGCTCAGGCCGTGGAAAATACTTGTTTCCTTTCTCGCCCATATGAAGTTTCACGGGAACTGTCTTACCATGAAATCCCTTGGTATCGAAATACCCTAGCGCCTCTGCTAAGCGAGTGGAATCAGCGAAAAACACGACCGTGGTCATCCGACCTTTTTCTCCCATTTCTTTAACTTCAGCACGCTACCAAGGGACCCGCCCTGCTTGATCTCCTCGCGGATGCGGTTCTCCTGTTCTCGGACGTCAAGCGCCCTGTTGGCGATCTCCTGCGCACTTTCCTGCGGTACCACGACCACTCCTGAGTCGTCGCCGATGACCCAGTCGCCGGTCCGGACACTTTGTCCTCCGCAGGTGATCTCCGCACCGATCTCGCCACATCCCTTGGGTTCCCCGGCATTGGGGACGATGTAGCGTGAGAATATCGGGAACTTGATTTTCAACAAGTCATCATAGTCTCGTACCGCACCGTCGATCACGACTCCAGCGAGTCCCTTGAGTTTCGCACTCCAGGTCGCTAGCTCCCCCCACACCGCGGTCTTCCCGCGATTCACGTCAACCACAAGAACCCAGCCAGGCTCCGCTTTATCGATCGCCTCGATGGGTTTCGCCCAGTCACCATCCAGGGTTCTAACGGTCAGCGCTTGACCCACCATACGAATCCCTGGAAACGCAGGTCTGATGTCACGCAGTGCCCCTTGCTTGTGCATCGCATCGGAGATGTTCGGCGTGGATACCATCATGAACGCTTCTTTCAGCTGTGTCTTGTCGTACTTCTTGAAAAGGACTGTTTTCATGACTTTCCTTTCTACCATCGCTTTCTTTATAGTACGGGTTGCCTCGGCGACGTTTTTCGCTTTAGTGATCGCGCCACCGACGATGATGATCCGAGCGCCAGCGGTGACGACCTCGGCAGTCGTCTCACTGTTCAAACCCCCAGCGACGGCAACGGGAAGGTTCGTGTGTTTCACAAGCTCCTTGAGAATGGTGAGCGGCTTTTTTCCCCGCATCTGTTCATCGATGCCGACGTGGATGCACAGGTATGCTGCGCCGAGGGATTCCACCTCTTTCGCCCGTTGGACCTTGTCAGGGACCCCGATGAGGTCAATCATGATTTTCGCACCATATTTCCGCGCTGATTGGCACGCATCGTGGATGGTGCTGTCATCCGAGGCGGCAAGGATGCTGACGATGTCTGCACCCGCTTTCGCTGCCATCTCGGTCTCAAGGGCGCCAGTGTCCATGGTCTTCATATCCGCGACGATGGTCTTCCCTGGGAATGTCTCTCTGAGTTGCCTGATGATGTCCATGCCCTCGCTTTTAATGAGGGGTGTTCCTGCCTCAAGCCAGTCTGCCCCCCCCACAACAGCCTGTTTCGCGATCGCAAGAGCCCTGTCGGCGTTCAGAAGGTCGAGGGCAATCTGTAGCACTGGTGTCATCGGAGGGAGCATAAGGTGTTGTTCTATATTATATTTTGGACCGGCACCTCCGCGAAATAACGTGATTTTTTGGTATCATATATGATAAAAAAAAAGAGAGGGGGAGTGGTTATTGCACCCCCATCACAAAGAACAAGAACACCTTGCCCGCGGCTGTCTGTTCTTCCTTCCCTGCGACGACCTTTATGTTCGTTTTCCCGAAACCGAAAACGAAGTCTTTCACGGTCGCCTCTTTCCCTACAGCGATGTTCACTGTACTGCTCTTCGATTTTCCAACGAAGATCAGTTTCCCATCGAGGGTAATACTGTACTGTACTTTGGTTTGATTGATTGTCCCGATGTTCGTGATGATGACGGTCACACCAAAACCGCCTTTGATGCTTATGGTAAAGAACTGGATAGTGAAATTCCGGGATTGTTCTGCCTCCATGTTCCCCGCCTCGTCCACCGAGTAGAAGGTGACTGTATGAGTGCCCTCATCGGCGACCGTCACCGGGGTTAGATATTGCGTCCAGTTGTCTGCATCGAGTTTATACATCGTGTAGTCAACGCCAGAGAGATCATCGGTCGCATTCAAGAGAATGGTCACCGGGCTGATGTAGACATCACCTTGCATCGTCCCCTCCAATGAGCAGGTCGTCACCGGTGGGGTCGTATCCTGTACCGAAGAGTTACAGATAAAGTACCCAGCCAGTTGATCTCCAGGGGCCGGGGTGTCACACTGTTGGATGCCAAAGAGGACGCCCGCACTGGTGTTCCACGCGGTCGTGAACCCAAGAGCACATGCCTTGTTCGAGACGCTTCCGCCTTGCGGGAGTTGAGCCTCAAAAGACACTCCTGTGTACGTTCCCGTGGCTGGGTCGATTTGCCAGAAGGTGCACTGCGGATCAGGATCGACGAACACAGACGCCCACAAGTACGGGCCGCCAGGGGATACATCATCCCATGCAAATCCATAGATAAGTTTGGTGTTCGAAAACTCATTAACCACGGTCCCATCCTTCGTAATCTCATAGAGGTTCTGATCGTTAAAACGGTCTGTCGTCCAGAGATGATCGGTGGCCGGGTCGTAGGCCATCCCTACTGGCCAGTACACAGGAGCTGGAATCTGATTTACCACGGTTCCGTCCTCGGTGAACACATCGATGAGGTTTGAGTTTTCATGTCCCGCGTAGAAGTACTGTCCGTCCCACGCCATGTCGATCCAACCCCAATCGGTGGTTCCGGGCTGATCGAAGCTATTGACGAGGTTTCCGTTAAAATCCAGGACATAAACTTTGTTGGGATCTGTCCCATTCGAGGCGCCAGTCAGGAAAAAATAACTTCCATTGGTCTCACAGCCTACGATTTGAAAATCATGACAAATTAGCTCTGCAGGCCACATGAATTGCAAATCCCCAAGATTACTTCTCCCCATTGTCGCTGCTTGTACGTAACTCACACTCGCTTCTTGGCCTGATATCGCTGATACAGATAGAATGAGAAGCACTGGTATCAGACCACTTACCAACAGTTTTGTTTTCATCTTTTTTCCTCCATTTCATCTAGGTCGATTATATGTGAAGCTCGGGCAAAGCAGACCCATGCAACGTTTGTGAACATATACACGAAACAAAACCCTGCCGCCCTCTCTTCCCTCTACCAGGTCATATACCTCCCTCAAAACCTATATTGAAAACTCTCGTAAAGTATTTATATCTTTTTATCAAAATTTATTCGCAACATATATAACAAAAAGAAAAAAATAGAAAGTCCGGTACTGAAGTTGCAGAGCATGAGGAACCTCAAGGAATAGTGAGAGAATTTCACGGAATCGCCCCGGTTTCTCATCATTTGGTTTTTCCCGAACGTTTTATGAGACTATATAAAAGCAGACTAATATAATTGATGTTGAGGTGTACTATATGACAACAGGTTTAAAGCAATTTATTGCCTTGTTAATCGTCGTGTCTACCGTTGTGGTACTTGCAAAAATATATCTCCATTTCTGATATCGTGTCCTCAAAAACCTTATATAGCGATGAATCTGATGGTAGGAATGGGGGTATCATTCATATGAAGAATAGAGCCATGACAACAAGAACCTGTCTTCTTTTCACCGTTATAACATCATTCCTTCTTCTCGTCTCATTATCTTTCCCTGGGTCTGCAACCTCTCAAGATTTTTCGTCAAGTTACCCGAGCGCCTACCATTATCGCACCTACCAGGAGATGACGGACCTGCTGTATTCATTGCAAGTTAATCACTCGGATATCATGTCGCTCACCTCCCTTGGAAAAACCTACCAGGGACGTGACATCTGGATGGTGAAGCTCTCCGACCATGTCGAGCAGGAAGAAGCCGAGCCTGGCGTCCTGTTCATGGGTGCGCATCACGGCAATGAAAAACCAGGGTACGAGGTCTGCCTCTTCTTCATCCAATACGTCATTGATCATTACAATAACGCAACCACACCGGAGGTACGAGAGATTGTCAACAACACGCAAATCTACCTGATACCAATGGTGAACCCCGACGGGGTGGAGGAGAACACTCGGAAAAACATGGTGCCAAATCATGGCCCCCTCGGATATAAAAAGGAGGTAACATCGTACGGCGTGAACCTGAATAGGAACTATGAGGACAACTGGTTCCTGTACTATCTCTTCCCTCTTCGCTATAGCCTCCCGTTCGTGTACCCCGATGCCAGCATGAACTATCGAGGACCGCGCCCATTTTCTGAAAACGAAACACAGGCGGTGAAACATTTTGCGGACACGCACAACGTATCGATTTCCATTTCCTACCACACCTATGGGGAAATCATCATGTACCCCTGGATGCACACCACAAAACAGACGCCCGACGAGCCGCTCTTCCGCTCTCTAGGTGAAAATATATCGAACATCAATGGATACTACCTGTATGTGAAAAAGGATTATGTGATCAATCGACCGGGCGGCACACTCGGGACCTCAGAAAACTGGTTATACCGCAATCACAGGGTTCTTGCGTTTACGATGGAGATCTGCAGGCAACGAGCGCCCACTGATCCACAAACCATGTACAACGTGTGCAGCATCGAAACCCAGGTGCATCTGTACCTGTGTCAGCGGGCACAAACGATTACCGCAGAGAGACAAGCGCTCCACATTGGTTCGTAATATCGAAAAAACCAACCGTGATATTTTCTTTTCCACAATTTTATATTAACTTTTTTCAATTGAAAATGAGGTAAAAAATGGTCTCTTTCATGTAGAAGGAGAGAATGGGGATTTTAGTGAGGTGGTGAGGAGATGTGTTGTAAAAATATTATTGCCCCCATTCTCTAAGCATATATATTAACTAAATCAGTATATAAATTTTATTATATATTATTAATCCCTGTTTCGAACCAGTTTATCTCGTTCAAAGAAGTGTAAAAGAAGGATAGTATCCACGAACAATTGTAATAAATAAGGAGGATTCCAGGAGAAAAATAAGGAGCAGCTCTGAACGAGGTTATAGTATCCTAGGCATCCAGAACGCCTTGCCGAGTGGCAGGATCTGTTTCCCGGCCATGGTGTTCAACAGGATCGCTGCGGCACCATAAAAGGAAAGCACCGAGGTAAGCAGCAGAAACACTCCCGCGTAAAGTGACGAAATCTCAAGCAGGTAATGAGGGATCAATGCAGCCACCGCGAGATCCACCATGAGCAGGATAGCGAAGAACGTTTTGTTGGTCAAAAGCGAAGCAACGGTGACAATACAGCTAAAGACAAGGATGCCTATCAGCCCGTACGCATAATGGGTGACATCGATTTGAGCGTCCGTGAAATGGATGACGACCAACGTCAGCGCGATGGAGTACATCGTCATCGCGTACACCGAAAAGACGGTGGCCCCAAAGACGTTGTTGCGTCTGAACTCCATGAGCCCTGCGACGAGTTGCGCGGTCGCACCAAAAAACAGCACCCAAGGAATCATCAGCGAACGGGCGACGCTTGACGCCATCTTCAAATCGGTTGACGCAAGGACCAGAGCAGCAATCGCAAGACCGATCAAGCCAAGGGCAGCGGGCTCAGCGACAGGAAGTGGTTGCACCACCGGTTGCTTACTGTCAGCTTTTTTTTCCTCATGGATGTCTTGTTCTTTCTTTGTCGGCATACTATTTCCACGTCTCCCAATACCGTTTCTCCGAACTAGGTGGTTGCTCCCCTTCCGCGTACACCCCACCCCACACGTTCAACCCTTTTTTTTCGTCAGCAGCAATCGTGTCCTGTATTACCTTCAACATTTTCGCGTCCGTGAACCCGAGCTGCTTCATTTTCTGCAGCGTCGGGACACCGTTCGGGGTCCATCCCCGGCGATAGTACACCGCGTCAGCGAGTTTCTCGTACTGATTCCGGCGGAACTCATACAACCGGTTCATCTTTTCCTTCACGGTCATCTTATCGACATCGGTGTGAGCAAGCCCGAGCTTCTCGACGAGCTGCTTGTCATAGCGGTCTTTCCTCGACATGTACTCCATCTCAGTCACAGGCCCCATGGATCTAAAAGGGATCCAGTCATCCTTGCGCCGACCACGCCCCAGCCAGACGTTCATCGCACGCTGCCAGTTGTAGCACCGCTCGCTTTGCAGGATGAGATCCTCCTTGGTGACGTTCCAACCGGTGACCGCGTTTTGTAGTTCGACATAGTTTTGAACATGCTCGGGTACCTTGTTTGGCTCAGGCATCTCCGCGTTGTTCGCTGGTTCGATGTCGTTCCACGGGAGTTTGCAGAGTCCATTCAGCCCAAACCAGGTGCGCCACATCGGGAAATAATGGAGTGCCTCAGCTTTCATCTGGAACGTGGGGATCGCGTTGTTCACCATGTCCATGAAAATCAGCCACGCCTCGTCATGCTGCGGTCCTTTGAGGGTCAGGCCGTACCCACCTTGCATCGCAAGGGACTCCTTCGTGACATACTCCGAGTATTCAAGCCCTTTGGATTCCATGCCCGCGTCCTCAACTAGCTTCTTATCACCCCAGCCGTTCTTGATGATCCAGTCCTTCACCCGTCTGATTCCCTTGGATGCGACCGACAGAAATGGGCCGTCCTCGCCGTTCGCCAGGCGATGGAGGAACTCAAGGACCGCGTCCGCGTTCCCAAACCAGAGTTCCAGGCCATCGCATCGCTTTTTATTCAGGATCCCGTACTCGTACATCTCCATGTAAAACGCAAGCGCAGTCCCAGCGGAGATCGTATCGATTCCGTACGTATCGCAGTAGAAATTGAATTCAAGGATCCACAGCGGATCCCAGATGCTCATGTTCGAGCACGCGCCGATCGTCTCATACTCAGGACCATCAACGGTCACTTTTTCCCCTTTGTACGGGCCGGTCATGACGGTGTAGCCGTCCACGGTCTTTGCACAAGCCAGCGTGCACCCGTGCCAGCATCCATCAGGGATGACCTTGGTGAAATGCTCATAAAATTTCGGTGAATAGATTTTTGATGCCTTCGGGAAGCTGCCGAAACGGTAGTTCTCGGTCGGAAGCAAGTCATAGGCGTCCATGATTTCCACAAGGTGCCCGGTGCCGACCGCCCGCATGTTGCACTGGTACCGATCGAGATCCCTGATCTCTTTATGCAGTTTCGTACCCACCGCGGCCGCCTTGACAGGGTCAGCCGGATGGTTCGAAAGCCCCCCAACATTCTCAACCTTCACAACCACTGCTTTGAGTCTCTTATCCCTAAACACGGTCCCAAGGCCGCCACGACCCGCTTGTTTGATACGAGGGACTTTCCTCCTGATGTCATAGAACGAGAAATTCAGGCACCCCCAGTAACTATGGTCAGCCGCTACCCCGGAGGAAATAACCGAGACTTTCTGCCGACATTTGTCAGTGTCCGTGGTCGCATACATATGCGTGAGCTGCTCACTGAGCAGATGGGTGTTGATTTCCTCTAACGGTGCTGTTTCCACGGTGACAGTTCCTTTCTCACCGTCAATGACAATAATAGAATCCTCCTTTGCCTTTCCCTGTATTTCCAGGGCATCAAACCCCGCGAATTTCAGGTACGGCCCGAAGAACCCGCCGACATTGCAGTCGCAGATGATGTTTGTGGCTGGTGAGATGCTGAGACACAAGGATTTCCCAGAACCAGCATACTGGGTGGTGCCGCAGAGTGGACCGGTGGTGACAAGCAGTTCATTCTCATCGCTGTCCCAACGGGTAGTGGGCTTGATAGAGTCCCAGAGGAGCTTCAGTCCAAAGCCTCGTCCGCCGGTGAATTTCTTCTTCATATCCTCGGTGACTGGTTTTTCTTTGATGACGCCTGTCGTTAAATTGATGTACAACGTCCGGTTCGCGAAACCCTTGTTCACCTCCCCTTTTTTGTAGGAGAAGGTCGCTTTCACTTTGTGGGCGGTCTGCAGTTTGACAAGATCCCAGGTATGGTCCGTATTTCCGGTTTTATATTCTTCCACGGGTATCTGACCTTCGACCACGCTTACACCCCTTGTTTGTGATACACGACTTGTTTGATTTTTTTTATGGGGACTTCCACGAGTTCCAACGCATGTTCAGGGCACGCACGAACGCAAGAGCCACAGGAGATGCATTTGAAAGGTTCGATGCGGATGTCTACTTTTCGCATCGCACCGATTGGGCAGAATGCGACACATGCCTGACATCCCACACAGATTTCTTTGTCGAGCCAGACGACCCCGTTTTTCCGACGGGTGAGCGCCCCGACCGGACACATATCAAGGCATAAACCTCGCTGGTCGCAGACATGCATCGTGTATCCGTTCGTGGTTTTCGTGATGCGGATCGCTGACTTGTCACCGCCTTCTTTTGTTTTAAAATGGACCATGGAGCATGCTTTTTCACAGTCCAGACAGCCCTTGCATTTCTCAGGGTAGAATTTCAGGATTTTCACGGTCGTTGGCTTCTCCATGCAAAACTCCTTCTAGAACCAGGAAATGAGAATCGTGTTGATGATCACCACGATCCAGCACAGCGCTGACACACCAAGGGTAAGCGGATAATAGAGGCGGTCCTTGACCGTGACGTCGAGTCGTATGGCCATAAAAACAGCAGGGACTGTGATGACGCCGATGAGTGCTGCAAGAAGACCGCTCGCCAGTATTTGAGGGATAAACGCCACGAGGTTTTCAAGGTAAAACCCCGCGGGGGAAAACACGGGCGTGAGAATCTGCGTGATGAAGTACCCGCCAATGTAGACGATGTACGATGCGGAAATCCCGAAACTTGCTTGATTCAGGAGGGTATGGGTTTCTCTCTTGTCAAATGAGAACCCGGTCCAGAGAAGATCAAAGAGGATGCCCTCAGCCATGATTGCAATCGCAGAGCACAGGAAACACCCCCCAAAGGGGTTGACGATCCGTAGTGCGCCAGCGACAAGTCCCATGCCCGCCTGCATCCCTGGTTGGCGAAAGCCTCCCCTGGAGAGAGTCATTAATCCAAGGGCAAAGATGCCTGTCATGAGCGCGCCTGCGGGGAGATTTGCATCACGCAGCATGGATCCAATGATGCATTCGGCAAAACCCCAGAGCGATCCAAACACAAGGATTGCTGCGAATAGTTTCATGTTTCTCATGGTTTATTTCACCTCGATGGTTACGACATCCTTCACTCGAAACGCTTTCGGCAGATCTGAAAAAACTACCATACGGTTGTGGGTGAGTACCCCGTTCCTCATGTTCTCCCAGGTGACGGTTTTCTCGTAGCCGTCTGAGCCAATAATGGTGTAGGTATGTATCTCAGGGTTTTTCACGCCAGTTTGCACGACAAGATCGTCGAGTGCAATGCCAGAGTAGTTCAGATCAGTAAACGTTCTTGGTTTCGTGATCGTGAACAACTGGTCAATAGTGTAGTGATGCCCATTGATGAGGATGGTTTCGGTAGTCGCCTGGGTGGTGTACACGTAGATTGATGAGATGCTTGCGATCGCAAGGACACACAGTGCGATGATGGGTAGAAAGCGGTCCTTCCCCATAAGTATCGCTGTCACGGATATCAAGGGGAATATTTAAAAATTAGCTTTTGGAGCGAGAGGCTAAAGAACCATTCTTTATTTGCTATGCATTACTATGATATTTTGTAATATTGCTTGTTAAATGATGATACATTTTGTTGGTCAATGGTTGTGTCGTGCCGCCCGCAACCCTTTGTTACGTATCTTTAATGCGACCTTCCGCAACAGGTCTTCATCCTTCGGCCGCCACTGAATCCGCTCCAGGAGCGCGTATGCGACCTCCTGATTCACATTCTCAAGAGGCCAGGGCACGGACCGTCGGTACGAATCAAGGAAACGCTGACATAGTTGGTATTTCTCGTCGGTGAACATCGGATCTGTACTTAATATCGATGCGCAGACTCCTGCAATGTCCTCCACGGGTTTTCCCATCCTTGATTCCTCAAAATCGACCCCGTAGATTCGACCTTTCGAGAGAAGGAAATTCCGAAGGCTAGGATCACCGCGGATGCGAAATCCCTCTCCTGATTTGAACGCGGTATGAAAGTTCACGAACCAGTTCGCAAGCAGATCCATGATTCGAGGTTTCTCTTCAAAAGACAATTTTTCGTCGTTGATGAGATCGCACACGTTTTCACCAACAATGTAGCTCATCACCAGCACATAGTTCTCCGTGTCCTTCTCGAAAGGTACTGGTATCGTAAGATCAACGGAGCCTTTCTTCAAAATATCGTACTCAATTTCCATGTTTCTTTTCAAACCTGGCACGTACCATTTCAAAATGCGAGCCTGACCATTGAGGACGACGTACCCAACCGAGTTTTTCTTGCTTACGAACTGCCTTTGTAAGAGGGCATCCTTGTATTTCTCTGTCGTGGTGAGCAATTCCTCGATTGTTCTCATAAGTTGTCAGGGACAACCGTAAAGAAGAGATAAAGATTTGGATAGAACCGGTCGTATTTTATCGTATGATTTCGAGAGACACGACTGCTTTCGACCAAAGCGATGACAAGGTGATAGCCCCTTGATCGACGAAGGTGATACGGAGGAGTCCGTCGTTGGATCTTTAAACGTTTTCTAATAAACCAGTTTCTTTCACTGTTCGTGTCGTGAGATAAATTCCAAGGAAGATAATCCCTCCTCCGATAAATGTGTACATCGAAGGCTCTTGATGGATCCAAGGGATCGCGTAAGCGAGAAGAGAGGAGCCGATTGGCTCACCTAGTAAAGCGACTGAGGCAACCGAAGCTCTGATGTACCCAAGCGACCAATTATACAACGTATGACCAAAGATACCGGAGATGAACGCCATGAGAAGGATGATCCCGTAATCTTCGAGAGGCAGGTTAATCACGGGTGCCTGAAACGCCAAACAAATCAAAAACAAGGTCACAGTCCCTGCGGCGTACACCACAAAGGCGTAACAGAAGACCGAGGTGTGCTTCCGGATCTTGCGTCCCCCAAGGATATAGAGCCCCGCGGCAATTCCCCCAAGGATTGCAAGCATGTTTCCCTCAAGCGTGTCGCGTCCAAAAGAGGAAAACCCGTAATTCCCCAAGACGAGGATGATGACACCTGTTAGGGAAATTGCGATTCCTGCAGCGTTCACCCATGAGAGACGTTCTCGTAAGAAAAAATACGCGACAGGGGCGACAAGGACAGGGTGAGCGGTCACCAGAATTACAGAGCTAGCCACGGATGTTTTTGTCAGTGACGTGATCCAGAAAGCAAAATGGGCTCCCAGAATAACTCCAATGACGATCATAAACAGTAGCGTGTTGTGGGGAATACTGCGCATCTCATCGCGGGTTTTTTTCTTGTACAACACCAGGGGAACGACTAGGAGGGTGGTGAAAAAAAGGCGGTAGAGCGCGATACTTAACGGGGGTGATTTGCACGAGAGAATGAAGATGGA
>Ga0153915_10005481_pt1 | contig 11816 bp, 12 predicted proteins | sample Opewatmetagenome_2_FD_107003 | JGI IMG/M metagenome (GOLD analysis project Ga0153915, IMG submission 107003) | Freshwater wetland microbial communities from Ohio, USA - Open water 3 Core 3 Depth 3 metaG | ecosystem: Environmental > Aquatic > Freshwater > Wetlands | place: USA: Ohio, Lake Erie...
GATGATGCGGTGGTCGACGCCACGCACCGGAGGCACCATGAAGATCCGGTTGTTGAACTGGGACAGGGCCAGGTACCAGGCCTCGTCCCAGATGGTGTCGAACGGATAGAGCGGCTCGGGGTAGTGCAAGCCGTCGTAGAACCAGAACGTGTCCTTCTCGTACTGGTTGCGCACCGGATCGTCGGTGACGAACTGGTACTGGTACGGATACATGCGTTCCCAGCCTTCGGTGCCGGGGATCGCCTTGGCCTTGATGTCGTGCGGAACCGGGAATTTCATCAGATGCTCCTCCTCGTACGTGGACGCTTCGGGCAGTGTCGGAGACTCCAATCCGCCGCTGGTGTTGCGTTACGACTGCAACCGGCGTGCCACGAACTGTTTGCGCAGAGCAGCAAAAGGGTCCGCAAATCACCCCGCGCGGCCGCCGGAGAACGAGGAAAGGAGCGACGATCCCGCGATTCGCGCACCTGCAGCAAAATTTCCGTGAAGTGCGCGCCGACGCGCGCCGGGATCCTCGCGCAATGCGATCGGCGCTTGATCATTTCGTGGATGTTTCGGCCTCCGGCGGCGCGACTTCACCATTTGAGCAATGGCCGCTCGTCGTCGGGCTTGAGCTTGCAGACAGCAGCTCATTCGATTTTCCTTGATCTTGGTTAAGACGAACTTGTGCCCGCCCCGCTAGAACCCAGGGACGGCTGGGAGGAAGATCGCCAGGTGACAAGGCTGCACAGCGTCCGGGTCGAAAACAGCGACAGCGATGACCTGCGCGCGCGGGTGCATTTCTGCGCCGAGACCGGCCAGATCTGGCTGCACGAACACCGCATGCTGCTGGTGCATGCCGAGGCGCAGGCCTTGCTGCGCAAGGAGCTGATCGACACGCTCGGCATGGACCGCGCGCGCGGGCTGCTCATGCGGATGGGCTACGCTTCCGGCGTGCGCGACGCGGAGCTGGCCCGCACCCGGGCGCAGAGCGCCGACGACATCGAAGCCTTCATGACCGGGCCGCAGCTGCATACGCTCGAGGGCATCGTGCGCGTCACCCCGATCAAGCTCGAGCTGAACCGCGTCAAAGGGAAGTTCTACGGCGAGTTCCTCTGGGAGAACTCCTGGGAGGGTCAGTCCCACCGGCGCAACTTCGGCATTCACTCGGAGCCGGTGTGCTGGACCCAGATCGGCTACGCCTGCGGCTACACCTCGGCGTTCATGGGGCGGCCGATCCTCTACAAGGAAGTCGAATGCAGCGGCGCCGGCCACGACAACTGCCGCATCGTCGGCAAGCCCGTCGAGGAATGGGAAGACGCCGCCGATCACATGCGCTTCTTCAATCCCGAGTCGATCGCCGACCAGCTCTTCGACCTGCAGACGCAGGTGGTGCAGCTTCGCTCGACCATCGGTGAAAAGGAGAAGCTCCCCATCGACATGGTCGGACAATCGCCCGGATTCCGGGCGGCCTACGATCTGCTCAGACCGGCGGCGAACAACCGCATCAGCGTGCTGCTGCTCGGCGAGACCGGCGTGGGCAAGGAGCTGTTCGCGCGCGCGCTGCACGAGATGGGGCCGCGGCGCCGCGAGCCGTTCATCGCCGTCAACTGTGCCGCCATCCCGCAAGACCTGGTCGAGTCGGAGCTGTTCGGGGTGGAGCGCGGCGCCTATACCGGCGCTCTCGTCTCGCGTCCGGGGCGGTTCGAGCGCGCAGACGGCGGAACGCTGTTTCTCGACGAGATCGGGGACCTGCCCCTGCCGGCCCAAAGCAAGCTGCTGCGCGTGCTGCAGGACGGAGAGGTCGAACGGCTGGGCGACCAGAGGACCCGCAAGACCGACGTGCGCCTGATCGCAGCGGCCAACCGCGACCTGGGGCAGCTGGTCAAGGAAGGGAGATTCAGGTCCGACCTGTACTACCGGCTGAACGCCTACCAGATCACCATTCCCCCGCTCAGGGAGCGCAAAGAAGACATCTCGCTGCTTGCCAAGCGCTTCCTGGAAAAATTCTCCGCCATCCATGGCAAGAGACTGCGGGGCTTCACCGACAAGGCGAAGCGCGCCCTGCTCACCTACGGCTGGCCGGGAAACATCCGCGAGCTGCAGAACGTGGTCGAGCGCGGCGTCATCCTGGCGCCGAGCGGAACCCGCATCGAGGTGGACCAGCTGTTCTCCTCTTGCGAGGACAATCGGGCCCGCGAGTTCGGCCTGAACGTCAACGGCGAGCTCGCCATGGACCGCTGGGGCGCGGGCCACGCGCTGTGCGAGTCCGTCTTCAACGGCGTGATGACCCTCGACCAGCTCGAGGCCATGCTGCTCGAAACCGCGGTGAACAAGGCCTGCGGCAATCTCTCCTCGGCGGCGCGGATGCTCGGCCTGACCCGTCCCCAGCTCGCCTACCGCCTCAAGTGCCTGCACGAGGGCGGAGAGCGCAAGCCGGGCACCGCGGTCGCATCATCTTCGGAGCCTGCGGCCGGACAGCCTTGAGCAGCGGCACTCTGCGCCAGCGGGTGCAGGCGTACCTCGCCGCCCACCATGTCGTAACACTCGCCACCGGCGGCGAAGAGGGCCCCTGGGCGGCGGCGGTGTTCTACGCCCATGAAGCCTGGACGCTCTACTTTCTCTCCGCCCCCACCAGCAGGCACTCACGCAACATCGCACGGAGTCCGCGCGTGTCGGCCACGATTCAGGAGGATTACTCCGACTGGAGGGAAATCAAGGGCGTGCAGCTGGAAGGAATCGCCGCCCGCTTGTCGGGCGACGAAGAAGAACGGGTTCGAGCCCTGTACGCGGCGAAGTTTCCGCTGCTGCGCAACCCGGAAGACGCTCCTGGCGCGATCGCCGCGGCGCTGAAGAAAGTAGGCTGGTACCGGCTCGTCCCGCAGCGCGCCTTCTTCATCGACAATTCCGTCGCCTTCGGCCACCGCGAAGAAGTCGATCTTCGCTGAACTCAGCGCGCCAGCTGATTCCAGACGAAGAGCAGGACCATCGCCCCGATGATCGAGAGGATGATGCCCGCGGGATGAACCATCGCACCTTCCGCCGGCTTGCTGAACATGCGCGCGATGAAGCCTCCCACGAGCGAGCCCGCGATGCCGAGAATGCCGGTCATGATGATGCCCAGGTGCTCCCCGCCTGGCATGATCCACCGCGCAATGGCGCCTACGACGATGCCGACGACGAACATCCAGATGAAATGAAACATGTTCCCTCCCTTCGCCTCCGGAAACGGTCCGGACGGTCCGTCATTGAAACACAATACCCGAAAGGACCGATGCTGCGGCTCGCGGTCGAAGGCGAGCGCGTCGCACTGGAGATCGGCTCGCTGCCCGGCATCCTCGAGCTGCTGCGCCACGAGCCCGCGACGCCGGCTGAGCTCGAGCAAGCGATCGCGAAAATCGAGGACGAGCTGATGCCGCTCCTCCGCTCCCTGCCGGCAAAGCGCCGCCTTGTCACCTGCGCGCCGGAAGTGCGCGAGATCGCCCGGGTTGCCGGCCTCGCCGGGCAGAGCGACCTGCGGCTCGAGACTGCGACCGTGGAGCTTCTGTTCAACCGCCTGGCCGACGCCGCGCACGGTGCGCCTTCTGCGCGACTCGGCATTCCGCCCGGCCGGGTCTTCGCGGCCACGCTCCTGCTCCTGCGCGAAGTGCTGCACCATGGCGGCTTCAAATGGATCACGGTGACGAAATGTCGACGTTGAAGACGATTGGACTGCTGGGGGGCACGAGCTGGCCCTCGACCATCGAGTACTACCGCATCCTGAACGAGCTCGCGCAGGAGACGCTCGGCGGCTTCCACTCGGCGAGCATCCTGCTGCGCAGCATCGACTATCACGACATCAAGAGCCGCTACCCGGACCGCATGGCCGAGATCCCCGCGCTGCTCGAGCGCGAGATCGCGGCACTCGTACGCCTCGGTCCGGATTGCCTGGTGATCTGCAACAACACGCTGCACAAGGCCTTCGACCTGGTCGCCCCGCGGCTCGCGCTGCCGATCCCGGTGTTCCACATCGTCGAGGCGACCGGGCGCGCCGCGCGCGCGCTCGAGCTGGGGCGCCTGCTCCTGCTCGGCACGAAGTTCACGATGGAGGACGGCTTCTACCACCGCGGGCTCGAGCGCTTCGATCTCGAAGTGACGACGCCGAACGAGGCGGACCGCGCGGCGATCCAGCAGATCCAGTCGCAGCTCGCGCGCGGCATCCTGCGCGAGGAATTCCGCGGCGCGCTCGCCGCGGTCGTCGACAGGCACGCGGCCTCGGTCGACGGCGTGGTGCTCGCCTGCACCGAGCTGCCGCTCGCCCTCGGCCAGCAGGACTGCCGCATCCCGGTCATCAACCCGACCGAAGTGCAATGCCGCGAGGCTTTCGCCTTCGCGGCCGGGATCGGATGAGCGCGGGCTCCACCGTGTTCGTCGCCGGCGCCGCAGGCGCCGTCGGCCGCAGGCTCTGCCCGCTTCTCCTCGAGGACGGCTGGCGCGTCGTCGGCACGACGCGCGCCGCGGCGAAGGCCGAATGGCTGCGATCGATCGGCGTCGAGCCGGTGGTGGTCGATGTGTTCGACGCCGAGCCTCTGCGCGCGGCCGTCGCGCGCTCGGGCGCGAGCGTCGTGGTGCATCAGCTCACTGACCTGCCCCAGGTGCGCGATCCGGCGCGCTTGGCGGCGGCGCTCGAGCGCAACGCTCGCCTGCGCGAGCTCGGCACGAAGAATCTCGTCGCCGCGGCGCTCGCCGCCGGCGCGACGCGCTTCGTAGCCCAGAGCATCGCCTTCGCCTACGCGCCGGGGCGGCAGCCTTACGACGAAGACGCGCCGCTGAACGTCGCCGCCGCGGACCTGACCGCGGCGCGCAGCGCCCAAGGCGTCGCCAGCCTCGAGCGGCAGGTTCTCGGCGCGCCGTTCGAGGGCATCGTGCTGCGCTACGGCCGGCTGTACGGCCCGGGGACTTGGTACGATTCCCCGTCCGGCGGAGCGCCTTTGCACGTCGACGCGGCCGCCGACGCCGCGCGGCGCGCCCTGCTGCGCGGCGAGCCCGGCATCTACAACATCGCGGAGAGCGACGGCAGCGTGACGAGCGGGAAAGCGCAACGCATCCTCGGCTGGAGCCCCGCCTTCCGCATCCGGCCGTCGCAAGCGGGACCCTGAGCATGGCGGCGAACGGCAAGCCGAAAGAGGATTGGGACCCCCGGTCCGAAGACGTCCTGCGCGACCAGCGTGCCGCATACGACGAGATGAGAGAGCGTTGCCCGATCGCCCACAGCGAGTTCATGCAGTGGTCGCTGTTCCGGCACGAAGACGTGGTCCGCGCGCTCCGCGATCACGCGACTTTCAGCAACGCGGTGTCCCGGCATCTGTCGGTGCCCAACGGAATGGATCCCCCCGAGCACACGGCGTATCGGCGCATCATCGAGCCGTACTTCGCCGCGCAGCGGATGGACGCCTTCGAGCCCGCGTGCCGGAAAATTGTCGTCGAGCTGCTGCAGGATGCGCTGTCGCGGGGCGAGACGGAACTGACGGCAGAGTTCGCCATTCCCTTCGCGGTGCGCGTTCAATGCGCCTTTCTCGGCTGGCCGCCCGGATTGCACGAGCCGCTCGCGCATTGGGCGAGAAAGAGCCACGACGCCACGCTCGCCGAGGATCGGCACGCCTTGTCGGAGCTTGCGCGCGAGTTCGAGGGCTACGTCGACGAGCTGCTCGAAGCCCGCCTGCGCGCCGGAGCAGTGCCGCGAGACGACGTCACCGCGGCCTTGATGCACGAGGAAGTCTGGGGGCGGCCGCTCAGCAACGAGGAGGTCGCCAGCATTCTGCGCAACTGGACCGTGGGCGAGATCGGCACGATCTCCGCTGCGGTCGGCATCCTCGCCCAATACCTGTCGCAGCACGTCGAGCTGCAGGAGCGCTTGCGTGCCCGACCGTCCCTGGTGCCTGCGGCCGTCGACGAGATTCTCCGCATCCATGGGCCGCTGGTGGCCAATCGCCGCGTCGCCACCCGCGCCGTGGAAATCGGCGGCCGCAAGCTCTCGTCAGGCGATCGAATCTCGCTCATGTGGCTTTCCGCGAATCGAGACGGCCGGGTGTTCGAGGACGCGGACGCCTTCCGCCTGGATCGCGATCCGGCGAACAACCTCCTCTACGGCGCGGGGATCCATGTCTGTCCCGGCGCCCCGCTCGCCCGCATGGAGTTGCGCGTGGTCATGGAAGAGCTGCTCGGGCGGACCGCGCGGATCGAGCCGGCGCCCGGGAAGGCGGCAGTTAACGCGGTGTATCCCGCGAGCGGCTTTACCTCCTTGCCGCTGAGCATCCGGCCTCGATGAGGAACCTCCTCGCCGGGCTCGCGGGCATGTCGCCCGCGTACTTCGGGCTGGTCATGGCGACCGGCATCGTGTCGCTCGCCGCCGCGCAGCTCGGCCACGCGCTCATTGCGCGGACGCTATACGGCCTCAACATCGCCGCGTACGCCGTGCTGTGGCTGCTGACCGTGCTGCGGGCGCTGCGCTTTCCCCGGCTCGTGGCCACCGACCTGTCCGATCACCTGCGCGGCCCCGGGTTCTTCACCGCGGTCGCCGCGACGAGCGTGCTCGGCAGCCAGGCGCTGCTGCTCTCCGGCGCCGAGCGCGCGGCCGGCGCGCTTTGGGCGCTCGCGCTCGTGCTCTGGGTCGTGCTCACCTACGCGATCTTCGCGAGCCTGACGGTCAAGGCACGCAAGCCCCCGCTCGACCAGGGGATCGGCGGCGGCTGGCTGCTCGCGGTCGTGGCGACGCAGTCGATCGCGCTGCTCGGCGCGTTGCTGGTCGCGCGCGCCGGCCATCCGCACCGGCTCGAGCTGAACTTCGTCGCGCTCGCCCTGTGGCTGTGGGGCGGCATGCTCTACATCTGGCTCGCGTCGCTCATCTTCTACCGCTACACGTTCTTCGCGTTCTCCCCTGCCGACCTTTCCCCGCCGTACTGGATCAACATGGGCGCGATGGCGATCTCCACGCTGACGGGATCGCTGCTCATCGGCAACGCGCCCGACGCGCCCTTCCTCGCCGCGCTCTTGCCGTTCGTCAAAGGCTTCACGCTCTTCTACTGGGCGACCGGCACCTGGTGGATCCCGATGCTCCTCGTGCTCGCCGCGTGGCGCTACCTCTGGCGGCGCTTTCCCATGAAGTACGACCCGCTCTACTGGGGCGCGGTGTTCCCGCTCGGCATGTACGCGGCGAGCACGCATGAGATGATCGATGCTATGGGATTCCCCTTCCTCGCATTCCTGCCGCCGCTCTTCCTGTATGCCGCGCTCGCCGCGTGGCTGGCGGCGTTCGCCGGCCTCGTACGCGACCTCGTGCGGCGCATCGCGCGCCGCGACTCCACGTCGAAAGGAACACCGTGAAGCGCCTGATCCTCGCCTTCTTCGCGCTCGCCGCGACCTCTACATACGTTTTCGCCGCGCCGCCAGCGCCGAGCGAGGACTCGATCCGCCGCCTGCTCGAAGTCACCGAGGCGCGGAAGCTGCTCGACGGCATGATGGCCCAAGTCGACGCGCTGATGCGCCGCAACATGGAGCAGGCGTTGCGCGGGCGGCAGCTCACGCCAGAGCAGGAAGCGATCGTCGCGCGCATGCGCAACAAGATGGCCGACGCGTTCCGGGAGGAGATGGCCTGGGACAAGCTCGAGCCGCTCTACGTGCGCGTCTACCGCGACACCTTCACCCAGGCGGAGGTCGACGGCATGCTCGACTTCTACCGCACCGACGCCGGGCGCGCGCTGATCGTGAAGATGCCGGCGGTGATCCAGACCACCATGGGCGAGATGCAGCAGCGCATGCAGCCGCTCATCGCGAAGATGCGCACGATCGAGGAAGAGGCGCTCGCCGAGCTGCGCGCGACCGAGCGCAAGGACGGGCGCTGACCCGGTCAATCTCCTCGACGGCATTCATCGATCGAAGCGCCGGTCCGTGGAACATGTGGAAAAACGACTGGCAGGGGCCGACACGCAATTCGAGCGCCTCGAGACAACGGAGCGTGATGATTCCCCTGATGCCGCCCCCCGCACGACAAGATCCGCCGCACTCTTGCCATATCGAGTCACGTCATCCGGAAACTGCGGCGGCGATCGCGCGCTTCAGCGTCGCGGCGGGGACGGGTTTGTGCAACAAGGCGATCCCCGCACGCTCCGCCTCGCGCAGCTGGTCCGAGGCGATGTCGCCGCTGACGAGTAACGCCGGCAGGTGCGGATAAAGGGCGCGCACCGCGCGCACGGCTTCGATGCCGTTGTCTGCGCCGCGCAGGCGCAGGTCGGCCACCACGACATCGGGCCTGGCGGACCGCGCGGCAGCCAGCGCCTCGGCGGTGCCGTCCGCCAGGGTAGTCCGGCAGCCCATTCCTTCGAGCAGGATCTTCATGCCCAGGCGGACCTCGGCCTCGTCGTCGATCACCAGCACGTTCAATGCGGCCGGCATGCGCCCCGCCGTCGCTTCCTCGGGACGATCCGTGCCTTCGCGCGCGCCTGGAAGCACTAGACGGAAGCTCGTACCGGCGCCGGAAGACGAGGTCATCTCCATGCCGATCTCCAGAAGGCTCACCAGCCGCTTCACGATCGCCAGGCCCAGACCGAGCCCCCTCGCGCGGTCGCGCTCCGGATTGCCGAGCTGGTAGAACTCGTCGAATACGCGTGTCTGCTCGGCCTCGGGAATGCCGCGGCCCGAGTCGGAGATGCTGAGGACCTGGGCTCCGGCTGCCGGCTCCACGCGCACTTCCACGCGCCCCGCATCGGTGTACTTGACCGCATTGTCGAGAAGATTGCGCACGACGCGCTCGAGAAGCGTCGCGTCGGTCGCCACCCAGGCGTCCGGCGGGCAGGAGACCGCGAGCTCGAGGCGCTTCGCGCCCGCCAGCGGCGCGAACTCCCGCTGCAAGCGCTCGAGCAACGCGTCGAGGCGCAGTGGCGCGCGGCTCGGATGCACGACCCCCGCGTCGAGCTTCGAGATGTCGAGCAAGGCATCGAGCTGGGTCGCGAGCGCCTGAACGGCGGAATTCAGGTGCTGAACGATTTCACGGCTCTCCCCGTCCAGCGGACGCATCGACAGCGCCGCCGCGAACAGCGATGCGGTATGCGCCGGCTGGCGCAGATCGTGGCTCGCCGAAGCGAGGAACCTCGTCTTGGCGCGGTTCGCCCTTTCCGCCTCGAGCAGCGCCGACTCGAGCTTGCGGTTCAGCTCGAGCCGCTGCAGTCGAATCTCGAAGGATTCCCGGAAAAGCCGGAAGGAGTCCTTCGCGTAAGTGACCAGCAGTCCTCCGAGCATGAGCACGAGAGCGGCGGTGGCCGACTCGATCCAACGGTGCTCCGCGATCCCTGGCCCGAGCGCCCACATCGCGATGACGGGGCTGAGGACGGGAACGAGGTAGGCGAGAAAGACCGGCAGATATCCGACCGTCGACAGCACGGAAGCCGCGCATGCGGCGACCAGCCACAACGAGACCAGCGCGCGCTCGACGCTGGGAAGGAAAGGGAAGAATCCGGCCGACAAGCCGTGGCTGATGCCGACCAGACCGGATACGACGGCGGCGATGCGCAGGCGGGTGGAAAGTTCCAGGCGCCCGGCGTCCACGAGCCGGCCGAGCGTGAAGCGCCGGATCGCCAGCGCCGCCGCGACGATCAGCAGCCACCCCGCCAGGAGCGGCGTCGGCAATCGTCCGTAGGCCATCCCCGCGACCACCAGCGAGGTAAGTAGATTGGGCAGGATGACGCGCTGGCTCTGGCGCAGGAGAACACGCAGCAGCTCCTCCTGCCAGGTGGCGGCCGGAGCGGGTACGGGCTCGCCGCCCGCCTCAGCTGAGGCGTAATCCGACCTTGGCTGCGACATACACTGCCTCCGTGCGGTTGCGTGCGCCGAGCGCCTGAAACACCGCCGTGAGATGGGCCTTGACGGTGGCTTCGGACACGTCCAGTTCGCGCGCGATGACCTTGTTCGGCATGCCCCGGATGACGCAGCGCATCACGTCCATTTGCCGCGGCGTGAGGCCCGGAAGCGAGGCCGGAACTGCGGTATGCACCGCATCGAGAGCGGTCGGCGGCAGATAGACGCCGCGCATCAGCACGAGCCGCAGCGCCTGGATCATGACCTCGGGAGTGGAGGACTTCGGAATGAAGCCCATCGCGCCGCGCTCGATGGAGGCGCGCACCACCTCCGGGTCGTCCTCGCCGGAGAGCACGATCAGCGGCGTGCCGGGAGCCGCCTCGCGCAGGCTGGCGAGCGCGTCGAGCCCGTTCACGCCCGGCAGCTTCAGGTCGAGCAGCACGAGGTCGTAGCTGCCCGCGGCCAGGTGCTCGAGCGCCTGGGCGCAGTCGCCCGCCTCGTCCATCTCCACGCCCTCTTCCAGGCCGCGCAGCAGGTATTTCAGCCCGCCGCGGAACAGGGGATGGTCGTCGATCAGCAGGATTCTCACGGCGCCCTTTTTACAGCAATTCCCGCCGCGGCCATATACGACTTAAGTCGAGCACGACTTATGTCGGGCCCGTTTTTCGCCCTTTGGCCGATTACCCCGCCCGCGCGGCCTCGGCACAATCCGTCCCGCAACCTGCCATTCGAGGCAGACCAAGCGCAGCGGAGATCGATACCATGGAACAGAGAAGCCCTTCCGTCGCACTGACACACGACCACGAGGTCGAGCTCGTACACTGGCTGCGGGACGTCGGGCAGCTCATCAAGTCCGTCAATTCCTACTGCCGGGCCGGACAAGTCGCGGCGAACGAAATCCTGCAACTGGAGCGTCCGGACAATGTTGCCCGGGATCGCGAGCGCGCGGTCGCCACGGTGCTGTTCGCCGACATCGTCGGCTCGACCGAGAAGGCGGCGCAGCTCGGCGACGCCGCCTGGCGGGACCTCCTGGCGGAGTTCCAGCGCCGCGCCGCCTCGATGCTCGACCGCTTCCACGGCTGCCTCGTCGACACCTCGGGGGACGGCCTGTTCGCGGTGTTCAACGGCCCGACCTGCGCCGTGCGCTGCGCGCTCGCGGTGTGTGCGGAGTCCGGCGCGCTCGGCTTGCGCACGCGCGCCGGCGTGCACGTGGGCGAGGTCGAGCAACTGGGCCGCAAGGTCGGCGGCATCGCGGTCCATATCGGCGCGCGCATCATGAGCATGGCCGCGGGCGGCGAGGTGCTGGTGTCGAGCACGGTCAAGGACATTGCCGCGGGCTCCGGGCTGCGCTTCGAGGATCGCGGCACGCATGTGCTGAAAGGCGTTCCGGACGAATGGCGCCTGCATCTCGCGTGCCGTGCGCAGAACTAGATTCCCGCAGATGAAATGCCGAAACGCCGCTGCAGCACTGCCAGTGATGCCAGCATGAAGAGCACCGGATCCATCGAGGCGCGCATGTCCGGCGTCATCGCCCGAAGGCTTTGCAGCAGCTTGTCCACGGCGCTGGGAACGAAGAAAGGCAGCGCGCGGAATTGCGGCGAACGGATCAGATCGAAGATCACGTCGGTCAGCGGATTGCCTTCGTACAGGGTCGAGGGCGGGGCGAAGAACGGCCGCTTGGCCCCCGCATAGACGCGTCCGGTCACGTAGGGGCGCACGGTGTCCCTGAGCAGATGCTTGTTTTGTCCCGGCCTGCACAGGCTGGCAGCCGGGATCTCGCGGATGAACTCGAAGAGCCGGTGGTCCAGGAACGGCAGGCGCTGCTCCACGGCATGGGCCATGTCCAGGCGCTCGCCCGCGAGGACGTAGTTCGGGAACCAGGATTTCAGCCACAGATAGAGCAGCTGCCGCACCGGCTCCCGCCCGAGCAGCTGGCCGCGCCAGTCGAACTGGCGGAGGAAGTCCCAGTAGGGATCCCGGCCGCGGCGCTTCTGCAGAAAATCGGGCGA
>Ga0153915_10005483_pt1 | contig 11810 bp, 6 predicted proteins | sample Opewatmetagenome_2_FD_107003 | JGI IMG/M metagenome (GOLD analysis project Ga0153915, IMG submission 107003) | Freshwater wetland microbial communities from Ohio, USA - Open water 3 Core 3 Depth 3 metaG | ecosystem: Environmental > Aquatic > Freshwater > Wetlands | place: USA: Ohio, Lake Erie...
CCCGTCAGGCTTTCTCCCCTCAGGCACCAATCAAACCAACATATCCCTGAACACAGACGAGCCGGCAACCTGCAGGTATTCCACAAGCCCTGGAACAGCCTACAGTTTAATGGTTGACAGTTTTTCAGTCACTGATGGAGGAAAGAATCACTCAGCATTGGTCTCGGGTCTCCAGGACAACCAAACCTATAATTATTACATAAGATGCAATGATACATCAGGGAAGTACAACCCAGATGATTTTAACATATCGTTCGCCATCAGCGCATCCTGCATCCATAAGTCAGACAACAACCCATGCGACGGCTGCGTTTCTGACACAGAGCTGTTCGCATTCATAGACCGCTGGAAAATCTCTAATGCGGATGTGACACTCAAAGAGCTGATAGAGGCAGTTGGTTTGTGGAAGAGCGGCTGTTCTGGCTAATTTATTATGTTAACAAAATAATAATTATTATTATGAACAAGCCTTGCATTCTGTTATTCATTCTACTGTTTTCATTCTCTTTCCTGCTGGCTTCTGTTAATGCTCTTGATACTACCACTATTACAGCTACTGCAATAGCCCCAAATCAGATTAACCTGCAATGGTCAGCTGTCCCCAATCCTGGCTGGGGGTACAAGGTTGAGATCCAGAACACGGATGGAAAAGATACGAGGTATGCTTCCTGGACAGACCTGACTGCCAGCCTTGCCAATCTCTTCGGATATCTGCCATACTGGGTCACGGAAGCACACTACAAAGACAGGGCTAATGACATCGGAACTGGCGAAGGCACTCCCAGCCAATTTTCAGTATTCGGCCTGAAATACGGTACAACCTACAGGTTCCGTGTCCGGACTTACGCCAAGACAGACAGTGGAGCGGCAGTCCACGGCGGCTATTCAAATGAAGCAACCGCCACAACCCTTGACGCCGCAATGGGAGGAGATGGCGGGACATACAAGCTGAAATGGGTTGATTATGCGACTGGGAATGACAACTACAATGGAGATTATGAAACCTTCCAGGGCGGGTCCGACGGGCCATGGAAGACATTCTCAAAAGCATGCAGTGCAGCAACGGACAAAACTCTCGTTCTTTTCAAGGCTAGCGAAACTGATGCATATTGTTCGGTGGCAAATTCTGGTTCTAGCCCTTCAAGCAGGATAATATTTGAGGGACAGCCGGGCTATACCGTAAACATGACTCTAGGGTCTTATGGCACAGCTGTTGGAGTAAACGGTAAAAACTATATTGTATTTGATAGTTTTACATGGATTGACAATACGGGAACTGGCAGGGGAAATAATGTTGTAAGAGTGCTTAATCATGGTGATAGGATTGTATTTGCGAATATTGAACTAGCTGGCCCTGGAATTGACCCCGTTAATATGGGTTATGGTCCAAATTATTATGATTCAAGTTTTAATATGATATATAACTGTTATTGGCACAATTATGGTGACATAACCGGAGGCAGTGGAGGATTTTATCTTGAAGGCGATTCAGGCCATAATCTTTTCATAAACTCCAGAATTACCATGTTCTCTCACGGCCTTAATTCTGGAAGTTCAGGAGGTTATGACGCCGTTATGAATTGTCGGCTCTCTTCAGGTGCCGGTCAAGGATATCTAGTAGCACCCTCGGCTTACTGCCTGCTTGAAGGTAGCGTTATTGATAATACCCAGCATTATATCAGTTTATATAAACCAGCAATTCAGTGGGAAGGAAACTATGGGGTTGTCCGAAGGAACGTTATTTACGACTGCCACTCCCACGCTATTGAAATGAGAAATGAAGCCCACCATAACCAGATATACAACAATGTTGTTTATGGCAACAATGGATTTTTTGTTGATATGATGAGTCCCGGGACGGATCATACCAATAATAAATTCTATAACAATATCATCTATAAAAATGGCGGAGACGCTACAGGAAGCGGTTACAGCACTCCACTGTATTTATTGCTTCGAGGTGACGTCACTAATAACGAATTTAAATACAACATGATTCTTCACAGCTCCGGAGGGATAGATTATCCAAGCGCAACAATAATTGGCATCAATATAATATATCCATCCGAACAAAAAAGCGTTGCAGATGCAGAGGTACAATGGCCTTCATACTGCTATAATAATTCAGCCATTGCTCCCACCTTCATAGACGCACCAAACCATGAATTTCATCTTCAATCAACAAGCAATGGAATAGGTAAGGCTATAGCATCTACATCTGTTGGTCCTTGGGGAAGCCCGATTCAGGCAGGGGATGATTACGGTGCGTTTGAATATTATCCAGCAGCAAGTAACGTTCATTATGTCTCACAAACTGGCAGTGCCTCATGGTCAAGCTGCACCAACATCAATACCCCATGCTCTCTCGCAACGTCCTTTGCCAATGCAGTAGCAGGGGATACTGTTTATATCCGCGGAGGTATATATATAAACCCGGTATATAACACTCCCCCAAATTCAGGATCTGACATAATATTTCAGAATTACAATGGAGAGTCCGTTACTTTCGACGCAATATCGAACTGGTGGCAGATAACTTCAGATCATCATATCTTCGATGGAATAAATTTCACGAATGTCGATACAAACACCATCGGAAACGTGGCAATTCTGATAACCGGTAATTACAACCAGTTTAGGAATTGCGACTTCACTTCACAGCCCGGGCAATCCTACGGATATGTTAACATAAGAGGCGGTCAGCATAACACCTTTTATAATTGTCATTTTCATGGAAATAAAACCTTCAATATTGCTGTAGGTTATGACGCAACGTGGCAGCCAGGACATTACAATGTTATAGATTCTTGTTTGATTGAAGGGGCTTTTGAGTATCAAGTTATTCTGTTTAGTGGATCGACTTATAACCAAGTTAAGAACTCCATCATTGATTGCGGGAAACTAGGAGCAGGTCAGCCCAATGGATTGGGAATCTCGATAAACGATGGAGGTCATTCTGGAATCACCTCACATAACCTTATTGATAACAACATTATAAAGAATATGGGATGGCATGACTATGGATCACCACAGAACAAAAACGGCATCCAATTATATGGCAGTTATAATACCATCCGAAGGAACAGATTTTATCTTGATGCAAACAGAAAAACTCCTCCTCATCCCGCTTACTGTATAGAAGGCCCGAGATATACTGGAGGAAATGGGAATAATTTGATCTATAATAACGTCTTCTATGATAATTACCAAATGGGGATGTATATTTGGCCTGATGGTGGTGGCCAGATGGTAAAAAATAATATCTTCTACAAGAATATGCACTTTAACGACACCAATGGATACAAAGAAGGTTCTCAGATATCTTGGAATTACTTTACCGACAATCAGGTACAAATATTTAACAACTTTGTCCAATACATAAATACTGGTCACATCATAACGACCCTTCCTGGGCCCTCTACTTATACTCTTGCTCAATGTCAGATAAATTGGCCGAATACTTGGGCGAATAATATTGAAGCTGCGGGAGGTCCAGGGTTTATTAGTGAAGATTCAGCAAGTCCTAACTTTCTTAAACTTGTACAAGGTTCTCCCTGCATAGATGCAGGAGTTGTGGTAAATGACATGGATTGGGGAAACCTTCCATATTCTGGCTCAGCCCCTGACATAGGAGCCTTTGAATACACAGCACCTTCCCAGACCTGCACAGACATTGACGGTGACGCCTACGGAAACCCGGCTTCCTCCACCTGCAATTACCCACAATTAGACTGTGATGACAACAACGCTTCAATCAATCCTGGCTCATCAGAGATATGCGGGAACGGGATAGATGAGGACTGTAACGGAGAGGATCTGCAGTGCAACCCGGCAGACACAAACCAGGACGGATGTGTAAGCGATCCCGAGCTGTCCGCGTTCATAGACCGGTGGAAGCTGAACAGCTCGGACGTGACCCTCAGGGAAATAATAGAGGCGATAGGGTTGTGGAAGAAAGGGTGCTGAAATAGAAAAATAAAGCGGAAGCTGCTCTTTAACAGCAGCAGCATCCTGAACCTGAGGCCTTCTTCTTCGCAGTCTTTGCAGCGGCTTTTTTCTTTGGCATTTTAATCCCTCCCATATCTAGAATAGCGTCAATCTTTTACATCTATATTTGTCGTGAATCACTTAATAAATATGTGTGAACCTGCATCGTTATAAAATATAAATGCACAATCTAATGTAAATCAAGTGAATTCAATGTATTCAAAGAAAATCGAGTCGATTCTGAAAACCAAAAAAATAAAGATAGGCGAACGGATTCTCATAGAGAAGGATGGCAAGAGGTATGAGGGCCTTCTCATGCCAAGGATAGAGCTTGGGGACCAGGATTCGCTCGTTATCAAACTGGATAGCGGCTACAACATGGGGATAAGGTTCGAGCCGGGGGTAAAGATAGAGCGGTCTCGTTCCAAAGAGCCGGAGGATGTGAAGGAGGAGGAAGAGTACGAGCTCGGGAAGACGAAAAAGAAATTCCTCGAAATCAGCTTTGACCCGAAGAAGCCGCCGGTATGCCTGATAACTACAGGAGGGACAATCTCGAGCAGGGTGGATTACAGGACAGGCGGTGTGCATGCTGTCAGCAACCCGAAGGAGCTTCTGCATAATGTTCCTGAGCTTGCGGAAATAGTTAACATAAGGGAGATGGTAACGCCTTTCACCAAGATGAGCGAGGACATGGAGCCTTCTGACTGGAAAAGGATTGCTGAGAGTGCTGCAAAAAAGCTGAACTCAGGAGACCAGGGAGTTATAATAGGCCATGGGACAGACACGCTCCATTTCACTGCAGCTGCGCTTTCATTCTTTCTGAGGAACCTTTCCAAGCCTGTTGTGCTTGTGGGTTCCCAGCGCTCCTCTGACCGCGGCTCCTCTGACGCAGGGATGAACCTCATATGCGCGGCAAGGGTTGCAGTTTCGGACATTGCTGAAGTGGGGATATGCATGCACGGGGAGCCGGACGATACGTATTGCTTATTCCTGAGAGGGACAAAGGTGAGGAAGATGCACACCTCAAGGAGGGATGCCTTCCGCCCCATAAACGACCTGCCCCTTGCGAAAGTGTGGCCTGACGGAAGGATGGACAAGATAAACCCGGAACAGAAGAAAAGGAGCGAAGGGAGGATAGAGCTTGATACAAGGTTCGAGCCGGATATAGCTCTTCTCAAGGCATACCCAGGTTCAGACCCAAAAGTGATTGATTATTATATTCATAACGGATTCAAGGGCTTCGTGATAGAGGGCACAGGATTAGGCCACGTCCCCACGTTCGCGAAAAAATCCTGGATTAGCATAATCAAGAAGCATTCGGAAACGATACCATTTGTGGTAGCTCCCCAGACCCTTTACGGAAGGGTGAACCCTGATGTTTACTCGAACCTCAGGATTCTCTACCACGAAGCAAAAGCCATTCCCGGAGAGGACATGCTTCCGGAGACAGCTTACGTGAAGCTGGGCTGGGTGCTCGGCCACACAAAAAGCCTCGAGAAAGTTCGGGAGATGATACTCACCAATTACGCAGGGGAGATAACTTCAAGGAGCCTCCCCGAGACATTTTTGTATTGAGTGATTCTATGGACAGAAAGATGGAGAAAATCAAGGAGCTGCTCAGGTGGGAGCTCAGGAAGAACAACAGGATGTACGAGTGGAACCTGCACCTGATTATAGTCAAGAAATACGCTGAAAGCCTTGCGGAGATTTACAATGCTGACAGGGAGGTAGTGGAGTTATCCGTATGGCTCCATGACATAGGGAAAATCCGTTACGGGAATATAAACCACCACATATCAGGAGCCCAGGATGCGGAAGTCATCCTTCGCGACCACAATTATTCCCAGGACGTGATAGACAAGGTGAAGGAATGCATACTCGCCCACAAGTGCGAGGCTAATGACAGGATGCCTGAATCAATTGAGGCGAAGATCCTCGCGACAGCCAACGCCATGTCCAAGATGGAGGTGATTCCGGTATTCTTCTGGGAGGCGTGCCACGAGATGGGGCTGGGTATCCGGGAGTCATGCGACTGGGTTGCTGAGGAGATTGAGAGGAACTGGTCACGCAAAATAATCCTCCCGGAAGGGAAGGATATGGTGAGAAGCAGGTATGATGCGTTTAAGGTCATTGTGGAGACCACGCGGGAATCGCTTAACGGAGAAAAAAATGTCAGGCTCCAAGTAGCCTGAATTCTGACAAGTGAAATCCATGATTGACTACCAAAAAGTTGGCTTGAAGTGCGGGATTGAGGTGCACCAGCAGCTGGACACGAGGAAGCTTTTCTGCGAGTGCGCTTCTGAATCACAAGAAGAACCAAAAGCGGATATAAAGCGCAGGCTAAGGGCAGTAGCAGGGGAGCTCGGGGAGGTGGATATAGCAGCCCTGCATGAGGTTTTCAAGGCAAAGGAGTTCCATTACAAAATATACCCCGGCGCTTCCTGCCTTGTGGAGATGGATTGCGAGCCTCCACACGAGATGAACAGGGAAGCGCTTGATACCAGTCTCACAATGGCGGCAATGCTGAACTGCGAAATTCCTGATGAGATTCACGTGATGCGCAAGCAGGTGATAGACGGCTCCAACACGACAGGATTCCAGAGGACTGCAATAGTGGGCCTTAACGGCTCCCTCCAGACACAGAAAGGAAAGGTTGGAATAACCAACGTTTCAGTAGAGGAGGAGGCGTGCCAGATTCTCGGGACTGATGAGAAATCCGTTATTTACGGTCTGGACAGGCTTTCCATCCCGCTTGTGGAGATAGGCACAGGACCTGACATAAGGCACCCTGAGCAGGCTAAGGAAGTGTGCCAGACAATAGGGATGTTCCTGCGCTCAACAGGGAAAGTTAAGAGAGGCATAGGGACCATCCGCCAGGACATAAACATTTCCATCCGCGGCGGGGCAAGGATAGAGGTAAAGGGCAGCCAGGAGCTCAGGCTCATACCAACGCTTGTGGAGAAGGAAGTTGAGAGACAGCTCTCACTTATACAAATAATGAATGAGCTGAAGGACAGGGGATTCGGCTTTGTCAGGCAGGAAGGCACTGATGTGACGCATATTTTCACAGGCTCCAAATCCGGCATAACACATGACAAAACAACATATGCGATAAAAATCCCCGGCCTGGCAGGATTCCTCAAGAAAAAGCTAACACATACGCGCACTCTCGGGAACGAGCTCGCGAATTATGTGCGAGCAAAAACCAGAATGAAGGGGATTATCCATTCGGACGAGGAGACAGAAAAATACAATCTTGCGCAGGAGTTCCAGAACCTCTCAGAATTCATGGACGCTTCCAAGCAGGATTTGCTGGTTATAGCCTCGGGCGAAGAGAATGAGTGCAGGAAAGCCATTAAGGCGGTTTCAGACAGGATAAACTCCCTCATGGTTGGCGTGCCTGAAGAGACACGAAAAGCCTTAGAGAACGGTGACAGCGAGTACATGAGGCCGCTTCCAGGCTCCGCGAGAATGTATCCGGAGACAGATATTCCCCCGATCCCGCTTGATTCCAGAAAGCTCTCTCTCATCCGCAAGAACCTTCCCGAGCTTATTGAGGAGAAGATTGTGCGGTTCTCCAAAAAGTACAAGATACAGGAGGAGCTTGCAAGGCAGGTTATCCAGTCAGGGATGGCGGACACTTTTGAGAAGGGAGTGAAGATACTGATAGAGCCTGTGCTTGTCGCGAGCACGCTCACCTCCACATTAACATACCTGAGGCGCGAATCCGTTCCTGTAGAAAAGCTCACGGAAGGGCATTTCACAGAGACGTTCAAGGCAGTCAAGGGCAGGAAATTCTCCAAGGAGAAGCTTCCCGAGATCCTGAGGATGCAGGCTGAGAACCCAACTCTCGGGATTGAAAAGATTCTTGAGAAAGCAGGCGCAGAAGCCCTTGAGCTTGAGCAGCTCCGTCACATAGTTCGGGACATAGTTTCAAATAACCAGCAGGCCCTCTCTCTTGCGAACCCTGAGAAGGCCCTCATGGGGCTTGTGATGGAAAAAGTGCGCGGCAAGATTTCAGGGAAGCTGGTGGCGGAGATTCTGAGGGAAGAGATTGATAAAAGCCAGAAGTGATAAAACTAATTCTCCTTCCTAGCTGCAGCCCACTTTACTATTGAGTTCACAAAATCCTCATAGTTCCTGCCGCTTGCCAAGAAGGAGCGCATGTATCCTGCCTTTGGGGAGATGTCCGGATTTGCGTTCACCTCAAGGACATGCGGCTTGCCCTTTGAATCCAGGCGGATGTCAACCCTGCCATAGTCCCGGAAGCGGAAGATTTCCGCGCATTTTATTGCGATTCTCCTGATTTTTTCCTCCAGGTGCGGGTCGAGCTCTGCAGGGCACTTGACAGGGGTGTTTTTATACTCTTCGCTTTCCTCAAGCCACTTGGCATTATAATCCGTGATTTTGGGCTTGCCTTCTGGAAAATCCTGATAAACTATTTCTGATATCGGGAGGATTTCTATATCAGGGTAATTGCCAAAAATCGAAACATGGAGCTCTCTTCCCTCCATAAATTCCTCCACAAGCGCGGGCTGCCTGAACTCCTGGAGAATGTAGGCAACCCTTTTCTCAAGCTCTTCCTTGGTTCTCACTACAGCCCCTGAATCAATCCCGAAGCTCCCGTCCTCATTGTTCGGCTTGACTATTGCGGGGAATCTCAGAGGATAGGAGATTTTCTGGGTGCTGTGGTAAATTCTGTATCTTGGAGTCGGTATGCGCTCCCTAACTAGAATGTGCTTGGTCTTCTGCTTGTCATTAGTCATTACCAGGCTGAATATGTCAGAGCCTGTGTATGGTATGTTTAGGAGGTTCAGGATGGCAGGGATGTTTATCTCTGTCTGGCTGTTCCCGTTTATGTCCTCGCATATGTTGAAGACAACATCCACGTCAGAATTCTTTATGCGTGAGAAGAACTTTCCCATGGAATACTTGTGGTCCGAGCCGCTCATCTCCAAGGGGATTATCACAGGCTCATGGCCGATGGCTTTGAGGGATTTTTTCAGGGAATGGACATCGTTCTTTATTCCTGCGAATGACAGAATGTCATGCGCACTCTTACCCTTCTCCCCCTTGTCATAAATTATTCCAATCCGCATTTCGATTTTGGAAAGAAGGCGGCTTCGAGTGTGAAGGCGTCTCTGAGTTGGAAGGTGTTCCTTGACACCTTCGGTCTTTATGACGCCTTCTTTCTTTCGTTGCCGCCTTCAATCTAACTATATTTTGAAGTTTTTTCAGCTGCAATTTGTGATTTGAAAGAACTAATAATATATTTATTGGATTTGGTATAAATAAGTTTTTCTTTTTTTCACCATTACACAGGAATTTTTGCATGAGTTTTCAATTTTTCTGAAAGAAAAAATTTTGGTCTAAAAAAGAGAAAAACCTTGAAAAGTGAAATTTCCTGCAAGCTAGGAATCTACTCTTCCCTGCTGCTGGGCAGGTCCGTGCTCTCTGAAAGCTCCTCCACGCGCCTCTTGATAAGCCTCTCAATCTCGCTGGATATTTTCAGCTCCTTCAGGACGCAGAGCGCCTTGAACTTGAGAAAAAGCTCTTTCTCGATCTCTATGGTGGTGGTTATGGTCTCCGGCTTCTGTTCCGGCTTCTCTCCCTGCTCCTCTTCCTCTTGGTGGACCATGGAGATTTCTTGAATTTTGGGTTTAAAAAGCTAACTGTGAGGCAGAAAAGCCTGTTTTTACATAGGGGTATATAAATAGGTTCATATATAAATATAGTTTGTAGTATCTCCTAGGCGCCTAATATGGGCGCCTCTTACTTCTCTCTTTAGCACACATGAAAATATGATATACGAGAATGAAGGTGTACTAAGGAGCAAAGATATTGGTAGTACACCTTCTATCGAAAATGTTTACACTTCGGCAGAAGATGGTAGGAATATAAGAAAGAAGGCGGAAGCCAGGCAGAATGTACTGAAATACCTTGACTCTAAGGTTCCGCCTTCAATCGAAAGTACAAACTACCTGTATCTACCGAGTACAGAAAACGGAAGATTGAGAATCCTCCCCCCATATGGCGGAGCCCCCGCCTCCCGATTGGAATGCTTAACCGCGAATAGGAGCGATCGGGTGGAGGTATGGATAATACGCAAATCAGGATTGATGAGCCGAGAAAGGATGAATGCGAAGCTTTCCGGGTAGTTTTGCTGGACGGGGAGAGTTTACGAGGGAAAGGCGAGATCAAAGACGTCAAGATTGTGAGTCTGGGCAGCCCAGTGCATAGGAAAAATGAAAAAGGGATGGAAGCTTCCCCTTTGAAAGGAAACCCAAAGATTCAGGTTCCTAATGCGGTTTTGTCCAAAAAACCGGCTGAGAGCGGACGGGATAAGGAAGGTTCGCTCTCCAGGAAACAGGGCGGCGTGCGGGTAATAGATTTGAAGAAGGCCTCCGAGAAGGAGGCCGAGAAGGCGAAAGCGAAAGAGAAAGCTGATTCTAGAGTCAGGGAAGAGAAGAACCTCAGGCACGACCTGAACAATTCGATAGCAGAGGGCTCATTCACGACTTCCTCCAGCAGTATAGTCAGCTCTTATGCGACCCCCTTTGCGCTGGCCCTCAATGCCTCGAACTCTGAGATAGGGATTCTCACTTCAGTACAGAACCTTGCCGGGATACTTTCGCAGATTCCCGGAGCAAGGCTCACCAGGAGCATGACCAGGAAGAAGATATGGCTGATATGCACTATCCTCTCCAGGCTGTTCCTGATACCCCTCATATTCATAGGCCTTTTCTCGCCTGCGACAGAGATATGGATTCTCATAATCCTTCTGGGTTTCGTGTCATTCTTTTCCAGCATGAGGGGGCCTGCATGGTCAAGCATGATGGGAGACATAGTCCCCCAGGAAAGGAGAGGGCGCTATTTCGGGAAGAGGAACATGGTAATAGGGTTTGCAGGCATGGTCGCCACCCTCGGTGCAGGTTCTGCTGTATTCTACTGGGGTTTCCCGGTGATTTTTGCAGTGGCTGTGATCGCCTCATTCATTTCCATAATATTCTTCCTCAGGATACGGGAGCCTGAGCTCAAGCAGGACAGGGGTTACCACTACAGGATTCACTTTCACCCAAGCGATCTGGTTTATCAGATAAAAACCAACAGGAATTTCGCTATGTTCACTGTCTACATGACAGTTGTGAACTTTGGAGTAAACATAGCAGCCCCGTTCGCTGCCGTGTACATGCTCAAGAACCTGAATGTGGGATATGGATGGTTTGCAGTGCTGGTGACGATAGGAGCGCTGGTTCAGCTGCTTTCCATGAAGTACTGGGGGAGCAGGTGCGACAAATACGGGAACCGCAAGATTCTTGTGATATCAGGCTTTCTCATCTGTTTCGTGCCCTTGGGTTACATGCTGTCCACAAACGTTTTCCATCTGATAATCCTGAAAGTTTATGACGGTTTCGTTTGGGGAGCGTTTGACCTGGTGATCTTCAACTACCTGCTTGCTGTCACGCCAGCTGAGAAAAGGCCGGGGTTCGTGGCGAACCACAATTTCATGACAGGCGCAGGAACGGTCACAGGGGCGTTATTCGGGGCCTTCCTGGCTGAGCAGTTCCAGTCTGGCGGTTTCATGGTTTTTTACGGGCTGCAGCTGGTCTTTTTTGTATCCCTGATAATAAGGCTATCAACAACAATATTCCTCCCGAAAATAGTCGAGGTGGAGAGCAGGCAGGACGAATGCGTTCCTGTAAAGTATGTGTTCTGGGACACGGTAGCGATAGGCCCTGCAAAAGCGGTGGAGCACGCGATATCCAGCGCATTCCGCTACCCGTACGGCGTTAAGATTAAAAGCAAGCTCGGACTAAATAATA
>Ga0153915_10005484_pt1 | contig 11810 bp, 10 predicted proteins | sample Opewatmetagenome_2_FD_107003 | JGI IMG/M metagenome (GOLD analysis project Ga0153915, IMG submission 107003) | Freshwater wetland microbial communities from Ohio, USA - Open water 3 Core 3 Depth 3 metaG | ecosystem: Environmental > Aquatic > Freshwater > Wetlands | place: USA: Ohio, Lake Erie...
TGCAAAAGGTTTATTACTCAAATGCAGAAAAACTATTAGTTAAGAAGTGAGATCATCATAATTGATGATTTCTAAAAATAGAAACATATTATTTCTCGTAAGCGATAACAATCTTGATGGGATGATTTTGTCGATCTACCGGAAACCAAATCATTGGAGAGTTGGATAATGGAAACACGAGGAATATTTACTCGTGAGGAAATATATTCCCAGCCTGATTCCTGGATCGATGGAATTGAAATTTTGAGAAAGAACACAAAAGCGATCCAGGAGTTTGCACAGTCTGAAGATATTCTACAGGTTATTTTTACGGGATGTGGTTCGACATATTACTTATCCTGTGCGGCAGCTGCAGTATTTCAGGAGATGACTGGAATCTATTCACGCGGATTGCCAGCATCAGAATTATGGTTATCTCCACAGATTTATCATGTCTTATCTGGGCGAACAATCTTAATCGCCATAAGCCGTTCAGGAGAAACGACAGAGACCATTAATGCATGTGATGCATTTCGCAATAAATATGGTGGGAGACTCATGACTTTCGTATGTGACCCAAATTCAGCACTTGCAAAAATGGGCGCTGTAAATCTCATATTTCCATCCGGGATGGAGAAAAGCATCGCTCAAACCAGAGCCTTCTCGACTTTATACCTGGGTGTGGTTGGCTTAGGTGCCATCTGGGCGGGAAAAGCTCCATGGTTCGATCAACTTAATTCCTTGCCATTGATTGGGAGGCGAATTGTAGATAATTGCTCCTCGAAAGCAGAATTTCTTGGTAAAAATTTAGAATTCGATCGAGTTTATTTCTTGGGTTCCGCTGGACGTTATGGATTAGCTTGCGAATTAAATTTAAAAATGAAAGAGATGTCGTTAACCCACAGTGACGCATTCCATTTTCTGGAATTCCGTCATGGACCGAAGGCAATGGTCAACCAAAATACTTTAGTAGTTGGATTAGTGTCCGAAATCAATACAGGTCACGAGATGAATGTGATACTAGATATACAAGATTTAGGCGCGAAAATTGTCACTATTGGAGAAAATAATACAGATATTTCATTTAATTCTGGATTGGAGGAGGTGATGCGTAATATTTTGTATCTTCCCTTTGGTCAGATGATGGCATATGAACGCTCCATGGCTAAAGGTCTGAATCCGGATCATCCAACTAATCTTGATTCAGTAGTGAAACTTCCCTAATAAAGGAGAAGACAAAACTGATCACTCCATTTCTGATAATAATATCGTCAACTAGTGAATAAAAAGGAGAAGAAAATGAAAAAGTTAATGTTCGTTTTCGTAATTATTAGTATGATGTTGGTGGCTTGTGGGACCGGTGGTCAGGTCACTGGAAACGAGAAAGTGACATTGCGGCTCTGGACCCATACCAACAACGCATTTAATACAGGTTATGATGCATTAATCACCGCTTATCAAACCGAACATCCCAACGTCACTATAAATCGAGAGTCGTTTGAATATGACCTTTATTTGCAAACTTTGCAAACAGCCATGCCGGCTGGTGAAGAAGCCGATATCATTCAGCTATTTGGCACATGGACATCTCAGTATTATGAACGATTAGCTCCGGTCCCATCCAATGTGATGACATTGGATCAAGCGAAGAAACTATTTTATTCAGCTCCCGTCGGAGGTTTCATTGTTGATGGCAAATTATATGGCTTTCCGCAGGAGTTTAACTGTGAATATGGTGGTGTATTGGTCAATAAGACGATGTTTCAGGCAGCCGGCTTGACTTTCCCACCTCAATGGAAGACCATGGATGATGTTGTAGCCGATGGGCTAAAGTTGGTTCAGAAGGATGCCTCGGGCATGATGAGTGTAGCAGGCTTCCATTTCACATCAGCCGATCCGATCGCTTTCTCGTTTCTAGCGGGTATTAAACAACGCGGAGGTGATTATTGGAATACTGACCATACTGGATTCACCTTCAATACACCTGAAGCCAAGGTACAGCTTGAGTGGATGGTTAATGCAGTTCAATCCGGAATAGTTGATCCATTGGTCTTCAATGATGCTACAAATCCCGTAATAGATGCCTTCTTTACCAATAAGGCAGCCATTGGTTACATTGGAGCCTGGGCAATTGCCGAAGGACAGACCAACTTCCCTGATTTCGCTGATGAATGGGATTATATCTACCTGCCACCAACTCAGGGAGAGCCAGTTTTTGTGGCTGATTCGGGATGGGGATTAACAGTATCTCCCAATAGTAAGTCCCAAGATGTCGCCTGGGATTTCATCAAGTTTGTAACCACTGACACCAAGAATGCCCTTTCTTGGAACCTTGCCAGCGGAACCATCCCAGCAATGCCGGAAGTTGCTAAATCATCAGATATTGCTTCTAAAGAGCCCTGGGTGGCTAAAGCTCTGGATATTCTGCCTGATGGTGAATACCTGGGCAATATGCCTGATCGCGACCTGGTAATGTACGAGATCATCTACCCGCGAATTCTAGAAGCGTTGCAAGGGGTCACGTCAATTGATGAAGCCTTGGCGACTATTGACTCTGAAGCCAATTCCACTTTCAAATAAAATACTAACTCCAAGGGGGGAGCAGGTCACACCTGCTCCCTGACGCAATCATTACTTCTTATGAGAAATTTTAAGAGATATTTAATGAAGCTTCTACTAAAACAGGAAAAGAGACAGAAAGGGGGACTAGCAATTGCCAAGGGTCGTTTTGTTCTTGGGATTACTGTCCCTCTGTTAATTTATGAGTCCTTGGGGCTTTTTATCATTGGTTGGGCATTTGTGTTGATGTTTTTTAAGTACAGCTCAGGCCGTCTTGGTGGACCCATTCTCGGATTAGGTGGCAGCAATCCATTCGTGGGATTTGGCAATTTTATTGAAATGTTCAATGGAACATCAGTCGAAGCGAATTTGTTCCGTATCAGTTTAAAAAACACATTGATTTTTGCCCTGGCTGTGTTACCGCTTAACTTGATGATAACTCTACCCTTGGCTTATTTATTGGAGTCGATTGGCGAACGGTTTAAGGCTCTTTATCGAACCATATATTTCCTTCCCGTTCTGACCTCATCTGTAGGTGTGGCATTAATCTGGTTGAGTATGTATGACCCTCAGGCTGGCTGGATCAATGCGATCATTCGCCTGTTTGGTGGCACACCCGTATCCTGGCTTTCAGATCCGCGCGCCGGTTTTGCGGGTGTATCTGTAGCCATGTGGGCTGTGATTTTGGCTTATCTGTGGCAGGATTATGGTTACAACATGGTCATATTTATAGCAGCGCTTCAGGGAGTCCCACAAGAATTAAAAGATACGGCAATGATGGATGGAGCCAATCGCTGGCAAACATTTATTAAAATTACTATTCCACTTATCCGCCCAACAATGCTGTTTGTCTGTGTGATGACCATGTTATCGTCATTCCAGGTATTTGACATTATTCAAGTGATGACAAACGGCGATCCTGGAAATCAGACACAGGTGTTGATGCTGGACATATATAAAAATGCTTTTCGTTATCAGCAACTTGGATGGGCAGCTGCTGAATCTTTCATTTTATTTCTGCTTGTGATGGGGGTAACCATTATCCAGATGCGATTGTTGCGCACAGAATGGGAGTATTAAAATGACTACTCAAGCTATGCCCAACAGCATCCTACCCCGCTCGGCAAAATCTCAACGAAGCTCATTCTTTGAGAGCCGTTTTTTCTTCTATTTAACACTGACATTCGGGCTAGTCTTTACCCTGCTGCCTTTCCTAATGATGATCTTCAGTTCTTTAAAGACCAATACAGAGGTGTTACGCGTCCCACCTACTTTTTTACCCGAAAATCCAACCTTTTCGAATTATATTACTATCTTCAACGATCCTCGGTTGCCACTCTTACGCTTCTATGCCAATAGCGCATTTGTCGCTGTCTTCAATGTGACGGCTACACTATTCACCAGTGCTTTAATTGGTTATATGTTTGCCAAGTTTGAATTTGCTGGTAAGCGACTTTTGTTTGGCTGGTTTTTAACCATGATGATGATCCCAAGCCATATCACCATGATTCCAAGCTACTTGATTCTTGCAAAATTGGGATTGATTAATTCTTTATGGGGCTTGGTCATTTTTAGCGCGGTCGATGCTTTTGGGATATTTATGCTGCGTCAGTTTTGCGAAACCTTGCCCAACGAGCTGTTGGATGCAGCCCGCATTGACGGAGCCAGTGAGTGGCAAATTTTTTTGAGAATTGTCTTGCCTCAATTAAGCGCACCGCTGGCTACTCTGGGCATCCTAGGCTTTATGGGTAATTGGAACGCATACCTTTGGCCGATGATCGTCTTACAAAAAGTCGAAGTCCGTACTCTACCTATCATTTTAACTTGGTATAACTCCACGCATACCGGACAGGGTGCATTGGTGATGGCGGCTACTGTCTTGATAACCATGCCGATTTTATTGGTGTTGGTATATTTCCAACGCTGGATCGTTAAGGGCTTTGTCACAACTGGTTTGAAATAATTGAGATAATAATGGCTGTCCACCTGTAATGAAGTACAACATGACTAAAATCTAAATGCTATTGCAGGTTATAGGCATTACTTCGCAAATGAGAGTGAATAATAATGGAACCCAGACGATTTGATGTGGTCGTAGTGGGAGAACTTAACCCTGATTTGATATTATCGGGCGATGTAATTCCTGAATTTGGGCAGGTGGAAAAATTAATCGAACAGGCAGTATTGACCATTGGTAGTTCTTCAGCCATATTCGCATGCGGCGCTGCCCGACTTGGTTTGCGGGTTGCATTTATTGGTAAGGTTGGAGGAGATTTATTGGGTGAATATATGGTACGATCTCTGAATGATTATGGGATTGATACCAGCGGGATAGTGGTCGATAAGCTAACCCCAACAGGAGTGTCAGTTATCCTGTCCACCGGTCATGATCGTGCGATATTGACTCATCCAGGGACGATCTTAAATTTTGAATATTCAGATATATATCTAGATATTATTAAGAATGCCCGTCACCTGCATGTTGGGAGTTTTTTCATCCAGGAGAAATTACATCCAGATCTTCCCATTTTATTTGATCAGGCACATGAATGGGGATTATCAATTTCATTGGATACAAACTTTGATCCAATGGGTAATTGGGATGGAGGCTTGGTTGAATTGCTGAGGAAGGTGGATGTGTTTCTTCCGAATGCGGTTGAATGCCAGAGGATTGCAAGAGTTCCTAATCTGGATCTAGCGGTGGATTATTTTAGTTCGAAGGTAAAGTGTTTAGGGATAAAGCTCGGAGAAAAGGGGGCTATTTTATATCAAGGATCGAAAAAATACAGTTGTGAGGCTTTAGGTGTGTCGGTCATCGATACTGTAGGCGCAGGGGATTCATTTGATGCTGGATTTATCTATGGTTACTTAGCTGGTTGGGACCCAACGCGAATTCTTAAATTAGCAAATATTTGTGGTGGTCTTTCCACGCGCCGGGCTGGAGGGACTGCTGCGCAGCCTACCGTAGATGAAGCGATGAGTTATCTATAATCATACTATTTTGCTCGCGTTATTCATGACAATAATTTTTGACCAACGGTATTTCCATGAGAGATTTAAACGAAATTATCCAAGACCTGATCTTGCGTAAGGAACAAGGGAAAAAACCAATCACTTTATTAGCTGTGTGTCCGAATTCTTCTGCAGTTTTAGAAGCAGCCGTTAGGGCAGCTGCCAGAAGTCGTAGTATTATGTTATTCGCAGCAACCTTGAATCAAGTGGATTATGAATCCAGTTATACCGGCTGGACTCAGGCTGATTTTGTCCGGCAGCTGAAAGAATTCGCATATAAATATCATTGGTCTGGACCTTTATATCCTTGCCTTGATCATGGTGGTCCGTGGTTAAAAGACTTGCATAGTCTGGCTAAATTATCCTATTTAGAAACCATGAATAGTGTGAAAATCAGCCTGACTGCATGTATTGATGCAGGATATAAACTTTTGCACATTGATCCAACTGTAGACCGAACACTCTTGATAAACCAACCACTTCCAATCCAACTTATAGTAGATAGGACAGTGGAATTAATTGGGCATGCCGAACGAATTCGGTCAGAAAGAGGATTACCTAAGTTAGCATATGAGGTGGGAACTGAAGAAGTCCACGGCGGATTAGTTGATGTTGACCGTTTTGTTGAATTTCTTACCTTACTTCGAGCTAAGCTAAAGAGGAATAATCTTGATCACTGCTGGCCTTGTTTATTAGTTGCACAAATTGGCACAGATTTACATACGACTATTTTTAAACCAGATGTTGCCCAGCGTTTAAACTCAATTCTGGCACCGCTTGGTTCAATGTTAAAAGGACATTACACCGATTGGGTCGATAATCCAGAAGAGTATCCTACCGCAGGGATTGGTGCCGCTAATGTTGGACCTGAATTTACGGCCGAGGAATTTGTAGCGCTCTGGGAATTGGAAAGACAGGAGAGGGTAGTTACCAAGCAATTACGCATAACACCCTCGAATTTTATTGAAACACTTAAAAATGCTGTGATCGAATCGGGACGGTGGAAAAAGTGGCTATTACCAGAAGAAGAGGGTCTAGTTTTTAGTGATTTGACTTCGACAAGAAAGGAATGGTTACTAAAGACAGGTTCCCGATATATTTGGACAAATGATCAGGTAGTCGCTGCCAGGGATATAATGTATAACAACCTTTGGAAGAAACAAATTGATGCACATAACTATGTTATAGAAAAGATCACTAAGGTAATTGAGAAATATGTAACAGTTTTTAATCTTCAAAATTCTGTGGATATATTGGGTATGTAAATGGGGTGATGAATTCCTCGTGCATAAATAGCGCATTCTGCTATAAAGTTATATAATTTTGTATTATTACTTCAAATATATTGTTTTCCATGAACTGATGGACTTGATTACTTCTGCACCAGTTTTGTGAAAGTGTTATTATAGTGTGATTATTGTTCTTTAGTATTTTTTACCTAATTGCCAGGAAGTTGATTCAATTTAGCCCCATAAGTAAAATTTCTATATCATCGAAATTTTGGGATGTTGTTCATTTCCTTTTATTACAAATCGGTAGGCAATTAAGGCGATTGTAGCTAACAATTCTGTCAAGGTGCATTACAAAAAAATCAAGTCGTTCGACTACAATCTATGATAATATGTGACTGTCAATAAACAGAGGACATAGCATTGACCTGGCAGTTTACATCTGAGGTATTAATTTCATTTCTTACAGCCGCGGTTGCATTAATTATAGGCTTAGCGAGCACGCGCTGGTGGAAAACCCCCGGGATCGTCTATTTTTCATTGCTAATGATATCCATTGGGGGATGGGCGCTATTTTCAGGCTTTGAAGTTGCCTCGTTACAGCCATCTGAAAAAATCTATTGGGCAAAATTCCAATTTGTCGGTATTGCTTTAATCCTGGCATTTTGGTTATTGCTTACCTTGCAATACTCCCACCAGGATCAAAGAATATCACCTTGGTGGATTGTTGTATTATTGATAATCCCGTTAATGAGTATATTTGTAGTCATAACCGATGATACACGCCATTGGTTATGGCAATCTATCATTCCGACAAGAAATGTACCAGGTGCGCCCCTAATATATACTCGTGCCTGGTGGTTCAACCTTTCAACTTTTTATTCTTATTTGCTAATTATTATCGGAGCATTTATATTAATTCGCAGGTCGGTACTCCCTCTAAAATCGGCAGGTGTGAGGGCATTATTACTTTTGTCTGGGATAATTCCACCATTAATATGCAATTTAATCTACCATTCGCAGATTTTCCCGGTTAATAATTTACAGATCATGTTAATGGTTGGGTTAATGATTAGTGGGATGATTTACTTCTGGGGTATCTATTATTTTCAGCTACTCGAAAAAACCTCATTAGCACATGATGTGATCATCGATAAAATGAGTGAAGGTGTTATCGTTCTTGATCGAAGGGATCGAATTCATAATATTAACTCCACCGCTTTGAGCATGTTGGGATTGAGCAAACGTTCTGCGAAGCGAAAAAGCCTAAACGATATCATTACCATTTGGCCAGGAATTGCAGATACTTTTCGAGTTCCACACGATTTTGAAACTGAAGTAAGAATTAACGGAGATTCTCCAAGAACCTTGAGCGTTCGAACGACCAACCTTAAAGATAAAGATGGACAATCCACGGGACGTATGGTCGTTTGGCGAGACATTACTCAATACAGGCGTGTAGAATCAACCCTAAGGGATTCAGAAGCTCGCTTTAAAGCATTGTTTCAAGGCGCACCCGACGCAATCATCATCACCGATAAAAATAGCCGAATCGTACTCGTAAATAACCAAACTATTACCCTTTTTGGTTATTCCATCGATGAATTGACGGGTAATTCGATCGATCTTGTGATCCCAGAACGATACCGAGAGGCATATTGTAAATATCAAAAAGCTTTTATTGATGAGATAGAGACACGTCCGGGAATAAGCTTACCTTTAAACGGTATAAGGAAGAATAAACGAGAAATTCCGATTGAAATCGCATTAAGCCCGGTAAAAATCCCGTCTGGGGTCATATTTACCAATATTATTCGGGATCTTACCCTTCGTAAAGAAGCAGAAGAACAACTGCGTTTACAAAGTGTCGCACTTGAATCTGCTGCCAATGGGATATTGATTACGGATCGGAATGGAAATATTCAATGGGTAAACCCTGCCTTTACAAAAATGACAGGTTATAGCGCTGATGAAGTACATGGAAAGAATCCTCGCATCCTAAAATCCGGACTGGTTCCACAAGATATTTATAATAACTTATGGAAAACGATATTAAGTGGCAATGTTTGGCATGGAGAATTAGTAAATCAAAGAAAAGATGGAACCATCATCACTGAAGAACAAACGATTGCACCGGTGAGAGATGGTGCTGGCCATATCATCCATTTTATAGCCATCAAACAGGATATCACTGAGCGTAAACATGTAGAAGAAGCACTTAGTAAACGGTCAGATCAGATTGCCACCCTAAACCGGGTTATGCGCGCATTAAGTTCCACCTTGGATCTTTCCAAAGTCTTGGATATGATTTTGCATGAAATCCAACAGGTGATCCCATATGATAGTGCATCGGTATGGCTTTGTAAAAATAATAGTCTGGAAATCATCGCTGCCCATGGATTCCCTGATTCTGAGACCTTGATCGGAACCTCATTTGATTTGAATTCAAAGGATAATCCCAATACACAGGTCATACAGACGCGCATGCCATTGATTGAAGGTGATGTCTATTCAACCTATAGTACTTTCAGTAATGGTGTTCAATCTAGATATAAGAATCGTGGTTGGATGGGTGTCCCTATGATCATCGGCGACCGTGTGATTGGAATGTTGGCGTTTGATAAAAATGTGCCAAATTTTTATACACAAGAACAATCACAATTCGCTCTTGTCTTTGCCGCTCAGGCAGCAATTGCCATTGAAAATGCACGGTTGTATTCTGATGCTCAAAAGGAATTAACTGAAAAGATTAATGCTGAGGCGAAATTACTAAAATTACAGAAAGAACTTGAGGAGCAGGCGATCCGAGATTCCTTGACGGGTTTATATAATCGTAGATTCCTGGATGAGACCTTGTCACGCGAATTGTCCCGAGCGGAACGGGATAAATACTCGGTAAGCATTGTTATGCTCGACCTTGATCACTTTAAAATGTTCAATGATACCTACGGCCACGACGTTGGCGATATGATGCTCAAGCAACTAGGTAAGCTATTATCTTCTCAGGTGAGAGCGGGAGATATTGCGTGCCGATTCGGAGGTGAAGAGTTCGTGGTTGTGATGCCTAAGGCATCCTTATCTGTTGCAAAGCAAAGAGCAAACGATTGGCGTATGAAATTTGAGAGTCAAATCCTGATTCATGAAGGCGAAGTACTGAACGCAACACTTTCTGCAGGCGTTGCTGTTTATCCATTACATGGAACTACAAGCGATGAAATCATCCGTAAAGCAGACCAGGCGATGTATGCTGCCAAAGCAGCTGGTCGTAACCTGGTAATCATGGCTGAATAAGCACCCATCTCAAAGAATATGCAAATCAAACTTAATCACATTTTCCTTACCACACACGGGAATACAGATATCATTGAGATTACCCAAAACGTAATAGAGAGTGTCGATTCGAGTACCCTAACCAGTGGTCTTGTGACTATTTTCTGTCCGTCTTCTACCAGTGCAATAACAACTCTTGAATACGAGCCAGGTGTTCAACAAGATTTGAAACGAATATTTAATGAACTCGTTCCTGTTGAATCTACCTATCAACATGACGAAGCATGGCATGATGGGAATGGGCACAGTCATATCCGGGCAGCATTATTGAAAGCATCATTGACTGTACCCCTGGTCAATGGGCGAATGACCTTGGGTACCTGGCAGCAGATAGTTTTCATTGATTTTGATACTCGTCCGAGAAAAAGGGAGATCATCGTCCAAATCATCGGTGAGTAGAAAAAAATCGCAAGCGAACATTTATTTGATCGCTGGCGATTTATAATTTCTGAGAGCGGTTCAAGCATCTATACAGGGATATCTTCTTCAGATCGCATTGCTGTAAATGCAGCTATTGCGACTTCCAGCATATCTATGGTTGGTTCCCTAGTAGTTAAATGCTGGAGTGCCAAATTAGGTTTGATTAATACTCTAACAACTTTTGAATCCAAATGATTGGCTGTCCAACGAATATATTCATATGCAATGCACGCTAGGATAGGTAGAAATAGTACCCGACTTACCATCCGCCACCAAAATGGTAGTGGTCCGAAAAGAGAAAACACCAGAATTGAAAGCAATATCAAGGTGAGCAAGAAAGCAGTGCCGCACCGTGGGTGTTCAGTTGAAAATCGGGCCACACTTTCAGGAGATAATTCAGCTCCCGCCTCATAGGCGTTGATGGTTTTATGCTCTGCACCATGATAAGCAAAAACGCGACGAATATCAGGCATCTGGCCGACTGCCCAAATATATCCAACAAGCAATAGCAAGCGGATCAAACCTTCTACTAAATTCCCCCACCATGATCCTATCCCTAAAAAACGTTCAGAAAGCTGACCTAATGCAGCAGGTGCCAGGAAGAAAAGACCAACACCGATAGCTAGCGATACAAATAAGATAAGGTAAAGCATAGGTCCTTCAATTTTTTCATCTTCACCGGTTTGGGTATTAGCGGAGATGGTAAGAGCGCGGGTCCCTAAAAGTAACGCATCCAACAACATTACCAAACCGCGTAGAAATGGGATTTTGATAATCTTTTGCTTATATAATGCCCCTAGAGGCTCTTTATGTACTGTAATGTCCTTATTCGGGGCGCGCATCGCGATGGCGACGGAATTCGTACCACGCATCATTACACCTTCGATTACAGCCTGACCACCATACAATGGGAAACGGGATTTTTCAGCCATAGCCAACCTATAAAAACAGTAACATTAACATTCTAGTGTTATCGACGATCATTGCGCTAAATTGAAATAAAAATGGATAAATGTATCAATTCCACGGTACCAAGTGGGGAGATGAAGCTTTTCATTCGGTGAATGCATATTATCGTCTGGCATTGAAAACCCTGTATTAACTGTTTCCACGCCTAAAATCTGCTGGAAGTCCATGACTACAGGTACACTTCCACCTTCGCGCTTAAAAACTGGTTGTTTATGCCACACAGTTTCCAACGCACGGGATAATGCTTTAATATATATCGAATTCCGATCTGAGATGGAAGCAGGTCCTCCATGCATAGTGATAAGACTCCAA
>Ga0153915_10005485_pt1 | contig 11810 bp, 12 predicted proteins | sample Opewatmetagenome_2_FD_107003 | JGI IMG/M metagenome (GOLD analysis project Ga0153915, IMG submission 107003) | Freshwater wetland microbial communities from Ohio, USA - Open water 3 Core 3 Depth 3 metaG | ecosystem: Environmental > Aquatic > Freshwater > Wetlands | place: USA: Ohio, Lake Erie...
GCCGCTATATTACCATATGTCTATAGGGATAGTAGTGTATTGCCGGAAAAACCTGGCGACGGCGACGGCGAACACAGGTGCCGGGGAACTTCAGTCCTTGTCGCCGGCCTGGCCGGCGGGAGGCTGGGCGGCGGGGACCGTTTCCGACGTGGATGACGTCTGGCAGGTGGAGTCGAGGAAGGCGCCTTCTTCGACGATCAGGCGCGGCGTCGTGAGCGTTCCGAAGACGCGGCCCTTGTTGTGAATCTCGATCCGATCGGTCGCCTGAAGATGGCCGTGTATCTCGCCGTTGATCACCAACTGGCCGACCTTGACGTCGGCTTCCACCCGGCCCTTTTCGCCGATGACCAGCAGAGAGTCGGAACAGATGGTCCCCTTGAAGGACCCCTCGATTCGGAACGATCCCTTGAAGGTCAGGTCGCCCTTGAATTCCGACTCCATATCGATCAGGCCGGCCAGTTTGGATTCGTTGAGCTCTCTGGGCTTGTCTTTCATGAGGAGGCTCCTTTGACTCTATCATATATGCGATTGAGGTCGTCCAACGAAAAATAGAATATCTTCAGGACGCCTTTGCTTCGGCTGCCCGAGATCAGGACTTTGGTTCCCAGGATCTTGAGCATCTCTTCCTGAAGGGCGCGGAGATCGGGATCCTCGAGATGCCGCTGGGTCCGCGGGGGCCTCTCTTTCAGCCGGTTGACGAGCTTCTCCGTGTTCCTGACGGAGAGGCTCTTTTCGACCACCTGGCGGCAGGCGAACAGTTGGGCCGCAGTTTCCTCCAGCGCCAGCAACGTCCGGGCGTGGCCCATCGAAATTATCCCTTCGTTGACGTGGTCCTGAATCTCCTGGGGGAGCTTCAAGAGCCGGACGTAGTTCGTCACCGAGGTCCTGTCCTTGCCGACTTTGTCCGCGACTTCCTGCTGGGTGTAGCCGCCCTCGTCGATCAGGCGTTGATAGGCCTGGGCGATTTCGAGCGGATTCAGCTCTTCCCGATGGATGTTTTCGATGAGCGAGATCTCCAGCTGTTTCTCCCGCGGGATGTTCCGGATGAGGACGGGCATTTTTCTCAGGCCGGCCTTTTGGGAAGCCCGCCACCGTCTTTCGCCGACGATGATCTTGTAATAGTCTTCCTCGGGCGTCACGACGATAGGCTGGACGACGCCGGATTCCCTGATCGACTGGGCCAGCTCCTCGATGGATTGGTCGTCGAACTTCATCCGGGGTTGAAAGGGATTCGGCCTGATCTCGTCGATCTCGACCTCGGCGAACCTCTCTTCCTTCAGAATGCTGAATTCATTGGGGATAAACGCCCCCAGTCCTTTTCCCAGGGCTTTTTTGCTCATTTCTGCAGAATCTCCTCTGCGAGTTTAATATAGGCTTCCGCTCCCTTAGATTTTATATCATAAAGAACGATTGGCTTCCCAAAACTCGGCGACTCGGCCAGCCGGACGCTCCGGGGGATGACCGCTTCGAACGTGATGTGCTTGAGAGATTTGCGGATTTCCTCCGCCACCTGCTTGGACAGATTCGTCCGCTCGTCGTACATCGTCAGCAGGATCCCTTCGACGGCCAGCCGGGGATTGAAATAGGTCCGGACTGTTTCGAGGGTCTGGAAGAGGTCGGGAATCCCTTCCATGCAGAAAAACTCCGCCTGGACCGGGATGATCAGCGAATCGGCGGCCGCGAGGGAATTGATGGTCAGCAAACCGAGCGAGGGCGAACAATCGATGAGGATGAAGTTGAAATACTTACGGATTTTTTCGATGGCTTCCTGCAGCCTTTTTTCCCGCCGTTCGGCATTGAACAACTCCGCCTCGACGCCCGCAAGCTCCGGGGTGCATGGGCAGAGGTACAAATTGTCCAATTCATAGCCGATGATACAGTCCATCGGATCCGCGCCGTTCATCAGGGCCTGATAGATGCCCTTGCCGCTGACCTTGGGCTTGCCCAGGCCGAGCGTCGACATCCCCTGCGGGTCAAAATCAATAAGAAGGGTCCTCCGATTCTTAAGAGCCAAACAAGCAGCGAGATTTATGGAGGTAGTGGTCTTCCCGACTCCGCCCTTCTGGTTGGCAATGGCAATGACTTTATTCATTTTCGTGCCAAGTTCCACGTGAAACACCGGCCGCCCGGCCGGCTTTCTTCCTCTGGACTTCCAGATAAAGACTGAGGTTTTGGACCGCCGCGGGAGTCATGCCCGATATCCGCCTGGCATCTCCCAAAGTCTCCGGCCTGGACTTTTCGAGCCTCTCGACGGCTTCCCGTGTCAGTCCGGGGACTGCCTTGAAATCCATTTTCGTGGGGATCTTTTCCATGTCTGTCTTGAAAGCTTTGGCGATTTCCCTATTTTGTTTCCTGATATAGCCTTCGTACTTGACTTCGGCTTCGACGAATCTCATGTCCTCGCCGCCCATCCCTTCGTTGAACCGGCTATATTCTAACACATCCTTAAGGCTGTTTTCAGGTTTTTTCAGATAGTCGAAGAGCGAAATCGTGTCCCCGGACCCGGACTTGATTCTCTCCTTTTTCAAGAGATCCATGGCCCGGTCCGTCCTGGCCCATCTTTCCATGGCATTCCGCCAATCTTCCTCCCTGATTAGGCCGAATTCGCGGCCGTATTTCATCAGCCGCCTGTCGGCGTTGTCGATCCTCAAGACAAGGCGGTGCTCGGCCCTGGATGTGAACAGCCGATACGGCTCTTCCACGCCCCTGGTCACGAGATCGTCGATGAGCACTCCGATATAGGCCTCGCCCCTGCCCAGGACGAACGGTTTCTTCTTCATGATCTTGAGCCCGGCGTTGATTCCGGCCATCAGCCCTTGCGCGGCCGCTTCTTCGTACCCCGACGTCCCGTTGATCTGGCCGGCCAGGTACAGGCCGGAGATTTTCCTTGTTTCAAGGGTATGAAAGAGCTCGGTGGGGGAGAAGGCGTCGTATTCGATGCCGTAAGCCGGCCTCAGGATCCTGGCCCGGTCAAGGCCGGGGATCGTGGCCAGAATATCCCTCTGCACTTCGACCGGCAGGCTTGAAGACATTCCGTTGACGTATGTTTCCGCCGTATCGATTCCCTCCGGCTCCAGGAAGAACTGATGCCGGGCGTGATGGGGGAACTTGACGACTTTGTCCTCTATCGAGGGGCAATAGCGCGGCCCGACACCGGTGATCTTCCCGCTGTACAGGGGGGATTTGTCAAGATTCCGCCGGATCACGGCGTGGGTCTTATCGTTCGTGTATCCCAGATGGCAGAGAACCTTGTTTTCGACGGGCCTCCGTGTCCGGAAAGAAAAGGGCACGGGCTCGTCATCCCCCGGTTGAGGCGTGAATTCTTCCCAGCCGATCGTGTTCCTGTCGAGGCGCATGGGGGTCCCGGTTTTCAGCCGGATAGTCCTTATCCCCGTCTTTTTTATGGCCGCGGCCAGACCGATCGAAGAAGGCTCGTTGGCCCGGCCGGCGGCGTAGCTCTCAAGTCCGATATGGATGACGCCGTTGAGGAATGTCCCCGGCGTCAAGATGACCGCCCGGCCCTCGATGGACATCCCGTCCAGGGTTCGCACGCCGCGGGCCCGACCGCCCGTCAGGATGAGCTCCGTCGCGATGCCCTGAAAGACATGCAGTCCCGGGATGTTTTCGAGACGGCGCGTCATGACGGTCCGGTAGAGGGCCTTGTCGCATTGCGCCCGTGGGGCCTGGACGGCCCCTCCCCGGCTCCGGTTGAGGAGGCGGAACTGAATGCCCGTCTCGTCGGCCAGCTCGCCCATCAAGCCGCCGAGCGCGTCGATTTCCCTGACGAGATGCCCCTTGGCCAGGCCGCCGATGGCCGGATTGCAGGACATCTGGGCAATCGTTTCGAGATTGATGGTCACCAGGCAGGCCCTGAGGCCCATGGCGCAGACGGCCGCGGCCGCCTCGCAGCCGGCGTGCCCGGCGCCGACAACGACGACATCGTAACCGGCGTCCTTCTTCATCGCCGCCTACTTCCCGACGCAGAAACGGCCGAAGACATCGGCCATGATCTCGTCCGCCTTGATTTCCCCGGTCAGCCGTCCCAGGAGGGAAAGCGCCTTCCTCAGCTCCTCGGCGTACAATTCCTCTCCCCGGCCGGCTCGGAGCAACCTGCCGCCTTCGGCCAGCGCCTCCCGGATCTCGAGAAGCATATCCTTCTGCCCGGCGTGCAGGATGATGTCCTCGCCGAAATCCGCCGCCGGAACAAAAGTCCGCCGGATTTCAGCCCTCAGTTCATCCATATTCTTCCCCTTCAGGGCTGAAACCCTGACCAGAGGGGAGCCCGCGGATAAGGCCCGGACCCTATTTTCGTCGATCCGGCTCCGCAGGTCGCCCTTATTGATGACCACGACGGTCTTTTTCCCCCGGAATCCAGTGATCAGCCGCTCGTCCTCGGCGCCCGCCGGCCGCGAACCGTCCAGGACGATCAACAGGCCGTCCGCCTCCCGGGCGATCTTCTTCCCCTTGAGCATCCCCTCTTTTTCGACCGGGTGGGCGGGCTTCCCCAGGCCCGCCATGTCCACGAGATGGAAGACGAAGTCCTCGATGACGATCTTTTCCCTGAGATAGTCCCGCGTCGTCCCCGGATAAGGGGTGACGATGGCCCGCTCCTCCTCGAGCAGGGCGTTGAACAGCGTCGATTTGCCGACGTTCGTCCGGCCGGTGATGGCCAGCAGGAGGCCCTCGCTCAGGGCCCGCCCGGCCTGGTAGCTCGCGACCAGGCGGTCGAGATCAGCCGTCACGGCGGCCAGTTTTCCGGCCTGCCCCCCCGACGCTGTTCGCAGGGCCTCGTCGGGAAATTCGATTTGAGCCTCGACCTGGGCCGCCAGCCGGATAAGCCCGGATTTGAACCGCCGGATCTTTTTCGACAGCCCCCCGGACAATTGCCGGAGCGAAATCCGCGCCTGGGCCGGCGAGGACGAGCGGATGAGATCGTTCACGGCTTCGGCCTGGAGCATGTCCAGGCGGCCGTTGACATAGGCCCTGAGCGTGAATTCCCCCGGGCGGGCCGGTCTGGCCCCGGCCCGCACGCCCAGGCGCACGGCTTCTTCGAGAACCACCGGGCTTCCGTGGCAGCTCAGCTCGACGATATCCTCCCTGGTATACGAATGAGGCGCTTTGAAATACGTCAGGAAAGCCTCGTCGACGGCCCTTTTTTCCGCAGGATCAAACAGCTTGCCGAGGATCGGACACCTGACCGGATACCCCCCCGAGACTCCCTTCACGGGCTTGAAGATTTTTCTGGCCACCGCCTCGGCCTTCGGTCCGCTCAGCCGGACGATCCCCACTCCTCCTATTCCAGGCGGGGTGGATATGGCGATGATCGTGTCCTCGAGCATGCGGGGGGCTTCCAGGCTCCCCATTGTAGAGGAGACGCCCCCATTAGTAAATAGACACGGCTGCCGGCAGGGAGCGAAGTCTCCGAAGCGACCAATATAAGCGTCGCGGAGCAGCTCGGAGCGGCGCTTATAGGAAATATCTTAAGCAAAATAAGCGACGGAATTGATCCGGCCTTACTTGGGGATGCGGAAAATCTTGATTTTCTTGAGGAACCCTTCGCCCAAGCTCTCGGTGGTGATGCCCGAGACCTGGTTGACGGCGATATGGACGATCCGCCGCTCGTACGGATTCATGAAATCCAGGATTTCCTCATGCCCGGAACGCGACACCTGCTCGGCGACCTGCTGGGCGAATTCCTTGAGCTTTTTCTCCTTGCGCCGCCGGAAGTATTCGCAGTCCACCTGGACTTTCACCGGCGAGACCTTGTTCAGGACGTGCTGGAAGGCGAGGAGCAGCGCGCCGTCGTTGCGGAGAAGGATATTCTTGTCGGCCCCGTCGAAAATGACAAAGACCAAGTCGGGGCGCTTCTTGATCTGGTAGGTCAGTTCCAGGGGGAACTGGGGCATGACCCGTTCCAGAAACAGGTTGACCGCGTTCTCTTCCTCGACGCTTTTCGGCCAGGCGCGGATGACGATCTCCTTGCTCTTGAGGCCGAACAGCTTGGTTTTTTCCGTGACGATTTCGTAGTTGAACTTCTCCCGAGGGAGCTTGAGCCGCTCCTCGGCCAGGCTGACGGCCTCCTCGAGGTTCCGGCCTTTGTACTCCTGCCCCGGAAGGGCGGCTTGTCCGTTTTCTATTTTAGGCTCGTTTTCCATCGCGTTCTCTCTTATGTTTGGCGATCATACGGTTCATTATGGCCTGTTGGGCGATCTGAAGGACATTCGTGGTCAGCCAGTAGAGGATCAGGCCGCTCTGGAAGTTCATGAAAAAGATGGTCATGATGAACGGCATGATCAGCATCATCTTGGCCTGGGAGGGGTCGGCCGAGGTCGGCGTCATCTTCTGGGTGACATATTGGGTGATGCCCATGAGGATGGGCGTCACGTAGTAAGGATCCTTGATGGACAGGTCCTGGATCCAGAGGCAGAACGGAGCGTGGCGGAACTCGACGGACACGGCCAGCATCCGGAAAACACCCCAGAAGATCGGCAGCTGGATGAGGAGAGGCAGGCATCCCCCCGCCGGGTTGACGCCGTGCTCTTTGTAGAGCTTCATCATCTCCTCGTTCATCTGCCGCCGCTGGTCGATGTCGCGCTTGGCCTTCTTGTACTTGGCCTGCAGGGCCTTGACCTTGGGCTGGAGCTCGGCCATCCTGGCCATGGACTTGGTCGAGCTGTAGGTCAGCGGGAAAAAGAGGATCTTGATGACCAGGGTCAGGATGATGATGGCCAGACCCCAATTCGGGATGATCCTGTAGAAGAGCTTGACGGCGGCCAGAAGGATCTCGGCGATAGCCCCGAACGTGCCGAAGTTGATTATTTTCTTGGCGTTACGGCCAAAGGCCTTGAGAGAATCGAAGTCCTTGGGTCCGATGAAGGCCGCCTGCGGCTGGGAAGCCGAGAGGAAATAGAGCGGTGTCTGGCCCTGTCCCCGGGCCTGCTGAAGGAACGCGGCCTGGCCTTTCTGCTCCGGAAAGATGAAGATCGCCGCGAAATAATTTTCTTCATAGGCGGCCCAATCGACGAAATTGTAGGCGCTCGTCTCGGGCTTGTACTTGCGCTCGTCCATCCGGTAGACCTTGCCGCCCGCGTACACGGCGGCGCCCTTGTTGGCCCCGGCCACCTGGTTCTTGATCTCCTTCGGCGTGGGATTGCCGAGTCCCGGTCCCCAGAGGAGCGAGGCGGGAACTTCCAGGCCGTTTTTCCAGACGTGAAGCTCGATTCCCACCTCGTAGGTTCCGCCCGTGAAGCGGAACGTCTTCTCGGCCCGGACGGATTTCCCGTCCGAGAAGTTGAAGCGGACCTCGTTCTTCCGGCCGTCCTCGAGGACGGCGCCCCGGCCGGAAACCTCGAAGAAAGCCGAGTTCAGGGACGCCGCCAGCGCGCCGTCCTCGGCTCCCAGGGAAAAGGGATATCTCCCGATCTCCCCGGCCGCCGCGGGCACGAGCTCCAGCGGTTCTTTCGCCTCGTTGAGCTGCTTCTTGATCCGCCAGCTTTTGAGGACGCCTCCCTTGTTGCTCCAGACGGCCCGATAGAGGGAGGTCTCGACCACGATCTCCTCCTCCGCCTGGGCGCTCACCGGCGTGAGCTCCGGGGCCGGCAGTGCCTGGCTCGGAGACGCGGCTTCGACGGCCGGGGGCGCGGCCTGGCCCTCGGTTTTCCCCTGCGGCGCTTCCTGCTTGGCCAGAGGGGCCGTGACGGCCTGAGTCTCGTTCTTGAGCGCCGGCTTCACGAAGAAGTACTGGTAGCCCAGCAGGACCAGCACGGAAAGGACGATGGCCAGAACAACTCGTTTTTCCATATCGTTTCCTCTCAGGGCACGGGGTCGAAACCGCCTTCGTGCAGGGGATGGCACCGCAGAAGCCGCCGCATTCCCAGGCCCGTTCCCTTGATCAGCCCGTATCTCGCGATCGCCTCATAGGTGTAGGACGAGCACGTCGGCTGAAACCGGCAGTGCGTCCCAAGAAGAGGGGAGAGAACGGCCTGATAGGCCTTGATCAGGAGAAGGGCGGCCCGTTTCACTGTGATGTCCGTTTCTTATTGATCAATTCCAAGGCCTGCAGGTAGCCGGCCCTCATTTCCGCCCGGCTGAGCTCGAGGATCTCCTTGCGGGTCACGACGATCAGATCCATGGGCTCCGCGAGCAATCCCTTATTCCGGCGAAACAGGCTGCGAATCCGCCGTTTGACGCCGTTCCGCGTCACGGCGGACCCGACTTTCTTGCTGACGACGACGCCCAGCCTCGAATAGCCGAAAGAGTTGGGACGGTAGACCACGTTGAAATATCGCCCCCGATAACGGCTGCCGCTCTTGTAAAGACTGGTAAAGTCCTTCTCGCTGCGGATCCTCTCTTGAGGCGTCAGACGTTCATTCATCCGACAGAAACGCGTTTTCTTCCCTTACGCCTTCTGCTCTTGATGACTTCCTGGCCGCTTTTGGTTTTCATCCGGACGCGGAATCCGTGCGTTTTCTTCCGTCTTCGGTTGTTAGGTTGGAAAGTTCTCTTCATTATCGTTCAACACCTGTAAAGGCGGTATGTTACCCGAACATCATCGGCCTGTCAAGCCCGGAAATCCAGCCGGGCTCCCCGCCGCCCGGGCCGCCCGCATTGACTCTTTCCCCGGATTTAAGGTATAATGGAATGAATGAATTCCATGAAAATTGGCGATAAGGTCATTTATCCCAATCAAGGGCTCAGCGTCATCGAAGCCATCCGCCCGGAGACGAGCGGCGAGGGCTCGGGAATCATCCATCTGAGGATCATCGCCAACAACACCCTGGTCCAGATATCGAGCTCGACGGCCAGCGAGATCGGCATCCGCCGACCCGTTTCCGAGGGCTCCATCAAGAAGATCTACAACTACATGAGGAACGGGGCCGTGGACGTCACGATGGACTGGAAGGGCCGCTACAAGGAGCACCTCAACCTGATGAAATCCGGGGCCCTCTTCGACGTCGCCACAGTCCTGAAGAGCCTCTATTACCTCAGCCTCATCAAGCCCCTCTCGTTCCGGGAAAAGAAGATGATGGAAAAGGCCAAGGAGTTGCTCGTCTGCGAAATTTCCGACGCGGCCGACGTCCCCAGCTCGAAGGTCGAACACAAGCTTCTCGAGACTCTGGCGCACTGCTTCAAGGACGCCAAGTCGCGGGTCGCGGTCTGACACGGGTCCGATGATCCTGCCGGCGTTGCTTCTGTTTTTTCTGTGCCTCCTGCTCAGCGCCTTCTTTTCTTCCTCCGAAACCGCCTTCATCGCCGCCAGCCCCTATTCCCTCGAGTGCGCCGAAAAGCAGGGCTCGAAGGGGGCGGGGCTCGTCCGCAGGATCCTGACCCGGATGAACGACTTCCTGGCCGCCATCCTGATCGGCAACACCCTGGCCAACGTGGCCGCCGCCTCGATCGCCACGTCCATTTTCGTCACCCTGGTCCCCGACCGGAGCCGGGCCGTGCTGCTGGCCACGATCACGACGACCCTCTTCATCCTGATCTTCTCCGAGATCAATCCCAAGACCTTCGCCGCCCACAATCCCGTCCGCACGGCGGTTCACTTCAGCTATCCGGTGCGCGGCATGATGATCCTGCTCTTCCCCCTCGTCAAGGTCCTGTCCTTCTTCACGGGCATCGTCGTTCCGTCGTCGCGCCAGCGGCTCGACCGGCCGTCGAGCCGGCTCAGCGAAGACGAGATCCGGATCATCCTCCTCTCCGGCACCCGCGGCTTCTCCGCCCTGCGCCGGAAGATCATCGCGGGCGCCCTGGACATCAACGCCCGGCCCGTGAAGGAAATCATGATCCCGAGGCCCGAGGTCAAGGCCATCGAGATCGACGCGCCGCGCCGCCAGATCCTCGAAACCATCGGCTCGGCCGGCTATTCCCGCTATCCCGTGTACCGGGGCCGGCTCGACAACGTTGAGGGCACCGTCCACACCAAGGACATCATCCGTTATCTCATTGATAACAAAGATATTGTCATGTCTTCCCTGCTCCGCAAGCCCCTCTTCGTCCCGGAGCTCGCCTCGCTCGAAAAGGTCCTCGTCCAGATGCAGGAAAGCGCCGTCCACATGGCCTTCGTCGTCGACGAGTTCGGCAACGTCGAGGGCCTGGTCACGCTTGAGGACATCATCGAGGAGGTCGTCGGCGATATCCGCGACGAGCACGACGGCACGGCCGAGGAAACGATCGTCCGCCTCGTTGACGGCGCCTGGCTCATCAAGGGCTCGGCGCCGATCCGGGAAGTCAACGCCCGCGTCTCCCTGGGCATCCCCGAGAGAACCGACTACACGACCCTGGCCGGTTTTTTCCTCTACGAATTCGGGCGCATGCCCCGGGAGAAGGATTCCCTGGAGTTCAACGCTTCCCGGCTGACGGTCGAGAAGATGCACAAGCGCCGCATCAGTCTCATCCGGATCGATCCCGATCAGGGGAAAGGAACACCCGCGCCTTGAAAACAGCCGCCCGGACCGTCGCCGTCAACAAGCATGTCTCCCACGACTACGAGATCCTGGAGAGATTCGAGGCGGGACTGGCTCTCCAGGGGAGCGAGGTCAAGTCCATCCGCGACGGCCGGATCAGCCTGAAGGAGAGCTACGCCGACATCAAGAACGGCGAGATTTTCCTCATCAAGTGCAACATCAGCCCCTACGAGGCGGCCAACATCTTCAACCATGCCCCCCTTCGCGATCGCAAGCTCCTCCTCCACGGCCGGGAGATCAGGCGCCTGGCCGGCAAAATCCAGGAGAGGGGCCTGACGCTCGTCCCGACCCGCATGCTGATCAACGAACGGGGAAAGATCAAGCTCGAGCTGGCGCTGGTCCGCGGCAAGCGCGAATACGAGAAGCGCGAAGCCATCAAAAAGAGGGACACCAACCGGGAGATCCGGGCGGAAATCAAGAAGAGCTGGCGCTGAAGCGGCCGGCCAGCCGGATCGCTTCCACCATGCTCCGCTCGCCGGCCGTTCCCCGGCCGGCGATATCGAAAGCCGTGCCGTGGTCGGGAGAGGTGCGAACGAACGGCAGGCCCAGGGTGACGTTGACGCCGGTCTCGAAGGCCTCGAGCTTGAAGGCGATCAGTCCCTGATCATGGTAGAGAGCGACCGCCATCGCCTCCGGCCGGCCCAGGGCCAAGCGGAAGACCGTATCGGGAGGGTAGGGGCCGCTGATTCCGAGCCCCTCGGCCCGGGCCGCTTCGACGGCCGGGCTTATTTCCCTTTCCTCCTCGTCGCCCAGAAGCCCATCCTCCCCGGCGTGCGGGTTGAGGCCGGCGACGAGGAACTCCCGCGGTCCGCCGGGCACCCGTCCGGCCGTCCGGCCGAGCTCGCGGAAAAAGGCCAGGAGTCCCGCCCGCCGGACCTTCGCCAGGGCTTCCCTCAGCGGCAAGTGGTGGCTGAGCAGGGCGACCTTGAGCCGCGGCGACCAGAACGACATGATGGCGCCGGGATAGAGGCTTTCCAGGTATTCCGTGTGTCCCCGCCAGGCGACGCCGGCCTTATTCCAGGCGGCCTTGGAGACGGGGGCGGTGACCACGGCGTCGAGCCCGGAGCGCCGCGCCGCGTCCACGGCGGCTTCGAAATATCTGAAGGAAGCCTGTCCGTTCCGGGCGTCGGGACGGGTCGGCGGATCGGCTTCGAGAGGCGCCGGGATTTCTGACAGGAAGAGGCCCGGCCCCCCGGGCTCCGCCGGGTTCCAGGCGGCCATGTCAAGCCGCACGCCGAGGGCGCGGGCCGCCCGCTCGACGACTCCCGAAGTCCCGAAAAGGATATAAGCGGCTCGAGGCAGGTCATGATCCCCGGTCAGAGCCTTGAGGACGACCTCAGGCCC
>Ga0153915_10005486_pt1 | contig 11806 bp, 7 predicted proteins | sample Opewatmetagenome_2_FD_107003 | JGI IMG/M metagenome (GOLD analysis project Ga0153915, IMG submission 107003) | Freshwater wetland microbial communities from Ohio, USA - Open water 3 Core 3 Depth 3 metaG | ecosystem: Environmental > Aquatic > Freshwater > Wetlands | place: USA: Ohio, Lake Erie...
GGACGGCGACAACTCGCTCCTGCTGCGCGCATTCAGCGGCCGGCCGACGGAGCACATGCGGATCCCGATCGAGCGGGGCATCTGCGGCCGTGCCGCGCGGGAGAAGCGGACGGTGATCGTGGATGACGTGCAGGCTGATCCGTCGTACCTGGCGTGCAGTCTGGAAACCAGGTCGGAGATCGTGGTGCCGATCATGAAGGGCGGCGTGGTGCTCGGCGAGATTGACATTGACGGCGACGACCCGGCGGCGTACGGCGATGCCGACCGCCGCTTCCTGGAGCAACTTGCTTCGCTTATCGCTGCGCGCGTGTAGCCGGAAGGCCTCTCCCCAATTCGCTCAGTCACTCGTCTCTCATCACCCATCACGCTCGCTCATCGCTCCTCACGTCTCACTTATCACTCGTCAGGTCAGGTCATACTCCGGCCCGCTCCCGCCCTCGGGCGGCGTGAGCCTGCCCCCCTTGGCGCTGATCGCCCCGCACTGCACGCAGTTGGGCGGGTTCACCCGCAACGTTTTATCGCCGCCGGCGTCGGTCGCCCATTCGTACACGCCGGCCGGGCACATGTTGATCCATGCGGTGCCGAGTTCTTCGGGGACGTCGGTCCTCACGCGCAGGTGGTTGGGCTGCGTGTCCCGCGTGCGATTCCCGCTCGCGTACACGCTCGAGAGCTTGTCGAAGGTGAGTTTGCCGTCCGGTTTTGGGTACGTCCGCCGTCCGCCGGCGACAGGATGCTGCGCGTCCGGCCGACTCCTGAACCGGCCGCCCGGAAAGGCGCCGCGTGTGGCCGTCATCGCTCCCGCGAGCAGGGCCCCAGGCAGCAGGCCGGCGTTGAACGCCTGCCGCACGTTGCGGACCCGGTAGAGGTCACTCCAGATGAAGCTGCCGCGCACGGCCGCGTCGTAGCCCGCGAGGGCGCCGAGCGCGGTCGGATCCCGGCCCTCCTTCAGCACGGCGAAGATCGTTTCGGCCGCGAGGATACCCGACCACATCGCGTAATGGATCCCCTTCAGGGCGGGCACGTTGACGAAGCCGGCTGAGTCGCCGGCCAGCAGTGCCCCGCTCACGCTGAGCTGGCGGGGCAGGGCGTGGAAGCCGCCCTCGGGGATCGTTTTAGCCCCCCACCCGTGCTCCGCACGGCTGCCACCCTCGAGAATGGGGCGGATCAGCGGGTGCAGCTTGAACTGCTGGAGCAGGTCGTGCACCGAGAGCGACGCGTCGGCGTAGTCGAGGCCGACAACGAGGCCGATCGAGACCTGCCGCTCTCCCAAGGGATAGACGAAGCTGCCGCCGAACTCCGCCGCCGCCTTCCCCCACCGGAGGGGCCAGCCCATCGTGTGGATCACGCGACCCAAGGGGCGCGCGACGTCCCAGACTTCCTTGACGCCAAGCGCGTAGATCTGCGGGTTCCTCCCCTCGAGCCCGAAGTGGTGGATCAGCGCCGACGCCAGGTGGCCGTGGCTGCCCTCGGTGACGACCGTGGCCTTGGCCCTGATCTCCACCCCCGGCTCGAAGTTGGCTTCAGGGGTCCCGTCCCTCCCGCGCCCCTTGTCTCCCGTGAGCACCCCGCGCACCGCGCCGTCGAGCACCAGTGCCTTCACCGCCGCCGTCTCGCTCAGGATCGTGACGCCAAGCGCCTCGGCGCGCGCGGCCAGCCACCGCGCCATCTCGCTGAGCGACGCCACGTGATTCCCGGGGTTCCGCATCATGGGAGGGAGCAGCGGCGAGCGGATTCCGCCACGCTCGGTCAGCAGGTAGAGCGCCTCACCCGGCACGCGGCAGCGAAAGGGCAGGTCGCCGTCGGGCACGTCGGGAAAGAGCTTGCGGAAGGCGATCGGATTGACGACGGCCCCCGACACCAGGTGGGCACCGGGGTACTTGCCCTTCTCGACCACCGCGACCGGGACGTCGCCGAGCCGCTCCTTCACCTCGGGCGCGCCGTCCAACAGCTGTGCGAATCGGATGGCCCCTGCGAGGCCGGCGGGGCCGGCTCCGACGAACAGCATGCCGACCTCGATGCGTTCGTCCGGCCCCGCCTCCGGCACGTGCAGGTACTCGGTGTGGTCTATTCTGGGGCGAAAGTCGGCCGGGACCGCCGTCACGTTGACCTCCGAAGGTCAACGAAGGTAGCGCATCGTCAGTCGAGCCGGGAGCGGGGTTCGGAGCCGCCGTCGGAGCAGCGGCTCGGGCCGCAGCCCCTCAGTTTGGCAGGGGCGCGGTACGACGGTTGCGACGCCGATGCTGCCTCAACGTTTTCGCGCGGCGCGCGTACTCAAGATCGGGTGGGTCCGTCTTCCGGCACCTGCTCCCGAACATCCGAAGACTCCTCCTCTCGCCGAGCCTGCCATGCGCCGTGCACCGCGCCCCATCGCCGCCGCCATCTCGTTCGTCCTCGCCTCGACGCTCTCGGTCCGCCTGGCGGCGCAGGAGTCGTATCGCGTGCCGCCCAGGGAGGTCGTGGACATCCTCGATGCCCCGCCGCCGCCGGCGACTTTCGTGAGCCCGGACCGCGCGTGGCTGCTGCTGGCCGATCGCGCGGCGATGCCGACCATCGCGGACCTGTCCCAGCCGATGCTGCGCCTCGCTGGCGCCCGCATCAATCCGGTCACCAACGGCCCCTTCCGGGCCCTCACGTACACCGGGCTCAAGTTCGAGCGCATCGCCGACGGGCAGGTGCGCGAGGTGGGGGGGCTGGCCGGTGCGAAGATCGGCTGGCCGATGTGGGCGCCCGACGGCCGTCGGATCGCGTTCACGGTCACGGGCCCGGCGGGCATCGGCATCTGGACCGCTTCGGTGGACAGCGGGCACCAGCGGCGGCTCATGGCGCCGGCCCTCAATGCGGCGCTGGGCGCGCCCTGTTCCTGGATGCCTGACGGTACCGAGCTGCTGTGCAGCTTCGTGGCGGATGGCCGCGGGCCGGCCGCGGCCGCCTCGCGGCTGCCGGCAGGCCCGCACCTGCAGACGGCCGAAGGGCGTGCGTCGCCCGCCCCGACCTATGAGGATCTGCTCCAGAATCCCGACGACGAGCGGCTGTTCGAGTACTACTTCACCTCGCGCCTGGCCCGGGTGAACGTCGCCACGGGGCAGCAGACCTGGATCGGCGAGCCGGGGATCTACGATGCGGCCGATGCCTCACCCAACGGCCAGTACATCCTGGTCCAGCGTCTCCACGCGCCGTACTCGTATTCCGTTCCGGCGAACCGTTTCCCGCTCACCGTCGAGATCTGGGACCGCGAGGGACGGCTGGTGCGGAGGATCGCGGACCTGCCGCTCGCGGACCACATCCCGATCCGCGGCGTGCGGGCGGGCCCCCGCGCCCCGCAGTGGCGCCCGGACAAGCCGGCGACGCTGGTGTGGGCCGAGGCGCTCGACGGCGGCGATCCGCGCCGCCAGGTCCCGCAGCGCGACCGCGTGGTCGCCCTGACGCTGCCGTCGGGCGACACGGCGGAAGTGGCGCGCACGGAGTTCCGGTTTGGCGGGCTGCTCTGGGGCGAGCGCGGCGGCTTCGCGCTGCTCACCGAATTCGACCGCGCGGCGCGCCGCACCCGGCAGTGGATCATCAACGTCGAACAGCCGGGCACCGCGCCGCGGAAGCTGTTCGATCGCAGCTCGGAGGATGTCTACGGCGATCCCGGGCGACCGGTGATGCGGCCGACGCCGGCCGGCGATCTGGTGCTGCTCCAGTCGGCGGACGGGCGCTTCCTGTACCTGTCAGGCGCGGGTGCATCGCCGCAGGGCGAGCATCCGTTCCTCGACCGGCTCGACCTCCGGACCCTGCAGACCCAGCGGCTGTTCGCCTCGGCGGACCCGTATTATGAGACCTTGCTCGCGGTGCTGGACCCCGCCGCCACTCGCATCCTCACCAGCCGCGAGTCGCAGGGCGAGCCGCCGAACGTCTTCCTGCGCGACCTCGTGCGCCGTGTGGCAGCACGTCAGCTCACCGACGTGCGCGATCCGGCCCCGCAGCTCAGGGCCGTGCGGAAGCAGCTGGTCACGGCGCAGCGGCCCGACGGCGTGGCACTCTCCGGAACGCTGTACCTGCCCCCGGGCTATCAGGCCGGCACGCGGGTGCCCCTCATTCTGTGGGTGTACCCGGCGGAGTTCGGCACGGCCGACGCGGCCAGCCAGGTGCGCGGGTCGCCGAACCGCTTCACCCGCATCGCTGGCGCCTCGCAGCTGTTCCTGCTCACGCAAGGCTACGCCGTGCTCGACAACCCGAGCTTGCCCGTGGTGGGCGGCGACACGGCCAACAACGGCTACGTGCCGCAGGTCGTCGCTGGGGCGAGGGCGTGGATCGACAAGATGGTGGAGCTGGGCATCTCGGACGGCTGGCGCGTCGGCGTGGGCGGGCACAGCTACGGCGCCTTCACCACCGCCAACCTGCTCGCGCACTCGGACCTGTTCCGCACCGGGATCGCGCGGAGCGGCGCGTACAATCGCAGCCTCACCCCGTTCGGGTTCCAGAACGAGGAGCGCACCTACTGGCAGGCGCGCGACGTGTACACCCGGATGTCGCCGTTCACCTATGCGGACAGCGTCAACGAGCCCATCCTGCTGATCCACGGCGAGGCGGACGACAACACCGGCACCTTCCCGATCCAGTCCGATCGCATGTTCGCCGCGCTGAAGGGGCTCGGCGCCAGGGCTACGCTGGTGACCTATCCCTACGAGGCGCATGGCTACGCCGCGCGGGAGACGCTCCTGGACTGCGTGGCGCGGATGATCGAGTGGTACGACCGGTACGTGAAGAACGCGGCGCCGAGACAGGCAGGGTTGTAGGGCGCTACTCTATATTTCGTCCATGACGACCAATTCCTTCGGCAGCCGCGCGTCGCTCCGCGTGGCTGACCGCAGCTACGAGATCCATCGGCTCGACGCCCTGGAAAAAGCCGGCTTCCCGGTGGCGCGCCTCCCCTATTCCCTGAAGATCCTGCTCGAGAACCTGCTGCGTCTCGAGGACGGCACCTCGGTCCGGAGGACCGACATCGAGGCCCTGGCGCGCTGGGACCCCAAGGCGGCACCGTCGCACGAGATCGCCTTCATGCCCGCGCGCGTGCTGCTGCAGGACTTCACCGGTGTCCCGGCGGTGGTGGACCTCGCCGCGATGCGCGACGCGATGCGAGCGTTGGGCGGCGATCCCGCGAAGATCAACCCGCTCCTGCCCGCGGAGCTGGTGATCGACCACTCGGTCCAGGTGGACGCCTTCGGCTCGCCCACCGCCTTCCAGGTCAATGCGGACCTCGAGTTCGAACGGAACCGGGAGCGGTACGCCTTCCTGCGGTGGGGCCAGCGCGCGTTCCGGAATTTCCGGGTGGTGCCGCCCGACACCGGCATCGTGCACCAGGTGAACCTCGAGCACCTGGCGCGCGTGGTGTTCACCACCGAGGCGGGGACTCCGCAGGCCTACCCCGACACGCTGGTCGGGACCGACTCGCACACCACGATGGTGAACGGCCTCGGCGTGCTCGGCTGGGGGGTCGGCGGCATCGAGGCCGAGGCCGCGATGCTCGGCCAGCCGATGACGATGCTGATCCCGCAGGTGGTCGGATTCCGGCTCGCCGGGCGGCTCGCCGAGGGGGCGACGGCGACCGATCTCGTCCTCACGGTCACGGAGATGCTTCGCAACAAAGGTGTGGTCGGGAAGTTCGTGGAGTTCTTCGGCCCTGGCGTGTCCACCTTGCCCATCGCGGACCGCGCGACCATCGGCAACATGGCACCCGAGTACGGCGCCACCTGCGGCATCTTCCCGGTGGACGCCGAGGCGCTCCGCTACCTGCGCTTCACCGGCCGGCCCGAGTGGCGGATCGCGCTGGTGGAGCGCTACGCCAAGGAGCAGGGCCTGTTCCACACGGCCGAGTCGCCGGAGCCGGTCTTCAGCGACACGCTGGCGCTGGATCTCGCTGCCGTCGAGCCGAGCATCGCGGGCCCGAAGCGTCCGCAGGATCGCATCGCGCTCCCACAGGCGAAGCGAGCCTTCCTCGACGCGCTGCCGGGCCTCATGGAGCCGACCTCGCCGATCGGCCCGCCGAGCGGCGACCCGAATCACTGGGAGTCGGAGGGTGGCAACGGGGGCGTCGTCGCCACTGCGGCCAAGCCGACGCACGTCACGGCCACCCTCGACGGCGTGGACGCCAGGCTGCGTCACGGCTCCATCGTGATCGCCGCGATCACGAGCTGCACCAATACCTCCAACCCCTCGGTCATGGTGGCCGCCGGGCTGCTCGCCAAGAAGGCGGTGGAGCGGGGCCTCAGCAGCCAGCCGTGGGTCAAGACCAGCCTCGCGCCGGGCTCCAAGGTGGTGAGCGACTACCTCGCCGCCGCAGGCCTGATGGGGTACCTCGAGCGCCTGCGCTTCCACCTGGTCGGCTACGGCTGCACCACCTGCATCGGCAACAGCGGGCCGCTCCCCGAGGCCGTGTCGGCCGCGATCAGGGAAGGACAGCTGGTCGCGCTGTCCGTGCTCTCGGGTAACCGCAACTTCGAGGGCCGGATCCAGTCGGAGGTGCGCGGCAACTACCTGATGAGCCCGCCCCTGGTCGTCGCCTACGCGCTGGCCGGCCGGATGGACATCGACCTGTACGCGGAGCCCCTCGGCCACGACCCGGCCGGGAAGCCGGTGTTCCTGAAGGACCTCTGGCCTACGGCGCGCGAGGTCGCCGAGACCGTCCAGAAGGCGCTGCACGCCGAGATGTTCGGGAAGGAGTACGGCGCCGTGTTCGACGGTGACGCGCGCTGGCAGGGACTCCCCGTTCCCGAGGGCGAGGAGTACGCGTGGGAGGACGCGTCGACCTACATCCGCCGGGCGCCGTACTTCGACGGGATGCCGCGCGCCCCCGGGCCGGTCGGCGACGTCGCCGGCGCGCGCGTGCTGGCCTACCTGGGCGACAGCATCACGACCGACCACATCTCGCCGGCGGGCTCGATCCGCAAGGACGGGCCGGCGGGCCACTATCTGATCGAGCGCGGCGTCCAGGCCAGGGACTTCAACTCCTACGGCTCACGCCGCGGCAATCACGAGGTCATGGTCCGCGGCACGTTCGCCAACGTCAGGATCAGGAACCGGCTCGTTCCAGGGACCGAGGGTGGAGTGACGCGCCATCTGCCGGACGGCGCGACCATGAGCATTTACGATGCATCGGTGAAGTACCGCGCCGAGGGGGTGCCCCTCATCGTCCTGGCCGGCAAGGAGTACGGGGCGGGATCGTCGCGGGACTGGGCGGCCAAGGGCCCCCGCCTGCTCGGCGTGCGGGCGGTCATCGCCGAGGGGTACGAGCGGATCCACCGCAGCAATCTGGTGGGCATGGGGATTATCCCGTTGCAGTTTCAGGCCGGCGAGACGGCGGAATCGCACGGCCTCACCGGCGAGGAGGTCTTCGAGATCGGGGGCGTTGCGGCGGCACTCGGAAACCGCGCCGCCGGGCCGAAGCAGGTCCGGGTCCGCGCCGCGAGGGCGGATGGGACGTGTGAGGAGTTCCGGGCGGTCGTCCGGATCGACACGCCCAAAGAAGTCGAGTACTACCGGCACGGTGGGATCCTGGAGTACGTGCTGCGCCAGCTGGCGGGAGCGTCCTAGCCCTAGCGGAGCCGCGTCAGCTCCGCTTCCGCCAGGATGAAGCCGAAGGCCGGCCACCCGCCGCTCGCGATCGCCCGCCGGAAATAGGATCGCGCCCGAGTGGTGTCGCCGGAGACCAAATACCAGTTGCCGACGCCGTAGGCCAGCGTGGCGAGCTGGATGTCGGCAGTGTCGGTCGGACCGATCAGGTCGTCGGCCTTGCGGCGGCCCTGATACAGGCGCAGGCGTAGCAGGTAGGGGTAATCGGCCGGCACCTGCATCGAGTCGCGGAGCGTCGCCAGGGCGGCCGCGGCTTCGTCCCGCCTGCCTGCGCGCGCCAGCGACATCCAGAGCCAGTCGGTGGAGCCGGCCAGCTCGTTGTCGTTCGGCGCCATCGGCCGGGCGCGCGCGAAGGCCGCGGCCGCCGCGTCGAACTCCCCCCGCACGAAGCGCACGATCCCCAGATGATACCAGATGTCGTAGTTGGTCGTGTCGAGCCGATTGCCGCGCTCCAGGTCGGCCCGCGCGCGGTCAAGCTCGCGCACCGAGATGTAGCGGTGGCCCCGGTAACGGTAGAGCAGGGCGTTGTTCGGAGCGAGGGCCAGGCCGCGCGTGTAGGTCTCGATCGCCTCGCGGTACTGGCGCACAGCGGCCTGCGCCAGGCCCAGCTGGATGATCCGGTCCAGGTTCCGCGGTTCGAGCGCGAGCGCGCTCTCGGCTCGCGCGACGCCTCCGGTATCCTGCTGGGCGTAGTAGGGGACACCGGCGGGCGAAACGTACTGCGGACGCTGGGCGAGCGCCGCGGAAGTCGTCACGCCGCACAGGAGCAGCGACCAGGCGATCCCGGCGCCGGCGCCTGGCACCGTGGTCCTACTCGTCTCCCGGGGGGAGATAGCGGCCGCGCTGCGCCACCCGCACGCCGAGACCGACGCCGACGCCGAGGGCAACGGCCGTGAGGCCGGTGATGATCGGCAGCAGGGTGAACGGCGTTGCGATCAGCGCCGCCGCGCCGCCCGCGACCCATGGCGCGGGTCCGGAATGGATGGCGTCCACGAACCGCAGGCGCCTCCTCACGAATCCCTTGGCCCAGGCAAAGCCTCCACCCAGGGCCGCAGCGCTCACCACCAAGGTTGGCAGAATCATGCTTTACACTACGATAGCACTGGGACGGCGGATTCGCAGTGGGGGCGGCTGCCGCGGCCGGTAGCCCGGACTAGTCGAGCCAGAGCGTCCGCTGCGCGGGATCGGTCCGTTGCTTCGGTTCCCCCGGGCCCGCGAAGTGGCCGATCGATACGACGGCGGCGATCCGGTGGCCGGCGGGCAACCGGACGAGCCCCTGGACGCCGGGATCGGTCATGATCCCTCCCGTACGCAGGTACGTCCCCAGCCCCTCGGCTGTGGCGGCGATCAGCAGGTTCTGCACGGCCATCATCGTCGCGGCGTAGTCCTCCTCGCGGCGCACGGGGTCGTCGGACACGGCGCACATGACGACCACGAACGCCGGCGTGCTGAGGGCCTCCCGGTAGGTCTTCTCGATCGCCTTCGCAGCCTCGGGGGCGTCCGGCGCGGGGAAGCGCGTGGCCCGGTGGGCACGCTTCAGCTCGGCGAAGCGGTCGCGGCTCGCGCCGCTCAGGACGGCGAAGCGCCAGGGCTCCGTGAGCTTGTGGTTCGGTGCGCGTACCGCGGCAGCCAGCAGGCGCTCGATGACGGCGCGAGGCACGCTTTCGGCCCCGAACGCGCGGGTCGAGGTGCGGCGGGCGATCGCGTCGAAGGCATCCATGCCACAATTCTAGCCACCCGCCCTTGTCCGCGGCATCCCCGGGTCGTAGCGTTACGCCTCTTTCGAGACGGAACAGGGGCCTCGCCAATGCCGCGCACTGAGTTCATCAGCACCGGGATGTACGTGCCCGACCGCGTGGTCAAGAACGACGAGTTCACCCAGTGGATGGACACGTCGGACGAGTGGATCCGCACGCGGACGGGGATCCAGGAGCGCCGCTGGGTGGCCGACGGCCAGAGCGGCGCGGACATGGCGTACCAGGCGACCCAGCGCGCCTTGGAGCGCGCCGGGATGAAGGTCGCTGACATCGATTGCATCATCTACTGCACCCTCTCGCCCGACTACTTCTTCCCCGGCACGGGCGTCTTCCTGCAACGCAAGCTGGGCCTGACAAGCGTGCCGTGCCTCGACGTGCGCAACCAGTGCACGGGGTTTCTGTACGGGCTCTCGATCGCGGACGCCTGGATCCGCACCGGCCAGTACCGGCGGGTGCTCCTGGTGGGCTCCGAGGTGCATTCGACCGGAATGGACCTGACAACGCGCGGCCGGGACCTGGCGGTGCTGTTCGGGGACGGGGCGGGCGTGGCGATCCTCGGGCCGACCGCGGACGACGGGCGCGGCGTCCTCTCGACGCACATCTTCGCCGACGGCCGGTACGCCGAGCTGCTGTTCTGCGACGCGCCAGCCTCGGCTCGGCGCCCGCGGCTCGGCCAGGAGGACCTGGACACCGGCAGAATCTTCCCCGTGATGCAGGGCAAGGAGGTGTTCAAGCACGCGTCCACCAGGATGCCCGAGTCGGTGCAGCTGGCGCTGCAGGTGAACGGCCTCAGCCCGGAGAGCATCAAGATCTTCATCCCCCACCAGGCCAACCTGCGTATCTCGGAGATGGTGCAGAAGCTGCTGGGCCTGCGGGACGACCAGGTCTACAACAACATCCAGCGGTACGGGAACACGACCGCGGGGTCCATCCCCATCGCGCTGGACGAGTGCGTGCAAGGGGGGCGCCTCCAGCGGGGCGACCTGTTGGTGCTGGCCGCGTTCGGCAGCGGGTTCACGTGGGGCAGCGCCGCGATTCGCTGGTGATCGGTGAGGCACGATCAGGTGATGAGCGACGTCATGAGTGACCAGGTGATGAGGAGCGTAGCGCGGCTACGATTGCCGGCCGTGCCACGCCCCGTCACCTGATCTCACATCACCCATCACTTATCACGTCTGGCCATCATCACGCTGTGTCTCGGGGCCGGCATTGGCGTGCTCTTCACCGTCCCCCATATCTCCTCGTTTAGCACCTGCTCGTCGGCGAAATCGGGCCGGCTGAAGGCGCGCGGATCCAGGGCCGAGCGCCCCGGCGGGTTCGACTCGTCAAGCGGCCAGCGCGCCGGCAGCGCCGCAACGGCCGTCGTGTCCGCCCGGGAAACAAACGCGGTGAACAGCGGCATCGCGCCGGCGTCGAACTGGCTCAGCGGCCGGAGCCCGAGTACCAGCTCGATGGTCCGCAGCACCGAGGCCGTCGTGTAGAACGTGCTGTCCACCACGCCGCGGCGTACCCAGGGGCTGGCGACCAGGAGCGGTGAGCGGTGGGCGTCCACGTGGTCGGGGCCGTTCTGCGCGTCGTCTTCCAGCACGAACACCGCCGTCTGGCCCCAGAACCGCGAGCGCGACAGCGCCTCGACGATCCGGCCCAGGGCACGGTCGTTTTCCGCCACCATGGACCGCGGCGAGGGGCGCCCCGGCTGCCGGCCGTAGGTGTGGTCGCACGGGAGCCACAGGATCATGAGCTGGGGCAGCACGCCACTGGTTTCAGCGTCGCGGAGCTCACGGATGAACTCGTCGGCCCGCACGCTGTCGGGAATTTCCAGCACGAACCCGGGGTACGCGGGGTCGGTGACCCCTTCCAGGCCCTTGGGCTGCGGCGTGGCGCGGCTGGTGGCGGTGTCCCACTGCGTCATTTCGCCGTAGTTGCGCACCGACCGGCCGGCGGCGCGCGCCGCGTCCCACAAGAAGCCGGCCAGCGGGTCGTTGGCGGGGAGCCCCGCGTCGAAGTCGTAGGTGCGCCGGCGGCTGTAGTTGGCGGGCCAGTTCTTCTCGTTGTAGTCGCTGGCATACGCCGCGTCCGACCACATGTGGCCGTTGGCGCTCACGTCGCCGTTCACGTAGAAGTTGTCGAACAGCACGAACTGGCGTGCCAGCGCGTGGGCGTTGGGCGTGACGCTGTCGCCGAAGATGGCGAGGCTGGCGTCGCCGTCGCCCCGCGCGTCGTCACCGAACACCTGGTCGTAGGTGCGGTTCTCCCGGATGATGTACACGACGTGCCGGATCGGCGAGCGCTCCGCAGCGGACCGCGGGATCGGTGAGCGCCGCGGCCACGGCTGCCGCGCCAGCAGCGCATCCCGGTACGGCGAATTGGCGAGCACCTGGCGCGTGTCCCCGCGCAGGGTCGCGGCGTCGGGCACCGGGATGGCCGAGACACTTCCC
>Ga0153915_10005487_pt1 | contig 11806 bp, 6 predicted proteins | sample Opewatmetagenome_2_FD_107003 | JGI IMG/M metagenome (GOLD analysis project Ga0153915, IMG submission 107003) | Freshwater wetland microbial communities from Ohio, USA - Open water 3 Core 3 Depth 3 metaG | ecosystem: Environmental > Aquatic > Freshwater > Wetlands | place: USA: Ohio, Lake Erie...
GAGGAGCATGAAGGGATTCGTTGCGAGAGTAGATTCGCTTCTCAATGTGCTGTCCCGCGGCGGTCTGAAGAAGCCAATCCACCGCGGCGGAGGCATCCAGGACAATCACCGCGCATCTCGCTCATCTCTCACCATGCGAGCAGTATCGAGTTTCACCGAAACCGGCTTGCGCTTGTGCAGACGTTCCCGCAACTCGGTGAGCGTTGGCCGCTCCGCGATTTCCCTGATCTCCGCCAAAAGATAATCTGAGAGCGACATGCCCGCCATGGCGGCGCGGGCCTTCAAACTACGATGCAAGGCATCGGGCACATTACGGAGTTGGATCATCTTGGACATGCTGATAGCATACTTTCATGTTATCCACATGTCAATCTCATGATAACGTTCCTGGATGAAAATCAGTCCGGTTTCTTCGCCATCCCGTAGACATATTCGGCGCTCGTCCGTCTATTCATGCCGTAGAATAATCGCTAAATCCAAAGCCCTTATTTAAGGTGGCCCAGATGATGAAAAAGTCTTTTCTGTTCGTGGCAGTCGTATGGCTAGCATGTTCACTGCTGGCCGGTGCGGAATCCCCCGCTCTGTTGCGCGGCCCGTCCGTGGGCGCCGGGCAGATCGTATTTGGTTACAGCAATGAAATCTGGAGCGTCGCACGGGATGGCGGCGCGGCCCATGTTCTGACCACCGGGCCGGGGACCAAGACCGGTCCCTTTCTCTCGCCTGACGGCAGGTGGATCGCCTACACGGGACGCATGGACGAAAACACCGATGTCTACGTGATTCCATCGCAGGGTGGCGAACCGCGGCGGCTCACTTTTCATCCCGGCGCCGACCAGGTTGTGGGCTGGACTCCTGACAGCCAGCAGGTCCTGTTTTCCTCGTTGCGCAACAGCTATTCGCGCTTCTGGCGGTTGTTCACCGTCGGCCTGCAGGGGGGATTGCCCAGTGAAGTCCCGCTGCCGGAAGCCATTATGGGGTCGTTTTCTCCCGACGGGAAGCACATTGCTTATGTGCCTTTCTGGAACCGTCCGGGCGTGGCCTGGAAACGTTATCGCGGCGGACGCACGGCGCGCATCTGGATCGCGCGTCTGGCCGATTCCAGCATTGAGCAGGTGCCGCGCGACAACTCCAATGACTTCTGCCCCATGTGGCTGGGCAAGAAGGTTTACTTCCTCTCTGACCGCAGTGGGCCGATGACGTTGTTTGTCTACGATACCGACAGCAAAAAGGTCGAGCCGGTACTGTCCTCGGACGGAACGGATATCAAGTGGGCTTCGGCGGCCCCGGGTGTGATTGTTTATGAGCAGGTTGGGTCTCTGCACAAACTCGATCTGACCACGGGCAAGAGCAGCGAGATCAAGGTGGAGGTGGCCGGTGATCTGCCGGCGCGCAAGCCGCACTTCATCAAGGTGGCGCGCGAGATCGCCAACGCCGATATTTCACCCAGCGGCGCGCGGGCGGTGTTTGAGGCCCATGGAGAAATCCTTACGGCGCCGGCGCAGAAGGGCGATATACGCAATCTGACGGGCACCACGGGGGTGGCCGAGCGCTCGCCGGCATGGTCGCCGGACGGCAAGTGGATTGCTTACTTTTCCGATGAAAGCGGCGAATATGCTCTGCATCTGCGTTCACAGGATGGCGTCGAGACCAGGAAGATCGGACTGGGTGAGCCACCGTCATTCTTCTATTCGCCGGTGTGGTCGCCGGACAGCAAGAAGATCGCCTATACCGACAAGCGGCTGAACCTGTGGTACGTGGATCTCGGCAAAGGCACGCCGGTCAAGGTGGCGACCAATTATTATGAGGCCCCGTTCCATAGCATTGATCCAAACTGGTCGCCGGACAGCCGCTGGCTGGGTTACACGCTGCAACTGGCCAGTCACATGCGCGCGGTTTTTGTGTATTCCGTGGATTCAGGGAAGGCCCAGCAGCTCACGGATGGATTGAGCGACGCGCGCTACGCGGCCTTCGACCGGAGCGGCAAGTACATCTTTTTTACCGCCAGCACCAACTCCGGCCCCACGAACGGCTGGCTCGACATGACCAGCGATGGAAGGGCCGTTACCCGGAGTGTGTACGCGATTGTTCTGCGGACAGATCTGCCTTCACCGGTCGCGCCGGAAAGTGACGAAGAGAAAGTTGTGACGGAAAAGGCGGCTGCGGAAAAGCCGGCCGCCGCTGACGGCAAAAAAGACGACAAGAAAGACGGCAAGAGCGGCAAAGAGACACCCGCGGCCAGGCCGGGGGATGAGAAACCGGCCGCAAAAAAGGAAGTTCCCAGCGTTCTGATTGAATTCGACAATATCGGCCAGCGGATTGTGGCGCTGCCGATTCCGGCGCGCAATTACGACGGACTGGCTGCCGGGGCCGCGGGAGTGATTTATCTGCTGGAGGCCTCCGCGCAGCAGCCCGGACCCAACATCCAGACGCTCTATCGTTTCGAACTCGAGACGCGCAAGACGGTGAAGATTCTTGAAGGGCTGGGGGGCTTCCGTCTCTCCGCCGATGGCAAGAAGATGTTGTACGTGCAGGGGCCGCCCCGGCGCGGACGCTGGTTCATCGCTTCCACCCCGCCGCCCACCGCCCCCGGCGCGCCGGATTCGCCGGAGCCGCCGAAGATCCAGGGACAGCCTCTCAATATGGATAACCTGCACGTCTACGTCAATCCGCAGCAGGAGTGGAGGCAGATGTACCACGAGGCGTGGCGCATTCAGCGGGATTTCTTCTACGACACCGGCTACCACGGCCTCAATCTGCAGCAGGCGGAAAAGCACTACGGCGCGTTTGTTGATGGCCTTTCCAGCCGCGATGACCTCGATTATCTGTTTCTCGACATGCTGGGCGAGCTTACCGTGGGCCATATGTATATCAACGGGCCGGAAGAGCCGGAATCATCGCAGCCGCATACCGGACTGCTGGGCGCCGATTACCGCGTGGAAAACGGCCGCTACCGCTTTGCCCGCGTCTACCAGGGCGAGAACTGGAACCCTGAATTGCGCGCGCCGCTCACCGAGCCGGGCGTGAACGTGCGCGAAGGGGATTACCTTCTGGAAGTCAACGGGCGAGAGCTGAAGGGGACGGACAACGTCTATGAATTCTTCCAGGGAACCGCGGGCAGACCGGTGACGCTCAAGGTGGCAGCGAATCCGGATGGCAAGGATGCGCGGACGGTGCAGGCGACGCCCATCGAGACCGAAAACAACCTGCGCGGCCGCGCGTGGATTGATCAGAACCGCCGCAAAGTAGATGAACTCAGCGGCGGAAAGCTGGCTTATGTCTATCTTCCCGACACCGGCTTTGGCGGCTATACCTCTTTCAACCGTTACTATTTCGCGCAGGTAGGCCGCCAGGGCGCGGTGCTGGATGAGCGCTTCAACGGCGGAGGGCAGGCGGCCGATTACATCATTGATTATCTGCGCAAGCCGCTGATGAACTATTTCATGACCCGTGAGGGCCATCCGTTCACGACGCCGGTGGGTTCGATCTTTGGTCCCAAGGCGATGATCATCAACATGTACGCCGGTTCCGGCGGCGATGCGCTGCCCTGGTACTTCCGCGACCAGAAGATCGGCCCGCTGATCGGCACACGCACATGGGGCGGGCTGGTGGGGATTTACGATTATCCGCCGCTTATGGATGGCGGCGGCGTGACCTCGCCACGCGTGGCCTTCTACAACACGAAAGCGGAATGGGACGTGGAAAACCATGGCGTTCCGCCCGATATCGAGGTTGAATTCAGCCCGCAAGCCTGGCGGCAGGGACGCGATCCGCAGCTGGAGAAAGCGGTGGACGTGCTGCTGGAGGAGCTGAAGAAGAACCCGCTGCCGGAAGGGAAGCGGCCGGCGTTTCCGAACTACCATCAGCAGAAATAAGGCCCTGCGCAGGGCCGAACGAAAGAAGCCGGCCATGGGCTCCATGGCCGGCTTTCCTTTTCCCCGGTGTAATGAGTGGTCCCTCACGGTTGCGGTGTGATGGTCACTGGGACGTGTGAGCGCGGTCACCGTCGCCGCCCTTTCCGCGCGCAAGAATTGTCGTGCCTCTCTGAAGAGCAGTTTCCCACCATGGAAGTGCAACACCCCCGGAGGCGACGGCACCCGGTCTGAAAGCAACCAAGCATTCTTTCCGATCAGAAGGAAGACCCAACGACTCATCGTCGGCGCATTCCCGCGCGCTTCCTTTTTGGCAAATTCAGCCAGGGTGGCTGAGTAAATTCAACACATCAAGGAAAGGAAGGCAGTCTGATATGAAAGCTAAAGCTCTCTGTGTAGGAATCAACGTTTTCAAAAACTATCCTCAGGCGACCCTGCAGGGCTGCGTGAACGATGCCCATGACATGGAAGACGTCCTGAAGACCTTTCTTGGCTTTGGTCCCGGCGACATTACGATACTGACCGATGCCAACGCAACCAAGAAAAATATCATGGACAATTTCAAATCGATGGTGGCTGACGCCAAGGCCGGCAAGTTAGACTATCTCGTTTTCAGCCTGTCGAGCCACGGGACGCAGGTGCCAGACATCAGCGGCGACGAGCCCGATCGCGCGGATGAGGCATTCTGCCCGCACGATCTGGCCGAGGCCGGCGGAGTGTGGGACCCCAACCACGTCATCCTCGACGATGAGTTGCACGATCTTCTTATTACCTTGCCCAAGAATGTGCTGGTGGAAGTCTATCTCGACACCTGCCACAGCGGTACCGGCCTGAGAGCGGTTGATCTTCTGCTGGACCGCAAGCCAAGGTTCCTGCCGCCGCCTTCGCTCGAGGCCTTCAGGAAGGTGGAAGGGCGCGTGTCGCGTGGACTGCATAAAGCCTTGCTCGAAAAGGGCTTCATTCATCACATCCTGTGGGCCGCCTGCCGGGCGGACCAGACGAGCGCCGATGCTTCCATTGCCGGGGCCTGGCATGGCGCGTTCACCTATTTCTTCTGCAAGGAGCTTCGCGCCTGCAAGAACAAACTCTCGCGCGCCAAGTTGCTGGAGAAAGTGCGCGCCGACCTGCTGGCGGGTCATTACAACCAGACAGCTCAGCTGGAGTGTCAGGCGACCGCCAGAAAGGCAGTCATCGAGCCCAAGCCGGTGCCTGCGGCCGCAGCGTAATCCGTTTCCCTCTTCGTTCCGCGGACGGCAACCGCCGTCCACGGAGCCTATCCCTGCGGTTTTGAGCCCGATCAGCAATACGTTAGAAAAATAGCCGGTTTGCACATGCCCACACTTCGCGGCGGAAGCGGTTCTTTTTGAGGACGAAGGTTGCCGTTTTGCCATAGAATGTCCCATCGCATGTGATTCCACAGAAGAGGCTATTTCATCCACTTGGCACAGCCTGAGAAAACTTCGTATCGTCTGCCGCAGTTCGACTGGATGCGCGGACTTGCCTGCCTGTTCATGTTTGAACGGCACTGTTATGATTCGTGGCTTTTGCCATCGGTGCGGAGCACCGTTTTTTTTCGCGCATCGGAATTGATTGCCTCGATGGCCGCGCCCAGCTTTCTGTTTCTGGCGGGCCTTTCGACGGTGCTGATCGTCAAGAGATCCTCGGAAGAGGGCATGGTTTCGCGCAAGGCGGCGGCCCGCATCTTCCGGCGGGGAGCCGAGATCCTCGGGCTGGCGCTGGTTTTCAGGATCGTGGACCTGGGGCTGTGGCTGCCCGATGTTACCCAGCCGAACTGGTGGACGAACCTGCTGCGCGTGGATGTGCTCAACGTGATTGGCGTGTCGCTGATGATGGTGGGCGCGCTGTGCCGGCTGGCCGGAACCCAGGCGCGGGCGGCGGTGGGTGCGGCGCTGATAGGCGCCTTCGTTGTGACGACCACCCCGCTGGTGTACAGCACATGGCGGCCCACATGGCTGCCCTGGCCGCTGGAATCCTATTTCGACGGCGTGCATAACACGGGCGTTCCGCAGTCGTATACCTTTCCGATCTTTCCCTGGGCGGGCTTTGCGTTTGCGGGCTTCGTGGCCGGCTATCTGCTGCTGAGCGACCGGGCGCGGCGCAACGAATTCCGCCTGATGGGCGCGCTGGCGGCGGGCGGAGCCGCCGTGACGCTGCTGGGGTGGACGCTCGATCAGTCGTCCTTGCAGCTCTACAGGTATTACGATTTCTGGCACAGCAGCCCGAATTACTTCATGATCCGGGTGGGGATACTCCTGATGATCCTCTCGCTGTGTTACCTGCGCTGCCGGTTTGGCGTGAGCGGCTTGAAGAACAGCCCGCTGATCACGCTGGGGCAGCACTCGCTGATGGTCTACTGGGTACACATCGAGTTTGTCTATGGCCGGTTCTCCATCATGAAGAGAGGGGGCATGAGCATTCTGGGCGCCTCGCTGGGCCTGATTATCATCACGGTGGCCATGTATCTGCTGGCGACCTTCTATGGGCGGTGGGAGTCGGCGAGGCGGAAGAAGGCGCTGGCGGCAGTGCCTGAGACTTAGCTCCCGCAGTTCCGTGACGCCTCCATGTGCTTACTCTACCTTCCATCAACCGTCTGAATCTCTTTGTGCCAGCCAGACATTTCCGCGGAGGCGGACTCATGAACAGACTGATTGCGAATACTCTAGCCTGCACGCTCATCGGACTGCTGTCCGTCCCAACGGGGGCGCAGAATCCTGCCACCAAGCCCGTGCTCAGTCATCCGCAGGCTGTGCTCGCCTCGTGGAATCGGGACGGCAAACAGTGGATCGGAACCTGGGCAACAGCCCCACAGCCGAACATGCCAGGGAGTCTCTTGCGCTTCCAGAACCAAAGCCTGCGCCTCATCGTGCATACCAGCGCCGGCGGGACGAAAGTCAGGATCAGGATCTCGAACACCTATGGTGACCATCCGTTGCTTATCGGCGGCGCACACATTGCCCTCCGAACCAGCGCGGCGGAGATCGACCCGGCCTCCGACCGAACTCTGCTGTTTCACGGGCAGCCGTCCACGACCGTCCCTGCACGATCGATGGCGGTAAGCGATTCGGTCGAGTTGAACGTGCCTGCGCTGTCGGATCTGGCGGTCAGCCTCTTTTTTCCCAAGGCCACGGAGGCGACGACCTCACACGTTCTGGCACAGCAGACGAGCTACGTCTCCCCCGCCGGGGACTCCACTGCGGAGGTGAAATTCCCGGTCGCCAAGGCGATCCACTCCTGGCCATTCCTGACCGGGGTCGATGTCGCGGCTTCGCCTCGCGGAGCAGCCATCGTGGCATTCGGCTCCTCGCTCACTGACGGAGACGGTTCCACATTGGATACCAACCGGCGCTGGCCCGACGTGCTTGCGGAGCGGTTGCAGAAAGGCGCCGATGGGAAGGCGGAAATGGGCGTGTTGAATGAGGGCATCATTGGCAATCGCCTGTTGAATGACAGCCCTCAGCAGGCGGGCAGTCCATTTGGGGCGGCTCTCGGCCAGGCGGGCGTGGCCCGCTTCGAACGTGATGTGCTCGACCAAGCAGGGGTCAGATACGTCATCGTGGGTATCGGCATTAATGACATCGCCTTCCCGGGCTCGTTGACCCCTCTCACCGAAAGGATCAGTGCCGAGAGCGTGATATCCGGCTATCGTCAGCTCATAGCGCGTGCCCATAAAAAGGGCATCCGAGTCATTGGGACGACGAACCCGCCGTTCGAGGACGGGTTCCTGGTCCTTTCCAAAACTGTGCCCCCGGTCACCTTTTATACTCCCGAGAAAGAAACCGTGCGGCAAAAGGTCAACGACTGGATACGCAGCAGCAATGAATTCGATGCTGTAATCGATTTCGACGAGGTCTTGCGAGACCCGAGCCACCGCACGCGACTGCTTCCGGCTTATGACAGTGGAGACCATTTGCATCCCAACAATGCAGGTTGCATCGCCGAGGGGAACGCGGTGCCGCTGGCGTTGTTCGGAGGCCGTTAAACCGGCATTGATCCGGACCGGCACAGAGAACGCGCCGGTCCGGATCAATGCCTGGTTGAGCCACGACCAAAAGCGCGCCACGGAGGCGCGGAAAAAAACAAAAGAAAAATCGCCGCTGATTTACGCAGATGGGCGCTGATTTTTTTCAGTAGTTGGTGGCCGCTGAAAATTCGTGCAAGGAAAGATTTTTGGCCGCAGTAATATGGAGGGCTACTGATTACCCGCATTCAGGAACAATTCGGGATTGCAGGCTGGCGATTGGTCAAGTTATGTGGCACACTTTGAACCGTGAAAATACTTCATGACCGAGGAGTTTGATTTCAGATGTTTTCGCGAACGCGAACGCGCCCGGCGCGATCTGGAATCTATTCTGCCCCGCGCTTCGCTTGAGACCGTCCGTCTGCTGTTTTCTCTGCTCAGGGATTCGCCCGACCCCGATCAAGCCCTGAATCTGCTGGAACGGCTGCTCGCCGAAGGCGGGGACGGCCCTGAATCGCCGGCCGCTCTTTTCAGCGAGGATCCGCGCCTGCTGCACCATGCGATTTCAATCTTGGGGCACAGTTACTGGCTGGGTGAAGCTCTGATCCGCAACCCCGACATACTTCTGGAGCTGTACCAGGATCAAAAGCTGGAGCGGGCGCGGGGATGCGAGGAATTCCGCGAACGCCTCGGCGGCTTTCGCGCGCTGACCACGGAACATGAGATTGCGGCCTTGCTGGCTCGTTTCAAAAAGCGGGAGTTTATCCGCGTTGCCCTGCGCGATGTGCTGGGTTTCGCCACCCTGGCGGAGACGACGGCTGAAATTTCCTCGCTGGCGGATGTGCTGATCGAGACAGCGCTGCATGAAGCCGAAGGCGTGATGAGCCGGCGGTTTGAGGTTTTTGCAGACCAGGCCGGCAACGGACAGCAGCCGCCTGCGTTTGCCGTGCTGGCGCTGGGCAAGCTGGGCGGGCAGGAACTTAACTACAACTCCGACGTGGACCTGATCTATCTTCATGACGACCCGGCTGGCTTGGAACCGTTTGCCGTACATGAATACTTTCTCCGTCAGGCCCAACTGCTGACGGAAATCCTGTCTCGTCCGACGACGGAGGGCGCGGTGTTCCGGGTCGATCTGCGGTTGCGTCCGCAGGGCGGGGAGGGGGAGCTGGCGGTTGGCCTGCGCCGCGGGCTGCGCTACTACCGCAGCGAGGCCCAGGATTGGGAGTTGCAGGCGCTGATCAAAGCGCGGTGCTGCGCCGGGGATGCCGGTCTGGCGCGGCGCTTCATTCAGGGCGTGGAAGATCAGATTTATACACGGGACATTAATTTTCAGGCCATTGAGACCGCGCTTGATTCCCGCCGGCGGGTTGCCGGGTTAATTAGAGGCGAAAACTTAACCACAAAGGGCACGAAGGCACACAAAGGAAGTCAGGGAGTTTCTGTAAGTCCAATGGGTCGATATTTTGTTTCCGGAGAGACCGGCGGGATGGATGTGAAGCTTGACCGGGGCGGCATCCGCGATATCGAGTTTCTGGTGCAGTGCCTGCAGCGGGTTTATGGCGGGGAAGAGCGCTGGCTGCGATCAGCGGGCACGTTGTTTTCGCTGCAGATGCTGCACGACAAGGGGCACATCAGCGGCCGGGAGTTCCACGACCTCACACGGGCCTATGAGTTTCTGCGTGTGATCGAGCACCGGCTGCAACTGCAGCGCGGGCAGCAGGTCCACCGGCTGCCCTCTGGCACTCATGCGCTGGAAGCGTTGTTTCGGGCGGTGAACCGCGACCGATCAGGCAGCGGCGTGGCCGGGTTTCTTGCGACGCTCAAGGCGCACATGGCTTCGGTGACCGCGATCTACGGGCGGGTGGTGCACAGCCAGAAGAGAATTGAGCAAGAAGGGCGGGCGTTTCAGCTTACGCCGGCTCCGGCGGGCGCGGCGCGGGAGCTTTCTTTTGAGCAGCTCATGCAGCGCATCGCCCTGGATGCTCCCGAGCTGCATGCGGCGATTTTGCGCTCCGGCTGCGGTCAGCATGCGCGGCGCAATCTGCACCGGTTTCTCAGCTCAGCGATGACCAGTCCGGAACGCTATGCGGCGTTGGTCGAAAATCCTGCGGCGGTGGAAAGAGCGATGGAACTGTTTGAAAGCAGCGAGTATCTGACGGATCTGCTGGTGCGGCATCCGGAGGCCATTCGCCGGCTGGATCATCTGCCGCTGGGGCAGGAAGAGAGCTTGTTTGAGACAGCGCAAAACCTTTCACCGCAGAGAGCGCAAAGGGGCGCAGAGTACGCAGGAACAGCAACAGCAGGTTATCGCTTGCCCCAGGAAAAATTTTCGCAGGCCGAGGAAAAGCTGACCTGGTTGCGCCGCGACTTTCGCGGAAAGGCGCTGGCCCAGGGCGCGCGCGACCTGCTGTGGGCGCTGCCGGTCTACGAGTCATTGCAGCAGAGCTCGCTGGCGGCTGAGGAGGCCATTGCCGGCGCTCTGCATGTGACCGGCGGCGAGGAGACGCTGGCGGTCTTTGCGCTGGGCCGGCTGGGCACACGGGAGTTCGACGTTGGGTCCGACGCCGATCTGCTGTTCTGCCGCCACGCCGATGGCGATGCCGAGGCCGCGAGCCTGCAGGCGGAAAAGCTGGTTCACGCGCTGGCCGCTTATACACGCGAAGGGACGATTTTCGCCGTGGATTCACGGCTGAGGCCCAGAGGCGGAGAGGGTGAGCTGGTGATTACCCCAGAGGTGCTGGAGAAATATCTGGAGGCGGAGGCCCAGCCCTGGGAGGCGCTGACCTATACGAAGCTGCGTTTCATTGCGGGCGACCGTCGTCTGGCACAGGAGATCGTGCCCGCCGTGAAGAATCGTATTGTGAATATCGCCGCCCAGCCTGGATTCACCCGGGCTGCCGCCGAGATGCGCATGTACCTGGAAAAATCGAACCGCTATGAGCGCAGTTTCAAGCTGGCTGCCGGAGGATTCTATGACATTGATTTTCTGGCGTCGTATCTCATGCTGCAGTCGGGGCGCGTGGAGCCGGAAAATACCGGCGAGCGTCTTCAACGGCTGCAACAGATGGGCCGAATGAATGCTCAGACAGTAGAAATATTGCGCGATGCTGCCCGCCTCTACCGTACAGCGGACCATGCTATTCGTCTCGTTACCGGACGTCCCCGTCCCGAACTCCCCGCTGCTGAACATGCCCGTGCAGCGACCGAATCCCTGGTGAACAGAATCCTGAATCGTCCGATTGGAAGCAGCTTACAGAACGATCTCGATACGATGCAGAAGAAGGTTAGAGAGATATTCCTGAGAATGATGACGGAGAGTTAGATTGCTCTAATTAGCAAAACTGCCTGCTGCTCTTCGGAGTAGAATTGGCTGAGGCAATATAGGTACCCGGGGACCCTCCAACCATTCCAAGATCCCGGGACTGTTGTCTTTACTGTCAGGAGGTTTGCATCCATGCAGTCTCGTCTCGCAGTTTCTCTTGCTTTCTTTCTTGTCTTCACACTGTTCGCGGGCGCGCAATCCGGCAGCCCGGACCTTCAACCGGTTCCGGTCCCCAATGCTCCAGCTCCGACCGAATCCGATCCTAATGATTCAGGTTACACCAGCATATATCTGCTCAACTACGACTGGACCACGGCAGACGGCAGCAGCGACGACGCCTTCCTGCGCCTTGAAGCCAACCGTCAGCGCCGCGGCATCAATCCCGGTTTCGTGGGCGACATGCTGCTTCAGGCCCAGCAGGAGCGGGCTCTTTATCCTCAGATGCTGCCCGGTGTAGCGCCGGCGCCGGGGATCCCGGTGTGGTTCAACCTGGGGCCCACCAAGAGCAACCACATTCAAAACGGCGTGCTGCGCACCGTGACTGACAGCGGACGCGCCCGCACCATTCTTCCTCACCCCACCGACCCGAACATCGTTTACTTTCTCACTTCATCAGGCGGGTTGTGGAAGAGC
>Ga0153915_10005488_pt1 | contig 11803 bp, 10 predicted proteins | sample Opewatmetagenome_2_FD_107003 | JGI IMG/M metagenome (GOLD analysis project Ga0153915, IMG submission 107003) | Freshwater wetland microbial communities from Ohio, USA - Open water 3 Core 3 Depth 3 metaG | ecosystem: Environmental > Aquatic > Freshwater > Wetlands | place: USA: Ohio, Lake Erie...
GCCACATCCGCTATCTGCGCCGCGCGGGTCGTCCCCTGGGGAAGCCGGAGGTCCGGTGTCACGACCAGGAACGCGATGCGGTTTTTGCGCGGCGTCGCGAGCCAGGCGTCGAAGCCGCCGGAGGGGTCCGCCATCCCGAGAATGAACTGCGACATCTGATGCCAGTTGGCCGACCCCGTGGCGAACGCTTGAACTACCCAGACTACGTCCCAAGCCCCCGCCGGCGGTGGCTGCATGGAAATGTTCAGGTCACTCGTGATGCCGGCGGTCGCGTCGGCGAGGACGGCGTTCCAGTCCGCGGCTGCCCGTTCCGCGGGCGTGCGGGCGACGTTTGCCCGAAACAGCGCCTTGTAGGAGCGCGCCAGCTGGATAAACTGGGCCGCGGAGAGGGCGTTGCCGTTGATCCAGGCGGTGGGAAGCGGGAAGCCGGCTGGGTCGGCCGTCGCGATCGTGATCGCGGAATCGAGCAGCCCCAGCGCCGCCGTCATCACCTGGCTGTACCCGGACAGCGGAATGATGTCCTGGGGCCCGTCATTTTCCGTGAGTATCGATGCCGAGTCGTAGGCCAGGGCCAGGTTCCCCTCGGCTACGCCCTGCGCGAAGAGGGCAAAGGCCCGCGCCCGGTCGTTCCGCCCCGGTGAGCCGAGGGTGATGGTCTGGAGCGCGTGCAGGCCGATGGCCGCGATGCGCGCCGCCCGGTGTTCGACGGAGAAGTCCCGGTAGTTCCCGAGGTTCCCCTGGGAGCCGCGCGTGTTGTCGATCTGGTTGCGGGGGATCGCGCCGCGCGGACCCATGGCGAAGTTGGCGAGGCTGGAGACGTTCTCCAATCCCATGGTGAAGAGCTGCGGCTGCAGCGCGTCGTTCCCACCGCCGGCCCCGACGGTCGCACCGCCGATCGTACCGGCGTGGACCGTGGTGTAGGCGCTGCCGATGAAGTTCTCGACATCATTCGCCGTGCCGAGCAGCTTGTTGCGGTCGGGATTGTTCTGGTAATCGACCTGCAGGAAGTTGTTGCAGGCCGGAAGCCCCAGTAGCGCGGCGCCGAGCAGAGCTGAGCGAAAGGTTCGCATCGGTTCCTCTCCCAGAAGACGGAAGGACCCGCCGCCGGGGGCCGGAGCCCCCGGTGGCGGCTCCGGCTTAGAATCTCGTGGAAATGCCGAGGGTGAACGTCCGCACGTTCGGGAACGTGAACGCGTCGATGGCGTTGATCCCCGACGAGTTCACTTGCCCACCCGAGATGCCGACCTCGGGGTCGAACCCGCGGTAGCCGGTGAGCGTGAGCAGGTTGCGGCCCACGAGACTCACCGTCCAGTCACCTCGCCCAAGCAGCGGGCCGATGCGGTAGGAGACCAGCACCTCCCGCAGTTTGGCGTAGCTCGCGTCTTCAACCGAGAAGTTGTTGGGACCGAGGATGTCGTACAGGCCCCCGAGACCGCTCCCGTTGTCGGGCTGTGCGGCGCGGTAGTAATAGCCGATCGGCTTGGCGTTCTTGACCGACTTCCCGTTCTGATCGACATCCTTGGACAGGAAATCGAGGTGGGCCCAGTGGAAGCCCTGGTCCCACACCCGCTGGCCGATGGCGGCATCCACGAGTGCATACAGCGAGAGGCGCCGCCAGGAGAAATCCTGGGCGACGGAGAAGCGGAAGTTCGGCAGCGCATTACCGAGCGGCACGATCTGCGCGCTTTGCCCGTTCGCCCCCGCCCCCCGCAGAATGATCGGCATCCCCCAGTTCATGGCCACGCCCCAGGGGGCGCTCCCGCCGGGAAGCTGGGCTTCCCACAGGTTGTTCGTGATCCCCATCCCCGGGTTGTTCCCGGCGCCGACCCACACGATGAAGCCCTGGTCGTTGCGCTGGAACGCACTGGTCGGGCCGCCGCACTGCCCGCTATAGGGCGCCGGCAGCTCGGAGCAGCTCGTGACGAACTTGCGGCCGTAGAATGTGCCGAGCCGCTCGCCCACCTTGGCCTGGAAGATCTGGTCGGTCGCCTGCAGGGTCGCACCGTAGAAGAACGGCGGGACGTCGAGCGCCGTGATCGTCGAGCGGTTGCGGTCGTAGATGAACCGCATGGACCACGACAGGTTCCGGTGCTGGATGAGCGGCAGGTTCAGCGACGCCTCCCAGGTCTTGTTGAGCAACGACCCGGCGTTTTGCCACTGGGTCTGGAACCCCGTGGACGCCGAGACGGGGACGGGGAGGATCTGGTGGTCGATGGTGGAGTGGGCGTACGTCACGTTCAGGCCATAGCGGTTCAGCACCTCGACGTCCACCGCCGCCTCGACGTCCTTGTGCAGCTCGGGACGCAGACGGCTGTTGCCTAGCACGTCGAGCGTGAAGGTCCCGCCGGCACCGAGGGTGAAGGCCTCGTACTGCGCGGTCAGGTTCGGCGCGCCGCCGGCGGTTCCGTACGAGCCCCGCAGCTTCAACTCGGTGATCTGCGACACCGGCCACCACGGCTCCCGTGCGACCAGCCACGTCGCCGCCGCCCGGCCGAACGTGGCCCAGCGCTGGTCACTCCCGAATACGGAGAGACCGTCGCGACGGATCAGCCCGTCCAGGACGTAGCGGTTCTTGTATTCCAGGCCGCCACCGGCGATCACTCCGATGCCGCGCAGCTCCGTGACCGACGAGCGGATGGCCTGATTGGCCGTCGCGTTGATGAGCGACGTGATCCCTTTGGCGAGCAGGGTGTTGCCCTGCCCATTCTCGAAGTCGCTGTACGTGTATCGGTACGAGTAGCTGAGCAGATAGTGCGTGCGCAGGTCCGGCGAGAAGTCGTGATTGAACGAGGCGTTCACACCCGCGTTGAGTCCGCGGTCGCCGGCGTTCTGCCGGAAGATCGAGCCGTTGTTCGCCGTCGGATTGTTCGACGTGGTCCGGAACCCCTTGTCGTTGAACTGCAGGGAGTTTTGGGTTCGCACGTCGTAGCTCAGGTTGCCCTCGAGCTTGAACCAGCTGGTGGGGCTGAACTGCACGATGCCGCCGCCGATGAACCGGTCGGTGACATCCGAGCGCTCGGTGTTCTGCAACGACCAGAGCGGATTCTCGTTCTGCGAGCCGCCACCCTGAAGATTCGGCCGGATGTAAAGGCGACCCAGCGTATCGGTCTGCAACACGTTCACGACGGCGGGCACCCGTGTCAGGCGGAAGAAGGCCTGGCCGCCGCCCTCCTGGTTCAGCCCGTCCTGCGTGCTGCGGCTGTAGAAGCTGCGCACCGCCACCGTCCAGTCCGTCCCGATCACCTGGTCGACGTTGGCCCGGAACGAGTTGCGCTGGAATCCCTGCAGGAACCGGATCGCCCCCCCATCGGTCTCGTTCGAGGCGCTGGCGTAGAACGTGGTCCCGCCGAACCGCCCGGTCATGTCCGCGTTGTTCCGCGTCGACGCGTTCGGATGCACCGTCTGGGCCACGGCGTTGTACGACGTGCCGGGCCAGGGTTCGGTTTGAAAGCGCTGCCGCAGCGTGTTGCCCGATATCGTGGCGCCAGGGTCCACCGGGAACCCAACGGGATTCAAGGCGAAGTCTCCCGGCGCGTTGTTGATGCGGGCGGCCTCGGCGTGGTAGTCGAACGTCCGCGCGCACAGCGGCTGTCCGGTGACGGCCTGGCAGAACCGCGTCCCCGTTTCGTCGGTGACCAGCGCCTGGAAGTGCGCCAGACCGAAGTCGCGCTCGATGTCCCCGACCCCACCCTCCGACCGCAGGCTGAAGTGCACGCCATCCAGGGCGCGGCGGCCGGAGCGAGTCGTGATGTTGATGACCCCGTTCCCGGCGTACGCGCCGTACAGCGCGGAGCCCGCTGCGCCTTCCACCACCTCGACGCTCTCGATATCCGAGGGATTCAGGTCGGGAAGCTGCCCGTTGATCAAGATGCCATCCACGATGTACAGCGGGTCCTGGCCGCGGCCCTGGGAGTTGATCGAGGTCGGGCCGCGCAGCAACACCGCGGGCTGGGCGCCCGGCCGGCCGCTCCCGGAGGTGATCTCCACGCCTGGGACTTTCCCCTTGAGCTGAGTGAGTGCGTCCTGCCCGACGACCGGCATCTGCGAGGAATCCACGCGGCTCACGAAGAACGGCACCTTCACCGCCTCGGTCGCCTCCTGCACGCCGGTCACCACGACCGCCTGCAGCAGGTTCACGTCGTAGAGCAGCGTGAAGTCGACGGTCTGCGTTCCGGAGGTCAGCGTGAGCGCTTTGCTGCCGGGCTTGAAGCCGATGGCGCGCACGCGCAACACGACCTCCTGCCCACGCACCCGCGCGGCCGGCACGGTGATCGTGTACCGGCCGTCGCTCGTAGTGGTCGTGGTAATCCGGAGCTCCTCGATGATGAGCCCGGCCGAGCCGAGCGGCTCCTGCCGATCCGAGATCACTCGCCCGGTGATCACCGCATCCTGGGCCCGCGCCGCGGTCGCGCTCAACAGGAGCGCCCCGACGGCGACGATTCCACGGAACAAGGCACGACGTGGGTGGATCATGGCGTAACTCCTCTCATGGCAGAAAGCCCTCCGGAGATCTCTCGGGAGCGCGCTGGAGGAACCGATCGAGCAGCGAATGTTCTAGGGAGGAGACAACACGAGCCCTACACGCGGCACGAGGACTGGCGCCGGTGGCTTCGGACATCCGGAGAGCGGCCGGAAGGACGGCCCCTATGAGCGTGACGGTCATGACGCTCGTGCTAGGGTTCCTTTGACGACTCGACTACTGATCTTTGTATACGGTGTGAGACCTTGCTCGTCAAGGCGATGGGCCCGCCATCCCGGACACTATCGCTTGCGGGCGATGGGCCCTACTATCGTACCGGACCGGAGACCAGGTCGGGAATGGTCCGCTCTATCCTCTATTATCCGCATTTGGGAGTCCTGCCGCGTCCGCGAGCACTCCTGCTCGCCCTGATTGGGGGAGCGGCTTTCCCCTGTGCCGAGCCCTGCGCGGCCCAAGATCCGACTGCCGCCGTGTCCGGACGCGTCGTCGACAGCCAATCCCAGGCGCCCATCGTCGGGGCCGAGGTGGCAATCCTTGGCACCAACCGCCTGGCCAGCAGTGACAGCGGCGGTCGATTCAGCCACGCCGGCCTGAAGGCTGGCCCCTACGTGCTCCAGATCCGGGCCCTCGGCTACCAGGCGAGGAGCTGGGTCGTCCGGGTCGGAACCGGGGAGATCGTGCGCCAGGACTTCGCGTTGACGCCTGTCGCGTACATCCTGCCCGCCGTGACCCGGGAAGCGACACCCGGCATGATGGCCAGCCGCTTGAGGGAGTTCGAGCACCGGCGCGCCGCGGGCCGGGGGGTGTTCATTGCGGAGGAGGAAATCCGCCGTACCGAGGCGGCGACCTTGAGTGATCTGCTGCGCACGAGCGCCGGGGTTCGGGTCACCTGCAATTCCGCCGGTTGCGCGGCCCAGATGACGAGAGCGGCGAATGCCCAGTGCCGGCCGGACTTTTTCGTGGATGGCCTCTCCGCCAACTTCTCCACCAACGCCAACCTCCCGACCGTCGGCATCGTCGCGGTCGAGGTGTATCGCAGCGGCAGCGAGGCCCCCGTGGAGTTCCTGCGAGCGGACACCGACTGCGGCGTCATCGTCATCTGGACGCGCTCGGCCCCGAATCCCTGACGGCGCCCCCGTCCGCATCACCTCCGAATGACGACTCCCCGCCGGCCGTCCGCGGCGTACCGCGCGGCGCTCGCCGTAGCGCTCGGCGTGACCCGGCTGGCCGCCCCATTCCACGCGAAATTAGCCCGCACCCTCGCGGGCCGCCGTGGCCTGCGGGATCGTCTTGCCGGCTGGGGGGCATCGCAGCGTGACCGCGCGCGTCCGCTGGTCTGGTTTCACGCACCATCGGTAGGGGAGGGCCTCCAGGTTCGCCCGGTGATCGAAGCGCTGCGGGCGGAGCGCCCCGGCTGGCAGCTCGCCTATTCCTTCTTCTCTCCATCGGCGCTGGCGCTCTCGCACAGCCTGCCGGTCGACTTCGCCGATTACCTGCCGTGGGACCGCCCGCGCGACGTGGCGACCGCGCTCGACGCCCTCGCGCCTGCGGCGCTGATCTTCGGAAAGCTCGACGTCTGGCCGGAGCTCACCCTCGCCGCGGCCACCCGGGGTGTCCGGCTTGGTCTCGTCTCGGCCACGGTGGCCGAGTCCAGCTCCCGGCTCGCCTGGCCCGCGCGCGCATGGGTGGCCCCCGCCTACGCCGCCCTCGACCGGATCGGCGCCATCGCGCCGGAGGACGCCACGCGCCTCGAGCGCCTCGGCGCCCGGCGCCAGGCGATCACGGTCACCGGCGATGCGCGCTACGACAGCGTCGCCCAGCGGGCCGAGCGGCTCGACCGCACACGCGAGCCCTTCGCGTCCCTCGCCGCAGGAGCCGGCGCGGAGACGTTCACGATCGTCGCCGGGTCCACGTGGCCCGCCGACGAGGGCGTGGTGCTCCCCGCCTTCGCAGCACTACGCGCACAGGGCGAACCGGCCCGTCTCCTGCTGGCGCCGCACGAGCCTACGCCGCGGCACCTGAGTAGGATCGAGCGCGCCGCGCGCGCCGCCGGACTCCCCGAGCCGGTCCGGCTGTCGCACCTGCGCGCGGGAGCGGCGCCGATAAACCCGGCGCTCATCGTGGTGGATCAGACGGGCGTGCTCGCCGACCTCTATGCGTTGGGGCAGGCCGCCTATGTCGGGGGGGGATACCACCGCGCAGGACTGCACTCGGTGCTCGAGCCGGCGGTCTTCGGCGTGCCGGTCGCGTTCGGCCCACGCTGGCGGATGAGCCGCGACGCCGGGACGCTCATCGCGCGTGGTGCCGCCGTCGCCCTCCCGGCCGAGGGGCGGCGGGCGCTTCAGGAGGTGTGGATGCGGTGGCGGCGCGATGCGGAGCTGCGCGCCCAGGCCGGCGCGGCGGCGGCGGCGGTGGTCCGGGAAGGTCGCGGCGCGGCCGCCCGCACCGCGGCGCTCGTCATTGAGTTGCTGGAGCCGGCGGGGCCACCACCACGCCTTCGAAGGTGACCGAGCGCGGCGAGAACAACCCGGCAGTGAGCGCGGTGACCAGCAGGTCGCTCCAGCGGGCCCGCACCCGGATGCGCAGGTCCGCGACACTCGCCCCCCCTCCCAGCTGACCTGCCAGCACATCCTCGAGGTGCGGCTCTCCGGCGGTGAAGGCTCCCCAGATGACGAAGAGCGGATGGCGCGTCACCCGGAACGGGGTGCCGCTCGCCGGGGTTCGCGCCGAGGAGGCCAGCGTGACGGGTACGCCCAGGTGAGCCGAATCGAAGGTCAAGGCACAGCCGCTCGCGGCGAGGCCGAACGCGGCCGCGGCCACGGAGGAATGGAACCGGTTCACGAGTCTCCCGGGAGACAGATGGGGCGCGCCGGAGATGGCGCGCCCCAAAAAGTAGCCCTTCCCCCCCTGCTTGTGAACCGGCTGATCACATCCCCAGCGGCACTTTCAGCGCGACGTGCGCGCCGATGCCGATGATCCCCGCGGTACCGCCGCCCGTGATCTTCTGGGAATCGTAGGCGAAGTGCGCCCCCAGAACACCGCCGAAACCGAGGTTGGCGCCGATGGTCCAGCCGAAGTTCGAATCGGTGTTACCCGATTGCCTGTTCCAGCGATTGGTGAGCGAGAGATACGGCTCGATCGAGATGCCGGGTGTGGGCAGACTCACGCTGACCCCGCCGCCGGCGACCAGTGTCGTGACCCCGGGGAATCCGCTGGCGGTGGTCCGGGCGCCGCCCACGAGCAGGTTCACGTTGATCGGGAGCAGCGTGCCGCCGATTACGCGAAATGCCGCATCCCCGCCCACCGACTTCGCACTCACGGCCCCCGCCCCCGACGGTTTCCACGAGGCGAAACCGGCGGTCACGCTGAGACTGCCCAGACCGACCGTGCCGCGAGCGCCGAAGGCGTTTCCCTTGCCGGCGTCGGCGTTGGGGCGGGCGTAGTCGCCGCTGATCGTGATGCCGGTGCCGCCCTTGGGGCTGTTCCATACCGGCATGCCCGCCCACTGGGCAGCCGCGGGAGTGGCCACGGTGACGGCCAGCGCCATGACGATCAAGACTCGATTCATTCCGGTTCCTCCGCATGCGGTTGAAAACCTGGATCTCCCCCACCGACCAACGCTAGGCAGAACAGCGGTGGGCCGTCAACGGTGTGTCGCTTCAGTGCACCCACACGGCGCCGATTGACACGCCTTCGACATCGCCGAGGCCCGCCGAAAGACGTAGATCGAACGAGCGACTCAGCCGAAAGTCGGATCCCAGGCCGAGCGCGAACAGCACGTCGGAGCCGCCGTCCACGGTCACGAACATCGTCGGTTGCACGTAGGGGACGATGCTGACGCTGCTCTGGGTGTCGAGCCGCCGCCCGAGCGACAGCCCCACCGGAATGATCAATTCCGAATTGCCCGACACGAAGCGACCACCGATGCCCAGGATGAGCGCACCGTCGAGCGGGAAGTCGGCGGAATGCGTGAGCACGCGCTCGCGGGCTTCAGTGCCGATGAGCAACACCGTGTTCCCCGGTCCACTGGCATCGAACAGCCCGCCTTTGAAGCCGATGTCGAAGCGGCCCGAGGCCATCCGATACGCGCCCTCGAAGGCGGTCCCCCCGCCGTTGGGGAAGCTCAGCAGCACACCGAACTCCGAGGCGCTGAACGCCCGGTACGGCGCGTTGAACGTCGTTGTCCCGGTCGCCTGGGCGGCGAGCTCGCCCACGGCACTCACCAGCAGGACGAACGCGCCCGGCAGCCATCGTCTGCGTACCATGATTCTCCCCCCACGACGAAGGTTCCGTCCACCGGCGACCCCCGCCGGCGTCGCATCCGTTACCCGATGCTCCGTGATCCGTTCCGGGCGCGGCAGCGGTGCCGCCCCAAAGGTGTGACCTCACTCACGGCGCGACCGGTCGCCCCGGAAACGCGTGTGGCCCGTCCCAAGATACCGGGGCGGGCCACCTATCCGCGCGCAGTGGATGCGCCTAGTGCCAGAGCGACAAGCCGATTCGCACGCCGATGTTGAGCTCGTTCGGAATGCCGTCGGAGGCCTTCTTCAGGAAATACTGCCCGAACGCCTCGAGCCGGATCGCACCGGACTCGTAGGGAATCCGCGTGCCGAGGCCGCCGTTGAAGCCGAACTGCGTCTGCGTGGAGGTGTCGTGCTCCATACGCAGCGCCGCACCGGCGGTGAGATACGCGCCCTTCCGGTTGCTTTGGAAGCCCCAGGTGACGTTCAGGTCGGGGATGAATTCGTACGCCGCGCCGCCGTTGGAGTTGCCCTTGCTGTGAAACGCGAAGTTGATGCGAGGCTCCACCGTCGCCTTCTCGCCGGCGCGCACGCCCACCCGCAGATCGACGGGCGTGCCGATCAGGATCTGATTCGAGCTCGCGCCGTTCAGGGAGAGCCGCTGATAGAATCCGGTGATGTCGGCACCGAACTCGTGCTTCATTTCATGACCCATCGCCATGTCGTGCTGCGCCGCGGCGATCGCCGGCGTACACGCGATTCCTACCGCGCACATCGCATTCAGCATTCGCATACCTGTTCCCTCCAGATGAAGAGTATTCGACGTTGCACCCTGGAACCGGGAGCTGCCTGGCTCCCTCCAATGAACGTCGGCCGGATAGAATCGGATCTCTTACCCCGGTGGGAATCCGCGGGTGGCAGTAAGCAGAAGACCCCCGGCGGGGAATTCCGCCGGGGGTCACGCCGCGGGGACTCAGTTGACGGTCAAACCCAGCCCAATCTGCGCCACGTTGGCGTCTGAGTTGGATGAGTTCATCGCGAAACCATTCCAGAACGGCGTGATGCTGAGGTTGTTCCCTACCCGGATGTCGTACCCCAACCCGAGTACGGCACCAACACCGGTCTCGGTCGCGCTTCCGAATCCCGAGACCGAGCCATGGATCTGGCCGACCCCCAACCCGCCCAGGAGAAAGAATCCACCCGTGGCCGAGGGATAGAACCGAATGAGCGCAGTCAGCGTGCTCACCGTGAGGGTGGCGCCATTCTCCGACTTGGTCCAGCCGTTCGTGCCCCCGCCGATCACGACCTTCTGACTGAGCGTACCACCCAGCGCCAGGCCGCCGCTGACAGAACCCGTCCGGCCGCTGCAGTCCTTACAGCCCAGGCTGCCGTACCCGAGCCCGATGTTGAACCAGAAACCCTGGCGGGTCTGCTTGTATTGGGCGGATGCGACGACTGGCACCCCGAGCGAAGCGCCGACGACCGCTGCAACCACCATCGGCATCGTGAGCCTGTTCACACAGTTCTCCTTAGCAAGGGGTGGACCTGGACCGTCCTGACTACCCAGGGGCGACAGTTCCCGGCACCCAAACTCTGCACCGGGACAGCCGACCCGCAATACCCGTTTGTCCTACAAACCCGTCGACAAGCGAGAACCCCCGGCGGAACGGAGTCCGCCGGGGGTCAGAGAATCGTAAGCCTGCGGACTACTTGCCGCCGAACCGGATGCCCGCGCGGATCGGCAGGAACGTCGTCGAGCCACCGGTCGTGCTGACGTTGACGAACTTGCCTTCCACGAAGACGCGGGTGGAGCCGGTACCCACCTTGAACGCAATCCCGGCGCCGCCGCCGAACCCGACCTTCGATTCCGAAGCCGAGACCCCGCCAGCGCTGAACTTGACGTTGTAGTAGCCGACGCCGCCCAGGATGTAGGGCCGGATCTGGTCGGCCTGTTTTCCGAACGCGTAGACGACTTCCGCCAGGCCACCGATGATCTTGCTCGTGTGTGCCGGGACGCCCGACTTTTCGCTCGTCTGGCTGTACTGGACATCGGCGCGGATGCCGATCGGAGCGCTCGTGAGCCAGTAGGTGACGTCCCCGCCGACGAGCCAGCCCAACTTGTCAGCCTTCTTGTAGTCACCCATCGGCATCAGCAGACCGCCGCTGACGCCCACCCGGATCCCCTGCTGCGCCGACAGACCGCTGACACCGGCGAGGCTCAGCACGGCGAGAAGACCAAATACGATGCGCTTCATACCATCCCTCCGATAGTTGAAGTTCTCACGCCGCGGCCGCCGGCTCAGCCCGTTCGGCCACGACGCGAACCACGTCGTCCAGCACCTGCAGTACCCCTCCGACGACGGCAAACCGGCTCGTCGCGCCGCCGTTGGTGATCGCCAGGGTGCCCGTCCCGAGCATCGTCAGGAACGGCGCATGCCCCGGCAGCACCCCCACCAGACCGTCGAACGCCGGCGCCACGACCGCGGTCGCTTCGCCGTCGAACAGAGACCGGTCCGGGGAGATCAACGTCACCCGCATCAGGCGGCCGCCATCTGCTTGGCCTGCTCCACCACGTCCTCCACGGCCCCCACCATATAGAAGGCCTGCTCGGGGAGGTGGTCGAACTCGCCGGCCACCACGCGCTCGAACGAGGCGATCGTGTCCTCGAGCTTCACGTACTTGCCCTCGCGGCCGGTGAACTGCGACGCCACGAAGAACGGCTGGGACAGAAAGCGCTGCACGCGGCGGGCGCGACCCACCAGGATCTTGTCCTCCTCGGAGAGCTCGTCCATCCCGAGGATCGCGATGATGTCCTGGAGATCTTTGTAGCGTTGCAGAATGCGCTGTACTTCGACCGCCACCTTGTAGTGCCGATCGCCCAGATACTGCGCGTCGAGAATGCGGCTCGACGAGGAAAGCGGGTTGACCGCCGGGTAGATCCCCAGCTCGACGATGGCGCGGTCGAGCACGACGGTCGCGTCGAGATGCGAGAACGCGGTCGCGGGCGCCGGATCCGTCAGGTCGTCGGCCGGCACGTAAATCGCCTGCACCGACGTGATCGAGCCCTTGCGCGTCGAGGTGA
>Ga0153915_10005489_pt1 | contig 11801 bp, 11 predicted proteins | sample Opewatmetagenome_2_FD_107003 | JGI IMG/M metagenome (GOLD analysis project Ga0153915, IMG submission 107003) | Freshwater wetland microbial communities from Ohio, USA - Open water 3 Core 3 Depth 3 metaG | ecosystem: Environmental > Aquatic > Freshwater > Wetlands | place: USA: Ohio, Lake Erie...
AGGAGCATCCAGTTCGTGGAGAGGTACTTGGGCTGGTACATCCGGTCCTGCCGGACCCACCAGCCGCCCGCGTCCTGCTTCGCAAGGATGTCCGCCGCCCACCCCGTCTCGGGGATGGCCTTCCTTGCCGCCTTGACCTCCGTGTCGCTCTCCTTCTTCCCGAGGATGCCTGTCAGCGCACGATAGCGGACCGCGGGCTGGTCCTCCTCGAGCAACCAGTCGATGACCGCTTGGTCTTCGGCTTGATCCCTGGCCATGGCCCTCGCCACCGAAGGCGAGACGGGACGGGCTCGTAAAGCTAACGGGAGGGTAGGCGGAATCCGGGGCGGTCCGGTCTACCGGTGGGCGCCCATTCGCTCCTCGAACGCACCCACGTCCTGGTAGTATCGCTGCGCGATGTCCGCCATCTGGGGCGCCGTGTAGAGCTCGGCGACCGGATGGTCCAGGAGGGCGACGATCTTGGCTGCGACCTCGTCGGCCGTTTCCACCAGCGTCGTGCCTGCGCGATCCCCGGCGCGGATGGGGATGGGTGTCTGGGCGACCTTGTGGAACTCCGTGTCCACGATGCCGGGCATCACGACGGACACGTGGATTCCGGGATACTTCGCCCGGAGATCCATGCGAAGGCTGGAGCTGAGGATGTTCACCGCACTCTTGGCCGCGCTGTAGATGGACCGGTAGCTGGCCAGCGGAACGCGGCCCATGAAGGACGAGACGTTGATGAGATGACCCGTCCCGCGCTCCTGGAAGTGGGGGACGATGGCCTGGGCACCGTACAGAACGGATTTCAGGACGACGTCCACGATGCTCTGGACGTCCTCCTCCGTCAGATCCATGACGACGTGGGATGCGCCGCGTCCGGCGTTGTTCACCCAGACGTCGACGTGGCCGAACGTGTCCAGGGCAACATCGCGGAGATGGTCCACATCGGCCCGGCGGGTCACGTCGGTGACCACGGGGATCGCGTCCGGAGCCGAATCCGCAGCGACCTCCTTCAGCAGGGCTTCCCTCCGGGCCCCGAGGGTGAGGTGATGCCCCTTCGCGCCCAGTTGCCGGGCGAGGGCCGCGCCGATGCCGCTGCTCGCCCCGGTGATCACCACGACACGGGATTCCATGCTCTTCCCGCCTTGAGGCCAGGAACTCGCGCGCGGCTCTTAAGGGGAATGGGGGCTCGTCAGGACTCGATGAGGGCCAGCGGGTCGGACGGGGTGAGCATGAACCCCTGGAGATCGAGGTACTCGCGCCAGAGCGACTTGCAGTCGCACGAGAGATCGCGGAAATCCGTCCGTAGGCCCAGGGAGAACTCCTCGATCGCATCGACCACCTTGCGGTCGCAGGTGCCGCAGTTGTGAGCGCCGCGGACCATCCCACCCGCCGTGGGGTGCGATTTCACATGGGCCTTCAGGTCCCGCGTGCGCTCGAGGACCTCGACGACGGACCAGAGCCACGGAGGCCGGTACTCCCCGCGGCGGAAGAGGCGGTCCACCAGGGTGCGGCCCTGCACGTTCACGGGGTTGAAGGAGATCGTGTCGCTGTGCGGGTCCGCCTCGTGGCCGGACCGGACCGCGTCCTCGATCGCCTCGCGCTCGGTGAGGAAGGGCGGCTTGATCAGCAGGTAGGTCTTCACGGTCGCGCCGGCATCGTGGCAGAGTCGTGCGGCCTTCGCATGCTCCTCAAGACCCCAGACCTTGTTCACGCTGTGTCGCAGGACGCGCGGATCCGTCGATTCGAGGCCGAACGCCACCTCCAGCTCCTTCACGTGCTGGGTCGCGGCCTCGAGCTGGTCCTTTCGCAGGAGATGGGAGAGGGTCTCCACGATCACCTTGTCGCAGCGGTCCCCGAGTTCCTTGAGGATGGTCTCGCGGATCTCGGGCGCGACCTCGTGGTCGTCGAAGAAGTTGCCCGAGGTGTAGACCTTGACCATGGGTTGCCCAACATGTCGCTTCAGTACGGCGTCGAGCTGGTGCCGCAGGTCGGCCACGGAGACCTCGCGGGCCACGTCGTTCACGTAGCCGCACATGGAGCAGCCGGAGGCCTGGGCCCAGTAGCAGCCGCGGGTGCGGAAGATGATCACCCACGCGTCGACGACCTTGCCGTGGAGGAGGTCCTTCTCCGTCCACGTGGAGATGTACTCCCGCGGGTCGAAGTCGTGGGGATGCCGCTCGTCCTTCACGATCTGCTGGAGGCGCATGGGCTCCGCGTCCAACGGCCCGGCGGAGATTAAGCTTGCCCTCCTCGAGTCCTTTGGCCGCAGGCAAACGACAAAGGCTCTTGAGGGCGACGGTCGCATGGTCCACCTGTGACGACGCGCTTGGCGTCCGAGCTCGCGCCCATGGTGAACGCCTTCACGATCCGAGAAGGGCCGCCAAAGACCATCCTGGTCCCGTACGCCTCGAAGCTCGCCGCCCTCCAGGACGTGACCGTGAGTGGGACGCTCCTAAAGAAGCAGACGATTGCGATCGACAGGGCAGCAGGGACGCGAAGGGTCTCGCTTGGCGCGAACGGCGGCGCGTATGGTATCGAGGCGGACGGCGACCTCCACTTCTGCTTGGGTGTGAAGGCGCTCCAGCCCCACGTCACGTGCGAGCTCCAGCACGCTGCCGCATGGCTCCCCACCTTCCAGGCTTCGGTGGGCCAGGCCATCACCGCGAGCGGTTCCTTCCGTTGCCTGTTCGAGCACCCAGGGTTCGCGGCGAACGACGACGCACACATCTTCGAGATTCATCCCGTCCGCGCGGTGAGCCTCGCCGGCAAATCGCAGACCTTCGACGTCGACCTCCCCGATCCGAAGTCCATTCACACTTGGCTCTCTCCGCACCCTCTGAATCTCCAGGATGAGAGGATCCGCGTGGCCTACGACCGCGCGAAGGACACGCTCACGTTCACGAACATGGACGGCCAGGATGAGAACTATGTCCGCGTCCCGGGAGCCGTGAGCCACGTCAAGGTAGGCTCCGGAGTCACGCCATCGACGTTCACGCTGACGAGCGGGGACGTGGGCCACGACCTCGGAGTCCTCGCACTCGCGGGGACGCGCGCGGCTCGCCAGATTGCGTCCCTCTCCACGACGAGTGTCTCGCTCGTCGGCCTGCGGGGCATTGACCTGGGCCAAGCCCTCACCGGCAAGTACGTCGTCCGTCTCCTTGCGATCGATATCCAGCCCGGACCGTGACCCCATGCCTCATCTCTGCGCCACACGCGCCATCAAGAACGCTCGTCACCTGCAACGGACCGCCCCTCATCTGCTCCCGCGCGAGGAGCCTGCGGGAGGCTTTGGGAGCCGCGTGCCCGACGAACTCCTCGCTCGGCTCCACACGACACTGGCCGCGAAGGACCTCGCTCGCGTCCCCGGGCTGGCCGAAGCCCTGCGGCAGTCTCCCGTCCCGAAGAGGAGGAACGCCGCTTCCGAACCCCTGTTCAGGGGGGCCCTCGTCTTCGTGCAGATCGCCTTTCGCACGGCCCAGGGATTCGTCTCGGTGAGCTCCAAAGACCTAGGCACAGCCATGTCGTTCGCGAGGCTCGCCTGCCCTCCCATTTCAGCCTATGCGAGCCAGTACGGGCCGAATGCCGTCAGCGTGGGACCCGGCCCTATCGCCTTCACCGCGAACGTGCCCAACGGGAAATACAACGATCAGGTCCTCCAGGGATGGGTGAACGCAATCGTGAGCGCGAACGGCCTCCCGTCGAACACGTGCGTGGTCGTCCTGAACCCGCTCGGCGTCGTGAACACGGACGCGGACCCCAGCCAGGGCGTCGGCGGCTATCACAGCCTCGCGGACGTGCCGTATGCCTTCGTGAATGTCATGGGCTCGAACCTGACAATCCGGGATGAAGCGAGCTTATACGCACTCGCGCTGAGCCATGAAATCGCCGAGATGGTCATCGATCCGCGGGCCGATCTTGGGAATCCTGAGGCGGCGGATCCCTGTGGTCCGAATTGTGGACCAGTCTGGATTGACTACTTCGACAACTCGGGCCACTACATCCAGACGTCCCAAAGCTTCCCGCCGCCTTTTGACTACGCGTTCTTCCTGAATGCGATCGTCAAGCCGAGCGCCGCCACCGCGTGCCCTGCGCCGGGAGCCTCGTGCAACTACGCGCCGCCGTGAATCCGCACACTCGGAGAGATCAGAATCGGTCGCGCAAGTTCGAGAGCCCCAAGAGGGCGCCCGCCGCGACGAAGATGAACGCAAAGAAGACGGTCACGGATCCCAGGCTGCCCGTGAACGGGTTGTTGATCGCCAGGCTCATCGCGGGCGCGAGGACCGTGAAGAACTCGACGATGATCCAGAGGGCGAGGCCTAAGCCGATGAGGCCCATGCCCACGGCGGGGCTCGCGTGGTGGTGGATGACCACGGCGGGCCGCGCGGCCGTGACCGCGGTTGTGGCTGCCACAGCCCGAGGGACCGCGGCGGCCCCGTTCGTGGGCTTCGGCAGGTCCGCGGAGGCGTACTTCTGGCAGGAGTCGCACCACCACCGCTGGTGCTGGTCGATCCAGCGCATGGTCGCCCCGCAGGTCGGGCAGGCACCCTTCACGCGGGTGACGGGCGCGTACCGCTGGCAGAAGTAGCAGTAGTAGCGGTCGTACTGGGCGATGAACGTCAGCTCGCGTCCGCAGGTCGGGCACGGGTGCTCGATCTTCGGGGGCGCGCGGGAGACCTCCACGGGCGCGGATTCCTGAGGGGGCGCTTCCGTCGCCGGCTCGGGCTGCGGCGCTTCGACCGGGATGACGACGGCCGCCGCGGCGGGCGCAGCAAGAGTCGCGGCGGAGGCCCGAGAAACCATGGGCTCGAGCTTCGCCGCTGGGGCCGAAGCGGGAGCGGGTGTGGGCTCGATGGCACGCGGGGTGGGCTCCAAGGAGGCTCGCGGCTCCTCGGAGGGCGTTTCCTCGGACTCGAGATCGTGGAGGTAGCTCAGGAGGCGCTCCTGGACCTGCTCCTTCGTGCCCGAGGGATCGAGGCTGTACGTCTTGCACAGGTCGATCAGCTCGGACTTCTTGAGCGTGAAGATCTTCACCCGGACGACCGCGGGCTTCGATGCGGCGAGCTTCTGGATCTCCGGAGAGGGTTCCTGCGGAATCGGTTCCGCGGGCGGCTGGGCCGCGGGGGTTTCCGGGGCGGTCGAGGCCGGGAGCACTGGGGTCGACGGCGTCGTCTCGGGGAGGGCCGCGGGAGTCGGCGAAGGCTCCGGCGTCGCCGGAGTCGTCGGCGGCACGGGGGCAGCTGTGCCCGCGGCCGCGGGCGTCGCCTCGGGAGTAGAGGGCGCCGCTGCGGGCTCGGCTTTCGCCGTCTCCGGGGGCGTGGGCTGGGACGCGACGGCGGGCGATTCAGCGTGAGGCGATGATGGGGTCGGCGGGGCGGCGGTCTCTTCCGGAGCGTACAGGTTGCAGTGGTAGCAGTAGAACCGGTCGTACCGGCTCACGTAGGAGAGGATCCCGCCGCACGTGGGGCAGTGCTTCGCGCCGCGGTCTCCGTACCCTTCCGGAGCGTACTGGCCGCAGCGCAGGCAGTAGTGGCGCTGGTACTGGTCTAGGAAGGCCAGTGGACTACCGCAGTTGGGACACGGCAGGTCGGCCACGCCGGTCGGAGCTTGGATGGGCGGGATAAAGGCTCTTCCGTAGTTCGCAGATTTGAGAGTATTGCACGATGCGGCGAGCGCGAACCGTCGGGAAACCCTTTTACACATGGGGACGATGGGCGGGCCGCGCCACCCTAGCTCAGTCGGTAGAGCAGCCGCCTTGTAAGCGGCAGGTCGGGAGTTCGATTCTCCCGGGTGGCTTCTCGGCCGGCAGGTGCGCGTTCAGTCGTGGTTCCCGTTGCCCTTCATCGCGTTGTGGACCACGCGCGCCCCGAGGCGGCGGAATGCCTCCTCGACATTCGTCCCGTGTTTCGCGGACGTGAGGAACAGGTCAGCGCCGAGCGTCTCCGCGGCCTGCACGGCCTCCGCGGTCGTGAACTGCGCCTCCCCCGTGAGGTCCGCCTTGTTCACCGCGACGACGATGGGCACCTTCCCCGTCACGCTCTCGACGGCCTTGATCCAGTTCCGAAGGTCCTCCAGGCTGTCCTTGCGCGTGAGGTCCGCGACGGCGAGCACCCCCTTCGCGTCGAAGAAGTAGGCGTCCTTGAGCATCTCGCGGAATCCGGGTTGGCCCATGATGTCCCAGATCATGAGGTCGACGTCCGCGTCGAGCTCCTGGGACGGGTCCGTGACCCGGACGGGCTTCTTGGAGACCTTGGTGCCCACCGTGGTCAGGTAGCGGTCGTCGAACGAGTTCATCACGTAGCGGCGGACGAGGGACGTCTTGCCCACGGCGGGGTTGCCCACCAGGCAGACCTTCGCCTTGAAGTGCTTCCTCACCCTCACCGCGGTCTCTTCGGGGATCGTCGCGCTCATGGCACCAACCTCTCGGGGTCTCCCTGCGTTCTCCAAGCCATCACTGGTCCTCCGCGGTCGCCGGGGGCGCGAGCTGGAGGGACATGTAGACCCACATGAGCTCCTCCCGCTCGCACTCGCCGAGCCGCGCGTCGCTCAGGTAGGCCTCGTAGAGCGGGGTGATGTCGTTGTCTGCGCGAGCGCTGATGGACAGGTTCAGCACGTACTCCGTCAGGAGGTGCACGTTCTCCGATTTGACACGCACGCCGCCGGAGACGTCGACCTGGGCTGGTCCACGCAGGAACCGCATGACCCCACCTGGCTCTGGTTCCGTCGTCGTTGCAGGGGGTATTAACGGTTCCTCAGCGGTTCTTCGCGGTGAAAACAGGACTGCGAGGCGCGCGAGGACGTCCGGGCGCAGGATTAAGGCGCGCCGACGCCTCGGGCCTTGGGACCATGGCGCCTGCCATCGCCTCCACGATCGAGAGCCGCGTCGCCCCCCAAGCGGCGACCGGCCGCGTCCAGGTGACCTGGTTCACGGACCCGATCAACGTGTGGTGCTGGGGCTGCGAGCCTGCGATCCGGCGGCTCCAGGTCCGCTACGCCGCCTCCGTGGACGTTGAGCTCGTCATGGGCGGTCTCTTCGAGGACTTCAGCCCGATCCGGGAGTACTGGGCGCGGATGTCCGGCGGCCGGTGGCAGGATTCCGTGCAGGCGTTCCTCGAGGCGGTCGCGGCCCACCACCGGATGCCCATGGACGTGCCCCGGATGATGGCCTCCGTCGAGGACATGACGTCAACCTGGCCGTCCTGCATCGCAGTGAAGGCCGCGGGCCTCCAAGGGAAGGGCCGGGAGTATCCGTACCTGCGGCGCTTCCGCGAGGCGATGTACCTGGAGGGACGGGACACCACGACGCGGGAGGTGCAGATCGAGCTGGCCTCGGAGGTCGGGCTCGACGCCGATGCGTTCGTCCGGGCCCTTGAGGACGGGACGGCGGAGACCGCGTTCCACGCCGATCTCGAAGTGGTCCGGGCCAAGGCGATCACGGGCTTCCCCACGTTCGAGTTGCGCCGCGAGGCGGCGAGCGCGCGTCTGGACGGCTGGCAGCCCTGGGATGCGTTCGAAGAGGCGCTCCGCGAGTTCGCCCCCGACGTGTACCCGTCGCCCATGGACTCGAGCGCCGAGAGCGTCCTCCTCGTGCTCCGACGCCTCGGCCGATGCGCGACCCTGGAGATCGCCGCGGTCCTCGGGGTGACGGATGACGAGGCGGAGATCCTCCTCGAGGACCTCGAGTCGGATGGCAAGCTCACGCGGCACGAGGTCGGCGCGGGGCTGTTCTGGGAGCCCCTTCGTGGAGGCCAGACGCCTGGGGGCCTGGAGACGGAAGGGGCCGCGAAGCGCTGAACTCGGTTCGTGCCTCGTATCGGTACGGATGCGAAAGTCGTCACGGCTAGATACAGCCTTCCGTGCGAGATGCGAGGTGCCCGCCCCGAAGGGCGGGCGTACAGGGAACGGGCCAGGACCACGCGGAAACCCACGTGGGGGTCGAGCCGACCAACTCAAATGAGCAAAGCGCCGTCGTACGGATTCAGGGGTTCAGGGGCGGTGAGGGGATCTCGGGCGGGGACTTTCGGCCTCTGCGCACCATGAGGACCACCAGGAGCCCTGCGACGACCACGATGATCACGACCACCACCACGAGGTATCCCTCCCATGCCGGGAGGCCCAGGAGGGTTCTGCCTCCGGACGTCCCGGAGTTGGTTGTCGTGAAGCTCTGGATCGTCCCGTGCACGAAGCCGTTCCCCAGGGCCCACGCCTCGAAGTAGTACGTCGTGCCCTGCCTGAGGTTCGCGAGGGCGTATGTGAACGTGCCATTTGCCGACTCGGTGCGGACCGTCACGTTCGTCGCGCCTGAGAAGTCCAGGGACGTGCTCCAGAGGAAGCCGACCGTGATCGTCGTTGCGGTTCCGATGCTCGTTGTGTGTCCGTTCAGGTTCGCCCCGGTCGCGACCACGGCGCTTGCGGGGTCCGTGGTCACCTGGGGGTACGTCGTCCCCGTGGTGAAGCTCACGATGGACCCCTCGGAGAAGCCGTCCCCGTTCGCCCAGGCCCGGAAGTAGTACGTCGTGGCCATCGTGAGGCCGCTCAGCACGTCGCTGAAGGTCGTCGCCGCGGTCTCCGGGAGGCCGGTCGTGTTCGTCGCGACGGACAACGTAAGGCTCGTGCCCCAGAGGAAGCCGACCGTGACGGTCGTCGCGGTCCCGAGGTCCGTGAGATTCCCATTCAGGGTCGCGGCCTTCGTCGTGTTGCCTGTTGCGGCCATCGAGGCCACGGAGGGCGGCAGCGTAGAAGTCGTGAAGCTCAGGATCCCGCCCAGGGCGAAGCTTTGGCCGTTGGCCCAGGCCTCGAAGTAGTACGTCGTCACCGGGCTCAGGCCCGTCAAAACGTACGCGAACACGCCTGAAATGATTATCGTCCCCCCCGTCAGGTTGGTCGCGCCCGCCAGGCTCGGGGACGTACCGTAGAGGAAACCCGTGGCCACGGTATTCGCAGGGCCGGGGCTGACAAGGTAGCCGTTCAGCGTGGCGCCCGTCGCCGTGATCCCGCTCGCCGCCTCCGTGGTCACGTTCAGCGGATAGTAGTCGGGCTCGAAGCTCAGGATGGCGCCCTCTGCGAAGCCGTTTCCGTTGGCCCACGCCCGGAAGTAGTACGTGGTTCTCAGGGTCAGGCCCGTGAGCCCGTCCGTGAAGGCCCCTGGGGCGGTCTGTGTGCCCGCGGTCGCGTTCGTGGCGCCGACGAGCGTCGAGGAGGTTCCCCATAGGAACCCGACGGTCACCGAGGTCGTGGTCCCGAGGTCCGTGAGATTTCCATTCAGGGCCGCGGACGCCGTGGTGATTCCGGAGGCCGGGTTCGTCTGGACGACCGGCGGCGAGGTCGCGGCCGCGGAGCTCAGGATGGATCCTGCAGCGAAGCCTTCTGAAACGGTCAGGGAAATCGGCGACTGCCGCGTGAGGACAAAGACCGAAACAGCAGCGACCACGACGACCGCCGCAGCAGCCACCACGAGGACGAAGTACAGCGTGGGGCGCTTCATCCTCGGCATCCCCGTGCCACGAACGCGAGTCGGCGTCCGGGCGTATACGGTTTTCGGTGAGAGCTCGCAGGTTTGGGGTTGCCGAAGAAGGAGACGAAGGTCGGGGAGCAGTAGAGTGCTCACGGTGAGCCGGGCCAGAATTGGAAGTCGCCCACCGAGAGCATGGATCCGCCTAGACTTGAACCGAGGCAAGCATGAGTAAAGTGCCGGGCCGCGAAGGCCCGGCATGAAGGGAACGCAGCCGAAGCTAAGGGCCCGCTTGGGGTCAGGACGACTTCTTCATATGGGTAGAGCGCCCCGCGATCGGGAGTCTCTTCGGGCTGCAGGATGCACGGCGTGGGCACACTTATTCCGACAATCGGTTGAGTTTAAATACAGCGTTATACAGTAGGACACCTGGCTTGGGACTCCAGGCCCTTTCCATGCAGCAGCCTCAGGAAGTCATCGTCGCCAAGCTCTTGCCCACGATTCGTGCGCGCCTCGCTAAGGAGCTCCTTCGTGCGTACAAGATGAAGCAGGTGGACGTCGCTCGCTCCATGGGCATCACCCAGGCCGCGGTGAGCCACTACAACACGCAGAGCCGCGGCGTCGACCAGGACATGCTCCGACGGTTCCCGGAGATCAGGGCCTTCGTCGACGAGCTCGCGGACAAGATCACGCACGGCATGTCCATGTCCCAGCAGATCTCCACGATCAACGAGTTCTGCGTGGGCCTCATGCAGACCGCGAGATTCTGCGACTACCACAAGAGCCTCGGGGACATCGACGTGAACTGCACGGCCTGCTTCCAGGCGCCGCCGAAACCGTGACGCGGTCTCCGCGTGTCCGTGGCGTCGGGAGCGCCGATTCCTACGAGGATCGTCGCTCGATCGCCGCCCTCATCTTCGCGACGAAGACCTCTTCATCGAACTCCTTCGCGCGGGCCACGCACGCGTCGCGCATGGCGCCCAGCGCGGCGTCGTCGAGCTGGCGGATCGTGCCCGCGAACGCCTCCGGAGACGGGGGCAGGAGATATCCCGTCTTCCCGTGGACCACGGTCTCGCGGTACCCGCCCTCGTTCGTCGCGAGGACCACCTTGCCCGAGGCCATGGCCTCCACGGGCGTGAGCCCGAAGTCCTCGTCCACTGCCGTGGTCACGAAGCCGCGGCAGCGGGCGTACAGGCTCACGAGCTCCGCATCCGAGATCTCGCCGAGCAGGGTGACGTTCGGCGGAGGTTTCAGGCCTGCGACGTACTGCTCCGTGAGGTCGCCTTTCGAGTAGCCGCCCACGATGACCAGCCTCTCCGAGGGGAGCTGGCGGAACGCCTCGAGTTGGAGCTCGATCCGCTTCTCCGGGTACAGCCGGCTCACGGAGAGCCAGAAGTCCCCGATCTCCTGGAACCGGAGGCGGGAGGTCCGCACGGGCGGGTAGATCACGTCCGATTCGCGCCCATAGTACCGGCGGACGCGGTCGCGCACGTTCTCGCTGATCGAGGTGATGCGGTCCGCATGGGCGACCGCTCGGCGGTCAAGGACCGCGTGGCCTCGGATCCAGAGGCTCGCCGCAAACCGTCGGAAGGTCGGGAGGCGCGCGAGGGTCGCCGTGCGCTGGTCGTAGAACATCCGGGTGGGTGTGAGGCAGTAGTACAGGTTCGGGTGGTGGTGTTTCGCCGCGAACGGAGCCCAGTTCCCCGAGAACACGTAGAAGTCGTAGCCCGGGAGCCGCGCACGGAGGAACCGCCACGTCGCCTGTATCTGCTTCGTGGGCGGCTGCGGACGCAGGTGTCCCAGGGGGATCACGTGAACCCCTTCGAATCCTGCGCGCGCGGGCAGACCTGGGTCGAACTCCGTGGTAATCACGTCGGCCCCGAGCCGCTTCCCGAGCGTGAGGGCCACGCGCTCTCCGCCGCCGACGGTCTGGAGGAAGTCGTAGAAGACCGCGACCTTCACGGGCTCACCTGCATCCTGCCGGGACCACGGCTCAGCCTCCCACGATCTGACGGATGGACACGCCGTACGTCCGGAGCCACCGGCCCACATCGGAGGGTCCCGCGGTGGACGCCGCGTACCGCCGGCGTCGTTTCTCCATGGCCCTCCCTAGATGGGCGTACGCGTCCAGTCGGGCGCGTGCGTGCACCTCGGCGGAGCCGCCGACCCCTTCGGCTCCTGTGCCCGCATCCGCCGCCGTAGCAAGTCTCGGGAGCCGCGAGGCCGCCAGCCGGACCGCGTTCCAGGGGATACCCGTGGCCACGTGCCGCCACGGATAATTCTGGACCAGGTTCCACACCCGGTTCCGCTCGCACTGGAACTGCCTCCAGGGAGATCGGTGGCCGATGGAGCCGGAGTACTTGTGATA
>Ga0153915_10005490_pt1 | contig 11801 bp, 9 predicted proteins | sample Opewatmetagenome_2_FD_107003 | JGI IMG/M metagenome (GOLD analysis project Ga0153915, IMG submission 107003) | Freshwater wetland microbial communities from Ohio, USA - Open water 3 Core 3 Depth 3 metaG | ecosystem: Environmental > Aquatic > Freshwater > Wetlands | place: USA: Ohio, Lake Erie...
AAGCCGACAACCCATGTGCAGACCACTGCGGACTGCGGCAGCTGCCACAGCACCATCGCCTGGACACCGGCTACGGGCTTCAACCACGCCGGCATCACGACCAACTGCGTGAGCTGCCACAACGGCACGCAGGCGACCGGCAAGAACGCCACCCACATCGCAAGCTCCAACAGCTGCGAGAAATGTCATTCGACCACCACGTTCAAGCCCGCAGTCCGCGTGGATCACACTCAGGTGACCGGTAGCTGCTTCAGCTGTCACAACGGCACAATCGCCACCGGCAAGAACGCCGGACACATCGCTAGCGACAACAGCTGCGACAACTGCCACACCACGACTGCGTGGAAGCCCGTGGTGCGAGTTGACCACGCACATGTCATCGGCACGTGCACCAGCTGCCACGACGGCGTGAAGGCCACCGGCAAGCCCACCACGCACATTCCCACGACGCAGGAATGCAGCGCCTGCCATTCCACGCTGGCCTGGACGCCCGCCGCGTTCAGTCACACAGGAATCACCGGCAACTGCGCCTCATGCCACAACGGCACTACTGCCACGGGCACCACCACGGGGCACATGACATTCCCGGTGAACAAATTCGACTGCAGCCATTGCCACACAACGACCGCTTGGACGCCGAACACGTTCAAGCACATCGTCGGCGGCGGCTATCCGGGCGATCACCGCGTTGCGCTCACCTGCACCAGCTGCCACACCACCAACACGGATGCGGCGACGTGGCGTTCGCCGGCCTACAAGCCGGATTGCGCGGGCTGCCACTCGAACCGCTACACGCCTGACCCGCACACCAAGTACGGCAACGTGAAGTACACGGTGAGCGAGCTGCGCAACTGCTCGGGCGCGTGCCACGTGTACACGGATTCGACGCTCACCAAGATCAGCAACTCGCGGCCGGGGCCACAGCACAGGCTCAGTGCCAGTCAATTCAACTGATGGACCTGCGCATCGCACTCGTTTCTGCCGTGGTGCTGGCAGGCGCCGCCACGACGGCCCACGGGCAGCTCGTGGGCCGTCTGGTTGAAGCCGTAGACACCATCGAACGCAGCGGCCACATCGACATCAATGTCATCTTCGGCTGCGGGTTGCGCTACCTGAGCCATTCGCCGGCGAGCGAAGGCGACACGCTGCGGTTGCGCTTCACGCCCCTGCCGGACTGCGGCAACCTCGGCAGTGCGTTGCTCGGTTCGCCGGCAGCGCTCGATGGCGTGAAGGTGGTCCGTTCGCTCGAAGTGGAGCAGATCACGCTCAACGAGGTGGACATCACTCTGCACTTCGCGGCGTCGGAACGTTACGTGCTCGCGCCCACGGCAGACAGCCATGGCGTGCGCATTCGCCTGCTGCGTCCGGAATCCGACGGCGCGCGCGTGCTGGTGTTCGAGAATGCCGGCCCGCCTGCGGGTTACGCCATCAATCTCGAAGCGTCACGCGAACCGTTCGACGATGCAGCCGTGCAGGCGGCCACGCGCGCCACAGGCAAGCCTGCGTATGTCTCGGAGTACCGCCTGGCCGACGAGACCTGGTACCGGCTGCGCATCGGCCCGTTTGACACGGAGTCCGCGGCGCGCAAGATCCTGCTCGGCATCCGTGAGCAATATCCGAAAGCGTGGCTTGCCATCGGCGACGACGAGAAATTGAACTCGGCGGACGGCGTTGCCGCGCCCCCCAACGCTCCCGTCCAGCCGGGCGCGAGCACGACGATGACGTCGCAGGACATCGATGAGACGTTTCGAAAGGCGAAGGCCGCCTTCGGCCACAAGGACTACGCCGCCGCCATTCCGTTGCTGACGCGACTGCTCGAGCAACCCGAGTTTCCCCGGCGCGCGGAGGCGCAGGAGCTGATGGGGCTTGCGCGGGAGCGGAGCCGCCAGCTCGCGCACGCGCGTGGTGAGTATGAAGAATACCTGCGCCGCTATCCGGACGGCCCGGCGGCGAAGCGCATACGTGAACGGTTACGTGCGTTGAAGCTCGCGAGCCTGGCCTCGCGCCCAGGCGCGGGCGGCGGCGATGCGGATCACGCCTGGAGAATGTATGGCGGCGCCTCGCAGACCTACCGCCGCGACACCACGCAGCTCGACAACACCGTGCAATCCACGAATGTCACGAGCCAGAACGCGCTGCTGTCGGATTTCGACTTCGTGGCTCGCCGGCGCGGCGAACGCTTCAATTTCTCTTCGCGCGCAAGCTTCGGCTATATCAAGGACATGCTCTCCAATGGTCCCGGCGACCAGACGCGTGTGAATCTCGCATTCGTCGAGCTCAGCGATCGCGAGCATGACTGGACCGCTCGCCTCGGCCGGCAGTCGCGCAACACCGGCGGCCTGTTCGGCACGTTCGACGGGCTGTCCGCCAGCCACCAGATTCTGCCGCGATTAAGGCTCGACGCCGCCTACGGGTACCCGGTGGAGACCGCGCGTCAGTCTTTCGAGACAGACCGCCAGTTCATCGGCCTCTCCGCAGACTTCGGCACCTTCGCGGATGCGTGGGATATCGCACTCTACGGACTCACGCAGCAGCTGGCCGGCAGCAGCGATCGACAGGCGGTGGGCACGGAGCTTCGCTACTTCCGTCCGGGCCGCACCGTTGTCGCACTCGCGGACTACGATTTACACTTCAAGGCACTGAACAACGCGCTGCTGCTCGCGACGTTCGCGCTGCCCGCGCGCTTTACGCTCACCGCCAATCTGGATCAGCGCAAGAGCCCGCCGCTCAGCCTGCGCAACGCGCTCATCGGGCAGTCGGTGACGAGCTTCGACAACCTGCTGCTGATGTTCTCACGCAGCGAGCTCGAGCAGCTGGCGCTCGACCGCACGGCCGACTCGCGACTCTACAGCCTCTCCATCGCTCGCCCGTTCGGCGAGCGTTGGCAGTGGACGCTGGACTACTCGACGATCACCACAACCGGAACACCTGCCTCCGGCGGCATCGAGGCCGTGCCCGACGCGGGTACGGACAAGGCCGTGTCTCTGCAAGGGATCGCCGCCAGTCTGTTCGGTGGCAACGACATGAGCGCCATCGTATTCCGGCACCAGACCGGCGCTACCTCGGACACGGACTCGGTGGGCATCGCCACTCGTGTGCCGATCTGGGGGTCCTGGCGCATCGGTCCGCGCCTGCGAGTCGACGAGCGCAGCATCCATAGCGACGGCTCACGCCAGATACTCTACGTCCCCTCGCTGCGACTGGACCTGCAGCGCTCACGCGCACTGTTCGAATGCGAATTCGGCTCCGAAATCGGCCGACGCACGCTCGACCAGTCGCAGGAGAACACGACGCGCTACTATTTCAGCCTCGGATACCGGCTGAACTTCTGAGGCGAACTTGCGATCGAGCGCCGTTCCCCGCCGCGCATGCTGCGCGGCCCGCGTAATACGCGCGATGCACATGGCGTTGCTGGCGACTGCTGCCATCGGCACGGGTGTCTTGCCGGGCGTGGCACGCGGTGCGGACCCGGATGCCTCCCACAGTGCCCGTCGAGGCGCGCCAGCGTCCGATGGACAGGTTCGCGAGTACGTGGACGAGATCACCGCCGTCAGCATCACGGTGCCCGTAGATTCGCTCGTGTTCGCCCGCGAGCGCACCGACCTTGCCGTGAACGCCCGCGACTACCTCACACTCGCGCCCCTCGAGATCAACCGCACCGGACACCGTGCGTATTTCTGGTCCGGCTACCTGTGGTCGACCATCGACCGCCGCAACCGCGAACCGATCCTTGCCCCCGGCGACGAGCTCGTGCTGGTGGCTGACGGACGGCCGATCCATTTAAGGAGCGCTGGAACGTCCCTGCGAGATCAAGGCGTGGGCGAGCCACCCACGCCTATGCCACTGCGCACGGCCACACCCGTGTTGTTTGCGTCGAGCCCGGACGTACTGGCGTACGTTGCCCGCGCCGACGAGGTGCACGTGGAGTTGATTCACGAGGGGCGAAGCGATTCCTTCCCGCTCTGGAGAGACGGGCGCGACGCGCTGCGAGCCTTCGTGGAGCGCCTCAATCTGACCGATTGAGCGCAATCCGGCGTCGTGACAGACGCCGGCGAAGACAGCAGAGCGGATATTGGGCATTGCCGTCTGCAGACTGGGGGTTTTCCCCCAGGCGAGCTCCGGCAGCCCCGGTATCGAAATGGCAAATTCCGAGGATCGAGCGATAGAAAAGGCGGCTGCGGCACGTCATACGGCAATGCGGGTCGGAAAGTCCTTTTCCCGCGGAGTCCCTGATGACCGTCGAATGGGCCTTGTCGAAGTCCACGCCGAAAGCCAGTACGCGTCCGGTCCATTCACGCCGGAGCGCCTTGCGCACACCGAGGGCCCGCTCCCGTATTCGAGTCCTGGTCGTGGACGACAACGGCATCATGCGAGACGGATTGTGCGCGCTCCTCCGCGGCCATGAAGAGTTTGAGGTCGCGGGCGTAGGGTCCACCAGCGCAGAAGCGCTGCAGAGCGCCAGAGTCGGGGAGCCGCACATCATGGTCGTCGGCCTCTCCCAAACCTGCCAGACCGGGCCCGATGTCATCTCCAGCGTCAAAGCGCGCGTGGGCAACATCGGCGTCCTGGTGCTCACCGGTCAGCCGGAAGACATCCTGACCGATGCGGCGCTTCGCGCTGGCGTGGACGGCTACCTGTTGAAGACCGACGGCTGCGACGTGCTTTTCAGCGCGCTGCGCCAGATCGCCGCGGGCAAAGGGTTTGTCAACCCTTCGATTCCCGATCATGTGACCGGCGGCGCCATACGCACTCACGCTCCCGAGCGCGGGCACGGGCACCGGTCCACGCCGGGCCAGCTCACGGACCGCGAGCGCCAGGTGATCAGACTGATTGCAGGCGGTAAACGTACCCGAGAGATCGCGGAGCTCCTGTCCCTCAGCCACAAGACCATCGAGAAGCACCGGACCAGTCTCATGCGCAAGCTTGGAGTGCGAAATGCTTCGGCTGTGGCCGCATACGCAATCGCCGCCGGCCTCGCCGATCCGTGATCCGGCCAAGCGAGCCCGCATTCCAATGGCGCGGCTTGCGGTCACGTGGCGCAAGACTCGTGTCTTCAAAAGTAGCCATTGAGCTGTAGGAAAACGAAGCGGCGGTTCTGCAGATCGTTCTGCGGAATGCCGTCGTAGTTTCGCGCGCCGAGCCGGAACTGCACGAACTGGAACGGCGTGTACTCCCATACGAGGCTGAAGCGGTCCTGCTGGTCTTCGCTCAGCGTCGTGTCCGGATCGAAGTATTCGGCCGTGAGCTTCAGGTTGTTACCGGGACGGAAGGCCCAGTTCGCCTCGATGAGGCCCGCTGCCTGCTTGCGTGTCGGGCGCAGGCTCTCGTCGACGATGTAATCCGCTTCCGCGAGCCATGAGATCGCGCCGGTACGCAGGCCGGCGAAGACGTTCTGCATGCGCCGCGAGCCCGCCGAAGAATCGTTGAAGTTGAAGCTCGCGCCTGCACGCCACGCGGAGCGAACATGCTCGGCGCGCAGGCTGTATTGCTTGCCGGTGTCCGCTTCCGGACCGCCAGCCGTGCCATTCGACACGGCGAGCTGTGCGCTCCAGAACGTGGTCTCGAGCCCGGCTTCGACGCCGTGATCCGGGGTTGCGAAATTGATGCCGGGCGCCTGACGAATGAAAGCCGAATCGTCCTGCAATCGCAGGCCGTACGGCAGATACATCTGCCCTGCCTTGACATAGAAGCGCTGATCGTCGAACCAAAGGCGACCGTAGGCTTCCCTGTTGATGCTGCCGCCGGGCGCCACACGCTGATCCACGTACAACGAGAGGCGCTGCGGTATGGCGCGCACCTCGAGATAGACACGCGCCTCGTCCGTGTCGAATGTGGATTGCGACTTCTGGTGCGGAATATCCGTGGCGCTCGCGCTCGCACGGAGATTTCCGCCGACAGCGAGATACTTGCTGATCTCGCCCACCCACGGATCACCCGTATCGATGTGTTTCGCCGGCAGCACCGTCTGACTCCAGACTTCGCCGAACGCATTGCGCATTCCGCCGCCAGTGGGACTCGAGTGGCATGCCATGCACTTGAGCCCTTGTTGAACCGCGAAATAGGGCTCAGCGTGGGCAGCACCACAGGCCATCAGTGAAATCGTCAACGCGAGAGTGGCGAGCTTCATTGCGCGGCTCCCACGCTGAATTGCAGCGTGAAGTCTTCGATGGCGTGACCGCTGCGATCCCGCGCGGCCGCGGAGCCCTGGCCGGAAATGGTCAGGCGATACAAATCCGGCGCCCACGCGCCGTCTGTGAGCGCGAGCGCGAGGACGGTGGGCTCGAGCGATCTCACTTCGATCTGCACTCCCTGGATCTCGACTTCGTTGCCTTCGTCGAAGCTCTGATCGCCGCCACTGCGCACCACGGATACACTCGCGGAATTCAACGACGGAATGTCGAGCTCGCCATTCGCTGCGAGCACGATGGCCGCAGGAGATTGCGCGAGTGTTTCGCCCGCGAGCGGCGTGATTGCGCGAATCTGCATCGGCGCGAGCGACATCGGCGCAGCCGTCGACACCGGCTGCGCGCCATTGGTAATCCACTGGCGAATCGTGTCGATCGTCGCCTGATCGAGTGCCGGCTGCCCGAGCGGCATCCGCGCCCCGACCGCGGCGTGCCCTTCGAGCTTCTGAATCAGGTAGCTCGCGCCCGGGTTGCCCGGCGTCACGCGCTGCAGTGAAGGCACCTCGACGCTGGGGGCGTTCACGAGCATTGCGTATGCAGAGTCTGCGTCCAGCCTGAACCCGAGCGGTGCCGACGCGCCGATGTGGCACGCCGTACAGATGGGCGTGAATACATGGTCCTGGATGGACTGCAGCTCAGGGACCAGCGGTTGCTGCACGCCCGACAACGGGCGGCCGTTCGCATCGAGCCCTTCACCATTTCCAGCGCATCCGCAGATTGCGCACACCACGGACGATATCGCCAGAACCAGAACACAACGCATACGCTGCCACTCATTGCACAGTTGTTGGCGTATGTACCGTGCCAACCGCGAACGGTTTACCGCGCGGAGAATATTTTTTTCGTCGAACCCGCGGACAACTTGCAGGCACTCATGACACGCAACTCTCGTGCTGCAGGAGATGGCGATCATGATTGAGCGACAGAAGAATGAATCACGGCCAATGCGGCCGTGGCTGCCCGCGGCACTCGCCGCGCTGCTGACCGCGTGCGGCGGCTACGGTGGAGGTGGCGGCGGCTCGAGCTACACGCCCCCTCCAACAACGACACCCCCGCCGACGCCGAGCGCCTTTTCAATGAGTGGGCTCGTGTCCGACGGCTCGGTTGCGTCCACCGCGACGGATCACGACCTGATCAATCCGTGGGGCATCGTGTTCGCGCCGAATGCGCCGGTGTGGATCGCAGACAACGCGACGGAGAGCTCCACACTTTACGATGGCACGGGCCTCAAGCAGTCGCTGAAGGTCACCTTGCCCGGCGGCGTCAATGGCTCGCCGGATGCCACCGGCATCGTGTTCAACGGCAGCACCACCGACTTCACGGTCACGAACGGCACCGTGACCGCGCCGGCCCGCTTCATCTTCGACGGTGAAGGCGGAACGATCATCGGCTGGGCGCCGACGGTCGATCTGAACAACGGCATCATCGCTTATGACGATGGCAACGGCGGCGCCGTCTACAAGGGCCTCGCGATCGCCGCCGACGGCAGCGCGAATTTCCTGTACGCCACCGACTTCCACAACAACAAGGTCGACGTGTTCGACAAGGACTTCCACAAGGTGGCCGTAGCGGGCGGGTTCACGGACTCCACGCTGCCCACTGGCTATGCGCCCTTCGGTATCCAGGCATTGCAGATCTCGGGGCAAACCGTGATCGTCGTGACGTACGCGCAGCGCGCCACCGGATCGAACGATAACGTCAACGGCGCAGGGCTCGGACTTGTGAATACGTTCGACACCAAGGGCACGCTGCTGAAGCACCTCGTGCCCGTCGGCGGACAACTGAATGCGCCCTGGGGCGTAGCGCTCGCGCCGGCCGCGTGGGGCACGCTGAGCAATGACCTGCTCATCGGCAACTTCGGCGACGGCGTGATCAACGCGTACAACCCCGACACCGGCGCGTTCGTGGACAGTGTCAAGAATTCCGCGGGCCAGGTGATTGCGAATCCAGGCTTGTGGGGCATCGCGTTCGGCAACGGCGCGCACAATCAGCCGACGACGACGCTGTATTTTTCGGCTGGCATCGCGGATGAAGCGGCAGGGCTCTACGGGCGTATCGATCTTGGCGCCACGGCGCCGGACATCGTCGCGCCGACTGTCACTCTGTCCGCGCCCGCGGATGGCTCCACGGTCAGTGGTTCTGTCCCGTTGACGGTAACGGCCGCCGACAATACGGGCATCGCCAGCGTGCAGTATTTCGCCGGCACCACGTCGATCGGCACCGCGACCACGGCGCCCTTCTCGTTCAACTGGGATTCCACGACAGTCGCGAATGGCAGCGTCGCAATCACGGCGCAGGCCAAAGATGCGGCCGGCAACAGCACGACCTCAGCGGCCGTCACGGTGACGGTCTCGAACGCGCCGCCGCCAACCGTCACGCTGGCTCAGTTGCAGACGGATATCTTCACGCCCAAGTGCTCGTCGTGCCACACAGGCGGCGGTGCAGCGCTTCCGAGCTCGATGAATCTCAGCTCGGCGGCCGCAACTTTCGCGTCCCTGGTGAACGTGACCAGCGTCGAGAACGTTGCGCTGAAGCGGGTGACGGCGGGCGACCCCGCCAGCAGCTACATCATCAACAAGCTCGAAGGCACGAACCTCGGCGGCACCGCGCGCATGCCGCTGGGCGGCCCGTTCCTCGACCAGCCGACGATCGACCGCGTGAAGACGTGGATCACGGCGGGTGCGCAGAACAATTGATGCTGGCAGGCGGGCGGGGACAGTGCCTGAAGGACTGTCCCCGCTGTCTCCGTCAGCAGCCCGTCAGCTGTGAATGTAGCTCTCGAGCTGCTCGATGGTGTGCTGCTGGTCCTCGATGACCGCCTTCACCAGATCGCCGATCGAGAGCACGCCGACGACGCGCCCGTGTCTGACCACGGGCAGATGACGCACACGACGATCGGTGACGATGCGCATGCATTCATCGAGCGACTGCTCCGGAGACACCGTGTGCACCGGCGAGCTCATGATCTGCCACACCGGCGTGGCGCTGGAGGATCGGCCGAGCAGGATGACCTTGCGCGCGTAGTCGCGCTCGGAGACGATGCCGACCAGCTCGTCGCCTTTCATGACGAGCAGCGCGCCGACATGGTGGTCCGCCATCATCTGGATGGCTTCGAGAACCGGATCCTCGGGTGCAATCGAGAAGACCGACCCGCTTTTTCGGGCCAGCAGTTGTGCCACGCTTGCCATGGTCCCCTCCTCACGCGCATCCGTGCGCAGACAGCCTCTTGATCGCTCCTGAGAGTAGCGCCGCGAGGCGCCCCGATCCAGCGGTAAAGCCCTTCAAGAGGCGGCCGTAAGCGATTGAGACCACAAGCCGCGGCCGACCTGTAAGATCTACCGCTCGAAGGACGCGTGGGCAACCGCGCGCCCTCCAGCGGGCGCCCAGGCGCCGCCACATCCCTTTTCAACACGTTGCACGGGTCTTCACGGTCCGCGCCCCGGAATCCATGAAGACCCCCAAAGACCTGCAACCCCTGATCGACGATGGCGTGATCGATGAAGTGATCCGTTCCCTCAAAAGCGGCAAGGAAGCCACCGTCTACGTGGTGCGATCGGGCGCCCAGACGCGCTGCGCGAAGGTGTACCGGGACATGGCGCAACGGAGCTTCCAGAAGCGCGCGCAATACCAGGAAGGGCGCAAGATTCGCGGCAGCCGGCAGGCCCGCGCCATCGCCAAGAGCAGTCGTTTCGGTCGCAAGGAACAGGAAGCCGCCTGGAAGAACGCGGAGGTTGACGCGCTGTATCAGCTCGTCGCCGCCGGCGTGCGCGTGCCGCGGCCGTTCGGGTACTTCAACGATGTACTGATCATGGAGCTGGTGACGGACGCGGACGGCAACCCCGCCCCGCGCCTCGGCGAAGTGGAGCTCACGCCCGAGACCGCCCGCGAGTACCACACCTTCCTCGTTCGGCAGGTCGTGCGCATGCTGAGCGTGGGCCTGATCCACGGCGATCTTTCGGAGTTCAACGTGCTCGTCGGGCCCGACGGCCCGGTCATCATCGACCTGCCGCAGGCCGTGAACGCCGCAGGCAACAATGGCGCGTTCGCGATGCTCGAGCGGGACGTGAACAACATCCGCTCGACGCTCGGCCGCTTTGCGCCGGAACTGCTCGCCACCGAATTTGCCCGGGAAATCTGGTCCCTCTACGAACAAGGCGACCTGCAACCGGAAAGCGTGCTCACCGGCGTGTTTGCACGCGATGAAACGCCCACGGATCCGAACAGCGTCATGCTCGTCATCGATGATGCGCGCGAAGACGCGATTCAGCGCCAGCTCAGCCAGGAGAACTAGATGAAGATCTCGATGTATCAAGCCTCGGTTCCAACGTTCGTTCGCATGCTGAACAATCTCGCGGCAGTGCTCGAGAAAGCAGCCGCGCATGCCGAAGCGCGCAAGATCGAACCGGCCGTGCTGCTGAATGCACGGTTGTTTCCGGACATGTTCCCGCTGGTGCGGCAAGTGCAGATCGCAACGGATACCGCGAACGGCGGCACGGCGCGCCTCGCAGGCATCGACGTGCCCGTCTACGAGAGCACCGAGACGTCCTTCGCCGAGCTCGTTGCCCGCATCCGCAAGACCGTCACGTACCTCGAGGCGCTCAAGCCTGAGCAGATCGACGGGTCCGAGGACAAGACCGTGACCTGGCAGACCCGCAGCAGCACGAAGCAGATGCAGGGGATGCCGTTTCTGATGCACCACGTGCTGCCTAATCTCTACTTCCACGTCACGACGGCGTACAACATTCTCCGGCACAACGGCATCGAGCTCGGAAAGATGGACTACCTCGGCCGCAGCTGAGGGGTTCGCACTCCGGCTCGTGCGCGCTCAAACCGATGGCGGAATGTTTGCGTTCAGCCGAAACAGGTTGGTCGGATCGTACGCGTGCTTCAACGCGACCAGGCGTTTCAGATTCACGCCGTAGTTATCGAGCACCTGCCGTGGGGTGCTATCCGCCACCACGTTGGAATAGAAGCCCTTCGTGAACGGCTCGAGCTCGCGCCACGCCGCACGCGCCCACTCCAGGTGCGTGGCCGCCTGTGACGGCTCGGTCCAGATCGTCTGCACGATGACGCTCTGATCCGAGTCGCGTTGCGAGAAGGCCGTCGCGTCCGGCTTCACGCGGCCGACGGCGCCGCCGCCGAGACCGACGAACAAGATCATCGAGGGGCCTGTCTGCGCCGCCTCGATGATCGCAATCGCCTTCTCGGCCATTGCGGGCTCGATGCGCTTCATGAAACCGGATTTCGTGTAGTACGACAGGCCGTACGCCGCGTTCGCATCGTTGCTGCGCTGGAGATCCACATACGTTGCCGGCGCCACCGTGTCCTGAACGGGTTTGCGGAACTCACGAAGCGGCCGTAACGCGCGCTCACCATCTGCAACACTGCCGCAATAGCACACGTCGAACATCAGCGCCTTGTCGCCGGTCGGCAGGTTGACGGCGGTCGCTTCGATGTACAGCTCGTCCGGCATCTGTGCCGCAAAGCCTGAGTAGAACTTCAGCACATCGCGCGCCTGCGACAATGGATAGATCAACTTCCCGCCGTAGAGCATCGGCCCGACGGCGTGCAGGTCGTACTCGAACGAGGTGACCACGCCGAAATTGCCCCCGCCGC
>Ga0153915_10005491_pt1 | contig 11799 bp, 13 predicted proteins | sample Opewatmetagenome_2_FD_107003 | JGI IMG/M metagenome (GOLD analysis project Ga0153915, IMG submission 107003) | Freshwater wetland microbial communities from Ohio, USA - Open water 3 Core 3 Depth 3 metaG | ecosystem: Environmental > Aquatic > Freshwater > Wetlands | place: USA: Ohio, Lake Erie...
GCAGCAACGAGACGCTGCACGCCGCTGGAATGACGTTCGAACAATTCTTGCCTCGATTGGCCGCCGCAGCCTTTGGACTTCGAATTCCTGCCGGACGGGTAATCTACGACAAGCGGGGCGCACATGGCGCAAATCAAGATCTACGGGCTTCGCGAACACCTCGACCCCATCAGGGCTCGGTTGTCGAATGCCATACATTCCTGTGTCGTGGACGCCTTGAGCTTTCCAGCCGACAAACCGGCGCACCGCTTCGTTCCACTCAGTGCCGACGACTTCTATTTTCCTGCCAGCGCGACGCCGCTCTATCCCACCCGCGCCAGACGCCGCACCGCCAGCCCGGTGAATACCACAGCCACCACCACCAGCACCGCGACATGCATGAGCATCGAGCCCTGTGTCGGCATCCCGACCGCGCCCAGGGCGAGCTGGTTCAAGTGATATGCGGGCGAGATTTGCGGAATCGCCTGCATGCTGCCCGGTAGCGGAATCAACATGTCCGACAGGTAGATCATCGGCAGGTAACACAGGTTGACGAACCCGGCCGCCGCCTTCGCCGAGACGCGCGTCCCGATAAAGAGACCGATCGCGCAAAACGGCAGCACGCCCGGTATCAGGACGCCGGCCACGGAAAGAGACTGCGGCACTGTGGGGCCGGCGGCGTTGAACGTTGCAGTGACCACCATCGTCAGCATGATCAGCACTGCAAGCACCAGCGCCACACACATCTTCGCCACAAGGAAAGCCAGAGGCGGCGCCGGCAACGAGCGTTTCAGCGTCAGCAGTCCCTGCTCGCGCTCGGTCGCGATCGACATGCCGAAGCCGAACATCCCCGACCCCATGATCCCCGTCAGCGCAAAGCCGGTGAACAGGTGGTACGCCACCTGGGGATTGGCATGACTGCCCGGCATGACCGCGCCAAAGAACAGATAGAGCACCACGGGCACGACGACAAACGCAATCGTGAACGCCGGCATGCGCAGCGTGCGCACGAGCTCGTATCGGGCTTCGGCGCGGTATGCGGCGAACGTGCGTGCTGCCGGGACAGATGGCGCAGCGGCATTCTCAAGGTTCATTGCTACAAGGGCCGAGTTCATTGCATACGCTCCGTTCGAGTGAGTTCCGTGAACGCTTCGGCGAGGCCGGCGCGCTCAACTTCCAGCTCCTTCACACCCGCGTCCGCCGCAAGCAGTCGGCGGACGACTTCCTCCGCACAACTCGTCGTGATCCGCAGGCGTTCGTGATCCATACGCGCGGCTTCGACGTCAGGCCACGTGAGTGCTTGATCCGCAGTCACCGCCGTGATGCACGCAATCTGCTTGCGTCCTACGATCGATCGCATCTCAGTGACCGTACCCGTCGCGATCAGCCGGCCGCGCGCGAGAACCGCGACGCGATCCGCCAGCGCTTCGACCTCTTCAAGGTAGTGAGTCGTCAGCACTACGCCGACACCGCTGTCGACGAGCCGACGCACGACTTGCCACAGCGTTTCGCGCGCCTGAACATCCAGCCCCACGGTCGGCTCATCCAGAAAGAGCAAGCTCGGTCGCCCGCACACCGCGGTGGCGAACTGAACCTGTCGTTTCTGGCCCGTGGAAAGCTTCCCGTACGGACGGGTCGCCAGTGACGATGTTCCGGTCATTTCCATGGCCTCGTCTGATGAGAGCGGCGCCGGGTAGTAGCTCGCGACGAGCTCGATGTGCTCGCGAACGCACAGTTCCGGCGCCAGGCCCACGTCCTGCATCATCACGCCGATGCGGCGCCGCGTATCGATGAGATGAGGTGAACGGCCGAACAACTGCGCCTCGCCCGAGTCGGGCCGCGCAAGGCCCAGCAGCAACGAGATCGCGGTGGTCTTGCCCGCGCCATTCGGGCCGAGCAACGCGAGCAATTCCCCGCGCCGAACGACCAGGCTCAACTCATCGAGCGCCAACAGCGCCCCGAAGCGCTTGCTCGCAAGAGAGAGCTCGGCGACACAATCGTCATTGATTCTGCGGAGAGGCATGCGGCACCCGTGCGTCGTGTCATATCAGGTGCCGGAATTCTGATTGAACCGTAGAACGCTGCCAGTGCCATCCGTCATCGCCAGCCGCTGACAAATGTCACGCATGCCGGCCGCGCGGCGGCGGAGTCAGAGCCAGCCCTTGGCACGCGCGATGCGGGCTGCATCGACACGATTGGTGGCATCGAGCTTGCTGATCGCTTCGGAGAGGTAGTTGCGCACGGTGCCCTCGGACAACCCGAGCTTGCGCGCGATTTCCCCGCTGCTGCTTCCCTCGCCCGCGAGTTGCAGCACCTGCCGCTCACGCTGCGTGAGCGGGTCCCGCTCATCGAGGGCTTCGGCGGCCAGCTCCGGATCGATCACGCGCAGGCCGCGGTGAACGCGGCGCACGGCGTCCGCAAGCTCGCGCGCGGGGCTGTCTTTCAAAAGATAACCGGAAGCACCCGCTTCCAATGCCCGGCGCAAGTAGCCCGAGCGCGCAAACGTCGTCACGATGATCACCCGCGTCGTCGACGCTTTTTTCAGCTCCGCGGCGAGCTCGATGCCCGTCATCTCCGGCATCTCGATATCCGTGATGAGCACGTCCGGGACGAGCTTCGCCACGGCATCGAGCGCTTCTCGTCCAGTGCGCGCCTGGCCGACCACGCTGATGTCCCGTTCCATCGCCAGCAGCGCAGCCAGCGCGCCGAGCACCATGGCCTGGTCTTCCGCGATGACGACACGAATCGGGGCAGGCGACAATTCAACGTGACTCACGACGGCACGCCCTGCTGTGGCATCAACGGCAGCGTGACGATGAGCTTGGTCCCATTGCCCGGCTGCCGCACCACGGTTCCACCGCCGGCCTCGATGCGTTCGCGCATGCCGCGCAAGCCGTTGCCCTCGGCCTCGAGGTTGCCGCAACCATCGTCATGCACTTCGAGCTCGCAGACTTCGCCGATCTTCTTCAGGCGCAGCAAGCACGTTCTCGCTTGCGCATGGCGCACCACGTTGGTCACCGCTTCGCGCAGCGCGAGGCTCAAGGCATTAGCGACCGACGGACCCAACTCGAGAGCGTTGAAATCCGTCTGGACCTCGACGCCGGCGGTCTCGAGCGTGGCGCGGGCGCGAGCGAACTCCACTTCCAGTCCGTCGGAGCGATAGCCCCGAAGCGTTTCGCGCACCTGCGCCATCGTATCCCGCGAAATGCGCTCCACGTCCGCGATCTCGGCCTTGGCGCGCTGGGGATCGTGCTCGACCAGTCGGCCGGCGAGCTCGCACTTCAGAATGATCACGGACAGCGTATGGCCCAGCACGTCGTGCATGTCTCGCGCGATACGTTCGCGTTCCGCGATCTGAGTGAGCCGCTGCTGCGCGTTGATCATACGCGCGGCCCACGTGTTGCCGGTGCCAATGACCGCGGAGTAGCCTGCGATGAATGCGATGAACGGCCATGGCAACTTGAGAACAAGCGACTCGACCGCCGCCACGGCGACGATGGTGCCGATCGCCAGCAGTGTCCGTGGAATGTTGCCCCGAGTCGCCCACGGCGCAACGCCCGTCGCATAGATGAACAGCAACCAGGCGCCTTTGTTGTACGGCGTGAAGATGACGCCGAGTAACGTGACGCCGGCGATCTCCCACATCGCGTTCTTCTGCTGCATCATGCGCGCCATCGCCAGCGCATAGAGCGCGAAGAACGCGACGATCCCGAGCGCCGTGAGCGCCCATTCGAGTGCGCTTGCGTGCCTCGCCCACGGGTCTTGAAACAGAAACAGGATGAAAACAGTGAAGATCAGCCCGTACCACTGTTTCCTCGGAACTGGCGCGAACGTGCTCATGAGTGCAGTTTAACCGCACTTTGGCGCCCGACTGGCGTGACAAATGTCATTTCGGGCGCGGCGCTGCGAGGGATCGACCTCCGAGGTGATCCGTCGAGTGCCTTTACTCCCCGCGTTCGAACGCCGCCAGCTTCGCGAGTTGCTCCTGTGCCGCGGTGAGGTTGTGGCCGGAAAGGCTGCGTACGATCTGCCGCATCCGCGGCGAGCGGTCGAGGCGTTTCGCGCAGAGCCTACAGACTGCCAGTACTGCGAGCCCGAGAACGACACTGGCTGCCAACGTGGCGAGCAGTACAGCGCCGCCAACCCACGCATACACGTCGATGCCGAACCACGCCCGAGCCGCAACGATGGTGAACGGCACGACCCAGATCGGCACACCGAACACAAACAACCATCGTAACGAGCGCAGCGTCAACACGCGCAGCGCTTCGATCTGGCCCTGAATCTCGAGGATGGGCGCGTCGTATTCGATAGCGCCGGCACGAATGAATCGGGCAACCTGCGTGGCGACCGTCGCCACCAGCCACAAGTGAAGCGCAGCCGCTGGCAAAGCGAAACGCAGCTCGGTGATGTGTGCGTGAATGAATGACCCCGTCCAGAACAGACACAACACGCCAAACAGAATTTCGAAGAGTGCTCCGGCGCGCAACCATTTGAGCGACGACCGCGGCGCTGCCAACCCGGCACGCAATTGCAGCTGCTTGTTGATGCGCAACACTTCATCGATCTTGTGATCCTGGGCCAGCCAATGCTTTTGGAAGTCATCGAGTGTCATGAAGATTCTCCTTGAAGGGCGTCAGTCAAAGGCGACCCGCGGCGCGAAAGTCCTCGCGCAGCCGATCCTTGAGACGACCGATCCGGGTTGCGACGTTGGTGACCGTGATGCCCAGCACGGAGCTGATGTCCTGGTGAGTCTGTCCGTCGAGGTAGAGCATCAGCAGCGCTTTGTTGAGCGCGTCGAATTTGCCGATGCTGGCGTACAAGAGAGCCAGGTCCGCGTCCTCGGACCCGGGCGGCGCATCCAGAACGCGCACATTCTCGAGGACGTCCGCCTCAGCCGCGACCACGTGTCGGGTCTGCGTGCGCTCCCGGCGCTGCCACGAAATCGCGACATTCAGCGCGATCCGGTACATCCAGGTCGAGAATTTGAGGCGTTCGTCGTAGCGCGGGTAGGCGCGCCAGAGCTGTACGATGGTCTCCTGCGCCAAGTCGTCGCGGTCCGCGGCGGAGCGCCCGTAGATTCGCGCGACCTTATAGATGAGCGCACGGTGCGTCTGCAGGAGGGCGACGAACGGGGCCTTTACTGTGGGGTTGGTGCTCACACCCTCATGATTCGCAGGCGAGCCGGAGAAATCACACGGCCGCTCACATTAAGGGTTCATTCCTCGCCCGACCCCACTGATCGACGTCATGAGCGGCTCCAGAGACGGTGATCGGCGGGCCGACCTTCTGAAGGCCCATTCGCACCGGTCAAGTCGCGTTCTGAATGTCTGCGGAAGCCATTGACTCCCGCGCGATCAGATATCCCCGTCGCCAATCGCCCCCGGCTGGCTGAGCGCCGCAGCCGCAGCGAAACTTGCAGTGCGTTCGGCCGACGTGATCGTGTTGAACAGCAGCATCGTCACCGTCATCGGGCCCACGCCCCCGGGCACGGGCGTGATGTAAGACGCCTTCTGCCGCACGCCTTCAAAATCCACGTCGCCCGCGATCTTGCCGTTCGGCAGGCGATTGATGCCCACGTCGATGACGACGGCGCCCGTCTTCACCATCTGCGGCAGGATCAGGTTCGGCTTGCCGGCCGCGACCACCAGAATGTCCGCGAGAATGGTGTACTGCGCGAGGTCGCGCGTCTTCGCGTGGCAGATGCTCACCGTGGCCTCACGCTGCATCAGCATCAGCGCCATCGGTTTGCCGACGACATTGCTGGCGCCGACCACGACCACGTTCTGCGACTCGACTTCAATTCCTTCGTACGCGAGGATCCGCATGACCCCATACGGCGTGCACGGCGGAAACACCGTGTCGCCCACGACGAGCCCACCGACGTTGTAGAGATGGAAACCGTCCACGTCCTTCGCCGCGGCAATCGAGCTGAGCACGCGACGCATATCGATGTGGGGCGGCAAGGGAAGCTGCACGAGAATGCCGTGCACGGCCGGGTCGTGATTCAGGCCGTCGATGATGCCCACGAGCGTGTCGGTGCTGACGTCCGCCGGCAGTTCCTTGCGGGAGGACTGGATGCCCACTTCGGCGCAGGCGCGCACCTTGTTCGCGACATAAATTGTCGAGGCCGGGTTGTTGCCCACGAGAATGACCGCGAGCCCCGGAACGACACCCGTCTTGCTGCGCAGGGTTTTGACCCGCTCCTTGCATTCCTCCCGAATGCTCGCGGCGACTTTCTTGCCATCAATGATTTTAGCGGCCAACGGTCACACCTTCTTCAGGAAGCATGTCTTCAGCACGAGACCCTTGACCTTCTCGGCGTTGCACTCGATTTCCTCGTCATCCTCGGTCAGGCGGATGTTCTTGATCACCGTGCCTCGCTTCAAGGTGACGGAGGACCCTTTCACCTTGAGATCCTTGATGATCTGCACGGCATCGCCATTTGCGAGCGCGGTCCCATTACTGTCTTTCGCCACGATGCTCACTTCCTGCTTCAGCTCAAGAGCTCAATCACGAAGTGGCATTGTACGATGAATAGGGATCCGGACTCATGGCCAAACGCAGCACGTGCCGTCATGAACTGCCCGTCGCGACCTGCATCGATGTGGCATCATTTCCGGGCAGCCGCGCCTGCGCGCGCTCGACCACCTGCTCGACGCGATGGTGCGTTCGCCGCGCTGAAGCCCCGCGGCAACGGTGCCGCGATCGGTTCCGCCGACTATGCAGTGGTCCGCGCGTGTGGCGTGTGCCGGGTCGCCACCGGCCTTCCGCTTATAATTGCCCGGCCCCGAAGCCTCAAGGTTTAACAGCAATGTCCACGCTCGTTGTCACGACCTCGTATGGCCTGCCAGTCGATCTCGATCTGGCGAAGAAACTCGCCGCCGGCGCAGCCGCCGAAGCACACAGGAACAACTGGCGCGTCGCCATCGCCATCGTCGACACGCATGGGTTCCTCAAGTACTACGAGATGATGGACGACACGCAGACCGCGAGCGCCGCGGTGGCCGTCGACAAGGCGCGCACGGCCGCCATGTTCCGCCGCCCCACCAAGATGCTCGAAGAAGCCATTGCCGGCGGGCGCCACGCGCTGCTCGGCATGCATGGCGCCACGCCCATCGAAGGCGGGCTGCCGATCGTGATGAACGGCAAGGTCATCGGCGGCATCGGCATCAGCGGCCTGACCTCGCCGCAGGATGGGCAGGTCGCGCAGGCCGGGCTCGATACGCTCAAGGGCTGAAGCCGCTTCGTGCGAGCAGACCGGGCCGCGCCGGTTCTGCGCGCGCCGCTGCCGAGTCTCACCGAGCGCGCCGGCGCCTATTCCCAGCGCGACTTCGACCCGTACGGAATCGACGCCATCGTCGCTTCGATCTGCAGAATCTTGCCGTCGCGGATCTTGAACATCTCCGGGATCACGGTAGTGAACGGCTTGAGCGTTTGCGCGCTGTACTTGTACTCACCGAACCCGGGCACGTTCGTGGACGGTATGGACCCGTCCTGCTGGAACATGAAGACGCCCATCACGATGCCGCGCTCTTCGTCCGCGATAAGGAAGCGTCGCGGGCTGATCTTCGTGATGTACCGCCACATCATGCTGTTGATGTTCTCGCGGCACCCCAGCGCGCCCACGTTCGGGCCATCGCCGCCGAAATGCAGCGAGGTGTTGTTCGTGGTCTGCATGCCGTTCTCGATGCGATTGCACTTGTCGTCGAACGGCACGGAGTCGGCGAGGTTCTTCTCGAGCGCTTCGAAATATCTGTTCGCGATCGCAATCATCTCGGCGCGCGGCCGGCGTTGCGCGGGAGCGAGCACCTCGTTCCACACCGGCACGGGCGCCTTGAGATCGAAGTTGCCGAAGCCGCTGCCCTTGCGAATGACCACGGTCTCGAGCTCCGTGATCCTGCGCGCATCGACTTTGAGACGGCCGGACAGCCAGATCGGGTTGCCGTTCTCCTTCATCAGCATGTAGAAGCCGGCCTGTCCCGCGGTCGGGTCGGCGACGACCAGTTTGTAGCCCTGCGGCCCTTCGCTCGCCGTATTCCAGAGCCCGTCACCGAGCTTCAGAACCTGCGCGTTCTCGGTGAAGCGCGCGTTGTCCGCAAACGGCGCCTGCTTCGGATCCTTCTTGAGCAGCGCATCGACGTACTGGTCCACGGCGCCGAGCAGGCATGCACGATCGCACGAAGGCACGGCTGCGTGCGCGGCAGGCGCGGCTTCGTGAACCGCCTGCTGCTGACAGGCCACCAAACCGAACGCGAGAACAGCAGTGAGCGTGACGGCGCTGAAATTTCTGATGCTCACGGTTGCGCCCCTCACTTGCCCCAGCCCGACGGCATGCCATACGGCACTTCGAGGATCACCGCCTCGATCTGGCGGATCTTGCCGTTTCTGATCTTGAACAGCTCACCGATCATGAACGTGAGCGGCCGGCGGAACAGGCCGCTCACCGGCACCACCTTGCCTTCCGGCGTGGTGTACGACTCCACGTTGCCCGCATGGTCGAAGAAAATGATGCTGTAAACGAGCCCGCGCTCTTCGTCGACGATGGGGAAACGCCGCTCACGAACGTCCGTGACGATCTTCGAGAAGCCGGTGTCGAACTGCGCCTTGCAGCCGAGCTTCGCCATCGGCGAGGCCTTCGGGTCGGTCGAGTTGGCGGTCTCCGTGCCGTTCTCGCGGCGCTGGCAGTCCGGGTCGAAGGGGACGTTGCGGCCGGAATCCTCTTCGTCCAGGCCTGTGAAGTAGCTGTCGGCCGCCTTGATCATCTGCTCGCGCGGCACTCGCTCGCTCGGCGGCAGCACGCCGAGGAGATTGGCGTTCGGCGCCACGAAGTTCTCAGGTTTCGCGAAGCCCCCCGGGCTCGTGCGGGACACAATCGTTTCCGCCTCGGTGATGAGCCGGTTCTCGACCTTCAGGCGCAGCGCGATGATCGCGGGCAGCCCATGCTCCTTGATGACGCCGATGAACCCGACCTGGCTCTGTTGCGGGTCGGCGAAGTACAGCCGATAGGTCGAGTCGCCATCCGCAGTCTTCCACAGCCCGTCGTGCACGCCGAGGTCCTGACCGTTCTCGGTGGTCGCCGTATCAGTCAAGAAAGGAGCCTTGGAAGCATCACGTGCAGCGTGTGCTGCGAGGTATTTGTCTACTAAGCTCTGCAGGCATGTTCGATCGCACGCCTGCGCTGCCTGCGCCCTGCTGTTGGGCGCAGCCGCGAAACCGACCGCAACCACGATGAGACCCGCCCAGAACCTGAATGCAGTGTTTCGCAACAAATGCGTGCTCCCTCAATCCACCCGCAAAAGCGACGCCGCAGTGTAATACGGGCGTATGAAGGGACGTACGCGGCACGCATGGCGACCGCGCGGCGGAGTCAGTACACTTTTGCGCCCCGCACGGAGGTTCAATCATGAAGCCGGTAGTCGCGATCGTTGCAGCCGGAAACATGGGCGCAGGAATCGCGCGTCGACTGGTGGAAAACGACGTGCGCGTGCTCACGCTGCTTGCCGGGCGAAGCGCCGCGAGCCAGGCGCGCGCGGCGGCCGCCGGAATGGTGGGTGTTTCCGCGGACGCACTCGTCGATGTGGACATGATCCTTTCGATTCTTCCGCCGGCGAATGCGCTCTCCTTCGCCGAGCAGACCGCCTTTGCGCTGAAGTCCGCGCGCCGCAAACCGCTCTTCGTCGACTGCAACGCCGTGAGCCCCGCGACCGTGCGGCACATTCAGGCCATCATCGCCGCAACCGGGACGGATTTCGTGGATGCCGGAATCATCGGCTTTCCGCCGGTGCCGGGTGGCAGCGGCCCGCGCCTCTACGCATCCGGCGAGCACGCGTCGAAGCTTCAGGTCCTGTCGAGCTACGGGCTCGACGTGCGCGTGCTCAATGGGCCGATCGGCGCCGCGTCGGCGCTCAAGATGGCCTATGCGGGAATCAGCAAGGGCACCACCGCGATCGTCGCCGCGATGATTCTCGCCGCCGAGCGCGCCGGCACCGCGGACGCGCTCCGCCAGGAACTGGACGAGAGCGAGCCGAAGCTCGTCGCCACCATGTCGAAGCGCGTGCCGGGCATGTTCCCCAAGGCCTACCGCTGGGTGGCCGAGATGCAGGAGATTGCGGAGTTCGCGCACGAAGATCCGGCCGCGCACGAAATCTGGATGGGCATTTCGCATCTCTACGACCGCATGGCGCAGGATTTCGCGGGCGAACGGGATGAGATCGACACGCTTGCGCGATTCTTTCAGCCTCGCGAAGGCGGAACTTCCGGCTGACGCGCGGGGCGTTTGAGGGCTTTTCGCCGCCCCATGCGAGCTGATTTCGCTGCGATAACGCCGTTCGTTAACGTTGCAGGTCGATCTGGCAACTGTAATTGTGAAGACAGCAACTCCCGGATCGGTGACTCTTCCGCGCCCGCGCGTTTGGAACACGCGCACGGGAGTCATCGCCCTTGCTGGACGCAAGATCTTCGCCGGCCTTGTATCTCCCGGGCTCGCCAAACTCTGTCACGACTGCCCCCCGGAGTGTCTCGATGCGTTGGATTACCGCGACCGCCCTCGCTCCCCTACTGCTCGCTGCCGTCTCGGCGCGGGGTGCCGACGAGGAGCAGCCCGGCAAGGTAACGCGCCCGGATCAGCTTCAGGAGGTCGTCATCTTCGCCCGCGGCGAGAATCTCATCGGGCGAGCCGACGCCGCCAGTGAAGGCGCCGTCGGTGGCGCGGATCTCTCCGTGCGGCCGCTGCTCCGCGTGGCGGAGCTGCTGGAAGTCGTGCCCGGGCTGATCGCCGCCCAGCACTCCGGGAGCGGCAAGGCGAACCAGTACTTCCTGCGCGGCTTCAATCTGGATCACGGCACGGACTTCACGACGTACATCGACGATGTGCCGATGAACCTGCGCACGCACGGCCACGGGCAGGGCTACCTCGATCTGAATGGCCTGATTCCCGAAGTGGTCGAGCGCGTGGACTACCGCAAGGGCCCGTATCGCGCGGACGTGGGCGACTTCTCGCTTGCGGGCGCCTCGTTCATGTCGACGCTGAAGCGGCTGAGTTCGCCCTTCATTGCATTGGAGAGCGGGCAGTACGGATGGCAGCGAGTCGCAGGCGGCGGCACATATGGGCTCGGCGGCGGCGATCTCACCATGGTGGGCCAGTGGAAGACCTACGACGGCCCCTGGCAGCTGCCGGAGAAGCTCAATCACGAATCAATCTGGAGCAAATACGCGCACCCGACCTCGCTCGGCGCGCTCGAGGTCAGCGTGTCCGGCTATCACGCCACGTGGCACCCCACCGAGCAGGTTCCCGAACGCGCAATCGGCACCGCGGTATGCGCCAATGCGTTCTGCGCGCTGGACACCACGGCAATTGGCGAAACCACGCGCTGGGTCGCATCAGCACGCCTCCTGGGCGACACCTGGCACGCCACGCTTTACGGCCAGTACTACGACTGGCACATGCTTTCGGACCCAACCTATGACTTCCAGATCAACCAGCTCGACCGACGCTCGCTGTTCGGCGGACGCTTCGAGCGCAGCGTCGTTCACGAGACGAAGTTTACGCTGAACGTCGGCGCCGAAGGCCGCTACGACGATATCGGGCGCATCGGCCTGCAGCACACAGTCGGCGGTGTGCTCGATTCAGACCTCGGCCGCTATGGCGCAACTGAAGGCTCAATCTCCCCTTATGCGGAAGTCACGTGGAATCCGATCGCGCCACTGCGTTTGCTCGGCGGCGCGCGCGCGGACTACTACTCGTTCAACGTCCGTTCAAAACAGGCAGGCTTCGACAGCGGCGACGAAACCGCGCACATCGTCTCGCCGAAGCTCGGC
>Ga0153915_10005492_pt1 | contig 11798 bp, 8 predicted proteins | sample Opewatmetagenome_2_FD_107003 | JGI IMG/M metagenome (GOLD analysis project Ga0153915, IMG submission 107003) | Freshwater wetland microbial communities from Ohio, USA - Open water 3 Core 3 Depth 3 metaG | ecosystem: Environmental > Aquatic > Freshwater > Wetlands | place: USA: Ohio, Lake Erie...
AAGCAGGATCCGGTTAACCGGCAAAGAAGTTTCATTTGCGAACTGATATTTTTGCTCTGTGACTCTGTGTCTACTCTGTTGATCTCTGTGTAAGTTCTTGATGTTTTGAAAGTTTCACAGAGAGCTCCACAGGGGTTTTCACAGAGTTCATGACCGAATCCGCCCGGACGCCTCTGGCATGTTACAGTTCCGGCACTTGAATAAATTCCGAACTTAAGACCTTTTGAATGGACATAATCGGCAACGTATTTCATTCCATGCGGGAACCTGTCCTTATCCGCGACAATTTCGCCGTTTTCATCACGCGAAATCTGCCAGCAATCGTCGATTACAATGTACTCATATCCGGCATCTTTCATTCCGCAGCTGACCAGTGCGTCGGCCGTCTGCATAATAAGTGCCTCACTCACATCACAGTGAAACTTGTTCCAGCTGTTCCATCCCATAGGAGGTGTAAGTGCAAGATTATCAAATTTCTGGGCAGTGGCACTCAGGAATACAAAGACAGCCGCAGAAAATAGTAAATGTTTTTTCATCGGTTTTTAAAGATTAGTTATATAAAAAGATGCTTTGGAAAGAAAAGAATCAATCCTTAGACATCAGCGAGGACAAATTTATTTCCTTTTTTTATCTTTTTAAATGATTTTTATAGCCCTGATATACATTTAATTCCGTCCCGGATACTCGGGATTACGGAGTTACACTGTTTTATGGTTAAGTAATTGACTTCATGGTAACTCCTTGATGGATTAGTGATTACTCTATGAAACTCTCTGGTTAATTGATATAGTTATAATAAAATACAGCTCAATTGTTATTTCATTTGTTTAATTACTTTTGCTGATAAGTGATATTAAATCAATGCCAACAGAGAATAACCTGCTCAAAAAGCGCGTAAATCTTTTTGACGGGATATCAATCGTCGCCGGAGCCATGATAGGTTCTGGAATATTTATTGTAAGTGCTGATATTGCAAGGACTGTCGGTTCTCCCGGATGGCTTATGGTTGTATGGCTGATCACCGGAATAATAACTGTTATCGGAGCCATAAGCTATGGTGAACTTGCATCGATGATGCCGCACGTAGGCGGACAATATGTTTACCTGAAAGAAGCGTATCATCCTTTAATAGGATTTCTTTTTGGATGGACAACATTTCTTGTTATTCAGTGCGGTTCCATAGCAGCAGTTGCCGTGGCATTTGCAAAATTCAGCGGAGTGTTATTTCCATGGATTTCCGAAACGAACAACCTGGTTCATATCGGAAATTTAAAGATCACAAGCACGATGGTAATTGCAATTGCGATGATTATTTTCCTTACATGGCTGAATACAAGGGGAATTGTTACAGGAAAAACAGTTGTTAACATCTTTTCCTCGACGAAAATCCTGGCCCTGTTCGGCTTTGTACTGATAGGATTTTTTGCAACTAAAGGAATAAACTCATTTGAGATCAATAAAGAAGTGTTCTGGCATGCGTCTCAGATAGGACAAAATAATCAGGCAATTCCGCTGTCGGGATTTGCACTTATCGCCGCCGTGGGCACAGCGCTCGTAGGATCATTATTCGCATCCGATGCCTGGTATAATGTAACCTATATATCCGGTGAAGTGATTAATCCAAAGCGTAATGTGCCATTGAGTCTTATTTTTGGAACTCTGATAGTATCAGTAATATATCTCTTTACCAATTATGTGTATATCAGGATACTCCCTCTTTCAGGCTCACCCGATGGCACAGATGTTCTCTCCAGGGGTATTCAGTTTGCAACTGATGACAGAGTTGCAACTTCCGCCATGTTTGTAGTTTTTGGAGATTATGCAGCAATAATAATGGCAATTTTTATTATGATCAGTACATTCGGCTGCAATCATGGACTGATCCTTGCCGGACCCAGGGTGTATTACGCAATGGCACGGGACGGGCTGTTCTTTAAAAAAGTGGGAGAGATAAATAAAAAGGGTGTACCTGGCTTTGCTATAGCTGTTCAGGGGGTTTGGTCAGTATTACTTTGTTTATCAGGCACATATAGTAATCTGCTTGATTATGTGATTTTTGCTGTTTTAATATTTTTTACCCTAACTATCCTGGCAATATTTATTCTAAGGGCTAAGAGACCAGATATCCCAAGACCATATAAGGCATTCGGATACCCCGTAATTCCTGCAATTTATATTTTGACCACAACATTTATTATGGTCATCTTATTGATCTATAAACCAAATTATACTTTCCCCGGTTTAATTATTGTTCTTCTGGGTATACCGGTATTCTATATCTGGAGAAAATTCTCAAAAAATAAAAATAACAATGTATATTCAGACACTGAGAGTATATAAGCAATACTCTTTTATGTCTCTGTGGAACTCTGTGAATTCCCTGCCTACCCTGCCTACCGGCAGGCAGGCGGCAGGCAGGTCAATGAACCTCTATGTGACTAGGTTCTTATTTTGCATAAGCTAACCACTATATGTTTCCGGAAGGATTTATAAAAAGACTCAGAAGTCAGGAATATATTGATGCAGATTCTCTTCTGCAAGCTCTGGAAGAACCTTTTCCTGTCAGCATAAGAGTTAATCCCTGCAAGTTGAATAAAAGACCATTGAATTCTGAACCTGTTCCCTGGTGTGAAACCGGTTATTACCTGACCGAAAGACCTTCATATACTTTTGATCCTCTTTTCCATTCCGGATGTTATTATCCGCAGGAGGCTTCCGGGATGTTCCTGGAACAGGTATTCCTGCAAAAGATAGGCAATTGTGAGAATCTAAGGATACTTGACCTGTGCGGGGCCCCTGGAGGGAAAAGCACACATCTCTCCTCGCTGATCGGCCGCAAAGGCCTGCTTGTTTCAAATGAAGTTATCCGGACGAGAGCTTCCGTCCTATCGGAAAACATTTCAAAGTGGGGGATCTCAAATACACTGGTTACCCGCAATGATCCCTCAGACTTCAGTAAACTAACGGGTTTTTTTGATGTAGTTTTTGTGGATGCTCCATGTTCGGGAGAGGGAATGTTCAGGGATGATGTAGCAAGAAGGGAATGGTCGGAGAAAAATGCTATGCTTTGCTCAGAAAGGCAGAAAAGAATTCTCATGGATGTATGGCCTGCAATTAAGAAGGACGGAATCATGATTTACAGCACATGCACTTTTAATCCGGGTGAAAACGAACATAATATCAGATGGCTGGTAGAAAAGCAGAAAGCTGAAACTGAAAGACTGGACATAGCAGGTTTTAATGGCATTAAAGAAATAAATTACCGGGGAATTACCGGATATGGCTTTTATCCGGACAGGGTGAAAGGTGAGGGATTTTTCCTGTCTGTACTAAGGAAAACTGAAAACTCAGGGAAGTATAAGATAAACACCGCTGGGAACAAAGTTTTTAGAGCTGGCAGGGAAGATATTAAAATAGCAGATGAATGGACTCTTTTTCATAAAGACTCTATTGTCAGAATAGTTGATGAAATATATAAATTACATGTAAGTCCTGATGAATTCGCTTTCCTATTGCGGAATCTCAGGATCATTAAGCCGGGAACATCGATTTGCTCCGTCAGGAAAAAGGATTACCTTCCTTCGCATGAACTTGCTCTTTCGGATGGATTGAAAAAGCAAGCTTTTCCTATCAGCGAACTTGATTATAGCAATGCCATAGCATATTTAAAGCGTGAAAATATTAAAGTTTCGGAGATACCTGGCGGATGGTTCATTACAGCTTTTGACGGAATACCCCTGGGTTTCGCTAAAAACCTTGGTAACAGGATAAACAACTATTATCCGGTTAACAGGAGAATTAGAATGAACTGGCCTTTGCCCGGTTCAGTTGAAATGATAAAATGGTAGATGATGCCGGAAAAAACCCGTGAATTTCAGATATTCGCAAAGCCAGTGGGGGCAAGATGCAACCTCAGTTGCCGGTATTGTTATTATCTTAAGAATAGAAATATTTATAAATCTGCGAAACAGCCTCTTATGAGTAAAGAGGTACTCGAAAAATATGTTATACAACATATTGAGGCATCAACCGATGAGGTAATCTTTTTTTCATGGCATGGGGGCGAACCTCTTCTGGCTGGCATCGGGTTCTTCCGGAGTGTTGTAGAACTTCAAAAGAAATATGTCCCATCTGGCAGAAAAATTTTAAATGGGATCCAAACCAATGGCACTCTGATTGATGAAGAATGGTGCAGCTTTTTTGCAGACGAGAATTTTATTGTCGGGATAAGCATCGATGGGCCGCAAAACATGCATGACAATTTCAGAATGACTTCAGCCGGTAAGCCATCATTCACCAGGGCATTGAAGGGCTTCAGATCGTTGAAGAGATCTAATATTGAAACTGAAATTCTCTGCGTTGTAAATTCGGACAATGTTAACCATCCGTTGGCAGTATATAGATTTTTTAAAGAGTTTGGTGTCAAGTATATTACATTTTTACCGCTTGTTGAACAACAAACTGGATCGGCTAATGGTTTGAGTGCTATTTCAGTTCCATCACTGGCGTTCGGTGAATTCCTGTGCACTGTATTTGATGAATGGGTTGAGAAGGATATCGGTAATGTAAAGATTCAGATTATTGAAGAGGCAATAAGACCGGCATTTAACCAGGAGCATACATTATGCATTTTCAGGGAAACGTGCGGAAGAGTCCCCGTCCTGGAACAGAATGGTGACTTTTACAGCTGTGATCATTATGTCGACATCGATCACCTGGTTGGCAATATCATGACCGGTTCATTGACCGTTTTTCTCGACGGTGAACAGCAACAATCATTCGGCATGTTAAAGAAAACCACCTTGCCAAAGTACTGTCTGGATTGTGATGTCAGATCAATGTGCAATGGGGAGTGTCCTAAAAATCGTTTTATGAAAACACCCGATGGAGAAAATGGATTGAACTATCTTTGCGGGAGTTACAAACTATTTTTTAATCATGCTCTTCCTTTTATAGAGGCAATAGCTACAGTTTGGAAAAAACAGAAATAATACTGTCACCTCCAATTTCTTGTAGCCCCTAAAACCACTAAATGGGAATGAAATTTCACATTTATCAATAAAACCCCCTTTAAAGGCAAGAGGGCGAAAAAGCATCCAGGGAGGCAGATATTTTATTTAAGCTTCTCCTTAAAAAACGCGATGGTCCGGCTCCAGGCCAGTTTAGCAGCCTTCTCATTATAACGCTCCGGATTGGAGTCGTTATTGAATGCATGCCCGGCTCCTTCATAAATAAAAATCTGGTATTCCTTTTTGTACTTCTTCAATGCCTCTTCAAATGCTGGAATACCGGCATTGATTCTTTCATCGTTCCCGGCATAATGCGCCATAATTGGCGCTTTTATTTTCTCGACATCTGCCGGCAAGGGCTGCATACCATAGTAAGGAACGGCTGCATTAAGGTCGGGAGAATTCACTGCTACCTGGTTTGTCATACCACCACCCCAACAAAAACCAGTGCATCCAACTTTGCCAGTGGAAAGAGGATGAGTTTTAAGATATTTGACAGCGCCGACAAAATTCTTTATCGTTTTTTCGTTGTCGAGTTTTTTAAACATCTCTCCGACATTACTTACATCTTCAGGAGTACCCCCCAATGGTGACAAAGCATCAGGCGCAAGGGAAAGAAATCCCTCCTTTGCCATTCTCCTTGTAACATCTTGGATATGAGGAACAAGTCCCCTGTTTTCATGTATTACAATAACGGCAGGAAACTTATTCCCTTTTTTAGGCCTGGCAAGGTAGGCTCTCATTTCCCCCGTTTCGGCAGGGTACTTTATGAATTCAGTTACCAGGTCGGATTCTTGTTCAGGATGAGTTACTGCTTCCGTTTCATTGGCTTCCAGTACCGGTAGTAAAGTCATGGCAGCAGCGCTGCTTCCTGTAATAATCGCCAGTTTTTTTAAGAATTTCCGACGGCTACTAAGGCCTTTTTTGTAGCTGCTGTAAAGATCATTTATTTCCTTATTCATAATTGCAGGGTTTAAAATGATTATTAATCCTATCAAGTTATTTAAAAATAATTAAGGGCACAAAAAAAAATTGCCTGTTTGATTTTGTTCACGCAAAAGCCGGAATAGTTTGCTAAAATTGAGAGATTTTTTAAGTGTATTTATTACACTTAAAAGAGATTAAAGTTTGTTATCTTTCTCCTTCGTTAAAAATACTTTCTATATGAAGCAGGACATTGAAATTGCCCAGGAAGCAGGAATAAAGCCAATTTCCGAGATTGCAGAATTACTTGGTATACCTTCAGAGGATCTTGAACTTTATGGTAAATACAAAGCTAAAATACCGTTGCATTTTATTGATGAAGAGCGTATTAAGAACGCAAAACTGATACTCGTGACCGCAATAACCCCAACCCCTGCAGGAGAAGGGAAAACTACGACCTCAATCGGCCTTACACAGGCTCTGAACAGGATTGGTAAAAAAGCGACTGTAGTTTTACGGGAACCCTCTCTGGGTCCGGTTTTCGGTATCAAGGGTGGTGCTGCGGGAGGAGGTTTTTCTCAGGTAATTCCAATGGAAGACATTAACCTTCACTTTACGGGAGATATATCGGCTATCGAAAAATCACATAATCTGCTCGCTGCCCTCATTGATAATAATATACAGCTTAAGAAAATGGATGGCAATCTTGGTATTGATCCAAGAACTATAGAATGGAAGAGGGTGATGGATATGAATGAGAGATCGCTCAGGGATATTGTTATCGGTCTTGGAGGAATAACAGAGGGTGTCCCCCGTCAGTCCGGATTTGAAATAACCGCTGCATCAGAAGTAATGGCAACCCTATGTATGGCATGCAGCCGTGACGATCTGAAAAGAAGGCTCGGGAATATTTTTATCGGGTTTACCTACTCGGATGTCCCCGTTTTTGCACGCGATCTGAAAGCCCAGGGTGCAATGGCAACACTGTTGAAAGATGCGATCAAACCTAACCTGGTACAGACCCTTGAGGGCAATCCGGCGATAATCCACGGGGGGCCGTTTGCAAACATTGCCCAGGGAACCAATTCATTACTGGCAACAAAAACAGGACTTTCATTAAGTGATTATGTAGTTACTGAAGCAGGATTTGCCAGCGAACTGGGTGCCGAAAAATTCTTTGACATCAAATCCCGTGTTGGAAATCTTAAAACGCATGCTGTCGTAATTGTGGCGACAGTTCGCGCTCTGAAGTATCATGGCGGGTCAAGGCTTACGTCTATGCAGAAGGAAGACCTGACAGCCCTGCAAAAGGGATTTGAAAACCTCGATAAGCATATCGAAAATATGAAGTGCTTTGGATACATTCCGGTTATTGCAGTTAACAGGTTTCTTTCAGATACTGACGCCGAACTTGATATGCTGACTAGATATTGCGAATCACAGGGTTTCAGTGTTGCGATTAATGAATCATGGGCAAGGGGAGGTGAAGGAGCGCTGGATCTTGCACACAAGGTCCTTGATGCTGCTTCAGGCAGCTCCGGTTGTTTCACTCCGCTTTATGACCTGGAATGGCCTTATGAAAAGAAAATAGAAACCATCTGCAAAAAAATGTATGGAGCTCACCATGTGGAATATACGGTAAAAGCCAAGAATCAGCTTGACAGGATTGATCAGCTTGGCTTTGGCAATCTGGCAGTTTGCATTGCCAAAACACAAAAATCACTATCAGATGACCAGAACAAAAGGGGCCGTCCGGAGGGTTTCACGATAAAAATCAGGGAAATTGAACTTTCTTCAGGTGCAGGATTTATTGTCCCGATAGCTGGCACGATCATGAGAATGCCCGGATTACCAAATGTCCCCTCTGCAGAAAAAATTGACATAGATACCGATGGCCGGATTTCTGGTTTATTCTGAGAGAAAATATTAATCAAAAATACAACCGAAAAACTTGAAGCAACAAGAGTACAGGATAGTTGACTATCAATTCAGGAATACCAGCCTTCTGACGAAATCCTTTCATGCGTTCCCAAATATAAATACATCATCTGACCCGAAAAAAACTAAAAAGTAAATATGATTTCTTTAATTGTACCGTTAACCTTTTAGCACATCTTTTTAAAGTGTTATTTGTAAAGTTCATTTTTGCGCAACCTGTCTGATTTCATTTGTTTGGCTTTAATTCATTTTTTGGTTAATTTTAAATTGATTTAGGAAAGAGAGCTTATAAATTATGAAAAAAAAATACTCCCTTGTTTTTATCTTTTTTCTAGTCGCCCACTTTTTCATATTAAATGGGCAAACAATGTATAACAGGCACTTTCAGGCTAAGTTTAACTTCGGTATAAAAGCCGGAGTAAATGTTGCAAGCCAGTACAGCCCTGGTAGTAATGGAGTTTTTGAGGTAAAAAGTATTTTGGGATTTACTGGGGGCGGATATTTTAATTATTTCTTTCACAGAGTCTTAGCTTTTCAGACTGAAATCTCCGTATCCATGAAAGGGTCACATTGGAAAGAATTAAATTATGCTCAGGATGAAAAAAAAGATATCCTGACATATATTGATATTCCTTTGCTAATTAGATACCAGCCACTGGGTTATCTTAATGTTCATGCCGGTCCTCAGGTAAGTTATCTGCCAAGAGCTATGCAATATGATTATAAGACCAGGTTAAAATCAGCTGTTGAAGATTATTATAAATCGTTTGATTTTAGTTTGGTTCTCGGTGTTGAAGCAAATCTCCCAAAAAATATTGACCTGACTGTCAGATATATACGTGGACTATCATCGGCTTATGCTCCTGGAGGATATTATTTTAAATCATACAATAATTATATACAATTCACAGCAGGATACAGATTTGAAAAAAGGAGGCAATTACAAAGCAAAACAAAAACCCGTGTCAGGCGCTGATGAAAAGGATAACATTAAGTCTACATAAATATGAAAAGGCTTTCATTTTATATTCTTTTAATCATTTTACTGTTTTCAGCCTGTAAAAAATACAGCAAATATGAAGGTATTGCCTTCACTGAAAAAGAACCCCGCGACTGGGAGAATCCTGAGATGTTCAATCAGAACAGGGAGGCTCCTCATGCCACAATGATAAGTTTTCCTGATGAGGTATCTGCTCTTGAAGGAGATAAACCAAAATCTCCTTTCTATTTGTCATTGGACGGGATGTGGAAATTTAATTTTGTTGATTCGCCTGACAAAAGACCATATTGGTTTTACAAGGATGATTATGATACCCATGACTGGAAAGATATTGAAGTACCTTCAAACTGGCAGATGAAAGGGTATGATGTTCCGATATATGTGAATATCAATTATCCTTTTAAAAAAAACCCGCCTTTTATTGATCATAAATGGAATCCGGTGGGCTCATACAAGCGATCATTTAAATTACCATCAGAATGGAGAAATAAAGAGATTTTCCTTCAGTTTGGCGCTGTAAGTTCTGCATTTTATGTATGGGTGAATGAACAGCTGGTAGGATACAGCGAGGACAGCAAGGTCCCGGCAGAATTCAATATTACAAAATATATCAAAAAGGGAAAAAACTCCCTGGCAGTTGAAGTCTACAGATGGTCAGATGGCAGTTATCTTGAAGATCAGGACTTTTTCAGGCTTAGCGGCATACAGCGGACAGTTTTTCTGCATGCCCGCCCGAAAACCTTTATCAATGATTTTTTTGCAAAAGGCGATCTTGAAAAGAACTATAATGAGGGTTTGCTGAAACTTGATGTTTCTCTGGCAGGTGCAGACAAGAGTTCGGGAGACTTTGCAGTTGAGGCCTCATTGTTTGACAATGACCAGAAGATATTCTCTGAATCAAAAAATATAAAGCTGACTGATACCAAAGCTGCAGTGAGCTTTGCAAAACAATTTCCGGGTATAAAGAAATGGACTGCTGAAACACCCAACCTTTATTCACTGGTGCTGACACTTAAAGATAGTTTTGGGAAAACACTGGAAAGTGTAAGTTCAAAAATAGGATTCCGTAAAGTAGAAATTATTAATTCCCGGTTCCTTGTTAATGGAGTTGCAGTTCGTTTAAAGGGTACGAATATGCACGAGCATAACGATGTTACAGGCCACGTTATTGATGAAGCTACCGTCCTGAAGGATATCAGGGTAATGAAGAGCAACAACATAAATGCAGTAAGAACCTCCCATTATCCCCAACAGGAGTTATGGTACGAAATGTGCGATAAATACGGGCTCTATCTTATTGATGAGGCTGACATTGAATCACATGGCATCGGATATGATAAGGACGTGACTCTTGCGGACAAACCCCAATGGGCTGCAGCACACCTCGAAAGGATGCAGCGCATGGTCGAAAGGGATAAAAATCATTCATCTGTAATTATATGGTCACTTGGGAATGAGGCAGGTGACGGGCATAATTTCCTCAGCAATTATAAATGGACCAGGCAAAGGGATGATACACGTCCGGTACAGTATGAGAGAGCTGAAAAAAGTACAAATGCCCCGGAAAGACATACTGACATTTTTTGTCCGATGTATGCCAGAATTTGGGAAATAGAGGAGTACGCAAAAAATCCAAAAAACGATCGTCCCCTGATATTGTGTGAATATGCTCACTCCATGGGAAATTCAACCGGTAACCTTCAGGACTACTGGGATGTGATAGAAAAGTATCCCAAACTTCAGGGTGGTTTTATCTGGGACTGGGTTGACCAGGGGATTCTGAAGACAGATGAGAATGGGGAAAAATACTGGGCTTACGGTGGTGATTTCGGGGAAGAAGGCTTGCCAAGCGATGGCAATTTCTGCATTAACGGCCTGACCTGGCCAGACAGGACAGGCAAACCCGGACTAAATGAAGTAAAGAAAGTTTATCAATATGTAGGTTTTGAGCCTGTCAATTTGAACAAAGGACTGATCAAGATCAGAAACAAGTATGATTTCACCGACCTTTCAGATTTTAGCTTCGATTGGGACGTAATTTCCGATGGTGTGGCGGTGAAATCAGGAAAACTCGCTTTTGCCGGTCTCAATCCGGGGAAAGACACCCTGGTGACTCTTCCTCTTTCCGGCATTGAACCCGCACCGGGGACGGAATATTTCCTGAATATAAGGGTTTCCAGGAGTGATGAATGGAATTATGTTCCGGAAGATCATATTTATGCAACGGCTCAGTTTAAACTGCCAGTAGAAGGGAAACCAATGCCTGCTAAAAGAGATGAACTTGCTGTGCTTCAGACTAATACTATTGGTAAGAAACTTGAAGTGAGCGGCAGTGATATGAAAGTGGTATTTGACCTGGAAAAGGGAAGGATGGAATCATTTTCCTATAAAGGAATTGGTTTGATCAATAAATGGCCCGAGCCTGATTTCTGGAGACCACCTACTGACAACGACTACGGGTATGAGATGGATCAGAAACTCGGTGTCTGGAAAAAAGCAGGTGAAAAAACAATGATAAAAAAGGCAAATATCAGCCAGCCTGAAATAGGAAAGGTAGTTGTGACATTCGTTTATGATATTCCGGGCAATAAGGGAGAAAAGATAGCCGGGTATGTAACAACCTATACAATTTATAATTCTGCTGATGTTATTATTAAAAACCAGTTCTCGAAGGTTTCCAATAACGTACCTGAAATTCCAAGAATGGGAATGCAAATGCAGCTTCCTGAGGAGATGATGAACCTTAAATGGTTTGGCCGCGGTCCTCACGAAAACTATGTTGACAGAAAGACATCGGCTGATGTAGGTTTATATGAAAGCAGCGTCGATGATCAGTATGTTCCTTATATCCGGCCGCAGGAGAACGGATACAAAACCGATACACGCTGGCTGACTCTGACAGATGAACAGGGAAATGGCCTTCTTGT
>Ga0153915_10005493_pt1 | contig 11796 bp, 12 predicted proteins | sample Opewatmetagenome_2_FD_107003 | JGI IMG/M metagenome (GOLD analysis project Ga0153915, IMG submission 107003) | Freshwater wetland microbial communities from Ohio, USA - Open water 3 Core 3 Depth 3 metaG | ecosystem: Environmental > Aquatic > Freshwater > Wetlands | place: USA: Ohio, Lake Erie...
AAAGTTTCTCAAATCTACCGCACACTCGAGGAAGGCGTCCCCGGGAGCGGAATGTCATCGTATAATTATCTTGTGCCAACCGATCGGTTCGCCCTTGCTCATTACGTTCGGGCGCTCACCGGCGGCCATCCTTCCGACACTCCTGAAGATCTTCAGGGCCTCGACGCGACGTACCAGCTTTCAAAAGGGCTAAACAGGGGAGGACAAATACCGATTCGAAAAGCGCAACGCCTCGTGATCGCCGAGCAAACCCGTGTAGTGGAAGAACTCGACACTCTCCTGGCTCGGCTGAAAACCGACACTGATTCCGGCGGGGCGAGCCTATTCCGTCGACTTGTCAGCAACGAGCGCCGTGCTCTGATCAGCCTTGTCATCCACGGGAGGGGCTTCAGCGACGCCGACGATTTTGCCAAAACCGTTTCCCGGGACCCCTTCCTGTTTGGTCTTCGGCCGGTCGTTGCCCGACTATCAACAGACGAGTGGAGCATTCTGTATGACTACGTGTCGCGCTTGCGAAAGGCATCGTAATGCATTACTCCCGTAGAATCATTTTTGGATTCTTTATGGCACTGGCTGCTGGCACGTGCGTTGCCCAGCAACCACTTCCGAATTCCCCTGAAGTGGGCCTTCAGGAGCATCTGGGTCAAATGGTCCCCCTCGATGTAGAACTGTACAACGACTCAGGCCAGGTGGTCATGCTGAAGGACGTCATCACCAAACCCACCATCGTCACGTTTGTGTACTTTCGTTGTCCGGGAATATGCACACCGCTTCTCAACGAGCTGAGCAAGATGGTGGAAAAGATGGACCTCGAGTTGGGGAAAGACTACCAGATCCTCACGCTGAGTTTTGACCATACCGAGACGCCAGATCTTGCGGCGGACAAGCGGGACAATTATTTGAGCTCAATCAAAAGACCGGTAAACCCTGCAGGATGGAGATTCTACACTGGTGATAGCCTCAATATTCACCGGTTCACGTCTGCAGCAGGTTTCTTCTTCAAACGGGACGGGAAAGACTGGATCCATCCGGCAACGCTCACCTTCCTCTCACCGGAAGGAAAGGTGACACGGTACATCTATGGAATTCAATATCTCCCCTTTGATATCAAAATGGCGGTGATCGAAGCGTCTGACGGCCGGGTAGGTCCCACCATAGCAAAAGTGTTGAACTTCTGCTATAGCTACGATCCGGAATCCCATGGATACGCGCTGAATGTCACCAGGATTTCGCTTGTGCTGATACTGATATTCGCGGGGGTGTTTGCGTTTGTGTTCATCATCCGGCCGAAGAAGAGGCCTGTAGAAAGGTAAGTATCGTATGGTAAAAGCGGAGAGTCTGGTAGCACCGGTGGAGCCGGATTTCTACCACGCACCAACCAAGCATCGGGGAATACTGGCATGGATCCTGAGCACCGACCATAAACGGATTGGGATTCTGTACCTGATAACGATGTTGTTCTTTTTCTTTACAGCTGTGGCGCTCGGCGTCCTGATGCGACTGGAAATGCTTACACCGGGGAAAACGATTGTAGAGCCTCAGACTTACAATACGTTCTTCACGCTCCACGGGATCATCATGATCTTTCTCTTCATTATCCCTGGAATTCCCGCAGTGTTTGGCAATTTCATGCTCCCGCTCCTGATCGGTGCAAAAGACGTTTTCTTCCCGCGTCTGAACCTCCTTTCGTGGTGGCTCTTTCTCACCGGAGGATTGTTAGCCCTGGTGTCAGTTTTTCTTCCGGGTGGTCCTGCGGATACAGGATGGACTTTCTACGTCCCCTATAGCATCCGAACATCGACCAACGTCATGCCCGCCCTGTTCGCTGCGTTCATCCTCGGCTTCTCGTCGATCCTGACAGGGCTGAACTTCGTCACAACCATTCACAGAATGCGGGCCCCGGGAATGACATGGTTCAGGATGCCGCTGTTCGTCTGGTCGCTGTATGCTACAGCATGGGTTCAGGTACTCGCGACGCCGATTATCGGGATCACTCTTCTTCTCGTAGCTCTTGAACGCTTTTTCGGCATAGGCATTTTCGATCCGGCGATGGGCGGCGATCCAGTTCTGTATCAGCATCTGTTCTGGATATATTCTCACCCGGCCGTCTATATCATGATCCTTCCCGGCCTCGGCGTTGTCAGCGAAATCCTTCCTGTGTTCGCGCGCAGAACGATCTTCGGTTACAAGTTTATCGCTTTCTCCAGCGTCGCGATCGCGCTCGTCGGATCCCTCGTCTGGGCTCATCACATGTTCACAGTCGGAATGAGCAATACGGCCATGTTCATCTTTTCGTTCCTGACGTTCCTGGTTTCGATTCCGAGTGCAATAAAAGTCTTCAACTGGATAGCCACGTTGTACAAGGGCTCCATTGCGCTCGAGGTGCCGCTGCTGTTTGTCCTCTCAATGATCGTGCAGTTTTCGATCGGCGGGTTCACTGGGCTCATGCTCGGAGCGCTGGCCATCAACATTCACGTGACAGACACCTACTTTGTCGTGGGACACTTCCACTATGTGATGTTTGGCGGGACCGGCTTTGCGCTGTTTGGTGCGATACACTACTGGTTCCCCAAGATTTTCGGCCGCATGTTCGCGAAAAAACCCGCAGTGATCTCCTGGATTCTGGTGACAATTGGCTTCAACGCGCTGTACTTCCCGTTTTTTGTGATGGGGTACATGGGGATGCCACGACGGTATTACGATTATCTCCCGCAGTTTCAGCCATATCATATTTTTGCAACCGTTGGTTCCTGGATCCTCGTGGCCGGCCTGCTCATTATGGCTATAAACCTGATTGTCGCCGTTCGCCGGGGTGCACCTGCGACAGCGAATCCCTGGGGAGGGAAGACACTTGAATGGACGGTCTCGTCACCGCCGCCGGCAGAGAATTTTCATGAGATACCAGTCGTCACGAAAGGACCGTACGACTACTCGGAATACGAAGAGACTCCACTGGAGGCGACGTGAACGCACAGGTCCAGGCTGCTGTACCGGTTCACGAACACCACAGAGACGATGTTGGCACAAAAATCGGCATGTGGTTGTTTCTGTTTACCGAACTCATTCTGTTCGGCGGCTTGTTCATCGTGTATGCGGTGTACCGGTTCAAACATCCTGCTGAGTTCCAGCTTGCCGCCAAAGAGCTTGACACGTTCGTCGGAACCGCGAATACTATCATACTGTTGACCAGTAGTCTCACGGTAGCAATGTCCATCACCTCGATTCAGGAGGGCCGCAAACGTCTTTCGATGTTGCTCGTCGCTCTGACGATCCTCCTTGCGCTTGCGTTTCTGGTGAACAAATATTTCGAGTGGTCGCACAAGTTTTCCCTGGGACTATATCCACAGTCACCCGAGCTGCTGAACAAACCCCAGGGCGAGATTCTCTATTTTGGGCTGTACTACGTCATGACCGGTTTGCACGCACTTCACGTCATCATCGGAATGATCGTGCTAGCTTTCATGGTGGTCTTCATCGCACGGGGGACGATCAACCAGCGGTCATTCGTCAAGCTTGAAGCGGGCGGCTTGTATTGGCACCTTGTCGACATTATCTGGATCTTCCTCTTCCCGTTGTTCTATTTGCTCCATTAACGAGGGAGTATGTCCAAACCGCACGATAGCCACACGGAAGAGAAATCCCATACTGTCAGCTACGGCAATCTTGTCCTGATCTGGCTTGGACTCCTAGCTCTGACCGGTATTACAGTAGCACTGTCTGGTTTCAGCATCGGCCGTTGGGTGATCATCACAGCGTTGACCATCGCATCGGTCAAGAGCTTGCTTGTCATGAATGTATTCATGCATCTCCGCTTCGAGGATCGCATGTTTCGCGTGTTTGTATCGGTTGCTTTACTCACGCTGGCAATATTCCTGACTCTGACATTTTTTGACTACGCATTCTATTGATCGGACCGAACATGCTTACCGGCGCTTCACCATATTCCGATGTCGTCGACGCTCAGTTCATCTTCGTCCTCGCACTCTGCACGCTCGTCCTTCTTGGGCTTATTGCGGCAATGATCTATTTCGTCTTCCGTTTCAGACGGAAGAGGCACCCGTATTCCAGGAATATTGAGGGATCCCTGCCCCTTGAGGTTCTCTGGACGGCGATCCCGCTCGGTCTGTTCATGTACATATTCTATCTGGGTTGGAGCGGTTATCAGAAGATCAATGCCATTCCGGCGGACGCGATTCCGCTAAAGGCGACGGCCAGAATGTGGCAGTGGACATTCGAGTACCCTAACGGATTAACGACCGATACGCTGTACGTACCGGCGAAGACTCCGGTGAAGTTGACGCTTCATTCGCTGGATGTCAATCACTCCCTCTACATCCCAGCATTTCGTGTGAAAAAGGATGTGATACCGAACCGCGAAAACAAGATGTGGTTCAAAACTGCTGGCGTGGCTTCGTATGATATCGCGTGTGCCGAATATTGTGGTCTCCGGCATGCATACATGTATACCAAGGTTGTGTCTTTGGACTCTACATCGTTTGAGACGTGGTTCCGGCAAGCGTCGCAGAAAGCCGGGAAGATCTACGCACCACTTCTGGCGAAGTCCATCGTTCCACATCCAGAGCCGCAGTAAGAGTCGCGCATGGAATTCCTGAAAAACGCAGCACTGCACACACCGCCCGAGCATTATCAGCTGCTCCTGTTCATGATGAATCTCGTGTTCATCTTGTTGCTGCCATATCTTGGCTTCCTGCTCGGGACCTCGGTTCTCTCATATTTCTACAATCGACGAGGACTAGCGAGGGGAAATGACGTTGAGACCAGATGGGGCAATCTGCTTATCGATACCGCGTTGGCGTCAAAAGGACTTGTCATAATTCTTCTCGTCATTCCGGCATTGTCGCTGGTCTTTCTGCTCGCACAACTGCTTCAGGAAACACCCTCGATCGCGGTGACCCTGATGGGCTCCGGTTTCCTTTTGCTCCTCGCGAGCGCGATACTGCTCTACGCTTACAAATTGACCTACCGTCTTGCTGGTCTCCTGAACTCATATTCCGGCCTTCTGCGCAAGACGCACGCCGGCGGACCTGAAGAACTGGAAAATCTCTCGGGCTACTCATCCGTAAATCAGCAGACTCACCTTCGAGCCGGACTCTCCGGAAATATTCTCCTCCTGATCGGAAGCTTCCTCACCATCGGAGCGATCACGATCTCCGGCGATCCCGATGCGTGGTCTTCGGTGGAGAGCCTGTTCGACCTCTTGCTCTACGCGCCGTTCTGGCTGCGTTTCGCGCAGTTCCTGGTAATTGCTATGGGTGTGACTGGCGTTGGAATCCTCTTCATCTTCTTTTCGTGGGGGAAGCGCCTGCCGGCGACGGATCACGAAATAGTCGAAATTGCTCGGAGGGATGGACTTCGTCTCGCTTTCGTTTCTGTCTTCCTGCAGCCCCTTGTCCTCATTCTTACAGTGGCCGAACTCCCTTCCAGAGCACTTTCGGGACTTGTGTTCGGACTCAGCGGTCTAGCACTGGCCCTCTTTTTCGTCTCTGCTCATTTCATCTATGCATTTAAGAAGGAGCCGCGCTCAGGGTACGCCGCCTGCGCGTTCTACACACTTATGCTGGCGCTGATTCTTCTCGTGACGAAGGACCAAATCGGGATAAGCAACGCTACGCGGGAACAGTCTGTACGCCTGGCCGTGGCGGCGAACAAAGAGACAGAGGACCTGAGGGCGACGCTAGGCGTCGTTCTTGTGAAGGCGTTGAGCGGCCAGGAAATCTACGATGTGAAGTGCTCCGCTTGCCATCTTTTTGATGCGCGCAAGATCGGCCCGGCCTACAAGGACGTGATACCAAAATATGAGGGGAAGAAGACCCAACTATCGGGATTCATTCTGAATCCAGTTAAGGTCGACCCGGCCTTTCCGTCAATGCCTAATCAGGGACTACGTCCGCCAGAAGCCGATTCCATTGCCAGCTTCCTCCTGGCCAAATTTACGGGAAAGCCGGCACAGGGCGCAACAGGTAGGGAATGAGACCACAAACAGATCAACCAGGGACACTTGCCGTAGCGAACTCCCGGCTGGCGGACTATCTTGTGCTGGCCAATCCAGAGCTGACGCTTCTTTCTGTTCTCACTTCGGTGTGCGGTGCATATCTTGCCTCGGGGGCTACTCTGGTTCCGACCACGATCCTGCATACGTTCATCGGCACATTGCTTGTGGGAAGTGGAGCGGGAACGCTGAACCAGTTCATTGAACGTGAATACGACCGCCTCATGCGCCGAACGGCGAATCGCCCGCTCCCCTCGGGACGTCTCAGGCCGTCGGAAGCGCTGGCTCTGGGTGCAATCATTTCTGCCGCTGGAGTAGCCGATCTGGCTCTCTTCACAAACGTTCTGGCGGGAGGTCTGGCGTTCGTCACCCTCGTTACCTACTTGTTCCTATACACGCCTTTGAAGAGGCTGACGCCGATGGCGACCATTGTCGGAGCCATTCCAGGGGCACTGCCCCCGCTTATTGGATGGGTCGCCGTCAGCGGAGAGCTCTCTTTTCAGGCATTCTCACTTTTTCTTGTGCTCTTCTTCTGGCAAATGCCTCACTTTCTCTCCCTTGCGTGGATGTACCGGGTGGACTATGCTCGTGCCGGCTATCGGACGCTCCCCGTTCTTGATCAGGGAGGGAGGAGGACATCGAGACACATCCTGGCCCATTCGATCGCTCTGGTCGGAGCATCACTACTCCCTTTCCTTTCAGGTTCTCTTGGCCCGGCATATGCAGTAGTAGCATTGGGACTCGGTGGATTCCTCGTTGGGACGGGCCTCAACCTCGCTCAGAGCAAGACAAACGCCGCTGCCCGTTCCCTCTTCGTTGCATCCCTCATCTACCTGCCCTGCCTCCTAGTCAGCATGGTGGCTACCAAGCTATAGAAATTACCAGAGTTAGTGCGTATAACCCATTCTTCTAAAAGGAGTAACCTGGGCCTTTTCGACTGATTTCTCGAAAAAGTTCTGTTACCTTGGGCACGCCGGCGCAGGAGCTGACGCGAACGCCCTGCACAAGCTGCCGCATGTAGGAGTATTGACCTGAGGCAGTGGGGTTAGAGGGAGGTAATGATGGCCTTAAGTAAAAGCGCAAAATCTTTCTTCACTTTGTTGGCGACAAGCGTGACCTCATTGTGACTTAACTTCTGGAGAGCGATTCCCGTCGCCAAGTTTGTTATGCACGAGATACCTAGTACGCTCATGTTCAAAGAGTTGGCCCTCTCCACCTCAAGAACCGTGGACATTCCGACCACATCAGCACCCGCCCGATTCAGCATCTCCACTTCTGCAGCTGTCTCATAGGAGGGACCAAGGACTCCGGCGTAGACGCCCTTGCGCACGGAAAGTCCCAGGTTTGCCGCCACCTCGCTACCTCTTTCTGCAAGTTTCCGATCGTATAGCAAGCGTGCACCCCTCGCAGGGTTGCCTTGGCTCTCGATGGTCTTTCCCGAGAAGTTGATCTGGTCTGTGATTAGCATGTTATCGCCCGCTATAAACGTTCGGTTGATCGCGCCAACAGCGTTCGTGACAATAAGGAGTTGCGCACCAAGTCCTCGAGCGACATCTATGGGATAGCAGACAGTGCGGATGCTCCCCGTTTCGTATAGATGCACACGACCTTGGAGGGCCAGCACTGCCTTTCCCCCGACGCCCCCAAAGACTAGCTCTCCTTTATGACCCTCAACGGTCGAGTGAGGGTAATGGGGGATTTCCCGAGCCCGGAGACTGAAGCGGTCATCCAGTGCTTCAGCGAAATCACCGAGTCCTGACCCGAGAACTAGCGCAATTTCTGGCCGTTGGGCGGTTCGATCTGAGATAAAGGTAAGGGTTTCGCGGAGATCCTGGCTACTATCGGTCATTGAAGAAATCAGGCTTTCGGCGGTTCAAAGCACATTCGACAACGAGCTTCGTATGCATCCTTCGCACCTACCAGAACTCGCTCGCTTTCCGCTGTCGTCCTCTGTGTCCGATCGGCAGGATTGCCACAGACGACGCAAATGGCCAGCGTTTTTGTAATATATTCAGCAACCGCGAGCAACTGGGGCATGGGTTCAAAGGGCTTGCCACGGAAGTCTTGATCAAGCCCGGCTATTATGACGCGTTTTCCCTGATCTGCAAGCTGTTCGGCAACGTCCACGATCCCCATATCGAAAAACTGCCCCTCATCGATCCCGACCACCTGTGCATCAGCAGCGAGAGTGGGAATATCAGTCGATTTCTCAACGACGGTTGACTGTAGCTTCAGCTCATTGTGTGAGACAATGTGATCGGAGCTATACCTGTTATCCACTTTTGGCTTGAAGATCGCGACCTTCTGGCGCGCAATTTGCGCCCGGCGAATGCGTCGAATGAGCTCTTCTGTTTTGCCACTGAACATACACCCGGCGATGACTTCTATCCAGCCAGTTTTCTTTGGGGAATCGTGGATCGTTGGGATGGTCATGCTTTGCCCGTTTTTCGCTTTCGTAGGTTGTCCATGCCAAACGGAAAAGGTAAGAGCTCGCTGACTTTAGCAAGCTTGTAGTTGCCCCGGTCCGTGGACATCACAACATCGATATCTCCGGCAAGGTCCATAAGCACTTGTCGACAGGCGCCGCACGGCGCGATATACTCGTTTTCGTCCGTCGCAATGGCGATGGCTGCGAATTGGGTGTACCCCTCAGAGACGGCCTTAAATATCGCTGTCCGCTCGGCGCAGATCGTCAGACCAAACGAGCTATTTTCGATGTTGCAGCCACTGAAGACTTTCCCGCTCTTGGTAAGCAGAGCGGCACCAACACGGAAATTTGAATATTGCGAAAAAGATTTCTTGCGAGCATTGCGGGCTACTGTGACAAGACGCTTGTAAGTCATTGAGGTCATCCATTAAGAGGCAAAATATACCCAGCGCCAGGCTGAAATGCAAGGAAATCCACGGTTTGCAAGTAGTACGGACCAGTCAATTCAACTTCCGGCTATGGAGCGATTATCCATCAATTCTTCAGTCGTTGGACGTCCGCGGGAGCGCAGACCGAAGACAATTATCATCGCAAGCCCCGAATAGAGTCTCGGGTACGCTACGAGGACGAGCGGAAAACGTGCGGCATTAAGCCCCTTATATCCGAGCGGAAGAATCATCAGAAGGAGAGCAACGAGAAACACTGCCCCCTTGACGTCCAGTTCACCTTCGCTATTCCAAGACCGAACGATCCCCGCACTCATGCCAATTGCCAGGGGAATGAACAGTACGAAATGGTATTCCTCTGCAAGGGGTGCCGCGAGTACGCTGGCGGCAAGGAGTGCAGAATACGAGAGCAGAGAATCCTGTTCGGTCGCCATGGACGCCCGTCGCAGCACAAATGCTATCAGGAGAAGATTGCACAGGATGCTCGTTGCTATCAACGCAGCCTCAGAAATGTCCGACAAAGGATACGGAGACCATTCCTCATGATACGAGAGAAGGTGACGGAGAAAGCCATTAATGGTTTGGTATGCGACGTGGGCATCGGACGGGTTCCTCCCGAGCGAATGGCCTGCCATGCTGAAATACATCGTCCAGACATCCGGCGAGAATACAGATAGTGACACTGCCACCAGAACCGAAATCCCAAGAAGAGTCAAACCGAAGAGCTTCCAGCGCTTCTCTAAAGCGAACCAGAGGAAAGGAATGATGCCGTATCCTTTCAGGATGATGGAGGCGGAAACGGGAACTGCCGTGAGCAGTTGCCGTGACTTCTTCAGCCCGTTCAGGCTGAGGGTGAACAGTAACAGAAGGAGCGGGTAAATTTGTCCCAGTTCAATGGCCGCATAAAGTGGCTTCCACAACAACACAAGAATCATGAGCCCAAGTCCGACGTTCTCCACAGGCGAGACTCGGTAGATCTGGAGCAAGAATCGGACTGACAACGCTGCAAAGAGGATCGAACATATTCCCCAGACGATCTTTGCCGTCTCCGGCCTCAACCATGCGAGGGGCATCATCGCGAAGGCAGCCGTCGGTGGGTTGTTCGGAACATCAGTGATTCCAACAATTCCGTACGTTCGGAGTTTTGAATTGAAGTACTCGGGATCGAAGGTTTTTGTGAAGTCCTCTCCATCAATCACTAGTCTTGCATATGCGTAGTACATTGCAAAGCCATGCGTGACTCTGGGAATCTGCAGCACTGACGAGTAGCAGAAGAAACTCGATGCGAGAATGAGTGCAATCCATAGCACTCTCCTGAGACTGCTGCCGGCACGTTTCGGGAGGGGGGGCATTCGGTTCAATATCGATCCAGGAGTGCTTTTCGGGAGCTGATGTGAAGACTACAAACACATGTCGTGCACCGCTCCAGCGAATAGCTTCGTACTGCAGACCTGGTCGAACGGATATTCGGGTTGTTTACCAAGTGATCGAACTGACCATCCCGCAGATTTGCAAAGCGTGGGAGGAAGAAGCACGGCAGGAGATCTCCCGCTGATGTGATCACCGTCGACATCATCGGTGCGTTGCAGAGATTTCGCGGAAAGGGAGCTTTGCCAACCAGGGCCTCAAAATACTGGACGATATGGAAGAATCGATCGGGCGGGTCCGAGATGAATCCTGAGTGGAATTCTTCGGCGCACTCCGAGATCATCCTCTCGACCAGAGAGCGGAATAGCACTGTTTCTTCCCCGTCAAGCTGCAGATCCCCGTTCGATGCTGCTGGACCGTTCATATCCCGTCCAAAGGCGGTCGAGAGCACGTCGGCGGCCAGAAAAGAAATCCGATCAACTTCTAGCGAACGGGCGAAGTTCACCATTTCAATGATCGAGCGGAAATTCCGCTTTTGAAGAACGGTTCGGATTGAAAGGACCTTCCGATCAGAGAGTGCCCGCGCTTTCTCGATTCCGCGGACGATCCTACTGAACGATTCAACCCCGCGGATCCCATCATGGACTTCTGCAGTCGATCCGTCGATCGAAACGATGATCTCCGTCAAGAAATGGCCGATCTCTTCCAGTCGTTTCTCGAGCAGTAGACCGTTGGTCAAGAGAGTCTGCTTCACGCCCATGTCCTGAAATATCCTCCCGATCTCAGGGAAATCGCGTCGCATGAGCGGCTCACCACCGGAGTACACTATGTGTCTCAGGCCGAATGCTTTCAGCGTTGATGCGAGCTCTTGGATACCAGACAGCGTGAGTTCGCCCGGCAACGAAGATCGGTAGGAACAGCTGATGCAGCGCAAATTACAGCCCTCAGTCACATAGATGATGACAATTGGCAGGGCGCGGGAAGTCGATGAGAAAGTGTTGAAAAGAGCTCTGAAATTCATCTCGACTTTCGCGAGGGAGTGAATTCATAGATCATAAGTGTCTCGAAGAGCTTCTTCTTGGATCGCACAACAGTTGGCGAGTAGCACGAATTTGTAAACAATGCTACAATGGCCTCGACGTCAATCTCCGAAGACAGAAGGATAAGAAGCGTGCCTCCAGGTCGGAGGAACCGTCCCGCTGAAGCCGCGAACCGAGAAATTACGCTGAAGCCTGGACCGGCGTCCCATGCCCGGCTTGCATCATCCACCGGTTCTCTCGGATAAAACGGTGGACTCCAGACAATATAATCAAATGCTTCACCTTCCGCGATTCTTTCGAACAGGTCGCTCAATACAGGCTTGATGACGTCCTGCAGATGGTTGACTCCGGCATTTACCCGCGTGCAGTCAACGGCAAGCGGGTTGATGTCTACGGCTGTCACCCGTGCACCTTGCTCGGCGGCCACCAGTGAAAGAATACCGGAACCGCATCCCATTTCAAGCATCCGCTTCTGCCTGAGATCAAGACTCCGCAGGAACTCGC
>Ga0153915_10005494_pt1 | contig 11794 bp, 11 predicted proteins | sample Opewatmetagenome_2_FD_107003 | JGI IMG/M metagenome (GOLD analysis project Ga0153915, IMG submission 107003) | Freshwater wetland microbial communities from Ohio, USA - Open water 3 Core 3 Depth 3 metaG | ecosystem: Environmental > Aquatic > Freshwater > Wetlands | place: USA: Ohio, Lake Erie...
ACTGATCTGCAGTGGCAGTTGCATGGCTTCCTCCCTCACCCTTTGACGACTCCGAGCGGACGCAGCCGCGCGACCTTCCGCGCCAGCCCCGCCCGATGCACCACGTTCACGACCCGCTCCACGTCCTTGTAGGCAAACGGCGCTTCCTCGGCGAGCTCGCCGCTCGACGGGCACGCCACCGCGATCCCCTGCGCCTCGAGCTCGCGCCGGACCTCATGCCCCGGCTTGGTGCGCGCGGCTGCGTGGCGGCTCATTCGCCGCCCCGCACCATGGCAGCAGCTCCCGAAGCTCAGATCCAACGCTTCGTCCGTCCCGACGAGCACATAGGACGCGGTGCCCATGCTCCCGGGAATGAACACCGGCTGTCCCACCGAGCGGTATGGCCCGGGGGTTTCGGGATGCGCGGGGCCGAAGGCGCGCGTCGCGCCCTTGCGGTGAACACACAGCCGCTGGCCTGCGTGCTCCTCGACCTTCGCCATGTTGTGCGCGACGTCGTATATGAGCCGGAGCGCGCCGTCGTCACCGAAGAAGCGCTGGAACGTGTCCCGCACCCGCTGCGCGATCACTTGGCGGTTGGCCCAGGCGAAGTTCGCCGCCGCGCACATCGCGCCGAAGTACCGTCGTCCTTCAGCAGATCCGAAGGGCGCGCACGCGAGCTCCCGGTCCGGCAGAACGATCCCGTAGCCGGGCATGACCTCGTCCATCAGGCGCACATAGTCGGTGCACACCTGGTGACCCAGGCCGCGTGAACCGGTGTGAATCAGCACGGTCACCTGCCCCACGGCGAGGCCGAGGACGTGGGCGGCTGCGGCATCGCACACCTCGTCGACGGCCTGGACCTCGACGAAGTGGTTCCCCGAGCCGATGGTCCCCAGTTGATCGTGGCCGCGGGTCTTGGCCCGCGCGGACACCGCCCACGGATCCGCCCCGGCCAGGCTGCCGTGCGCCTCGATCACCTCGAGATCCTCGGGACGTGCGAGGTCGCGTTCGACCAGGTACCGGCACCCCTCGGCCAGCACGCGATCCAACTCGCTCGCGCCGAGGGCGAGCCGTCCGCCTCGGCCGGCGCCAGAGGGCACACTGCGCGAAATCTCGTGGACCAGGTCATGGAGCTTCGCCTGGATGCGGCCCGCCGCTAGGCCCGAAACGAGCAGCCGCACGCCGCAGTTGATGTCGTAGCCCACGCCGCCCGGTGAGATGACGCCGTCGGACAGTCGCATCGCCGCGACCCCGCCGACCGGGAACCCATAGCCTTCGTGCATGTCCGGCATGCCGTACACCGCTCCGGTCACGCCCGGCAGCGTCGCGACGTTCTTGAGCTGCGCCAGCGATCGGTCGTGGCCGATCTGCTCCCACAGCTCGTCGTCCGCGTAGACCCGTGCCGGGACCCGCATCCCCGGCTGCGCCGTGGCCGCGACCTCGTGTACTAGCTCCAGCTGCGCTACCGGCATGGCAACCTCACACGTCCAGGACGACGTCGGCCTCGACCCCATCGCTCACGACTGCGATCCGCAAGCCGTGGAACGTCGCGGCCTTCACGCGCGCCGGTGCCTCGTCGACGACGACGCCGCGCAGGCGCATTCCCAGCTCGGTCTCCGTCGCCCGGGTTACCGCGAATTCCACCCCTACCCAGCGCTCCGTTTCAGCGAGATAGATGAGCTCGTTCAGCCAATGCACGAGTGTCGCCTCCCGGTCCCGCCCGGACACCACCACCTCGCGCCACGGCCCCCGGGCGGGACCCGGCACGTGTCCCAACTCCAGCTCCGCCAGGGCCCGTCCCGCGACCATGGCCAGTTCACCCAGCGTGGCTGCCTGCAGATGCAGCCGCACCTCGCCCGGGTGCTCGATCAGCTCGACTGATGGCTTCATACCGCCCCTGTATCCTGGCGCGGGACCGATGAAATGGACTTGAGCGGACGATGTTCCCCGCTTCACGGAGGCTTCATCGCTGGCCTAGCAGGATTCGGTACCCGGCAGCCTGGGAGGCTCCGATGGACCGACATGCCGCGACGATGCCCGTTCACCAGGTCATGACGACCGCTCCGATCACGGTGCACCCCATGACGACGGTGACGGAGCTGCTGGCGTTGTTCGATCGCCACGATTTCAACGCGTTCCCGGTGGTCGCGCCCGATGGAACCCTGCGGGGCATCGTCTCGAAGCTCGATGTACTCCGCCTGCTGCACCCCGACGAGCACTTCCGGCTGCCGGACGCGAAGGTGATCGGCGCCACGCGGGTCGCCGAGATCATGCGGCCGGGGATCCTCACGGTGGAGGGGGAGGACCCGGTCGTCGCGGCCGCCGAGCTGATGGTGTCCACCGGGCGGCGCAGCCTGCCCGTCGTGCGCCGCGGGAGCGGCTGGCCGAAGCTCGTGGGGATCGTCAGCCGCGGCGATCTGCTGCGCGGCCTCCGCTTCGAGCTGGCCGAAGACACACGGCGGCAAGCGGTTCACGTCTGAGCCTGCCCGGCGGCGCGGCGGCCGCCCGGCCGCCGTGGGCAGTCTCCGGTCCGCAGACGCTGCAGGATCTCGGCACGAGTTCCGCCGGCCTCGATCCGGCGGAGGCCGCTCGGCGCCTGGCCGACAGCGGACCGAACGTCGTGGCGCGGGCCCAGCGCCGCGCCGGGCTGCATATCCTGCTGCGCCAGTTCACCAGCCCGCTCATCCTCGTGCTGATCGCCGCGGCCATCGTTTCCCGCTATCTGGGCGAGCCGGTCGAGGCGACGGTCATCATGGCGATCGTGCTCGTCAACGCCGCGTTGGGGTTCCTGCAGGAATACCGCGCCGAGCGGGCGCTGCGCGCCCTACAGCGCTTCGTCACGCACATGGCGACGGTGCGCCGCGGTGGGACGCAGGTCGAAGTGCCCGCGCAGGAGCTCGTGCCCGGAGATGTGGTGTGCCTCGAGATCGGCGACGTGGTGCCGGCCGACGTCCGCCTCACCGTCGTCGATGACTTGTCGAGCGATGAATCGATTCTGACGGGAGAATCGGTGCCCGTCGCCAAGCGGACCGAGGCGACGTCCGCGGCCGCCACGCTCCCCTACGAGCTGACCAACGTGGCGTTCATGGGTACGTCGATCGCGAGCGGCTACGGAGAAGGGGTAGTGATCACCACCGGCGAGCGGACCCTGTTCGGGCGGACCGCGGCGACGACCGAGCAGCGTCCGCGGGAGACCGAATTCCAGCGCAGCATCCGCCGCTTCAGCGACCTGCTGCTGGTGGTGATTCTGGTCATGACGGCGTTCGTGTTCGTGGCCAACGCGCTCCTCGGCAAGGGCGTGTTCGACTCGCTGCTGTTCGCCATCGCGCTGGCGGTCGGCATCACGCCCGAGGTGCTCCCCGTCATCGTCACGATCGCGCTGTCCAACGGCGCGTTGCGCATGGCCCGGGACAAGGTGGTGACGCGTCGCCTGATGTCGGTCGAGGACCTCGGCAACATCGACACGCTGTGCTGCGACAAGACCGGAACCCTGACGACGGGGACCGTCTCGCTACACGACTATCTGGACGTGGACGGTGCGCGCGACCCCGATCTGGTGCGGGCCAGTCTGTTGTGCGCCTCGGGAGCCGCCCGAAGCGGCGGTGCGACCGGGACCAGTGCCCTGGACCGCGCCGTCAGACAGAGCGACGCTGCCCACCCGCTGCTTCCGACGCTCGAGCGCTGGCACGTCGTGGATCGCAACGAGTTTGACTTCGAGCGGCGACGCATGAGCGCCTTGGTGCGGGACGGCGACGGCGCCGTACTGCTGGTGAAGGGATCACCGGAGGCGGTCCTCGCCGTCTCCACCGGCGCCCGCCGGGGGGGGCGCCAGGTGCCGCTCACACCCGATCTGAAAGCCGAGCTCCAGCAGCGCATCACGGGATACGAGGATCAGGCGTACCGGGTGATCGCCCTCGCGCAGAAAGCGATGGCACGCGACGAGACGAGCCGCGCCGACGAAACCGAACTGATTCTGCAGGGCTTCCTGTTGTTCCTCGACCCGCCGAAACCGGAAGCGGCCGCCTCGCTCCAGCTCCTGGCCAAGCTGGGGGTGGACATCAAGGTGATCAGCGGCGACAGCCCCGTGGTGACCCGGCGGATCTGCAGCGACGTCGGACTCTCCATCGCGCACGACCGCGTCGTCACCGGGACCGACCTGGCGGCCCTCGGCCCGGACGGTCTGAGCGAGGTCGTGCGCGGCCACAACGTGTTCGCGCGCGTGACGCCGGAGCAGAAGTACCGGCTGGTCGAGCGTCTGGGCGCCGCCGGCCACGTCGTCGGTTTCCTCGGCGACGGCGTGAACGACGTCCCCGCCCTCAAGGCGGCCGACGTGGGCATCTGCGTCGATTCCGGCGCCGACATCGCCAAGGACGCGGCAGACATCATCCTGTTGCGCAAGAGCCTGCGCGTGCTGGCACACGGCATCATCGCGGGACGCAAGACCTTCGCCAACATCACGAAGTACGTCCTGAACACGGTCAGCGCGAACTTCGGCAACATGACGACGGTGGCCGTCTCGTCGCTGTTCCTGGCGTTCATCCCGCTCTTACCCTCCCAGATTCTGCTGAACAACCTCGTCAGCGACCTGCCGCTGGTGACGATCTCCACCGACAACGTCGATGCCGATTCGCTGCAGCGGCCGCGGCACTGGGACCTGGGGTTGATCGCCCGCTTCATGGTGGGCTTCGGATTGCTGAGCGTGGTGTTCGATCTGACGCTGATCGGCGGTCTGCTCTACGTCATCCGGGCCGACGCCGCACTGTTCCGAACCGCCTGGTTCGTGGAATCCGCCTGCTCGGAGATCCTCGTCACCTTTGCGATCCGAACCCGGGGCGCCTTCTTCCGCAGCGCACCGTCGCGCACCCTGCTCCTGGCGTCGCTGGTCACGGGCGTCGCGGCCTTCGTGTTGCCGTTCACGTCCCTGGGGCGGATCTACTTCGCGTTCACCCCGCTGCCCGCTTCGCTTCTCTTGTTCGTCGGCGGCATTCTCGCCGCCTATTTTCTCGCGGCCGAGATCGCCAAGCGGCGCTACTATCGCCTGCCTGAGCGCGCGCGCCGCCGCAGTGCCGTGTCCAGCTCGGCGTCCCACCGATAGACGTCCGGCCGGAACTGCACTTCGCCAGCGCTCCCCATCCAGGCAGTCCAGTAGCCGATCAGCACCGGGATCGGGTCCGGTGTCGCCACGTACCGCTCCGTCTCCTCGGCCAGGACCGCGCAGATCGAATCGGCGCCCCAGCCGGGAAGCCCGCGCAGCACGTACACCGCCAGCGACTCCGCGGCTTCCACGCGCACGCAGCCGTGACTGAATGCCCGCGTCGCGACGCTGAACGTCTGCGGGTACGGCGTGTCGTGCAGCGCCACCCCGAACCGGTTCCGGATCCCGAACCGGATGCGGCCCAGTGGATTGCGGGGTCCGGGCTCCTGCCACAAACGATAGGGGAACGAGGCGGCCGTGACGCTGTCCCAGACGATCAGCGCCGGATCGAGCTCGATTGTCTGATCCGTCGCGTCGGCCACGTGAATCCCCTCGCGCAGCAGGTAGCCAGGGTCCCGCCGCAAGATCGGCAGGACTTCCTTGACCGCGATGCTCCGAGGGATGCTCCAGCGCGGATTGAACGTCACCTCCGTGAGCAGGCCGGCGACGATCGGCGTCGGCCAATCCGCGCGGCCCGCCACGATCCGCGACGTCAGCACGCTGCGCCCCGAATCGACGATCTCGAGTGAGTAATCGGCGGAGTTCACCGACAGGTAGCGTTCCCCCTCGTCGCGGGGCGCCCAGCGCCAGCGCTCGAGGTTCAGCTCGAGCTGGCGGATGCGTGCCGTCACGGGGACGTTGAGCGCGGCCAGGGTCGCGGGCCCGGCGACGCCGTCGGCCGTCAGACCGTGCCGCGCCTGCGCCAGCCGCACGCCGGCGTCGAGTGCGCTGTCGAAGATCTCGGACCCCCACCCGTCCCCGGGCGCCACGTCCCCGGTGATCTCCAGACGCCGGCGCAACAGCCCGACACGAGGCCCGGTCGCTCCCAGCGACAGGGGCTCCCTCCCCGGCACCGCCGCCCACCCACCTGTCGCGGCGATGGCGCGATAGCGGGCGAGCGCCGCTCGCAGCAGCGCCGCTTCGCGCTGCGGCGGCGCCAGCTCGCCCAGCGCCGCATCCACCCGACCCGAATCAAGCGCCCCGGCGAGACGGGCCACGAAGTCCAGCGGCCGGTCTCCGGCCGCCCACATTGTGTCGATCGCAGCGGGGACCACCCGCCCCAGCGAGAGATCGGACGCATACCGGAAGAAGGCGACGGTGGCGACAACATCGAGGAGGGCCAGACTGTCCGGGTCGCCGGGCGCAGCGGCGAGCGCCCGCATCAGCACCACCGGATAGTCCGCCGAGTCGAGCCCTTGTTCCGCGGCCCGCCCGAGTCGCGCGACGAGGCTCCCGACTGCGGCATCGCTGCCGTCGGACCGCCACGCTGGCGTGAAGTCGCGCCGGGTGTAGAAGCGCCGCGTCAGAGTCCACAGGGAGCCGGTCGGCTGTGTGAGCCCCGCGAGCAACGCCGGTGGCCGCTCCTGGGCGACCCAGTCGGCGATGATCGCTCGCACTGGATCGTCCGGAGCCTGGGCCGCCGCGCTGGGGGGAAGACCGAGCGCGATGGCGCACGCCATGACGGTGCTGCTGCAGCCGACGCTCATCGATTTCCAAGCTAGCGTCTGCGCCGCGCGCCGCGGCCTCCTGCACCAAGCTCTAACCTCCACTTCACGCGAATCTTAGTTCGCGCGGCGTAGGCTGGTCGTGGAGGGCATATGGCGTTCCCACGCCTTCGGCTGTTTCGTGTTCGCGGTATCCCGGTCCGGCTCGATGCGAGCTGGTTTCCGATCGCCCTGCTCATCGCCTGGTCGCTCGCCGTGCAGCTGTTCCCCGCATGGCGCCCCGGCCTGTCGCCCACGACGTACTGGATCATGGGCGTCGTGGGCGCAGTGGGGCTGTTCGCCTCCATCGTCGTCCACGAGCTGGCCCACGCCCTGGTCGCCCGCCGGCATCAGATTCCGATCGACGGCATCACGCTGTTCGTCTTCGGCGGCGTGGCGGAAATGGGCGCCGAGCCGCCGAGCGCGAAGGCCGAGCTGCGGATGGCGATCGCCGGGCCGCTGACGAGCATCGGCATTGCGGGCGTTGCCCTCGCCGGGTCGGCGCTGGCGGGCGGGTCGCCCGGGGCGCCGGCGAGCGTGCTCGCCTATCTCGGAGCCGTCAATCTCCTGCTCGCGGCGTTCAACCTGCTCCCTGCCTTCCCCCTCGACGGCGGACGGGTGTTCCGCGCCCTGTTGTGGCGCCGGCACGGGAACCTGGTGCGAGCGACCCGGACCGCGACGAACGTGGGGCGAGTGTTCGGCGCGCTGCTGATGGCGTTCGGCGGTGTCCGTTTCCTGCTGGGCGACCTCCTCGGTGGCGTGTGGTCGTTCCTGATCGGCCTGTTCCTGCGCCAGGCCGCCGACGCGTCCTATCAGCAGGTGCTCGTACGCCGGGCCTTCGCGCACGAGCCGGTTCGCCGGTTCATGACGGTCGGACCGATTTCCGTTCGGCCCGACGTGACGCTCGCCCAATTCCTGGACGGGTACGTGTACCGCTATCACCACAAGCTGTTTCCGGTCCAGGACAATGGCCGCCTGCTGGGGATGATCTCGACCCGGCAGCTGCGCGACGTCCCGCGTGCCGATTGGCCGTTCCGCAAGGTGGGGGCCGTGACCGTGCCGCTCTCGGATGCCGCGACGGTGACGCCCGATACCGGCGCGCTGCAGGCGCTGGGACGCATGCGGCAGACCGGCCGCTCGCGCCTCCTCGTGGTGGACCACGGACGACTCGCGGGCGTTCTCTCGGCGCGCGACCTCCTGGATTTCCTTTCGCTCAAACTGGAGTTAGAGCCATGACAACCGCATCGGGTGGCACCTTCGCCGACGACGTTGCCGAATCGGTGCATGTGCCGATCGGCCACCACCGCTGGCTGCCGGGGATGCTCGCCCTGCCGCCGCTTCCGGTGGGCGTGGTGTTGTTCGCCCACGGCAGCGGCAGCTCGCGGCTATCCCCGCGAAACCGCTTCGTCGCCGACCGGCTGTACGCCGCGAACGTCGGCTGGCTGTTGTTCGACCTGCTGACGGAGGTGGAAGCGGAGTCCCGGGCGGCCGTGTTCGACATTCCGCTGCTCGCGGAGCGGTTGCGTCAGGCCACGGGCTGGGTGGCGTCGTATCCCGCCACGCGCGATCTGACGCCGGGCTATTTCGGCGCCAGCACCGGCGCCGCGGCCGCGCTCGTCGCGGCGGCCGGCGATCCGCGCATCGGTGCGGTCGTGTCCCGCGGCGGCAGGCCCGACCTCGCCGGCGCCGCGTTGCAGGCGGTGCGGGCCCCCACGCTGCTGATCGTCGGGGGCGCCGACCCGGTCGTCGTCAGCCTGAACGTGCAGGCGCTGCAGCAGCTCGGCGGGCTGAAGGAGATGGTGGTGGTGCCACACGCCACACACCTGTTCGAGGAGCCGGGCACGCTCGAAGCGGTGGCGATGCATGCGGCGGGGTGGTTCAGCCGCTACCTGCAGCCGGCGGCGGCGCCGCACTTCGCGACCGCCCCGTCTGGGGGGTGAGCAGCAACCGTGTGAGGAGGGGAATCATGAAATCGCGGGCACAACGACTGAAACGCACCGCCGTGAAAGCCGCGCGGCGCATGAGAAAGGTCGCCGGTAAGATCGGCAAACGCACCAACCAGGCGCTCAAACTGGCCGGCAAGCAGGCGCGGTCGGCGGTGGCGCGTCGTCAGGTCGTGCGGGCGCTGGAGCGCACCGGCACCGCTCTCGAGACCGCCGGGAAAGCGGTCGTCATCGCCGGCGCCGCGGCGGAGATCGCCGCCGACGAGCTGCGCTAACCGCGCCCGGCGGGCGGCGTGAACACGCCGATGTAGGGAAGCGACCGGAACTTGTTGTCGAAGTCCAGGCCGTAGCCGACTACCCAGGCGTCCGGGATGTCGAACCCGACATAATCGACGCGCACGTCGGACGTGAGGCGGTCCGGTTTGCGGGTCAGGGCGCAGATCTTCAGCGAGGCCGGCCCGCGCGCCTCCAGCATGCGCCGCAGATACGACAGTGTCTCGCCCGAGTCGACGATGTCCTCCACCAGCAGCACCGACCGGCCCGCGATCGGGATGCGCAGGTCCATGACCAGCCGGACCGCGCCCGACGGCGCGGAGCCGTGCTCGTAGTGCGACAATGCCATGAAATCGATGGTCGTGGGGATGGTCAGGCGGCGCGCGAGGTCGGCGAGGAAGATGAACGCGCCGCGCAGCACGCCGACCAGGAGTAGATCGTCCACGCCCGCGTGGTCCGCGGAGATTTGACGGGCGAGCTGGTCCACGCGCTCCGCGATCTGGCGCTCGGAGAGCAGCACCGGCGGCAGCGGCGCGTCGGCGTTAATCGTCATCGGGGGCGTGCACCACGCCGATGTAGGGAAGCGTCCGGAACTTGTTGTCGTAATCCAGGCCGTAGCCGACAACCCAGCGGTCGGGAATGTCGAATCCCACGTAGTCGAGGCGGGCCAGCCGGCCTTCGGGCCCGCGCTTGCGCGCCAGCACGCAGGTGCGCAGCGACGCCGGCCGGCGCACTTCCAGCGTGTGAATCAGGAAGGCCAGGGTGTCCCCCGAATCGACGATATCTTCCACCAGCACCACGTGGCGTCCCCGGATCTCCACCCGCACATCCATCACCACCCGGACCCCCTCGGAGCCGGTCGCCCCGCGATCGTACGACGACAACGCCACGAAATCGACGCTGCACGGGACGGTGAGCCGCCGCGCGAGATCTCCGAGAAAGATGAACGCCCCCCGCAACACCCCGATCAACAGCAAATCGTCCACGCCCGCATGATCGGCGGAGATGCGCCGCGCGAGCGCGTCGACGCGCTCGGCGATGGCCGTCTCCGGAATGAACACCGGAGGTTGGAACCCGGTCACGCCCAAAGCCCCTTTCCCCTGGACCTCACCGTCGCTTCATGAAGGCTGGGGCAAGTTCCGTGCGAAAGCAAACTGGGGGCCGTATGTCGTGGAAGCCAATCGTCGTCGGGGTGGACGCCTCACCGGCCGCGACCGCAGCGGCGCAGCTGGGGCTGCAGATCGCCGGTGCCGCCGGTGCCGAATGCCGTCTGGTCCATGCGGCCCGGGACAATTGGAGCCTCCTCGCCGCCTCCCAGGTCCCGCAGCAGGCGGCGGCCTTCCGCGATGCCGCCCTCGCGGCGGCGCGCAACCAGCTCGCCACGGTCCTGGCGGGCCAAGTCCCGGCCGAAGCCCTGCGGCGTCTCGTCGTGCGCGAGGGGTGGCCCCCCGCAGTCCTGGACGACGCGGCGCGGGAAGCGGATGCGAGCCTGCTCGTGCTGGGCGCCAAGCACCACACGGCGCTGGGGCGTTGGCTGGGCGGCAGCACGGTCCACAATGTCGCCCGTATGCTGCGTGCGCCCCTGCTCGTCACCGGCTTGCCCCCGGCGGCGATCCGCCGGGTACTGGTGGCGCTCGACGCGTCCAACGCGGCGCCGCCGACGCTCGAGCTCGCGCAGCGCATCGCGGACCTGTTCGATGCCGAGCTGCGCGCGCTGCACGTCATCGAGCCGCTCCCGATCCTCCCCGAGGTGCCGCCGCCGACCAACCCGGAGGACTACGAGCAGCTGCTCACCCTCGAGTGCGAGCAGAAGATCTGGCCGTTGCTGCCGCCGGACACGAGCCACGTGATCCGTCACACCGCGGCCGAAGCGGGCATCGCCGCCGAAGCGACCGCCTGGCAAGCCGACCTCGTGGTGGTGGGATCGCACGGCAAGGGGTTCGTAGAGCGGATGCTCGTCGGGAGCGTCACCGAGCGGCTGCTCGGTCACCTGCCGGCGCCGATGCTGCTGGTTGTCCCGGTCCCCAAACTCGTCGCACGCGCGCAGCCGGTTACCGGCAAGCGCCAGGTGGCGCTGTTGGCCTGACGCCCGACGCGCATCGGCGAGTGGAGGGAAGTGCGAGGGCCCGGCGGTTCGCGCCGGGCCCTCGCGGTTGCGTCACCCGAGGTCTACCTGCTCCCCGTCTTGCGCGACCCGCACCGTCCAGTGGTACCGCGCGATGATCGCCTCGGCCAGCGCTCGAGCCGACTCGGGCTCCCCGTGGACCAGGTAGGTCGTGCGAGGCGGACGCGTGAATCCGCCGAGCCAGCGCAGAATCTCCGTTTGATCGGCGTGCGCCGAGAGCCCGTGGATCGTTTCCACGCGCGCGTTCACGGGCACCTGTTCGCCGAACATCTTGAGCGTCTTTGCGCCGTCCTGCAGTGAGCGGCCGCGCGTGCCGGCCGCCTGGTATCCGACCAGGAGCACGGTGGTGCGTGGATCGGGCAGGCGATGCTGCAGGTGATGCAGGATGCGCCCACCGGTCGCCATGCCGGAGGCGGAGATGATGATCACGGGGCCGCGGAGGTCGTTCAACCGTTTCGATTCCTCCACAGACTGGGTGAACTGGCACCGCCTGCTGTGCAGGGTCGTTTGGCCGTCGGCGACTTCCGCGCGCATCTCTCCGTCGAGATCCTCGCCGTGTTTCCGGTAGATCTCGGTCACCAACGTTGCGGACGGACTGTCCACGTACACGGGCAGCACGGGAATGCGGCCGGCCTGCTCCAGGTGTTGCAGCATCCACAGAAACTCCTGCGTTCGATCCACCACGAACGCCGGAACGAGCAGCGCGCCGCCGCGATCGGCGGTCTCCTTGACGATGCGGACCAGCTCGTCGTCGGTCCCGGCGGGATGCTGGCGGTCGCCATACGTCGATTCGAGC